>Ga0181520_10002675_pt1 | contig 32664 bp, 25 predicted proteins | sample PEATcosm2014_Bin_29_FD_132451 | JGI IMG/M metagenome (GOLD analysis project Ga0181520, IMG submission 132451) | Peatland microbial communities from MTU Mesocosm Facility, Houghton, MI, USA - PEATcosm2014_Bin02_30_metaG | ecosystem: Environmental > Terrestrial > Soil > Wetlands > Peat | place...
GTCGAGATGATCCACAACGCGTCGCTGCTGCACGACGACGTGATCGACCAGGCGACGATGCGCCGCGGCGAGACCGCGGTCTATCGCGCGAACGGCAATCGGTTTGCGATCATGGCCGGCGACGTGTGCTTCTCCAAAGCGATGGAGCTGATTTGCCGGGCCAACTGCCTGCCGGTCCACCAGGCCGTCGCGCGGGCAGTGGCGGACCTGTCGACCGGGCAACTCACCGAGTGGGTGCGGCGCGGCGACGCGGCGATGTCGTTCGCCGACTACTTCGACATCGTCGACCGGAAAACCGGCGCGCTGATCGCGCTGTGCCTGGAGACCCCGGGCATCCTGGCGGGGCTGGCCGCGGCCCCGGTCGGCGCCCTGCACGACGCCGGCCGCCTGCTGGGCCGCGCCTTTCAAATCGCCGACGACATGCTCGATCTCGACGCCGAGCAGGCCGAGACGGGCAAGGACGTCTACGCGGATCTCGCCGAGGGCAAGCCGACCTATCCGTATCTGCTGATCCTGCACGGCGGCGACCGGCGCGCCGCGGCGCTGGTGCGGCGGGCGCTGGGCGATCCGCATTTTCCCGCGGCCGAGCTGCGCGCGGCGATCTTCGCCAACGGCCTGCGGCAGGATGTGCAGACGTTTCTGCGCGACTGCGTCGAACGCTCGCGCGCGATGCTCGAACCGGTGTTCGGCCCCGTTTCGACTGTCGGACTCTTCCGCCACTTCGAGGATCTGGCCTTCCGCCGGCGGTGACGCTGGCCGACATTGTTATGACATGTACGTAGACAGGATCAACAGGATCGGCGAGCAGTGAACAATGAGCAGTGAACAGTGAACAAGCCACCCTCCTAATATATTCAGCGAATTTGCGGCCGGCGCTGCAACCGTGGGCGCCCTCTGAGATTAGAAGCGAAAATTACCGGGTGTCAGCGGTCCTCCTCCTATTCGTTCTTCATTACTCCCGGCTAATTCTGCGATGGCCGGTGACTACTGCTCACTGTTCACTGCTCACTGTTCGCTGCTCACTGATTCCGCTTTTGCGCGGCGGCGTTTTCGATTACAATGCGGGGCAGTGTTTCTTGATCCGAGGCAGAAGAGTTGAGCGAGACTTTTATTCGCCACGCCGAACCAGCCGATCTGGATTTCATCGTCGACGCCAACCTGGCGATGGCGCACGAAACCGAAGGCATCGTTCTCGACCGCGACCGCGCCGCCGCCGGCGTGCGCGCGGCGCTCGCCGATCCGCAGAAAGCCTGCTACCGCATCGCGACCCGCGCCGGCCGCGCCGTCGGCCAGTTGATGCTCACCCACGAATGGAGCGACTGGCGCAACGGCGATTTCTGGTGGATTCAGTCGGTTTACGTCGTCCCCGGCCAGCGGCGAACGGGCGTTTTTCGCGCGCTGTACGAGCACACGGTAGCCGAGGCGCGCCGCCGCCCCGACGTCTGCGGCGTGCGCCTTTACGTCGCGGCCGAAAACGGCGCCGCGCAAACGACGTACGGCGCGCTCGGCATGCGCCGCGCCGGGTATCACGTTTACGAGGTCGATTTCGTTCTCGGCGCGGGGCCCGTCGCGCATGATTGACCGCCGCACCCTGCTCGCTGTGGCGTTGATCGCGCTCGCGTTTTGCACGGGCCGTTCGTCAATGAATTCGCCCGCGGCGGCGGCGCCGATCCAGAGCCGGCAAGCGAGCGTCGCCACGGCAAACGATGCGCCGCCGGCGACGACGAACAACGTTCCTCCCGCGACAAGCGACGTTTCTTCCGCGCCGACGAGCAACCCCCTCGCCGCGACCGCGAAAGACGGCCCGCCGCCCGGGCCCGTCGACTTCGTGCTGGTGGAGAAGGCGGCGCGGCGCATGGTGCTGCTCAGCCACGGCGCGCCGGTGCGCGAATACCACATCCACGTCGGCCAGAATCTCGACGGGCCCAAACGCTGCGAGGGCGACCGCCGAACGCCGGAGGGCCTGTACGTGCTCGACGAGCGCAACCCGCACAGCCGCGCGCACAAGGCGATCCACGTCTCGTACCCGAGCGAGGCGGACCGCCGCGAGGCCGCGGAACTCCGCTGCCGGCCCGGCGGCAACGTGATGATTCACGGGAAGTACCGCAGTTGGCGCCGCCCCGATCCGTCGGCGCCGCCGCGCGACTGGACCTTCGGCTGCATCGTCGTCACCGACGCGGAAATCGACGAAATCTGGGACCTCGTGCCGCCGAACACGCCGATCGAAATCCGGCCCTGATCAGCCGCGACGGTGAATATTACGGTATTGATGGCATTTTTTTTGACGGGATCAACAGAGCCTGCCCCCGCGAAGGCGGGGGATCAAAGGGATCAGTGAACAGTGAACAGTGAACAATGAACAATGTCCGAAATGGCCGGCTTTAGCGAGTTTGTGATAACTTTGGCGGTTGATTCCGTCGTCGTGTCAAAATAACGAAGGCTGACACAATGCGCTTGCCGCTGCACCAGATCGACGCGTTCACGAACGAGGTCTTCAAGGGCAATCCGGCCGCGGTCGTGCCGTTGACCGAATGGCCCGACGACCGCGTGTTGCAGGCCATCGCCCTGGAGAACAACCTGTCGGAAACGGCGTTTTTCGCGCCGCTGGCGGACGGCTTTCGCCTGCGCTGGTTCACGCCGGCGATCGAGGTGGACCTGTGCGGCCACGCCACGCTGGCGACGGCCTGGCTGATCTTGAATCGGCTCGATCCCGGCCGGCCACGGGTGGTTTTTCAAACGCGGAGCGGCGAATTGACGGTGTCGCGATCCGGGCCGCGGCTGGCGATGGATTTCCCGGCGCGGCCGCCGAGCCGGATCGGGCCCCTGCCCGGCCTGCTCGCAGCCGTCGGCCGCGCGCCGCGCGAGATTCTCGCCGCACGCGACATCCTGCTGGTGTACGATGACCCCGGCATCGTGCGGGGCCTGGCGCCTGATCTCTCCGCGCTGGCGAAGGTCGAATGCTTCGCGGTTTGCGCCACCGCGCCGGGCGACGGCGGTTACGATTGCGTTTCGCGCTTCTTCGCGCCGCGCGTGGGCGTGCCGGAAGATCCGGTCACGGGCTCGGTGCATTGCACGGTCGCGCCGTATTGGGCGGGCCGGCTCGGCAAACCGGCGCTGCACTGCCTTCAGGCTTCGGCGCGCGGCGGCGAGCTTTGGTGCACGGTCCGCGGGGACCGGGTCGTGATCGAAGGCGAGTGCGCACCTTACCTGGAGGGCGCGATCGAGGTTTGACGCGCCGCGAAACGTGCCGGCGAAACGTTGACAAGCGGCCGGGCGGCGCTTACGGTTTTAGCAAGGCGCCCTCGGAGGCAGTCCGACACGCTTTGCTTCTCAAACGAAAAGGACAGGTTCATGACGAACAATGCCGGCGGCAAACCGACCGTCTACATCATCACTACTTGCCCGCGCTGCAAACGGGTGAAAGATTACCTCGACCAACTGGGCATCATGTACGATTTGGTCGCGGTCGATCTGCTCCCACGCGAGGAACGGTCCGCGATCGTTGAGCGCTTCCGCAAGTTCCACCCGATCGTTTCGTTCCCGGTCATCGAAGCGGGCGAGACCATCCTGATCGGCACCAACACGGACGAGGTGCGGCAGGTGTTCGGAGGCTGACATATGCCCAAACCGCAAACGGCGGAAGAGTATTTCGAAGTTCTGCGGGTCTTTTCCGAACGGCGGGGGTTGCTGTTCAACCCGAACTACAGCGTCGTCTGGCCGCTGATCGTGGGCCTGTGGACCAACAAACAACGCTACGGCTATCCGAGTTGCCCCTGCCGCCTCGCCTGCGAGGATTTCGCCCGCGATAAAGACATCATCTGCCCGTGCGAATACGCGCCGGCCGACATCGAGGAATATGGCCAGTGCTATTGCGGTTTGTATGTCCACCCGGACCACATCAAGGGCACGCGGGAACTGCTGCCGACGCCGGAGCGGCGGCCGGCCGAGAAGATGTGTTTTTGAGGTCGGGAATCGGGATTCGGGATTCGGGATTCGGGACTGGCGCCCCTGCCGGCGTGTCCGCGATTTGCAACTCGTAATTCCTAACTCGTAACTCGTAACTCGTGACTTCTACGCCCCGTCGAGGCCACCCTTTTCACGCTCGCGAAACCATGACTCCGGATCGGTCAAATAGAGCTTCATGTCGGCCAGAAGCTCGTGGTGCGTTTCCTCTTCGGCGATCATCGCCTTGGCGAAGTCGCGTTCGAGCGGGTTGACCGCGCGCTGGAGTTCTTCCGTGTAGAACCGCACCGATTTGGCCTCGAAGTCCAGGCCGATGTCGATCGCCGTCAGGTCGCCGGTCTCGGGCGTGATTTCCGACTCGTGCTGTTGCGCCAGGTCGCGGAAAATCTGGCCCAGATCGCGCGGCGGAGTCGAAAACTCTTTCCACTCGTCCGTCCACGCGCCGCCGCTAACCAGGCTCGTGAAGATGATCCGAATGCGTTCGATGTGAATTTTCTCGTCGTCGCGCAGCATCTTGAAGACGCCCCGCCCCAATTCGTTTTTGTCCTCGGCCACGGCCTTCGCGTAGAAGCGGTAGCCTTTTTCTTCCATTTCGAGCGCGGTTTTCAACATGCTCAACGCGGACGCGTCGGGTGTCTGCATCGGGTTCCTCCGGAGGCAAAAGGTAAAGCGCCTTGACGCCGATAACTTAATCTCGAACTGCGGAAAAGCAAAACCGCGCCCTCGCCGCCCGTCACAAAATCGTCACGATTTCGGCGGCCGGCTTTCGCTCGCGCGGCTTCCGCCCGGCGCCGCGGGCGTAATCCGGCACGTGGCTGTCGTCGTCGCCCGGATAGCCGACGGCGATCGCGATCAGCGGCTGCGCGCCTTCCGGCAGGGCGAACGCCTCGCGCACTTTCGCCTCGGAAAAACCGGCCATCGGCCGGGCCGCCAGCCCGCGCGCCGTGGCCGCGAGCATCAGATTCATCGCCGAAAGGCCGAGGTCGAATTGGAAGTAGACCTTGCCGTCGCGCGAGCGGCAATCGTCCTCCAACCGCGACCAGCCGAAAATCAGCAGCGGGGCGCGGCACGCCCACTTTTGATTGTCGGCGGAGAGGCAGGCGCAACCCTTCGTGCGCGCCTCGTCGCCGCGCAAGAATAAGTAATGCCACGGCTGGTTGTTGGAGCACGACGGCGTCAGGCGCGCGGCCTCGATCAAATCGGCGACCGTTTCCTCGTCGAGCGGTCGCGGCTCGATCGCCCGCGTGGCGAAACGCTGTTGCAGCAAAACGACGGCTTCGTTGGCCACAGTTCTTACTCCTTCGGCGAAATTTCAGGCCCGGCGTCGCCGGCGGCTTTCACTTCGAATTTCTCGAGCAGCAGCACGGGCCGGTAACTCAGTTTGGCTTTGCGCAGGCCTTCGACGCCGAGATCCTGTTCGCGATTGACGAATTCGAAATCGGCCAGCAGGCGTTCGCAGACGAGTTGGTTGAGCGCCTGATAGACGCCCGGGTACAGCGTCGAACCCTTTTCGAAATGAATGACGGCGGTGTCGGCGGTGAGCCGCTCGGCGACGGCAAACCCGGCGATCCGCCGCGCCGGGCCGCCGACCAGCAACGCGCCGCCGCGGAGCGGCAGCTCGTTCCAAAGTTCCAGCGTGCGGACGACGGCGTGGTCTTCGGCGTCCAGATCCGGGTTCTCGCTGCAGCCGCGATCGGCGCACCATTCGGACTGCAAACGCAGGCATTCGGCCGCGAGCGCCGAATCCAGCGGTTGAAAAACGGCGTCGGCGGCTTTGTAGAATTTCTTGATCAGGTTGCGCTTGCCGTCGTAGTGCCGGCCGGCGAGCGTCGCCAACTCCTCGCGCCGGTAGACGTAATCGGCGTGATCGCGTTCGGCCCGCGCCGCCAACGCGCCGTCGGCCGCAACGAGCGTCCGCGCCGTCGCTTCCGGCACGCGGAAGAACCGCGCCGGACCGCCCTCCCCGGCCGCCCACTCGAGCGCGCGCCGGACGCCGACGGCGTCGAGCGGCGCGCCCAGCGGCGGCAGCACGCCGCCGCGTTCGTGCGGACCGCGCCAGAACAGCAGCGTATCGCCGAGGCGCGCCAACCGGACCGGATGCGTGTCGGACCAAGTGAGCAAATTGGTGAAAGTCATTTCCGAGACGCCGGGCGGCTCGGCGGCGAGCCACGGCGCGAGCCAAGCGCGGTCCGCCCATTCCAACGGACGCGATTGCGGCAGATCCGGAACGCGCGACAACTCGGGGCGCATGCGGGGTGCTCCGCTGTCAGTACTGCACTTTTTCGGTCCAGGCGGCGTCGAAAACCTCGCGCCGTTGCGAGAACATCGTCCACGCCGTGAGCGCGGAGCGCCGCAATTCCGCCCAACTGCGAACGCGAAACAGGGCCTTGAGGATGTAACGCGGGCGGAAGTAAAAGGCAAGATAAGCGTGGCGGACGAGCGCCTGCACCTCGGCCTCGGTCAACGCGGTTCCCGGCCGCGGCAGGTAGAAGTCGACGGCTTCGTTGACGATGTGCTCCCGCCAGAAATCGCGGTGCTGTTCGGCGAGCATCAGCCGGTACAGTTCCGTGCCGGGCATCAGCGTCACCTTCGAAAACTGCACATAGTCGAGCTTGAGGCCCAGCGCCAGATCGACGGATTTTTTCACCGTCTCGCGCGTTTCGCCCGGGCTGCCGACCAGGAAATAGCCGAACGTTTCGATGCCGCGGCGGCGGGTCTTGGCGACGACCTCGCGCACGAGCGGCAGGCTGGTTTCCTTGCGCAGGCCGCGCAGCACGGCTTCGTCGCCGGATTCGATGCCGTAATAAATGCGTTTGCACCCGGCCCCGCGCAAGGCGATCAGCATTTCGTCGTCCACCAAATCGACGCGGCTGCGGATCGCCCACACGGCGCGCACGCGCCGCCGCACCAGTTCCTGGCAGATTTCGATGACGCGCCGCTTGTTGGTGGTGAACGACGAATCGAAAAAATCGAACTCGCGGATTTTGTAAACGTCGCAGCACTCCTCGACTTCGTCGACGACGTTCATCGGCGAGCGCGGCCGGAACGGCTTGCCGCCCTGCTCGCAGAACACGCAATGGAACGGGCAGCCGCGGCTGGTGATCAGCGGCGTGAAATTGCGGAAGCGGCTGATGAAGCTGTAGTAGCGGTCGTTCGGCAGCAGGTTCCGCGCGGGAAACGGCGCGCGATCGACGTCGGCCAGCGGCGCCGAACAATCGTTGATCGCGACCCGTGCGCCGTCCCGCCACACCAGGCCCGGGACCGCCGCCAGCTCGCCGCCGTCGTTCATCGCCCGCAGAAACGCGGGCAACTCGACCTCGGCCTCGCCCTGGCAGGCGAAATCGACGCAATCGTGCGTCATCGTTTCGGCCGGAAAAAGGCCGAGGTGGACGCCGCCCAGCAGCGTCGGCGCGCCGATCTTCCGCCGCAGCGCCCGCACCCAGGCGAGCGTCTGATGAAACAGGTAGGTGGTGACGGTGAAGGCGAGCAAATCGGGCGCAAACGCCTCGGCGCGGCGGATCGTCTCGGCCAGCGACAGGCCGAGCGCGTTGGCGTCGATGAACTTGACGTCGCAGCCTTCTTTTTCCGCGACGGCCGCGACGTAGGCCAGCGACAGCGAGGGAAAGACGCCGTAGTTCTCTTTCACGGCGCGCAGGCCCGGTTCGTTTTTCACGGGGCCGTAGGGCGGATAGACGAAGACGATCCGACGGATGGGGCGGCGCAACGGGGCGGCCGTCACTTACAGATATTCCTTGATGATCGCCATGACGCCGCTCGCGTTATAATCGTTCGTCTTCATCCGGATTTGGAATGTCTTGTCGAGCAGCATCAGGAACGGCAGCTCATTGTTCGTGAGATACTGCTTCAGGCTCCATTGCGGGTCGGCGCAAACCTCGTAGGTCAGATCGAACTGGTTGCGCCACTCGGCCGCGGTTTGCTGCGTCGCCGGGTTGAAATCGGCGTCCTGCACGACCAGTTGAATGAGTTCGAAATCCTGGCCCTGCAGCGGCTCCCAAATGTCGTGCTGCAAACTGGGCGCTTCGGCTTCGCAATTGACGCACCAGAACGCCGCCACATCCAGCAGCACGACCTTGCCGAGGTAATCGTATAAATGGATCTGTTTGCCGTCGGCGTCGGTCCACTCGTAGTTCGCCACCTGCGGGCTGTCGTCGTCGCCGGCCGGCCCGCCGCCGCCGGCGTTCATCGGTTGGCCGTCGTAACGGCCCTTCGCGATGCCGCACGCCGCGGCGCAAATCAAGGCGGCCATCGCCAGAAAAATCAAGGTTGCGCGCATCGGAACTCTCCTTACCCGCCGATAATAATCCAAGTCGATGGCAAGAGGCCAGCGGCGCGTCGCGGCCGGCGCCGCCCTTTTTCCTTTTTCCTTTTTCCTTTTGCCTTCTCGCGGCCTTCTCCCCGCTCAATCTCGCGGGTCGAAGCGCTCGTGCAGGTAGGCGTCCGCCGCAGCAGCGGCCTGACGGCCGCTGTGGAACGCGCGGACGACGAGCGAGGCGCCGAGCACGGCGTCGCCGGCGGCGAAGACGCCGGGCTGCGAGGTCATCAACCGTTCGTCGGTCGCGACGTTGCCGCGGGCGTCGAGCCGCAAGCCGAGGTCCGCCAGCAGCGGACCGTGCGCGACGTGCTCGAAGCCCATCGCCAGCAGGACGAGATCGGCGGGGATTTCGAGGTCCGGCCCGAGAACTTCGCGGAAGGTCCGCCCGTCTTTGTTCCATTCGAGGCGCACCGCACGCAGGCCGGCCACCCGCCCTTCGCGGCCGACGAACTCCTTCGTTTGCACGCTCCATAGCCGGCGGCAGCCCTCCTCGTGCGCGTAAAGCGTGCGTTTGACGCGCGGCCAGGTCGGCCACGGGTTGTCGGCGGGCCGCTGATCGGGCGGCTCGGGCAGAATTTCGAGCTGCGTCACCGACGCCGCGCCGTGGCGATTGGACCAGCCGATGCAATCCGCGCCGGTGTCGCCGCCGCCGACGACGACCACGTGCTTGCCGGCCGCCGAAATCGCCGAAAACTCGGTATTGCCCGCGACGCGCCGGTTTTGCTGCGTGAGAAACTCCATCGCGAAATGAACGCCGGCCAGATCGCGGCCGGGCGCGGTCAGATCGCGGGCGTGGCCGGCGCCGAGCGCGAGGACGATCGCGTCGAAACCACGCCGCAGATATTTGGCCGAGACATCGACGCCGACATCGACGCCCGTTTCGAAAACGACGCCTTCCTTCTTCATTTGCTCCACGCGCCGATCGAGCACCCACTTCGCCAGCTTGAAGTCGGGGATGCCGAAGCGCAGCAGTCCGCCGGGCCGCTCGTCCTTTTCGAACACCGTCACGTCATGGCCGGCGCGCGCCAGTTGCTGCGCGGCGACCAGGCCCGCCGGGCCCGAGCCGATGACCGCGACGCGGCGGCCGGTCGGCGCGGCCGGCGGCTCCGCCGGCGCCCAACCCTCGGCGAAGGCGCGCTCGACGATCTGCAATTCGATGTGCCGGATCGTCACGGCCGGCTGGTTGATCGCCAGCGTGCAGGCCGCCTCGCACGGCGCGGGGCAAACGCGGCCGGTGACCTCGGGGAAGTTGTCGGTCGCGTGCAGCAGGTCCGCCGCGCGCCGCCAGTGGCCGCGATACACGGCGTCGATCCACTCCGGAATGCGGTTCTGCACCGGGCAGCCGAAGGTGTGGCAAAACGGGATGCCGCAATCCATGCAGCGGTTCGCCTGCTCGTGCAGCGGCTCGGGGGCCAGCAGTTCCTCGAATTCGCCGAAATTGCGCAGCCGCTCCGCGACGGGCTTTTTCGGCGGGTCCTTGCGGCCAAAGCGCAGAAATCCGTCAGCCTTAGACATTGAACACCTCTTCGGTGGCCGACACGGCGTCTTCCTTCATTTCCTCTTCGAGGTGCGCCCGCTCCATCGCCTTGCGGTAATCGATGGGAATCACCTTGACGAACAGCGCCAGGTGCGACGCCCAGTTGTCGAGCATCATCATGGCCCGCGGGCTGCCCGTGAGGCGCGCGTGGTTTTCCAGCAACGAGCGCAGCAACTGCCGGTCTTTTTTCGCCCAGACCGTTTCGAGTTCCACCATGTCCAGGTTGCAGCGCGTGTCGAAAAGCTGCGTTTCGTCGTACACGTAGGCCACGCCGCCGCTCATGCCCGCGGCGAAATTGCTGCCCGTCATGCCCAGCACGACGACCACGCCGCCGGTCATGTACTCGCACGCGTGGTCGCCGACGCCCTCGACCACGGCCCGCGCGCCGCTGTTGCGCACCGCGAAGCGCGAGCCGGCCGCGCCGGAAATGCAGACCTCGCCGCCGGTCGCGCCGTAGAGGACGGTGTTGCCGACGATGGCGTTTTCGTGCGGCAGAAACGTCGCATCCGGGTGCGGCGCGATGACGATCCGGCCGCCGGACATGCCTTTGCCGACGTAATCGTTCGCGTCGCCGGCCACGCGGATTTCCACCCCCGGCGCGAGAAAGGCGCCAAGGCTCTGCCCGGCCGAGCCGGTGAAACGCAACTGGATGGCGCCGTCGGGCAGCCCGGCGGGGCCGTGACGCTTCACGATCTCGCCGCTCAAGCGCGCGCCGACCGTGCGATGGATATTGCGGATCGGCCGCTCGATGACCACGCGCCGGCCGTCGGCGAGCGCGGGTTCGAGTTCGGGCCACAGTTCTTCGTCGAGCGGCGGCGCGAACGTCAGGTTGTTGCCGATCATGCAGTGCAGCGACTTGTCTTCGCCCTCGGCCGACGGATGCAGCAGCGGCGACAGGTCGAGGCCGCGCGCTTTCCATTGCTCGATGGCGTCGGTCATTTCCAGGCGATCGACGCGCCCGACCATCTCCTCGACGGTGCGGAAGCCCAGCGCCGCCATGTGCTCGCGCAATTCCTCGGCCATGAACAGCATGAAGCGTTCGACGTGCTCCGGCTTGCCGGCGAAGCGGCCGCGCAGCGTCTCGTTCTGGGTCGCGACGCCGACCGGGCAGGTGTCGGTGTGGCACTTGCGCATCATGATGCAGCCCAGGCTGACCAGCGCGCCCGTGCCGAAGCCGAATTCTTCCGCCCCGAGCAGCGCCGCGACCGCCACGTCGCGGCCCGTTTTCATCTGGCCGTCGGCCTGCACGCGAATGCGTTCGCGCAGGTTGTTGCGCACCAGCGCCTGCTGCGTTTCGGCGAGGCCCAGTTCCCACGGCACGCCGGCATGCATGATCGAGGTCAGCGGCGACGCACCCGTGCCGCCGTCGTGGCCGGCGATCAGCACCAGGTCGGCGCGCGCCTTCGCGACGCCGGCGGCGACGGTGCCGACGCCGGTTTCCGCGACCAGCTTGACCGAAACGGCGGCGCGCGGATTGACGCACTTGAGGTCGTAAATCAACTGCGCGATGTCTTCGATCGAGTAGATGTCGTGGTGCGGCGGCGGCGAAATGAGCGTCACGCCGGGGATCGTGTGCCGCACGCGGGCGATCTCGGCGCTGACCTTGTGGCCCGGCAACTGGCCGCCTTCGCCCGGTTTCGCGCCTTGGGCGATCTTGATCTGCAGTTCGTCGGCGTTGAGCAGATATTCGGTCGTCACGCCGAAGCGCCCCGACGCCACCTGCTTGATCGCCGAGCGTTTCGAATCGCCGTTGGGCAGCGGCGCGAACCGCGCGGGATCTTCGCCGCCCTCGCCCGAGTTGCTGCGGCCGCCGAGACGGTTCATGGCGATGGCGATCGTCTCGTGCGCCTCGCGGCTGATCGAGCCGTACGACATCGCCGCGGTGACGAAACGCCGGACGATCGACCGCGCGGGCTCGACTTCCGCGAGCGGGATCGCCTGCCCGTTCTTGAAGCGGAACAAACTGCGCAGCGTGGCGCGGCCGCGCGACTGGCCGTCGATCAGGTTCGTGTATTTCTTGAACGACTTGTAATCGTCGGTCCGCACGGCGTGCTGCAGATGAAAGATCGCTTCGGGCGTCCAGAGATGGCGCTCGCCGCCGACGCGCAAATGAATCGCGCCGCCGACGTCGAGCAGCCGCGGCGCGCGGCCGTTTTGCGGAAACGCCCGCCGGTGGCGCTCGACGGTTTCGGCCGCGACGTGCTCCAGGCCGATGCCCGACACGCGCGACACCGTGCCGTAGAAATAGCGGTCGACGAAATCCTTCGCCAGGCCGACCGCCTCGAACAACTGCGCGCCGCAATAACTGCGCAGCGTCGAAATGCCCATGCGGCTGAAGGTCTTCAGCAGGCCCTTTTTGATCGCGGTGATGTAGTGGTCGACCGCGCGCTCGGGGTCCGTCATCCCCTCGAGGCGGCCGTCGCGCGCCAGTTCGGCGACCGTCGCCAGCGCGCCGTAGGGGCAGACCGCGTTGGCCCCGAAGCCGATCAGCAGCGCCAGGTGCGCCACCTCGCGGGCTTCGCCCGTGTCGACGATCAGGCCGACCTTGTTGCGCAAGCCGTGCCAGATCAGGTGGTGGTGCAGATTCGCCGCCGCCAGCAGCGCGGGGATCGCCGCGTGCGCCGCGTCGAGCCGCCGGTCGGTGATCAGCAACATCCGCGCGCCGGCGCGGACGGCCTCTTCGGCGCGGCGGCACATGTCGTCGAGCCCGGCGGCGAGGCCGTCGCGGCCGCGCGCGGGGTCGAACAGCATATCGACTTCTTTGAGCAGGACGTGGGGCGATTCCGCCTGGCGCAACTGCGACAGGTCTTCCGGCGTCAATACCGGCTGGGCGAGGCGCAAGCGGCGGCAGTGCCCGGGCGTCTCCGAGAGCAGGTTGTCCGAGCAGCCGAGCCAGCCCAGCAGCGACATCACCAGTTCTTCGCGCAACGGGTCGATGGCCGGGTTCGTGACCTGGGCGAACAACTGCTTGAAATACGCGTAGAGCAGTTGCGGGCGGTCCGAAAAGACGGCGAGCGCGGCGTCGTTGCCCATCGAGCCGACCGGTTCCTGCCCCTGCGCCGCCATCGGCCCCAGAATCATCTGGACTTCTTCTTCGGTGTAGCCGAAAGCCTGCTGCAACGCCTGCAGGCGCGCGGCGGGGATTTCCGGGCCGCGGGTCGAGCGCGGCAAGTCTTTCAACTCGATGCGGTTCTGGCTCAGCCAATGGCGATACGGCTGCGCGCGGCAAATCTTCGCCTTGATCTCCTGGTCGGGGATGATGCGTTTTTGCTCGAGATCGACCAGAAACATGCGCCCCGGCTGCAACTGGCCGCGGCTGAGGATGCGCTCGGGCGCGATGTCGAGCACGCCGGTTTCCGACGCCATGACGATCAGGCCGTCGACCGTGACCGTGTACCGCGCCGGGCGCAGGCCGTTGCGGTCGAGCGTCGCGCCGATGTAGCGGTCGTCGCAGAACATCAGCGCCGCCGGGCCGTCCCACGGCTCCATGATCGCCGAGTGGTACTCGTAGAACGCGCGTTTGTCGGCGCTCATCGCCGGCACGTTCTGCCACGCCTCGGGCACCATCATCATCATCGCGTGCGGCAACGGCCGGCCGGCCAGCACGAGCAATTCGAGCATGTTGTCGAAAATCGCCGAGTCGCTGCCCTCGCGGACCAGCGCCGGGCGGATCTTCGCCAGGTCGTCGCCGAACAGGGGCGAACGCAGGTCGGCCTCGCGGGCCTTCATCTGGTTCAGGTTGCCGTGCAGCGTGTTGATTTCGCCGTTGTGGGCGACGAAGCGGAACGGTTGCGCCAGCGCCCAGGTGGGCAGCGTGTTGGTGCTGTACCGCTGGTGCACGAGCGCGTACGGGGTGACCATGCGCGGGTCGTTGAGGTCGAGGTAGAAGCGGGTCAGTTGCGAGCCGGTCAGCAGGCCCTTGTAGACGATCGTGCGGCTGGAAAGGCTGGGGACGTAATACTGCGAAGCGTCGTCGCGCTGCCATTGGCCGAACGCCTTTTCGGTCAGCCGGCGAATGACGAACAGCTTGCGTTCGAAGGCGTCGCGCGACAAACCGTTGCGGGCGACGAACACCTGGCGAATGTCGGGCTGCACGCCGCGGGCGTAATCGCCCAGGCAGGCGCTGTCGACCGGCGCGTCGCGCCAACCGACGATTGCGCAGCCCTCGCGCCGCGTGACGTCCTCGAAGTTGACGACGCAACGCGCGGCGTCGGCGGCGTCCCGCGGCAGAAAAACGAGGCCCGTCGCGTAGTCGCCGGGCGGCGGCAATTCGAGGCCCGAAATCGCGCACTCCTCGCGGTAGAAGCCGTCCGGGATGCGGAACAGAATGCCCGCGCCGTCGCCGGTCGATTTGTCGCCGCCGACCGCGCCGCGATGTTCGAGATTCGCCAGCGCCTGCACCGCGCTGGCCAGCACTTCGTGCGTCGGCGTCGCATCCAACCGCGCGACGAAACCAACGCCGCACGCCCCGCGAACCTCTTGCGGGTCGTACAGCCCTCTGGGTTTCCTGCCCTTCCGGTCGTTCATTGCTTTCCTTTGCGGCCGCCTTGCGGCCGCGCCCGGCGGCCGGCGTCGCACCCGACGCCGCCCCGCGTCAAACGCCATAACGCGTCGCGTCAGCGCGGCGGGCGAGACCGTGGCCTCGGGCCGCCGACCGTCGCGAACTTGTTCGTGAAATCGAACCCCTGCATCGCGCGCGATAAGTATCCGGCATGAAAGGCCGGATGACAAGCGGGAAAAAAGTGAACAGTGAACAGTGAACAGTGTACAATGGCCGCAAGCAAACCCGATTGTGGCGCAGGCCCCCTCGCCTGTGGCGAAAATGCAAGGGCGGGGCTGGGTCCGCCGCCGCGGCGGTGAGAGGTCAGGGACAAACCTGGTCAGCCGCGGAGCCTAACCTGCAATTTCTTGTTTTCGCGCAAAGATTCTCAGTCGCCGCTAACGGCCTCGCCGCAGATCCCGTGGCGCCATAGGACCTATAAGTCTTATAGGTCCTATCGGTCGTATGGGGGTCATCACGCGGACGCCTTTCTATTTTCCGGCGCCCCGTGGCGCGCAATGATTTTCGGCCGCGGCTTTGCCGCGCTGCGCGTCTGTGGATAACGAGGAAATTTCATTCAACGCCTTTGTTCGAACGCATCAGATCAGCCAACCGGCGCAGACCGCCGCGAACGGTCGGCGATTTCGTGAGCAGCGCGGTCGCGGCGATTGCGCTGCGCAGCACCGCCGTGCGATACGGATACCAGAACGGGTTGACCATCGGGAACACCTCGACGTTCACGTGGCGCGCCTGGCACAGATCCCGCAGGCCGTCGTCGGAGTGAACGCGGCCCGTGCCGCTCTGCTTCAGGCCGGCCCACGGCGTCTCGGGGAAACCGTGCGTCATCAGCGTTTCGTTGACCATCACGGTGCCGGCCTCGATGCGCTCGGCGATCGCGCGGCCCCGGCGCGGGTCGCGCGTGAAGACGTACGCCAGCAAGCCGTAAGGCGAGTCGTTGGCGCGCGCGACGGCTTCGTCTTCCGTGCGAAACTTCATGATCGGCAGCACCGGTCCGAAAGTCTCCTCGCGGGCGATCGCCATTTTTTCCGTCACGCCGACCACCACCGTCGGCGCGAAATACTGGTTGCCGGCCGCCGCGCGGCGACCGCCGACAAGAATTTTCGCGCCGCCCTTTTTCGCTTCGTCGAGCTGGCGTTCGACGATCTCGATCTGACCCGGGTCGGTCATCGCGCCGACGTCGACCTCGCCGTCCATCAACGGATTGCCCTGCCGCAAGGTGCGGGTCAGCTTGACGACGCGGCCGACGAATTCGTCGTGGATTTTTTCGTGGACGTACACGCGTTCGACGGCGGCGCAAATCTGGCCCGAGTTGCCGAACGCGCCCCATACGATCGAGCGCGCCGCGCGCTCGAGATCAGCGTCCTCCAGCACCAGCGCCGGCGCCTTGCCGCCCAGTTCCATCGAGTTCGGAATCATCCGACTCGCGGCGAGCGCCGCCACCTGGCGCCCGACCGCCGTCGAGCCCGTGAAATTGACAAAGTCCACCTGGCCCGACTCGATTAACTCGGAGCCGAGCCGCCCCGGCCCCGACACGACCTGGAACAAATCCGGATCGAGGCCCGCCTCGAGCAGCAGGCCGCGCACGCGCGAAGCGACCAGCGGCGTCAGCGAGGCCGGTTTCAAGACGACGGCATTGCCGGCCAGCAGCGCCATGATCGTCGTGCCGAACGGAATCGCCAGCGGAAAATTCCAGGGCGCAATCACTAGGACGACGCCGCGCGGTTGATAATGGATGTAGCTGGCGCGGTTCTTAAAAAACGACAGACGAATATTCTGCGGCCGCAGCGCCTTTTCGGCGCGGCGCGAGAAATGCCGCGCGAGCATGATCAGCGGGAGAATTTCCATCACATAGGCTTCGTGGATCGTTTTGCCGTTCTCGGCCGCCAGCGCCCGGGCGATCTCGCCGCCGTGTTCGTTCATCAGCCCCATCCACCGCTGCACGATCGCGCGCCGTTCCGCGAACGCGGTTTGCGCCCATCGCCGCTGCGCCGCGTGCGCTTTCTCGATGGCGGCGAGCGCCTCGGCGAGCGTCCACGATTTGGCTTCGCCGAGCGGGCGGCCGTTCAGCGGGCTCGTGACCCGAATATTCCCCGGCGCGGTTATTTTCTCGACCGTCGGGTCTAGTTTTTTCGCGCGGCGCGGAGACGGTGATTTTCCCATGACGCAACTCCTTATTGTCGGTAAACGCCGGTTTTGAAAAGCCGCAGGACTGCGGCGCCGATGACGTCGATCGGATATTCCTTGCGGAAAATCGCCTCCTGCACGGCGATGCCGTCGAGCATGGCGATCAGCAGCGAGGCGAGCGCCGCCGCATCGGCGTCGGGCGCCAGCGTGCCGGCGGCGACGCCTTCTTTGAAGATGCCGGCGATGAGTTTCTTGTATTGCCGGTAAAACGCCTCGGTGCGCTGCCGCACTTCGCCGCCGAAGGCGTCGGCGTCTTCGGTGATGAGCATGAAGATCAGCTTGCACAGCTTGCGGTATTTGAGAAAGATGTTGCTGGCCTCGGCGATGAGGATGGCGATCTTGTCGCCGGCGTCGATCTTCAGCTTCGCGGCGCGTTGCAGCGCGTCGAGGTAGCTGCCGAGCTTTACGTCGAGCAGTTCGAGAAAGATGTCTTCCTTGCTGCGCCAATACCAGTAAAACGTGCCCTTGCCCGTGCCGGCGCCCTTGGCGATTTCGGTGATCGTCGTGGCGCGGTAGCCTTTTTCGGTAAAGAGCGCGAGCGCCGCTTCGAGCAGGTCGTTCTTGCGGCGCAAGCCTTTTTCGGTCATGCCGGTTTTGGGGCGCGGGCTCATCAGCCGTTCTCCGCGTGAGCGTTTTATCGACCTGTCGGTCTAGTAAATTATGGCCATGAGCAGGCGCTGGCGCAAGCCCCTTCCGGCGCCACAAAGTCCGCATACTACGGCTTGTTAACGGTACGCTCGCAGCGCGTAAAGGACCGCCGTACAAAATGGCGCGAACTTGTGTTCGGCGTCACGAGCGCTGTATTGGCGGATCAGGTTGTCGAATTCGTTTTGCGTCATGTCGCCGATCAAATCGAGAACCGAACGCATGGCCGCCGCCCGCGATCGAACCAAGGCGTCGGCGTTAAGGTTGCAGAGGCGAGCCGTTTCGGTCGCATCGCCGTCGAGGCCGCGAATCTCGCCGGCGCCGGTGAAATAAAAACGCGCCTCGCAATCCGGCTGAAGCGGCGTAACCGGCAACGGCTGATTGCCCCGGCGGGGGCCGCACGTTGAACCCGGCCGCGGACCTTCGTTGCGGCACGACGCCAGCATATTGCCGTAATCCAACGCCCGCGCAGGATCGCGGCTGCGCGCAACGAGGTGTTCCACATGACTTTCGCCGGCGCCGATGCGGCGATTGCAATAGCAACAAATATGGCCCTGCTCATCGCACAGCGCGTTGTGCAACGCCGATTTCTCGGGATTCTGGAAATCGGCCCACGTCGGTTGTCTGTCCCAGGTCGCCAGAATCTTCCACGCGGCAAACGACGTTGGCTCTCGTCCCTTCTCGATATGCTTCATCGGCCGATCGCTTCTTTTCGTCGGATCAGCGCATCGGCGCGAACGAGTTCAGGATCGTCGCCCAAGCGTGCGCGGAGCGAAGCGACTTGCTGTTTCGCCTCGTCCAGTTTGCGCGTCTCGATCAGGTCGAAGAGATTGCGGATCTGATCGCGAACTTCCTCCGGCCGGGCGGCCACGTCGAGCAATTCTTCGAGCACGCGGTTGGCGTCCATCCCGAAGGAATGGCCCGGTTGCGCGATTGCGATGCGGCCCTGGTCATCCAAATACGTCAGCCAAAGCTGATGCGGCGGCGTCGAGCCGATGATCTGCGGCGAATGCGTGGCGCAAATAACCTGCGCCTTGGGCGCCAGGTCCAGAATCATCGGCAGGATCAGGCGATGCCATTTCGGATGCAGATGTTGCTCGGGCTCGTCGATCAACACGATGCCGCCGTCCTGCTTTCGCATCATCAGCCGGAAGAATTTCAGCAATTCCATCTCACCGCTTGACAGCATGTCCAACGGAACCTTGGCGCCGTCGTCGCGTATTAAGTAGAAATCGAAGCCTTCGTCCGGATTTCCGCTGATCGGCGTTACCTCAAAATGCCCTGGTTGAACGTCGTGGAAGCGATTCCACCACGCGTTGAATTTGTGCAGGTAGACATCGGTGAACGCGTCACCTTGCCCGAACTTCTCGTGAAGCGCCGCGTTGATCGCCGCCTGCTTAATGTCCTTGAGTCGGCTTTCTTCGTCGTCGCGGGGCGCCTCGCCATTTGCCGACCGAACCGTCGAGGGACCGAGCGGCCCCACCAACGTCGCTTCGCGCCAAGCCGAATAATAAGTAATGCGATGATTCATTGCTGACAAAGAGAAATATATTTTTCGAAAATCGTCAGAGAGCACGTCCGTGTTCTTCGCGGAACCCCATAGCAACACTCCAGGTAGCGAAACCATAAGCTCATTCCCGTCTGGTGCGAAATCACAAGAGAAACCTGTTTCAGTGTCGTCATGAACGATGGGGAAACCGGCAACCGTCGCGAGAAGCGCATCTTCGGAATCCGTCCGGAACCTAGCCTGAATCACGAAGTCTTTGGCCCCGGACCGTACTTGGCGATAATTTCCGGCTAACTCATATTTTAATAGTTCGCGCCGTCCGACACCCAGCAGAATCGCCTCCAGAACGCTTGTTTTCCCCGCCCCGTTCGGGCCGGCGAGCACAACCAAGCGCTGTGGTTCAGGCTCGCCGCCGCAAAAGTCGATCGACAACTTTTCGATCCCGCGGAAGTCCTGGATCAGCAATTCTTTGAGCTTCATGGTCTCACCTTCGCCGCCGGCATCGGCGCACCAGCAATAAAATAATCTCTGTGCCGAGAATTTAGCAGTTCCCGCGAGTGAAGAAAACTCGCGCGGGAAGAAAAAGACGCGGCCGAAGTCGCGTCTTGCGGCGAGGCCGACCGCGCGATCGGGTCGCGGCCGGGGCATTGCCGCCGGCGATGCGGAAAAATTCGACGGCGCGTCGCGTCATTTTTTTCGGCACAAAAACGTTTCATTTCTTGCGCGTGCAACAAATATGTGTAAATTGTCGGCAATGAAACCAGGCCAGTTCACCATGCCGCAGCTCGAAACGCTGCACCGCATCGCCGTCATCCTCGCCAAACGCGGCGAGTTGGAAAAAGCCTTACTCGAAACCCTGCACATTCTCGCCGAAGACCTTGGCATGAAGCGCGGCATGGTCTCGGTGCTGCAACGCGACTTGCAGGAAGTGCACACGCTCGCGCAGGTGGGCATGGATGAACAGCGCGCCGACCCGGTCGTCTATCGGCTCGGCGAAGGCATCACCGGCCGCGTCGTCGAAAAAGGCAAAGCGATCGCCGTGCCGCGGCTCGATAAGGAGCCGCTATTTCTGGATCGCTCGGGCCGGCGCCGCGACCTCGATCGCGCCGATCTCGCCTTTCTGTGCGTGCCGATCAAATTCGGGGCCGAGGTCGTCGGCGCGTTGTCGGCCGACCGCGCCGCGGGCAACGGCATCGCGTTGAACGGCGAAGTCCGGTTCCTGGAGACCGTCGCCGAACTGATTGCCTCGCGGGTCGAAAGCCGGCGGGTCGAGGAAGAGAACCGCCGCCTGCGCGAAGGCGCCGGGCTGACGGGCGCGCCGGGGCTGGTGCTCGGGGCGTCCAACGCGATCCGCCAGGTGCGGGCGCTGGTCGCGCAGGTCGCCGATTCGCGCACGACCGTGCTGCTGACCGGCGAAACCGGCTCCGGCAAGGGGCTGATCGCGCGCGCGATCCACCAGGCGAGCCCGCGGCGCGACCAGCCGTTCATCAAGGTGAACTGCGGCGCAATCCCGGAGAACCTGATCGAGAGCGAACTGTTCGGCCACGAAAAAGGCGCGTTCACCGGCGCCGCGCAATCGCGGACCGGCCGGTTCGAGGCGGCGCAGGCCGGTACGATGTTCCTCGACGAGGTCGGCGAACTGCCGGCGCAATCGCAGGTGAAGCTGCTGCGCGTGCTGCAGGATCGCGAGTTCGAACGCGTCGGCGGCGCGAAGACGCTCAAGACCGACGCCCGCGTGATCGCCGCCACCAACCGCAACTTAGAGGAAGAGGTGGCCGGCGGCGGATTCCGGCCGGACCTATTCTATCGCCTGAACGTCTTTCCGATCCACGTGCCGCCGCTGCGCGAACGCGGGGCCGACGTGATGATGCTTGCCGACCGTTTCGCCAAGGGTTACGCCGAGGAGATGGGCAAGGAAATCAACCGCATCGACACCCCGGCGATCGACATGCTGATGGCGTACCACTGGCCGGGCAACGTGCGCGAGCTCGAGAACGTCATCGAACGCGCCGTGCTGCTCTCGACCGACGGCGTCATCCACGGTCATCTGCTGCCGCCGTCGCTCCAGATGAAAGCCGTCGAGGGGCGCACCAAACGCCGCGGCAAACTCGAACAACTCGTCGCCGCCTACGACATGGAACTGATCGTCGACGCGCTGAAAGACGGCGAAGGCAGCCAATCGCGCGCCGCCTACCTGCTCGGGTCGACCAAGCGCATTATTCAATACAAAGTGCAGAAATACGGCATCGACTACCGCAAGTTCCGGAAGAAGGGCGGAGGCGAGCCGCTGCACGGCGACGTCGATTAGAACAATTTTAGTTTTGTTTACAACAACATAAACACACTAATATAAAGCATAACTTTAGGTGCGGCCCGCCTTGCGAAACGGCTTGAACTGCGCGATGCTTTCTCCGCGGCAACGAAGGAGAAAACCATGACGCCGACAATGAAACGCCGCGAGTTCCTGTTCGCCTCGGCTGGCGCGGCCTGCGCGCTCGCCGCCGGCTGCAAGCCGCGCCTCGGCGCCGCGGCGGACAAACTGACGCCGCTCCCACGCGGCTCGGCCACGCCGCACCCGGCGCTGTACTGGCGGGCCGATGGCCAGAGCATTCAATGCGAGCTTTGTCCGCACGGTTGCACGATCGAGCCGGGCAAGACCGGTTTCTGCCGCACGCGGCGCAATGAAGGCGGCAAACTGGTCAGCCTGACGTACGGCCAGCCCGTGACCTGGCACAACGACCCGATCGAAAAGAAGCCGCTGAACCACGTTTTGCCGGGCTCGAAAGCCTTTTCGCTGGCGACGGTCGGTTGCAACCTGACCTGCCAACATTGCCAGAATTGGGAACTTTCGCAGTCGTCGCCGGGCGACCTGCCGCCGTACGATTGGTCGCCGGCCGAGGTTGCGCGGCAGGCCAAGGAAGCGGGCAGTCCGACGATCGCCTTCACCTACAACGAGCCGACGATCTGGTCGGAGTACATCCTCGACACCCTCGCCGCGGCGCAGCCGCTAGGCGTGCGCACGGTGATGATCAGCAACGGCTTCATCCGCGAAAAGCCGCAGCGCGATTTGGCGCGGCGCCTGACCGCGTACAAGGTCGACCTCAAGGGTTTTTCCGAGAAGTTCTATCGCGACATTTGCGGCGCGCGCCTGCAGCCGGTGCTCGACGGCATGGTGCGCATCCGCGAAGAGAAATGCTGGTTGGAGATCGTCACGCTGCTGATTCCGTCGCTCAACGACGACCGCGGCGAGTTGAAGCAGCTCGCCGCGTGGGTGCGCGACAATCTCGGTCCCGACGTGCCGGTGCATTTCACCGCGTTTCACCCGATGTACCGCCTGCGGAACCTGCCGCGGACGCCGGTCGAGACGCTCGAAACGGCGCGGCAGATCGCGCTCGACGCCGGGCTGCATTATCCGTACGTCGGCAATGTGCCCGGGCATCCGGGCGCGCATACCTATTGCCCGAATTGCCGCACGATCGTCATCGAACGCGTCGCGATGTCGTCGCGGATCGTGGCGCTCGACAACGGCAGGTGCGCCAAGTGCAAGACCGCGATTCCGGGGGTGTGGGCGTAAATCCGCCGGCCGATCGATGCAACGCGCCTAGCGTTGACAACGGGAATCGATCCGCGTATTTGTAAAAGTCGAGATCCGTTCGTGCAAACTTTCGATCACTGTTATGGATAACCGCCGTGGAGGTCTTGCCATGAAACGCGATGCTTGGTTTCTGTTGATTCCTGTCATCATCATGTTTCTTGTCTGCGCCGTCGCCTGCGGCAGTTCCGGCGGCAAGAGCGGCGGCGGCAGCCCCGCCGGCGATGACGACGCGACCGATGACGATGCCGCGCCGGACGACGATGACGACGCGTCGCCGGATGACGATGACGACGCGTCGCCGGATGACGATGACGACGCGTCGCCCGATGATGACGACGATGCCTCGCCGGATGACGATGCGTCACCGGACGATGACGACAATGCTTGCAGCGCGACCAATTGCCCGGACGGTTGTTGCGACGCGAGCGGCGACTGCCAGCCCGGCACGGCCAACACGGCGTGCGGCCAAGGCGGCAACGGGTGCGTGAATTGCCTAACGTTAAGCGATTATTGCAACGCGTCGAATGCCTGCGAGTCGGACACTGTCGGCATTGCCTGGATTCTGGTTCCGGCCGGAGACTATTGGATGGGGTGTTCGCCGGATGACACCAATTGTCCTGGCAACGAACTGCCGCGCCACCAAGTAACGTTGGGCGAGTTTTCAATGACGAAAACTTTGATCACGCAAACCCAATACGTGCAATTGATCGGCTACAATCCCAGTTACAACACGGGATGCGGCGGAGATTGCCCTGTGGAGACCGTAAATTGGGTCGACGCCTCCTACTATTGCGGACTAGTCGGGGGGCGGTTGCCGACAGAGGCGGAATGGGAGTACGCGGAACGCGCGGGAACGACGACGATTTACGTTTGCGGCGACGATCCCGCATGTCTCGATGCGATTGCCTGGATGCAGAGCAACTGCAACGGTTTGCAACCCGTGTGCGAGAAAGAGCCCAACAACTGGGGTTTTTGCGATATGGTGGGCGACCTGACGAAGTGGGTGCACGACTGGTACAGCCCGACTTACTATGCCCAAAGTCCGCTCGTCGACCCGCCCGGACCTGCCACCGGTTCGGCGCATGTGTTGCGGAGCGCCAGCTTCCTCGACTCCCTTATCAAGAACGGGCAATATTTCCGCGCTTCAGGCCGCCGCCCCGCGCCGCCCAACATTGAGCAACTCGGCGATGCGACGGTTGGCTTTCAGTGCGTTCGAGACTGACGACAGGTGCGCACGTGAAATTTGCGCACTGAACGGTGGAACGGGTGGAGAAGATCGGGCGACGCGTGATCATGCCGCGCGGCGGGCCGAACGCCTCACCCCGGAATGATTTCAGGCCTTCGCCGGGGATGGCGGCTGTCGTCGAGGCATTGTTCTTCCGCCGTTTAACGGCGTCCTGCGTCTAGTTAGTATCGTCGCACGGTTTTCCGTTGGAGACGGTGAAAAAAATGGTGACGCATGCGGCGAAAGAATTGACCGGCATTCTGGGCTTTCTGTTTCTGTTTTACGCCGCCGGCAGCTTTCTGGATCGCGGCGTTCACATAAAAATCGTCGATTCGCGCCAGCGGCGGTTGATTCTTGTCTGCCTCGGAATGGTCGGGTGGATCTACTTCACCTTTCTGCTCGGCGTCTTGCAACTGTTTTACACGGCCGTAGTTGTCGCCGCCATGGCGCTCTGCCTGCTGACTTATTTGGCTGCATTTCGGCAAGACTGGTTGCCGGCTTTGCAATCCGGCGGCGATTTGCCGCGGCGTCTATCGCCAGCCGTGATCGTTTTTCTCATTGCCGCGGGCGGCGTCCTGCTTTTCCTTTTCGTGGAGGCCCTCTCCTCCCATATCGCCGCTGACGCGCAAAACTACCATCTTTTCATCCCGCAACGATACATTATGCACCACGGATTTTACTTCATTCCCTTCAAGCCGCTGTCGAACTGGCCGGCCAACGTAGAGATGTTGTTTCTTCTCGCGCTGATCGTCAAAGACTTCATGCTGGCCAACTTGGTGCATTTTCTGGCCGGCGCGCTCACGTTGTTGACGTTGTATCTGCTCTGTCGGGAGCGGGCGGGCCGCTTCGCCGGGCTTTTCGCCGCTTTTTTGTTCTTGATGAACGAGGTAGTCCGTTGGATTTGGGCGGTCTGTTACACTGAGCTTGTCACGGCCCTCTTTTTCCTCCTGGCTTTTTGGTTTGTCATCAAAAGCCTCGAAGAGCAGGATTCCGAAAAAAGGCACTTATTGTTGGCCGGGATATTCACTGGCGCGATGGCGGGGACCAAACTCAACGCCTTCCAGGGCGGGATCGTGCTCTGCGTCGTCTACCTGTCCGCCAAGATTCGTTCCGGGCATTTTCGCCGCAGCCTCGGACGGCTGCTGCTGTATTTCGGGGTCCCGAGCGTCGGCCTGTTGGCGCCGTGGCTCATCAAAAGTGCGGTGATGACAGGCAATCCCGTTTATCCCCTGCTTCACTCCGTCTTCGGGGGACCCGAATGGAATATGAAACTGAGTCAGTCGATGGACGAGGTTTATTTGAAGATGGGCATGGGGCGGACGCTGCTCGACTACGTATGCCTGCCCTTCCGCGTGATCTGGTATGGCAATTACGACTTCGCGCATTTCTTCGGCGTCATCGACAAAACCTGGATTGCATTTGTGCCGTTGTCGGCGCTGTTTGGGATTCGCCTGCCCATCGTGCGTCGCGCCATGTGCGCCGCGGGACTGTACTTTTGTTGCTGGGCGGCGGGCACACAGCAAATGCGGCATTTGATTCCGATCCTCGCGTTGCTTTCGGTCGCCGGCGCGCTCACGTTGGCGCATTGGATTTCCAGGATTTCCGGCCGACGGATCGCTTCGCTCGTTAAGGCCGCGTTTCTGGTGGCCGCCTCTGTCTACCTCGTCTATACCGTTGACCTTGACCGGTCGGTATGGGGTTCGCCTTCCGCATACACGATGTTTGTGCCAAGGCCCGCCGAAGAGCAAGCGCTGGACCAATACGTGAATCGTCGTCTTCCGACAACCGCGCGAATCCTCATCCCGAGCCTTTGGTACGGTTTTTCCCTGGACCGGGACGTGATCGCTGAAAACGTGCAGAATGCACACCAAATCGCGCAACTCCTACTTTCAGGAAACAACGAAAGCGAAATATACAAGACGCTGACCCGGGAGAAATTCACCCACGTTCTCACCGACACGGCACACGAGTGCCAAGAAAGCCCGCCGGCGTTTTGTCGGATGTTGAAAAATCGGCAATACCTCTTGCCGGTCTTCCGGAATTCTTGGTTCACGCTTTACCAATTGCTGCCGCAAGAGCCGAAGCCGCCATCGCCGGCAATGATCCCGCTGCAACCGTTGGCGACGTCGGCGCCGCTTTAAGCCGCCGGTCGGTTCGATTAAACCCCGCGGCACAGATCCCGGATTTAAACCACAGAGGCACGGAGATCACAGAGAATGAAAAAAATGGCTCTGTGTCCTGTGTGCGTCTGTGGTTCTGTGGTTAACCTGGCCGGTTGACATCGCGCCCGCGCCGCGCAAAATCGCCGCCGTTTCAAGGAGCCGCCGCCGCGAATGAACGCCAGGGATGCCGAGTTTTCCGTCGCCCATGCCGACTGGCTGCCGAGCGTGCTGGTCGGCAGCTACATGGTGCTGACCTCGATCGCGGCCTTCTGGCTGCCGGTCTACTTCGCCGACCAACTTGGATTTTCGGGCGCGCAAATCGGGTTGCTGTTCTCGATCAACGCGATCGCCGGCGTGCTGGCCGCGCTGCCGGCCGGCCTCGGCAACGACCGCATCAGCAGCCGCACGCTGGTCGTCGTCGCTCTCGCCGCGCAGTTGCTGGCGATCTACCTGCTGGGCGGCGTGCGACTCTTCCCGGCGACGCTGCTCGTGTTTCTCGCGTGGTCGGTGGCGAACAACCTGTTTCGCCAGAGCATGGAAATGCAATTGCTCAAGACCGACACCGGCGCACGGACGGGCCGCCGCGTCGGCCTCTTCGTCGCCTGGCGCTTCGGCGGCCTGCTCGCCGGCACGATCCTCGCCGGCTATCTGCTGCACTGGCTCGATTTTCGCGGCTCGTTCCGCGCCCTGGCCGGCGTCGGCGTGCTGCTGCTCGCGCCGGCCTGCCTGTTGCCGCCGACGCGGCTGGCGCCGGTCCGGCTTGCCGACTATTTCGCCGACCTGCGCGACCTGCGCGTGCTGCTGTTCGCCGGCTGGATGTTCCTGTTCACCACGCACTGGGGCGTCGAATCGACCTGCTACAGCCTGTTCCTGCGGCGCACGATGGGCCTCTCGCTGCGCAGCATGGGCTGGTACATGTCGGCCGAGTTCGCCGCCGTCGTCGCCGCCGCATTGTTTGTCGCGCCGCGCCTGGGCAGGCGCCTCTCGTTGACGAACCTCGCGCTCGGGGGCGTGGCGTTGTCCGGCGTCGGGCACATCGGCATGACGATCGGCAACGTGTGGATCTCGGTCGCGTTCCGCGCCGTCCACGGCCTCGGCGACGGGGCGCTGGCCGTGCTGCTGTACGTCGGTTTTTCGCGGCTGTTCAACATCGAACGGCTCGGCGGCGCCGCTGGCGCGATCAATCTGGCCATGATGATCGGCCAGATCGCCGGCGCCATGATCGCCGGGCCGGTCGGCGAAAAGTTCGGGTACGCGCTGCCGATCTGGACCAGCGGCGTGCTGTTGCTAGCGCTCGCGACGCCGCTGGCCGCGAAAAGCTGGCGCGACCGGCGGGTCGAGCGGATCGAATGAATATCGGGATATGGATTTAGGGCTATCCACAGATTACACAGATTACACGGATCGATCTGTGCAATCTGTACTGCTAACGGTTCGTTTCTTGTTCTTGCGCTAAGAATTTCATTGCGCCGTTGTCGCGCCTGGGAATAATGGGACTTATGGGACCAATGGGACTCATGGGATTATCAGCGCCGTGCCCGTTCGCCAACCGGGCGCAATGAAACCACGCAGGCCCCGCGCCGGTTCATTCCGCAATCCGCAATCCGCAATCCGAAATTTGGTTGCGGCTCTGTCGCGCTAAGTAATCTGTGGACGCCCGTCCTCACTCCTCGAACGGATCGCGATTCTCGAGCACGGCAATGATCTTGCCGATCGCGTCGGGGCTGGTGATCAACGAGGCGTGGCCGCCGTCGATCAGGAAGTTGCGTGCGCCTTCGAGCGTCGCGCTCTGCGGGGCGACGAAAAAATCGCGGCGCGCGGCGAAGCAGACGACCTCGACGTCGGCCGGCAACTGGCCGTCGTTCAACTCGCGCAAAAACGGCGAACCCGGCGCCATCTGCAGCAGCGACTTGTAGAACGGACTGAACAAGGGCAGGCCGGCCACCGCTACGGGGGTGCCGCGGAACGGGGCGCCGACCGTCACCAGCCGCCGAACGTGTTCGCCGAGGCCCAGGCGTTTCAGGCCCCAGAGCGCGATCAGGCCGCCCATCGAATGCGCGACCGCCGTGATGCGCCGGCCGCCCAGCCGCGCCGACAACGCCGCGACCTTTTCCGCGACGAGCGCACCGCTGCGTCGAATATCGGCGACGTTCAGCGGACCCAGGTCGATCGAAAACACGGGGAAGCCGGCCGTTTTCAGCCGCCGCTCCAGAAACCGCAGCACGCCGCGGGTGCCGAGCCAGCCGTGCAGCAGCAACACGGGCTCGCGAAAGCCGGCGACCGGCTTGCCCAGTTCGCGGACGTCGACGGCGTTGCCATGGAGTTCGCCCCAGGCGTAGCGCAGTATCGCCACAACTTCGTCGAGCGCGAGGGCCTGCATATACACGGCCAGCCGGGCGAACTCGCGCAATTTCAGCGACCGCGCTCGCACGGCGTCGAAGCGCAGGCCCATGCCGTAAGGCGATGACGAATGGCGGCCGTTCTTGCTGACGCGCACGACCTCCGCGCGGCCGACGTAAGGCCGCACGTCGTCGAGTAGGCAAAACTCGAAATCGAGCAGCGTCCCCGGCGCCCACGGGCTGTTGACCCACACCATCATGCCGCCGACGCTGATGTCGCCCACGTTGGCGACCAAGTGCTGCTGCCGGTGGCGCAGGTGCGCCTTGATCTGGGTATACGTCGGCGCACGGGGGAAGGCGCGTTTCTCTAAGATATTGACGGGCTTGGCCATGTTACGAAACGTCGACGATTATTTTCAGCGCATCCGGCCGCTTCGCCGCCGCGAACGCCGCCGGCGCGTCCGTGAAGTCGAAGTGCGCCGAGATCATATCATCAACCGCGATCCGTTGGGAAGCGAGCAGCCGCAATGCCGGCGCGAACGGCCCGCACCGGCTGCCGACCACCGTGATTTCGTCCACGACCAGCGGCGCGGGATGAAAATCCGTCGCCTGGGCGAAGGTCGATTTCAGCGCGATGACGCCGCGCGGCTTGACCGCCTGCAGCGCCAGGCTCCAGCCGGCGGGCTGGCCGGACGCCTCGACGACGACGTCGAACGCCCGTCCCGGCGCGAACTCGCTCTCGAGAAATCGCTGGGCGACCGGCATCCGCGCCAGCTTGTCGCGGTGGCGGCCGACGGCGGTCAGCGCCGCGCCGGTCAGCGCCAGCACGCGCGCGACGAGGATCGCCAGCTTGCCGTCGCCGACGAGGCACACCCGCGCGTCGGGCGCGACGTGGACTTGTTCGAGGATCTCGCAGGCGGCGGCGAGCGGCTCGACGAAGACGGCGTGGTCATTGGTCACGTTGTCGGGCACAACGTGCAGGTTGCCGGCGGGCAGCGACAACGTTTCGGCGAACGCGCCGTCGCGGCCGGCGATGCCGAGCACGGTGCGCGTCGGGCAATGGCGCGCCAGACCGCGCCGGCAGAAATCGCAGGCGCCGCAGCCGACGTTGATCTCGCCGACGACGCGCCGGCCGACAAGCGCCGCCGGGCCGGCTTCGACGACGCCGACGAACTCGTGACCGAGCACGCCGCGAAAATTCATGTAGCCGGCGAGGATTTCGAGGTCCGTGTTGCAGATGCCGACTTGGAGCACGCGGACGAGGCATTCGCCGGGCAGCGCGGCGCGGGTCCGTTCGACGAACCGCAGACCGCCGTCGCCGACCAGCGCGCGCATCACCAGGCGCCGGCGCCCTGGCGGAAGATTTCGGCGGGGTCCATGTCGAACGAGATGCCGAACACCGCCGAGAGAATCATAAAAATGATGCCGAGCGCCAGCAGCATGATGATCATCGACGCCAGCCCGACGCCGCCCAGCAGCGCGATGGAAATCAACGCCGCGGCGGTGATCAGCACGGTCGCCGCGCCGCGGCCGCCGTACGGCGGCGTCGGCTCGATGACCATCAACGCCTCGCCCACTTCGCCCGCCTGGTCGGCGGCCCGATGCATCAGGTCGCGAACCCGATCGATCAACTCGTCGAACGCCATGGCTCCCCCAATCACAAATCGAGCTGCGGCGCGATTTCCGTCATCGCCTGCAGGCTCAATTCCAGAAATTCCGCCAACGGCACGCCGATCGTCTCGCACTCGGCGATGATTGCCCGATCGGCGCCGGCGGCAAAAAGTTTTTCCTTGTACCGCTTCGCGACGCTCTTCGTCTTGACCGACGCCAGCTTTTTGTCCGGATAAACCAGCGCCGTCGCGATAATCAACCCGGTCACGGTTTCCGCGGCGGCCAGCGCGTGTTCGAGCGCCGACGTGCGCGGCTCGCCCAGCGCGTCGTTGTGCCGGCGGACGGCCGCGACCAGCTCCGGATGCGCGCCGAGTTCGGCCAGCCAGCCCGCGCCGACGGCCGCGTGTCGGTGCATGTCGTCGGCGACCTCGACCAGATCGACGTCGTGCAGCAGACCCGTCAGGCCCCAGAAATCCGGGTTCGCGTCGAATCGCGGCGCCAGCCGGCGCATGATCGCCTCGGTCGCCAGGCAATGCTTGATCAGCCGCGGCTGCGCCGCCAGCTTTTCGTTCAGCAAGGCCAGCGCTTTGTCCCGCGTGATTCCCGGCTCCGCCGCGCCCACCACTCGCCGCTCCCCTTCTCGTTTTCCTGATGTTAACCGCCAAATCGGAGTGGATCAACCCGGCGCGCGGCCGGCGCCTCACAGGCTCACGTGCCGATAGAAAATCTTTTTCGCCCACTCCGCCGACGCGATGTAGAGCGCGACGACCACGGCGATCGCGACGAGATAACCGGCCGTGAGCGGCACGAAGCCGAGCAGCCGGCCGAGCGCCGTGAACGGCAGCAGAACGGTTGCGACGCCGACCGCCAGCGTGGCGCCGAGGAGATATTTCGACGGGCGGCTGCGGTAGAAGGCCTTCTGCGTGCGGATGACCAGCACCACCAGCGACGCCGACACGACGGATTCGACGAACCACGCCGTGCGGAATTGTTCGACGCCCGCGTGGAGCAGCCACAAGAGCACGGCGAACGTGACGTAGTCGAAAACGGAGCTGATCAGCCCGAACGTGAGCATGAATTTGCGGATGAAGGCGATGTTCCAGCGCCGCGGCCGGGCGACCATTTCCTCGTCCACGCTGTCGCCGGCGATCGTCATTTCGGGAAAATCGGTCATCAGGTTCGTCAGCAGGATTTGTTTGGGCAGCAGCGGCAGAAACTTCAAAAACAACGACGCGCCGGCCATGCTGAACATGTTGCCGAAATTGGCGCTGGTCGCCATGAACACGTATTTCAGCGTGTTGTGGAACGTCGTGCGGCCCTCCGCGACGCCGTCGACCAGCACGCTCAAATCTCGTTCCAACAGCACGATGTCGGCGACCTCCTTCGCCACGTCCGCCGCTTTGTCGAAGGAAATGCTCACATCCGCCGCGTGCAGCGCCGAGGCGTCGTTGATGCCGTCGCCCATGTAGCCGACGACGTTGCCGGCCTTGCGCAGCGCGAGAATCAGCCGCTCTTTCTGGTTCGGCTCGATCTCGGCGAAGATGTCGATCTGGTCGGCCTTCTGCACCAACGCGGCGTCGCCGGTGCGCCGCAATTCTTCCCCGGTCAGGATGCGCGGTTCGGCCAGGCCGAGTTGCTTGGCGACCTCGACCGCGACCAGATGATTGTCGCCCGTGATCACCTTGAGCCGGATGCCGAGGCGATTGAGCCGCGCGATCGCCGCGACGATGCCTTCCTTCAGCGGATCGTAAAACGCGAGGAAACCGAGGAAGGTCATGCCGGCCTCGTCGTCTTTCGTGATTTTCGCGACGTCGCCGAGGTGTTTGCGCGCCACGCCCAGCACGCGGTAGCCCTGCCCGCTCAGTTTCGCGAACTGCTCCTGAATTCGCGCGGCGGCGGCGGCCCGCGGCTCGACGCCGCCATCCGGCGTTTCCACATCGACGCAGACGTCGAGCACGTTGCGCAGTGCGCCCTTGGTGACGAGCCAATTGCCGTCCGAGCGGGCGACCGCGACGCTCAAACGTTTGCGCAGAAAATCGTACGGCACCTCGTCGAGGCGGCGGCAGGCGGACAGGTCGAACTTGCGGCATTCGCGGATCGCCACATCGATCGGGTTCTCGTAGCCGGTTTCGAACGAAGAGTTGAAGTAGGCGTGCAGCAGCACCTTCTCGCTTTCCCGCCCGGCGGCGTCGAGCGCGGCGCGCAGTTGCACCGTCCCCGTCGTCAGCGTGCCGGTCTTGTCGGAGCACAGCACGTTCATGCTGCCGAAGTTCTCGATGGACGCCAGCCGCTTCACGATCACCTTGGCGCTCGCCATCTTCTTCGCGCCGTGCGCCAGGTTGATGCTGATGATCGCCGGCAATAGTTGCGGCGTCAGGCCGACCGCCAGCGCGAGCGAAAACAGAAACGACTCGAACACCGGTTTGTGAAAGAACACGTTGATCGTGAAGATGCCGAACACCAGCATCAGGGTCACTTCCATCAGCAAGTAGCCGAACTTCCGCACGCCGTGCTCGAACTCGGTCTCGGGCGGCTTGGCGCGCAGCCGTTCCGAGACTTTGCCGAATTCGGTTTTGCGGCCGATCGCGGCGACGAGCGCTTTGGCGTTGCCGCTGACGACGCTCGTGCCCATGAACAGCGCGTTGGTCCGCTTTTCGAGCGGCGCGTCGGCGGGGGTCGGCGCGGCCTCCTTCTCGACCGGAAACGTTTCGCCGGTGAGCGGCGCTTCGTCGACGAAGAGGTCGGTGGATTCGAGCAGCAGGCAGTCGCCCGGAATGACGGCGCCGGCGCCGCACAGGAAAACGTCGCCGGGCACGACGTTGTCGAGCGGAATCTCGGCCGGCGCGCCGCCCCGCAGCACTTTGACCTTCACCTGCACGAGCGACAGCAGTTTCTCGACCGCGTGCGCGGCGCCGCGCTCCTGCCAGAAGCCGAGCAGCGCGCTGACCATGACGATGGTCAGAATGATCAGCGCGTCGGTCGGGTCGCCGAGCGCGAACGAC
>Ga0181520_10002676_pt1 | contig 32657 bp, 25 predicted proteins | sample PEATcosm2014_Bin_29_FD_132451 | JGI IMG/M metagenome (GOLD analysis project Ga0181520, IMG submission 132451) | Peatland microbial communities from MTU Mesocosm Facility, Houghton, MI, USA - PEATcosm2014_Bin02_30_metaG | ecosystem: Environmental > Terrestrial > Soil > Wetlands > Peat | place...
CAAATCGCCATGGCACTCATCCACCTGACCTGCGCCCAATTTCTCCGATTTCAGATTGAAGACTGAAGGCAAAAGAGCGAAAGCGGCGCATTGAAGAAAGCCGCTTAAGTCTTCAAGAGTGTAGGAGAAAGAATGGTCGGGGAGAGAGGATTTGAACCTCCGACCCCCTGGTCCCGAACCAGGTGCTCTACCAGGCTGAGCCACTCCCCGAACATGGGTGGCAGTTGCACTCAAAATGGGGCGCGGCCTGGCGCGTAAATCCCCTCAAGTGCGCTCCGACCAGTGTAGCAGAGATCGGAGGGGGCCGGGGGTTCTGCGGGCTCGCGCAAGGCGTGCGCGGCGAGTGGTTTCAAGCCGCGATCGGGACGGCGGGAACGGGACTCAAGCGCGCAGGCGCCGGGGTCGAGTCAGCTTCCACTTTGGCTACGAATTCGACCGGTCGCTCAACGCCATGCGGCGCGGGAGAAGCGTGGTGTTGCCCGGGCCGCAGCAGGAATTGGCAACCGCTACTTCTTTTCGCCCTCAGGCGGGACGGCGCCCGGAAAGACATCGAGCGGAGCGCGCTTCTTCTCTTCCAGGTCGGGCTGCGGAAGCGGTTTGCGGGGCAGCATTTGATCGCGCATCGCCGCGTTGTAGACGAAGATGGCTTCGACGGTTGCGATCTGCTTGAGATCAGAGGGCTGGAGCCGCTCGACGACATCCTCGTTCGAGTGGTGGGTGCGCGCCTCGTAGTCGAGCATGTCCTGGATGAACTGGAAGCCGGGAATGCCGACGGCGTCGAAGCTGAGGTGATCGGTGCCGCCGGTATTGCGGATGGTGATGGTGGTGACGCCGAGGTCTTTGAGCGGGGCGATCCACTGGGCAAAGATGGGCGCGATGGCCGCATTGCCCTGGGTGTAGATGCCGCGGATCTTGCCGGTGCCGTTATCGACGTTGAAGTAGGCGGAGACGAGCTTCTGCTCAGGCAAGACGGTAAGCGGGCCAGCGGCGCGGCGCATATACTCCGGCAGAGCGACCTGGTCGGGCGCTGTGGAAAGCGCAGCCGAGCCGAAGTGCTGCTTGACATAGCCCTTTGAGCCGAAGAGGCCCTGCTCTTCGCCAGTCCAGAGCGCGATACGGATGGTGCGGCGCGGCTTGATGTCGAGAGCCTTGAGGATACGCACGGCCTCCATGGCTACGATGGTGCCGGCGCCATTGTCGGTTGCGCCCGTACCGGCGATCCAGCTATCGAGATGGCCGCCAAGGATGACCACCTGGTCCTTGAGTTTGGGATCGGTTCCGGGGATCTCCGCGATGGTGTCGAAGCCGTGCTCGTGTTCGCCGGTGAATCTGGTGTCGACATTGATTTCGACGCTGACCGGGGCGTGGGTCTGGGTGAGCCGGTAGAGCCGGCCATAGCTCTCTATGGCAGCGACGACGACCGGAACCTTAACGCGCTGGTCGGCGAGGTAGGGTGTGCGACCGAGGGTTGCGCCGGTATCGTCAAAGATGGTGCCGCCGGAGCCGCCGCCGTTTTTGCCATCGCGGCTAGGCTCGATGACCGCGGCAACCTTCTCGTCGGCAAAGAACTGGGCCACCTTGTTGATCATGCGCATGCGCTCCATACGGGTCTTGAGCCGCGCCTGCTGTTCGGGGGAAAGGCCGGCAGCGTCCGCGCTGACCGGGAACTCCGCGATGTCCTCGAGTTCTTTGTCGGAGTAGCGATCGAAGAGGGCTTTGTCGACGGGCGGAACTTCGCGCATGGCGCCGTAGAGGACGATCTTGCCAGCGAGCTTGCCCTTGTACTTGTCGAAGTCCTTGTCGTCCTGAAGGTTGACGAAGACCACGTCTCCCGTGACCGGGCCGGGCGTGGCCGGAGACCACGGCGTGGCCTGGACGATGAGAACCGCGGTGTCCGGGACAACCAGGCGCGCCCAGGTGTTGAGCTGCTGCCACCCAAGCCCGAATTCGCCCCAGTCTTCAAGGTGCGCGTTTTCGAGGCCGATCTTGGTGAGTGTGTCGCGCGTCCACTCATTGGCTCTCTTGGCGTTAGGTGAGCCGGTGAGGCGCTGGCCGATGCCGTCCATGAGCGCGTAACCGAAATCCATCACATGGGAGTCATTGAGACCTTCGTCGCGAATGCGCTGGTACATGGCGAGGTCGAGCGACTCGGTGGCTGGCTGAACCTCAGCGTAGGGATCGGTGGGCGCGGGCGGCGGCGCGGCGGCTTTCGACTTGTCGGCCGCATGAAGAGAGAGGCAAACGGCAAGAAGGGCCATGGGAAGCAGGCGAAGAGGCTTGATTGGCATCTTGGGCTCCAGAGGCGTGCGAGGTCTACGTTCCTATGGCAGCCATTCTAGGGCATAGAGCAGCGGTGGATGTGGGACAGGAGCCCGTCGTGGCTCCGGTTGGGGAAAATCGGGCCGTCAACCCTATCTGCCGGTCTGGGTGTCGATCTTAGTCTCGGCCAGACTTTCGTTCCGGGTCTTTTCGAGGTATTGCATATAGCCCAGGAGCGCGCCCCAGTGGTAGAACTTGTCGCTATTGGCCACGTCGTCGCCGTTTCCGGTGATGGCATTGTAGTTTTCGTGTACGTGGCCCTTCTCGGTCCATTCCCTGGAGAAGAGCTTGTACGACTTCTGCGCCAGTTCTCGGCGCGCAAATTCGATTTCTTTGCCATCGTAATTGCCCAGACCAAGGTACACGAGGTAGTTCATGGGGCCCCAGATGCGCCCATGCCAATAGTCCTGATCCTTAAACGTTGGGTCGTCGCGCGAGATCGCAGGAATTACCCATTCGCCCCAGAACTCCTTGGAATTCAGCAAATGCTCTTCTACCATCCGCTTCGCCTGCTCTGGAGTCGCCGCGCGGGCCAGCATCGGATAGAGCAGGGTCGGCGAGAGCCGGGTGCTGAACTGGCCGGTGTGCAGGTCCTTGTTCAAGAAGATGCCGTGTTCGTCGCTCCAGAGCGTGCCTAGCTTTGCGCGATAGCGCGAACCGCGCGAGCGCAGTTCCTTCGCGTCGGCCGGCTTCTGCAGCGTTTCCGCAATCGTGGCCAGCGCATCGCAATCGGCAATGTAGATGCTCATCAGGCCGACGTCGGCAAACTCGAGCAAGTGGGTCTGCGAATTGAAAACCACGTTGTCGTAAATTGGACTGCCATCCATCCCCGCTTCGCCAGTCGCGCCTGCGCGATTTCCGCGGAATTTGTCGGCCGGATCCAGCGGCTCATTCTGCCCATCGCTGCCCCAAGTGAGATAGCCCTGAAGATCGCGATGGAGCGCCCACCAGCGATTCCAGCGCAGCAGAGGCTCGTACGCCTCCTCCAGAAACCAGCGATCGTGATACTTCCGGTACAGGGCGAGGGCTGTGATCGATCCCACCGGTGGCTCGCTGCGGTCCGAACTCTTCCATCCGCCCGCCCGCGCGTAATTCGGCACAAAACCCTCCGCCGTCTCTTCGTGCAAGCCCTCGATGACGTTGGCGTAGGCCAACTCCTTATCGCCCAGCCCAGCCAGCGTCGCCCCGAAGAAGGTGTCCCAACCAAAGAGCACATAACCACCCCAATTCGCGCTCCAATCGCGGCTTACCGGCGAAACTACACGCGCGCGCTCGGGTTCGTAGATGGTGTCCCAACCTAGAATGGTCTCGACCGCATCCGCTGTCGTGCGCTCGATTCCTGCAACGTCCACCGACTTTCGGTACGCTGCCCGTTGCTGTTCAACAATCCCCGCTATCTCCGACACGGTCCGCCGTTTTCCCGTGCTTACCCCCGCCGGTTCAGTCAGGGCTGCGGCCAGATACGCACCGCTCGCGGGCAACTGGCCATGACCAGGATGAGCGTCGCTGACCTCTCCCGCCTTGCAGCTCGTTTCCTTGCCGCTGGCGCAGTACACAGCAATCATCCCGACACTCCCCTGCGTCTCGATGAAATCCCCACGCCTCAGAGCGGTTCCCGGGCGGTCCCACAGGAAGTCAACCTGAAACGCTACAGTGGCGGGCACAGAAAACTTACCCGGGGAATCGAGCGGTGTCACCAGCAATACCAAGTCCGCGCCGTCGTGTGCCGTCTGGACGCGCCATTCGTGCTCTTTCCATGTCACCTTGACTTCCGTATAGCTGCCGTCCCATGAATGGGGTCCAGGGAAGACCGTGCCCTGGCCTACCAGGGTCGAGGTCAGAAACTGATGACCGAAGTCGTTGCCATTGTTGAGGAAACCGAGTTGAATCCCCAGCCCTTCGGGAAGCAGGACGTACGTGGTCATGCTGTTCACGTCCCATGTATTCCAGCCATGCGCCAATCTGCGCTGCACGGCGTGGTATTGCGCGTCCGCGTCCATCGGCTGGTCAAGCTTGGCAGGGGGCGAGGCCGACGCCTGTGCCCGCCCGGCACCAAGGCACAACAAGGAAACCACCAGAACCCACACTACGGCATACGTCCTATTAAGCAAACCTCGAGGCATACGGTGCATTGTGCGCCAAAACCCGCGCTCGATTCAATGTGCCGGGATGAAGATGAGTGTGATCGGGCTCTGGCCAGCCTGATCGAGGACAGTCCGGTTGCGGCCAGGTCTACCAGGCGTTAGTCGCTGCTTCCGGACTTGTTGTCGACGCCGGCTGGCAAATCCAGTGCAACGAGAGCAAAGCGCGTCTGGCCGTCCTTGGGGTCTTCGAAGCCAACGATGTGCTGATGGCGCTTGGAGCCGGCCTTCAACTGAATCTTGCCGGTGTCGATGTTGAAATCACCGTTGTCGAACTTGACGTTTGCGTTGTTGTTGCCGTTGTCCGCACAGTTAAGGCCCTCCGAGGTGACGGTTGGAGTTCCGACGGCGGTCTTGCCGTTGCAGGTGATGACATCGCCGTACCGAGTCAGGGCCTTTTTGTAGAAGGCGGTAACCTTCTCCTGGCTGTCGGAGGTGCCGTAGGAGACGGCGCGGACGCGTAGCTCCCACTCGCCGAAGCCGAGGTGGACGTCGGCCGATTTGTGCTTGTCGTCGCCTTTGATTTCGGACGCGCCGGGATAGGCGGGCAGTCCGAGGTCGGCTGCCGAAGTCTGATCGGTGTTGACGTGGATGCCACCGAACGGGGTATCCACCTGGACTTTCTTCTCCTCGCCGTTTTCGTCCTTGTCGACGTGGACCCTGCAGCCGGCGATGCCTGCCACGAGCGCAAGGCTCGCTACCAAACCGAGAGAATTCAAAACCCTGTTACGTCCGCTGGTGAGAATCATGAGAAATACCCTCTTGCTCTTTATACGACGATTCAGAGGCGAAGGTTCCGGGAATCGTGCGGAGGGACTGAGGGACCAGGGGCTAAGGTACAGAAGAGCTGAATCGCGTGCCTTGGTGGTATGTTGGTCCGGATGAGACGAGCATTGGCGAGATGGATTGTTATATTGGCCGCTGCAGTTGGCGCGCAGGCGGGCTGGGCACAGTGGGAAACGGCGGCTGGTCACGCCGCTGGGCTGGCGAGCCCAGTCGCACAGGCTGCTGCCGGCCCGGTTGTTATTCAGGTGCACGCCGGCCGGCCAATCGGCCCCAACTGGCCGATCTGGACCTTCTTCGGCGCGGACGAGCCCAACTATACCTATGCGTCGAACGGCAAGAAGCTGCTGGGCGAGCTGAGTAAGCTTACCTATGCGCCGGTCTACTTCAGGACGCACAACCTGTTCACCACCGGCAACGGGGAGGGTTCTCTCAAGTGGGGCTCGACAAACGTCTACACCGAGAAGCCGGATGGCACACCCGTTTACGACTTCACAATTACGGACCGGATCTTCGACGCGCTCATCGCTGCGCACGTACGGCCACTGGTGGAGATCGGCTTCATGCCTGAGGCGCTGAGCACACATCCGGAACCGTATCGGCACACGTTCCCAAAGGGCGACATTGCTACCGGGTGGAGCTACCCGCCCAAGGATGAGACGAAGTGGAGGAATCTGGTGGCGGCGTATGCGGCGCATTTGAAGGAGCGCTTTGGTAGCCAGGTGGACTCTTGGCTGTGGGAAGTGTGGAACGAGCCGGACATCAGCTACTGGCACGGAACGCCGGAACAGTTTGACCGGCTGTACGACCTGTCGGCCGCCGCAATTCGATCGGTGCTTCCCCATGCGCGCATCGGCGGGCCGGAAGCGACCGGAATCAGCGACAAATCCGAGGTCTTCCTTCGCCAGTTTCTCGAACACTGCGCGCACGGAGTGAATGCGGCGACGGGCGGCACCGGCGCGCCGCTCGACTTCATCAGTTATCACCCCAAAGGCAGCCCGAAGTTTGTGGACGGTCATGTGGTCATGAGCATTGGACACCAACTCGCGGCGACGGAGCGCGGGATGCAGGTAATCGCGAGCTACCCGGAGTGGAAGCACACGCCGATCATCCTGGGCGAATTCGACCCCGAAGGCTGTGCTGCCTGCAAGGGCAGCCAGAACGCATATCGAAACGGCCCGCTCTATGGCGTAAGCGTGGCAGAGGCGACGATGCGCACCTATGCGCTGGCGCGGAAGTACGGCGTGACGGTGGAGGGGGAGGTGACGTGGGCCTTTGAGTTTGAAGACCAGCCGGCCTTTGCGGGATTTCGCGAGCTGGCGACGAATGGGATCGACAAGCCGGTGCTGAACGTCTTTCGCATGATGGGCATGCTGGGCGAAATGGGATTGGATAACTGGGGTGGATGGCTTGCAACAGAAAGCACCGGCGCGTTGCCGCTTGAAGACGTCGTTGAGCACAGCGTGACCGGTGCGCCGGACATCGATGCCGTGGCGGCGCGCAACGGCAACGAGATCGACATCCTTCTCTGGAACTATCACGATGCAGATGTACCCGCGCCCGCAGCGGAGATCGCTCTTGAAGTGGATGGGTTGAAAAACGGCTGGGCAGTGGCGTCGGAGTTTCGGATGGACGAGACGCACAGCAATGGCTATCGGGCGTGGCAGCAAATGGGGAGCCCGGCACATCCGAGTGCAGAGCAGGTGGCCGAGCTGCAAAAGGCCGCGGGGCTGGAAGAAACCGTCAAGGATCATGCGATCGCCATCAAGGGCGGGAGTGTGCGCGCGAAGCTGACACTGCCGCGACAGGGTGTGGCGCTGGTGCGGATCAAAGGGGTTGAGGTGGAGGGGGCGAATCGGAGGGTCAATTAGCTGGATGGGTGGCGCTCGAATCCGAGTTCGAGGGCAAAAGAGAGAAAGACGAGCGCGGTAGGCGAGTATCCGCCGGGGTCGGGCATCGTGAACTCGCCGGTGAGCGGATCGATCTGCTGCCGGAAGTCGTCGTTGCGGAGAATGGCGGGACACCATTGCCGCATGAGCTGGCGGAGCTCGGCAGATTTGCCGTAGTGGGCCATCCAGCGGGGGGCGCGCAGAGCGGTGAGCGCCTGCGAAGCGCCGCCCCAGGAGTTGGGCGGGATGGGGCGCACGAAGGCACGGTCGTCCATGGCGATGCTGGGAAAGGGATAAGGCGCCCAGAAGGCAGCGGGGTTGCGGAGCTGGCGCTTCCAGACTGCTTCGAAGATGGCCTTGTCGCGCCGGTCGGCCAAGTTGAGGACGTGCTCACCGAGGACGCGGCTGATGAGGTCAGAGCGGATGCGGACGAAATTGCCCTGCGCGTCGAGGTCGTAGAAGGCTGCGTCTTCAGGGCTGTAAAGCTTGTCGATTATGAGCTGGCGGATGGTCTCGGCATCGTTGTGCCAGCGGTCGGCTTCGGCCTCCTTACCGAGCGCTTTGGCCATCTGCGCGAGAGCCACGCGGCCACCGTAAACCGTGGAGGAAAGATCGGGGCAGAGGCGCGGAAGCGAGGCGATGGGCTGGCACTTGCGCGCGTCGCCATCGGGGCAGCGATTGGGGATGCCAGTCCAGCGCGGGCTGTTGTCATGGCCAGTGTCGTAGGTGCAGAAGCCCTCGACCAGGCCGGTCTTGCGCGTGTCGCGATACTGGCGGAGCCAGAAGTCCCAGCGCGAGCAGGCGGCGTAAGCGACAGACAGGAACGCTTCGTCGCGGGTTATGTGGAAGAGCTCGAGCGCGGTGGCGCCGATGGGAACAACCATCTGAATCTGGCCGAAGCCGTTTTCGGTGGTCTTGATGCTGGCGGGGAACTGGCCGTCGGAGCGCTGATTCCGGAAGAAGGCCATGTGGTTGTTGACGGCGACCTGAATCGGGGTGGGCTGGCTGGCAGCGGCTGCGCCGGTAGCGGCGGGAATGAGGTCGGCCAGCGAGGCGTAGACGAGGCCTTCGTGGGGCCCGCACTCAAGCCAGATGCCCTGGTAGGCGGTGCCCTCAAAGAGCAGCGGCTGGTCGTAGACGGGGGCCTTGCGCAGGTTGGCAGCGAGGACGGCAACCGCTGCGTCCCAGGTGCGCTGCCAATCGACGACGGAGGGCTGGTCGGAAGAAGAAAAGGGTTCGGCGAAGAGTGTGCCGGGGCCGAGAGCGATTGCCGCGCCGGCTGTGCCTGCGGCTGCGGCTAAGAAGTGCCTGCGGCTCGCGTTGGACACAGCATTGGATTGCATGGAGGGTGCTCGAGAGCCCGCGCAGAGGTGCCTGGCCAGGTTAGTGCCCAATTCAGTGCGAGGCGGACCCGTCTTCCTTCGACGAAGTGGCGAAGAGGATGGCGCAGATGAAGACGACGGCGATGAGGGACACGACAAAGAAAGGGGAAGAGATGAAGTGCACGGTCGGAACTCCTTAGTGAAAGGGTAGCAGAGGGATCGGTGGTGGAGGAATGGCTGCATCCCACCCTCTCCGCAAGAAACGCGGAAACGATGGGGCACCCAGATGTTGCTTCTTGACGCGTCGAACCTAACTCTTTGGCCCGGCGTTGGGGTAGTCGACGCGGATGGTCAGGATCTCGTACGGCTTGATTGGGGCTTTGACCAGATCGCCGGTGACGGTGAGCGGATCGCCTTCAGGGATCTCCATCATGTTGGTGACGGTGGCGCTGGTGGCGCCGGGCGGAACGTGGAACTCGACGGTCGATTGCTTCCCTGCCCACTCGTAGACGCGCAAAATCAATCCATTCACGCCCAGGCCGTTCTGGTCTTCGGCCTTCTTGACGGCGGTGAGGACGACGTTCTCTGGGCCGACGGACGCGAAGGAGTGCTCGGCGGGCAGCGAGCCGGGGTGGGCGGTGGTGACGACGGCGGTGAGGGGGTAGTTGTACTCCCAGCCGTGGCGGACGGTGAGCGCATCTTTCCACGTACCGGCGTGGGGATAGAGCGCGTAGTGGAAATGGTGGTGGCCCATGTCGGCCTCGGCGTCGGGCCACTTGGGCGAGCGGAGAAGCGTGATGCGGATGGTGTCGCCGGCCGCGTCATAGCCATACTTGGAGTTGTTGAGGATGCTGAGGCCGTGCATGCCATTGCTGCCCGCTGTTCCGGATAGGTCGGCCCAGCGCATGGCGGGGACCTCGAACTGGGCCTTTTCCCACGAGTTGTTACGGGTGGTGGGCCGGTCGATGGTGCCATAGGGAATTTCGTAAGTGGCGAAGGGCCCGTTGGCAGCAACGGGGAAGGCAGCCTTGAGAAGGACGTGGGCCTCGTGCCAGTCAATGTCGTTCTCGATGTCGACCTGGTCGCCCTCAAGGCGAATGGTCTGAACGAACTTGGAGTTTTGGTAGTGGCTGGTGACGCGGATCGCGTCGCCGACCTGCTCGACCGAATCAGCCTTGGCAATGGTGGATGGCTCGGCGTCGAGGGTACCGGGATCGATGTTCCAGGCGTCGTATTCCCCTTTGACCGTGTCCTTGAAGAATTGGAGCTGGTTGCCACATGCGCCGGGGGCGATAGCGTCGAACTTTGACCCGTCAGCGACAATGTTGGCAATGCAACCGGTAGTCTTGTTGACGGCGACGGTGAGCCAGCGGCCACGAAGAACAAGGTCACCCTTCCCATCTTCAACTGGAGCTAACTCCGCCTGTTCGGGCCGCGTGTCTGGGCTCAAATGAATTGTTCTAAATCCAAATGCAGGGACTTCATGCACCTTGACCCTCACTTCAGCGGTGCCTTGGTTCTCATCCCTCGCAATTATCCTTGCCTCGAGGCCCGGCGCTGGGTAGGAATCGTTCATCAACGTATCGTCGCCGGCAGCTACCGAGCGCGCATCTGAGGGGAGTGAGACCTTCACCATGACAACTCCGTCGCGCTTCCAGCCCAATGGATTGAAGACTACGACCGGAGTTCCCCGGCTGCCCCCTTTCTTCGTGCCTGTTGTATCGACACGGTCCGTGACAGCTTCCAGCGCCCCCGCATCGATCTCGTTCGTTGACCACCGGACCACGTCGTAGTCCTTCTGCGCGTCCCTGTAAATGACTCCGATGCCGCTGCCGGCGGCGAGGTCGTGGAACTGGTTGAAGAGCACCTTCTTCCAGTCTTCGGTGATCTCCGCTGCTGGATATTTCGCGCCATAGAGCCAGGCGATCGAGGAGAACTTCTCGGCGTTGAGGACCTGCTCTTCGGAGTCACGCATGTTGCGCTTGTGGTTGGCCTGCGAGGTCATTACGCCGCGGTGGTATTCGAAGTAAAGCTCGGACTTCCAGGTGGGGATGGCCATCTGGCCGGGGTTGGCGGGCGCCGACGGCGCGGTGTAGCCCTTCGCAATCGATTGGTAGTTCCACTCGGGGCTGTCCGTGGCGATCTGGTTCTCGACGGTAGAGAACCAGGCCTGGGCGGTGCCGAACTGCATGTTCGCCATGACCTTGGGAGGGATGGACGGAGTGGCAAAATGGATACCCTGATCGAGGATGGCGCGAGTGGGTCCGCCGCCGTGGTCGCCGATGCCGTAGAGGTCCATCATGTCGGTCATGCCGGTGGCACGATCGCGGGCATAGGCCATGTCCTGGCTGAGGCGGACGGGGTTCAGATTGTCGTTGGCGTAATCGTGGGGGAAGTAGGCGAGGACCTTGGAGCCGTCGGGCGACTCCCACCAGAAGAGCTTGAAGGGTAGCTGGTTGGTGTCGTTCCAGGTCATCTTCTGGGTGACAAAGTAGTCGACGCCGGACTTCTTGTAGATCTGGGGTAGCTGCCAGGTATAGCCGAAGCTGTCGGGGTTCCAGCCGATGCGGACATCGACGCCATAGGCCTGCTTGTACCAGCGCTTGCCGACGAGGAGCTGGCGGACGAGCGACTCACCGTCGGGCATGTTGAGGTCGGGCTCGACCCACATGCCGCCGACGACCTCCCAGCGGCCCTCCTGGATGCGGCGCTTGATCTCGTCGTTCATCTCAGGATATTTCTGGGCCATCCAATCGTTGTAGGCAGCGGCGGACTGGGTGTAGGTGTATTGCGGGTACTCATACATGAGCTGGAGGGCGGTGCCGAATGTACGCTTGACCACATCGACGGTCTCAGTCCATGGCCAGAGCCATGCCGCGTCGATGTGGGAGTTGCCGGTGAGGTGGAAGGTGGCTTTCTGGAGGAGCGGTTCGAGGGCCTGGAGCTGGCCCAGAGAAGTATTGAGGCTCGCATCAAATTTCGCTTGGTCGTGCGCGTCGAGAGCCTTCAAGTCCACGCTTTGGATGGCAGCGTTGAGCGCAGTCATCTGGGCGGGATCGCTGGGTGCGAGCGAAGGCACGAGGTAGGTGGCGGAGAGGAATTCGATGCGCAGGTCTTCAGGGTTGGGGCGGCTGGACGGGAACTCGATAGCGAGGGTTGCGCCGCGGAAGCGCTTGTCGTCGACGGTGTGGAGAAGCTTGACGGCTACAACGACTTTGTCGCCGGGGCGGCACTGGTCGAGCAAGACGATGGGCTCGAGGTCATCGCCCATGGCCACGCGACGCCCATTGAAGTAGAGGATCTCGGGCATGGGGCCGTTGGCGTCTGCGTGAAACTGGAACCAGATGCGCGCTCCGGTGAGGTCGTATCCGTTGAGCGTGGGGGGAACGACGTAGGTTTGGCGGAACCATACGGCGTCTTTGGGGGCTGCACCGCGGTCGGCGATGGGCTGCCAGGAGGATTCGTCGAGGTCGACGGTCTCGCCGTGGGCCAGATCGCCTGCGTGCATCTTCCACGCGCCTTCGGGCAGCTGGCGTAGGGTGGCGAGGCGATCGAGGACGGCGCGGGATTCAGGCAAGAGGGCCGCGAGAGCCTTGGCCGCTTGCGTTGCAGTCTGCGCGGAGGTTTGCGCGGCGGCGGAAAGGCCGAAGGCGAAGAGGATAAGTGCGGCAAAAACGGAAAGGACGGTGCGGCGAGCCCGCTTGGCTGCGTGGGTCATGGCGAAGAAATCCCCCGAAGCATCTTAAGCCATGGCGGTCGGGGCGGGCGCGAACCGATGGCCACGGGCACTGCAGAAAATGGGAACAATACAATAGAAACGAATGGAACACCTGTCTGCTCTGTTCTCAATGGCAATTTGGACGATTGACTGGCACTGGCTGTGGCTGGCGGTGGCGGCGTTCCTGGCCGGCGTTTTGAATGCCGTAGCCGGGGGCGGGTCTTTCCTGCTGTTTCCGGCGCTGCTGGGGATGCGCATGCTTCCGGTGCAGGCGAACGCGACCAATACGGTGGCGCTGTGGCCGGGACAGATGACCTCGATCTGGGCGTACTGGGAGGAGATCAAGCGAAACCGGCGGCTGGCTCCGGCGATGGGGCTGGCAGGCTTGCTGGGCGGGACGGCAGGAGCGGTGGTGCTGCTGAATACACCGCAGCAGACGTTTCTGCATCTGGTGCCGTGGCTGCTGCTGGTAGCAGCATCGATTTTTGCAGCGAGTGGGCCGGTGAGCCGGTGGCTGGCACGACGCAGGCTGGCGGGGGCGGGAGCGGACTCAGAGGCCGGGCCTGTTGTGGGAGGCGGGCAGGAAGCGGAGCAGAAAACGAGTCACGGGCCGCGGCTGACGCCGGTGTTTGTGGCGGTGACGCTGGTGTGTTTCTACATCGGCTACTTCGGGGCCGGAGCAGGGTTCCTGATCATTACCGTGCTGTCGCTCTTCGGCTTCAAGGATCTGAACGAGATCAACGCGCTGAAGGTGGTTTCAACGACGATGGCAAACGGCATGGCGTTTGTGATCTTCGTCGTGAACGGCCAGGTGGTGTGGAAGTACTGCCTGCTGGCGATGGTGACCTGCGCTGTGGGTGGATACGTGAGCGCGCGGTTTGCCCGGATGGTGCCGCAGGCGGTGCTGCGCGGGACGGTGATCGCGATCGGCTTCGGAATGGCTGCGTGGTTCTTCTGGAAGGGGTAGTGCCAGAGATCACGATCAGTCGTCAGTTGTCAGATAAAGGCATTCCGGACGTGCTGAATTGCGGGCTTTCAAGCTCATTGTTTTGGTGGCAGACAATGATTTGGGAGCAAGCTAAGGCTGTTGATTGGGAACCGACCACTGATCACTGACAACTGTAAACTGTCTTTATGAGCCACGAGGGAATACGGTTTGCAGAGAAAGGCCAGGGCGAGCCGGAAGAAAAACTGCCGTTAACGCGGATAATGGTGACGCCGGAGAAGGTCCGTGTGCTGCTGACCGAGGGCAAGGGCCTGGAGATTGACTGGGCCGATGGGCACAGCAGCGCGTGGAGCTTTTCATGGCTGCGCGAGGCCTGCCCGTGCGCGACGTGCGTCGATGAGCGGGAGAAAGAAGGCAGGAAAGCGGGCCAGCCGAAGCCGAAGGCGGCGAATCTGCTGCCCATGTATACGCCGCCGCCGAAACCAAAAAGCGCGCAGGCGGTCGGGCGGTACGCACTGCAGTTCAACTGGCTGGACGGGCACTCGAGCGGAATCTACTCGTGGGAGTACCTGCGCCGGATGTGCCAGTGCCCGGAGTGCACGTTTGCGGCGGAAGCAGCGACAGGGATGACGAACTGAGTATTCTGGTCACAGTCGGGCCCCAAAATCCCGATAGACTAGCCCCTGATTCTTGACGCGTGAGGCGCTACGCGCTACGCTATTGGAATGATTCAGTCTTTCCGGCACGCGGGACTGGAGAAGTTCTTCCTGACTGGCAGCAAGGCGGGGATTCAACCCGCGCATGAGGCCAAGCTTCGCAGGCAACTCTCGCTAATCCATACGGCCAAAGACGCGAATCGTATGAACGTCCCCGGCTGGGAACTGCACCGGCTCAAGGGCAAGCTCGCGGGTCATTGGTCCATTAAGGTAAACGGAAACTGGCGCGTGACGTTCACATTCGAGAACGAGAGTGCAATCCTCGTGGATTATCAGGATTACCACTGAGAGGAGGCAAGCATGACGATGACCATGTACAACCCGGCTCATCCGGGCGAGATTCTTCGCGAATACCTTGGCACTGTTCAGGTCGGCGAGGCGGCGAGGCGGCTGCGTGTGGCGCGGTCCACGCTGAGTCGGCTCCTGAACGGACGGGCGTCTTTTACTGCTCCCATGGCCCTTCGACTCGCCGATGCCTTTGGCACCGAGCCTGGCATGTGGCTCGACCTGCAGCAGCAGTACGATCTGTGGCATGCGGCCAAGCGCAAGCGGCCCAGGGTGGAGAAGTTCTCCAAAGCGGCGTAGCGGTTTACGGAAGAGGCGACGGGGACGCCGAATTAGCGGCGTTTTTGCCGGTTCGCGGGCGAAGAGCCAGGGGTTTTCAAAGTAGCGACATCTGAGAGACCGCGAGGGCGACAGCTGAGGCTGCGTCGGGCGCGACGTTCAGCAAGGCGCGGTTCTCCGGCTTGAGAAAGCCGGCGGCGACGGCGGAGTCGAGGAAGCTGAGCAGGCCGTCCCAGTATTTGGCCGTGTTGATGAGGATGACGGGCTTGGTGTGCAGGCGGAGCTGGGCCCAGGTAACGATTTCGAGCAGTTCTTCGAGAGTTCCGTAGCCGCCGGGGAGAATGAGAAAGGCGTCGGCGAGCTCGGCCATGCGTGCCTTGCGCTGGTGCATGGTTTCGACGAATTCGAGGCGCGTGAGGCCGCTGTGCGCGATCTCGCTGTCGGAGAGGACGCCGGGAAGAACGCCTATGACGGACGCGCCGGCCGCCAGGGCTGAGTCTGCAAGGGCACCCATGAGGCCGACTTTGGCGCCGCCATAGACAAGGCCGAGCCCTGCAGCGGCGATGGCCCGGCCCAGGGCGACGGCTTCCGCGCGGAAGGCGGGGGTGTTGCCGTCGGCGGAGCCGCAATATACGGCGACGCGGCGGGTCGAGGGTTGGGGCTGGCTCATGGTCAGATCAAGCATAGCGCGTAAAGAGAACACAGAGGTTATCGCTGGTGCCGAAGGGGCCGGAGCAGCCGCAGAAGCCCGCACCAGACCAGGCAAGAACGGCATCGGACAAAACAGTACACTGGGAGAAGGACGTTTTCCCGCCTGGACTCTCGCCGTGCAAAGACCTATTGAAAAACTGAATCCCGAACAGCGCGTGGCGGTTGAGGCCACGGAAGGCCCCCTGTTGATTCTTGCCGGGGCGGGGTCGGGCAAGACGCGCGTAATTACCAGCCGGATTGCCTGGCTGATCGAAGAAAAGGGCGTTGCGCCGGACTCGATTCTGGCAGTGACCTTTACCAACAAAGCGGCGAGCGAGATGGGCGAGCGCGTGAGCCGGCTACTGGGGCATTCGTCGCTTGCCAAGCCACTCATTTCAACCTTTCACTCGCTGTGTGTGCGGATTCTGCGGCGCGACATTGAGGCGTTGCAGGTGAACGGCAAGGGGCTGACGCGGGCCTTTGCCATCTACGACGAAAACGACCAGCAGGCGATTGTGAAGCAGGTGATGCGGCGGATGGGCCTGGACACCAAGCAACTGACACCGCGCAATGTGCTGGGGCGGATTTCGTGGGCCAAGAACCACATGGTCGATCCAGAGGAGTACTACCTGGGATCGAAGGATCCGAACAGCGAGCGGATCGCGCACATCTACAAGGGTTACAAGGACGAGCTCAAGAAGAATAACGCGATGGACTTCGACGACCTGCTGCTTGATGCTGCGCGGTTGCTGAAGGTTTCAAGCGAGGTGCGCGAGCGCTATCAGCGGCGCTGGCGCTATCTGCTGGTGGACGAGTACCAGGACACGAACCGCCCGCAGTATGAGCTGATGAAGCTGCTGGCCGGCGAGGCAAAAAATGTGTGTGCCGTGGGCGACGAGGACCAGAGCATCTACTCATGGCGCGGCGCCGACATTCGCAACATCCTGGAATTTGAGCAGGACTTTCCGAATGCGCGGATTGTGCGACTGGAGCAGAACTACCGGTCGACGCAGGTAATTCTTGAAGCGGCGGGCGCGGTGGTGGCAAAGAACGTGAAGCGCAAGGGGAAGAAACTGTGGACCGACCGGCAGGGCGGGAGCCTGATCGGCTATTACGAAGCGCCGGACGGGGAGAACGAGGCGCTGTTCATAGCGGACCGAATTCAAAAATTCCTGCGCGAGGCAGGCGATGGTGGCGAAGCAGCGCGATGCGCGGTGCTCTACCGGACCAACTCGCAGTCGCGGCTCGTGGAAGAGGCGCTGCGGCGGTACAACATCCGCTACACAATGGTGGGTGGATTCAGCTTTTACGAGCGCGCTGAGATCAAGGACCTGCTGGGCTACTTGCGGCTGGTGCGGAACCCGCACGACTCCATGGCAATGCAGCGGGTGATCAATACGCCGGCCCGGGGCATTGGCAAGACAACCTTGGAGACGCTGGAGCGGCTGGCACTGGAGACCGGCAAGTCGATGTGGGAGGCGTTGGGGTCGGCGATCGAGAATCGTCTGATTCCGTCGCGGGCGCTGATGGTGCTGGACTCTTTCCGGCAGTTGCTGCTGGACGCGCAGGCAATGATGGACCCGGACTTTGCGGGGAAGCTGTCGATGGATGTACGCGGGGATGTGGCGGCGGCTGGAGCTACGGCGGGCGCGGAGGGCGAAGACGGCGATACGGGTTTCGGGTTCGGTGCGGCGGCAGAGGAGACGCCGGGGACGGACTTCAACTTTGGCGGCGAGGGCGAAGGGCAGATTCCCCTGCTCGATGCATCGCACTTTTCGCCGTTCCATGCGGCAAACAAGGCGGCAGAGAAGGCATCGACAATGAAGCCGTTCCTGAAAATGCCGCAGGCGGATGAGAAGCAGGACGCGGAGGCTGAAGCGGTCAGGGCAGGCAAAGCAGGGGCACGCGAGACCTCGGCGGCCTTGGGCGATGCAGCCGGAACGAACAACGGCGAAACGGCGGAGGAGCGTGTGGAAGGCTTTCGCGCGCCGGGCGATGCGGCAACGCTGCCGGAGCTGATTCGGTTTTTGATCGATCGGACGGGGTACATCAAGGCACTGGAGGCAGAAGGGTCGCCGGAGGCCTTCAGTCGAATCGAAAACCTGAAGGAGCTGGCCAACGCGGCGCACGATGCCGAGGCGCGGGGCGAGACGCTGGCGGATTTTCTGGATCATGCGGCACTGGCATCGGACACAGATCAATTTGATCCGGAGGCGCGCGTCACGCTGATGACGCTGCACGCGGCCAAGGGGTTGGAGTTTCCGCTCGTATTTTTGGCAGGGCTGGAGGAGGGTCTGTTTCCGCACTCGCGGACGCTGAACAATCCGGACGAGCTCGAAGAGGAGAGGCGGCTCTGCTACGTGGGGATGACGCGCGCGATGAACACGCTGGTGCTGACGCAGGCGCACTACCGCAGGCGCTACGGGAACGATGCGCCGGAGCAGAGCATTGCTTCGCGGTTCCTGAGCGAGGTGCCGAATGAACTGCTCGAGAACCTGGGAGGAGCGAGCGCGGCGTGGGCCAATGGCGGATCCGGCGCAACCGGTTACGGGCCTGGACGGAGGAAGCCGAGCGGCGGCGATTACGGAGACCGGCATTATAACTACGAGGATGAGAGCCAGGAGATTCCGCGCTCGCCCGCGGGCGGCGCCGCACGAAGTGGAACGGCGAGCCGAGGCTCATCAGGGAAACCGTTTGTGGCTTCCTGGATGAAGACTCCAGCGCAGACGGGAACTGGAGCGAGGAGCGGCGGAATTTCTTCTGACGGAGTTGCGTCAGGAGGGACCGGAGCGAGTGAACCGCAACGGGACTCGATCGATAACATTGCGCGATTCTTTGGTGGGAAGGGGGGGCCCGGCAGGCCCGGCTCAATGGCGCGCCCCGCGATGGATGTGCTTGCGCCAAGCGGAGCATCCGGGCTGAAGTCAGGGCAGCGCGTAAGGCATGCGAAATATGGCGAGGGGACGGTGCTGGTGCGCGAGGGAGAGGGCGACGACGCCAAGTTGACGGTGATGTTTCCGCGCCACGGTCTGAAGAAGCTGATGGAGCGCTTTGCGAACTTGCAGAAGATTTGATTGAGCGCGGAACCGCCGTTGGCGGCGCTAGCCGCAGAAGCGTGAGCGAACTCTAGGCCAACAGAGCAATGGCGGACGGCCTCTTCTAGCCATCATTCACGACCGAATGACCCACATTGGGATGGCGCTGAAAAAGATGATTTTGGAACTGCAAGGTGTACCAGGCATAGCGTTCGCTCGAAGACAGGGCATCCAGCGGAGGATCCGGCATCTGCTGCCCACAAGCGCTGCAGACGGCTGAGCTTGGAGCCCCGTCTTCCTCGTACCCGAGAATCAATTCGGGATACATGGTTAACGCGCATCGTACTCCGAATTGATTTTCTGAACAGTGACAAGGCAGAATCTTTGATCCGATCAAACCGAGCCTTCTCGAAGGGTGGCTGTCGGATGCCCGTGAAGGTCTGCGAGGCCGGCGAAGAGGGCGGGCGGATGCCGGGAATCGAGAATGAGCCCGCCCAGTCGAGTGTGCTGTGAATGGCGAAGCGATGCGGGATTGCTGGGGATTCGCGGCTTTCCTGAAGGTGAATTCCCTGCTACGATAGACCTCACATCAGCCCTCATGCAGGGAATCATTGAAGCGATAGCAGGGAAAGAGGTTATACGTGGCAGACACAACCAAGATTGAAGACAAGGCAGAACGCAAGAAGGTTAAGCGCGCAGCCCGCAAGAAGGCCGCCCCCAAGGCCCCGCGGACGGGCGCTCGCGGCGAGAAGAAGAAGAAGGTGAAGAAGTTGGCGCGCGGCCAGTCGAAGCGCTAAAGCTTCGCTGAAGGCCGAGAACGGGGTTCCGCGAGGAAAGCGCACAAGGGACCCCGGTGCCGTTTCAAGGGTCTTCCACAGGCCCACTCCATTTCCGGGACTCCAGCGACGAGGAGAAGCGCGCTGCCAAGCCAACTGCTTGCCCGCAAATCGATCGACAAACTGATCAGGGACTCGGCAGAGCCGGAGCACTCCCTGAAAAAGACCCTTGGCCCGTGGTCGCTGACCGCGCTTGGCATTGGGGCGGTGATTGGCTCAGGAATCTTCACGGTGATCGGGACAGCGATCTCCGGGGAGAAGTTCGATGCCCCCAGCATAACCAATACGCCACTGATCCATTACGTTGTCACCCACACCGCGATGGCCGGGCGGCCGGGCGCGGGACCTGCGATTGCTCTTTCGATGATCCTGGTGGCGTTCGTGTGCGCGCTGACCGGGCTGTGCTACGCCGAGCTGGCCTCGATGATTCCGATTGCGGGGTCGGCCTACACCTATACTTACGCCACCATGGGAGAGCTGATCGCCTGGATCATCGGCTGGGACCTGATCCTGGAATATGCCGGCTCAAACATGACCGTGAGCGTGGGGTTTGCCGCGCACGTTGTTGACCTGCTGGATTGGTTCGGCCTGCATCCATCGGCAGAATGGATCTCGCCCGCATATCTGCCCGACGGCTTGCAGGATCTGGCCGGAAACTGGCTCTACCATCCAGGATGGCACTTTGGTTTCAACATTCCGGCGTTCCTCATCGTTCTCATTTTGACCGTGATTCTGGTCCGCGGCATCCGCGAGTCGGCCAGCACCAACAACATGATGGTGAGCTTCAAGCTGATCGCCATTTTGATCTTCGTATTCGGGGTCATCAGCTTCATTCACCCCAGTAACTGGCATCCCTTCATGCCCAACGGCTGGAGCGGCGTACTGACCGGCGGTTCGATCATCTTTTTCACCTACATCGGCTTCGATTCGGTCTCGACGGCGGCCGAGGAGTGCCGCAATCCGCAGCGAGACCTGCCGATCGGGATTATCGCCACGCTGGTTGTGTGTACGGTGCTGTATGTGGCGGTGGCGGTCTGCCTGACGGGGCTGGTGCCATGGCAGTCGATGGTGGGCGACGCGGCGCCTGTGGTGAATGCATTGAAAAAGCTTTCCGGTCAGCCGGGCGGGCACCCGCTCCATTGGATCCGCCTCATCGTGCTATTCGGCGCCATAATGGGCATGCTCTCGTCGATCCTCGTCTATCAGCTTGGCCAGTCGCGGGTGTGGTTTTCGATGTCGCGCGACGGGCTGCTGCCCAAAGTCTTCAGCAACGTGCATCCGGTCTTCCGCACGCCGGCGTTCTCCACATGGGTTGCGGGAATTCTTGTGGCAATTCCGTCAGGGCTCTTCGACATCGGCACGCTGGCGGACCTTTCGAACATCGGCACGCTGTTTGCATTTGTGCTCGTTTCAATGGGGGTGATCGTGCTGCGCTACCGTGAGCCGGAACGGCGGCGGGGATTCCGGGTTCCGTTTGGTCCGGTCATTCCAGTGCTGAGCGTGGTGTTCTGCTTCCTGCTGATGGCGGGCCTGCCGATCATCACGTGGTTCCGTTTTATCATCTGGCTGGTGATCGGGCTGGTGATCTACTTCTTCTACAGCCGGCACAGGAGCGAGTTCGCGAAGCCGCGATAAGCCCGCATTCGAACGGCTCCCTGGGAAGCGCGACCAAGAATTCCGAAAGAGGGCAGTTTGGCATCACACAGAAAACTATCTCTCGTTGCAGTGCTCACACTGGCAGCCACGCTCGCCGCACCCACGCTTCATGCGCAGTCGGCGGCCGCCGACTCCTTGTTTGCGCAGGCGAAGACCGCCGCAAAGGCGGAGCACAAGCACATCCTGCTGGTGTTTTCCGCTTCCTGGTGCGGGCCCTGCAAGCTCTATGAGCGATTTCTCCAGGACCCGCAGATGAAAGCGATCTCGGAAAAGGCGTTTGTGATTCAACGCATCGATGTGGCCGAGAGGCCGGGCGACCCCAATCATGCCGATACGCCCGGCGGCGTGACGCTGCGCACGGCTCTTGGCGCCAAGGGTGACCCTGGCTATCCATTCCTGGTGATGACGGACGAGAATGGCGCGCCGATCATCAATTCCTATCGGAATGGAGACCCGGACAACAACATCGGCTATCCGGCTGTGCCGGTGGAGTTCGACTGGTACATCGAGATGCTGAAGCGCGGCGCACCGTCGCTGACCTCAGCGGACTTGCAGGCGACGCGCACCTGGCTACAACAGCACGCTCCGCACTAGAGCTCATTGCGGTGAAACCGAGATTGCAATCGTCCAGACCTTTGCCGGCCAGCGATAGTGCCCCGCAGCACGGTGGGATTGGAAGGCGCTGAGCGCGGTCTCCTCGGCGCCGATGCCGATATTGTGCACCACTGTTGTGAATGGCAGAATGGTCGAGACCACAATTCCAACGTGCGGCAGCCGCGCATCCAGCAGCCAGGTCAAAATGTCGCCAACCTGGATGGGTTTGGGAAACGCATCGCCAGGTGTCGGAGCTTCTGCGGCCCACAGCCGCGCCCCAGCACGTGTCCAATACGCCTCCAAGTTCAGCACCCTCCGGTGGTCGATGTTCGCATCCGGCCTCCGCGATCCCCACGACTTCCGCGCCGGGTATGCGTCGAAGTCCTTCACCATGTCCTCGTGGACAAGTTTCTGCAGGTCCAGACCCAACCCGTCGCGCGCTGCGCGAATCACCACGTCCGCGCACACCCCGGTTGACCGCGAAACATCCCCGCCGGGATAAGTCAGTTTTGTCCATGTTGGGTCGTACCCCGTGGTGACGCCCACTTGCGCCCGCGCCGCATCGGCCAGTCGCTGACCGTTGGTCGGGGCTGCCTCACCCATCCGGCCCGTTACTAGCCAAACAGCAGCTAACCCGCCCAAAAAATGACGCCGATCCATCGCTGCGGCCCTCGCGACCTTGATCATTTGGCGTTGCGATCCATCCTAACTGTGGGGCGAATGACCAAATTGAGTCAAGGTGCAGCCATCCTGGATGGTCCGTGACAGCAGCGCTGCGCAAGAAACTCGTAAACTGGAACCGTGAAGGCTATTGAGGATTTCATTCGCAGGCTGCCGAAGGCCGAGCTGCATCTGCATCTCGAAGGCACGATACTGCCCTCCACGCTGGTGGAGTTGAGCCAGCGACACGACAGACAGCCGTTGATGCTGGTCGAGGCGGAGGCGCTCTACCGCTTCACGGACTTCTCGGGATTTCTGGAGGCGTTCAAGGCGGTGACGCGGCTGCTGATAGGGCCTGAGGACTACGAGTTGGCGGCCTGGCGGATGATCGAGCAGCTGAATGCACAGGGCGTAATACACGCCGAGGTCTACATTTCGGTGGGTGTCGTCTACATGTACCGGAACCACGATCCGGCGGCGTTTGAACCGATCTTCGAGGGGCTTGAGCGGGCCCGGGAGCGGGGCCTGAGAGAGCTGGGGCTGTCGGTTTATTGGATCTTCGACGCGGTGCGGCACTTTACAGTGGCCGAGGCGGAGCGGGTGTTCAAGAAAGCAGCGGAGATGCGGCCTAACTACGCCTCGATTGTCGGAATCGGGCTGGGCGGGGACGAGCGGCAGGCCGGTTCTGAGCCGTTCCGGGCGCTTTACGCGGAGGCGGCCAGGGCCGGGCTGCGGCTGACAAATCATGCGGGTGAGACGACGGGCTCAGGTGCGATCTGGGAGGCTTTGGCGATTGGGTCGGAGCGAATCGGGCATGCGGTCTCCGCAGTGCGGGATTCGGGGCTGATTCTCGAGCTGAAGGAGCGGCAGACCCCGCTCGAGCTGAACCCGACCTCCAACGTGCGCACGGGAGTGTGCAAGTCGTTTCGGGAGCATCCCCTGCGGAAGTACTTCGACGCCGGGCTGCTGGTGACGCTGAACTCGGACGATCCCGCATTCTTCGACTCGGACCTGGCACACGAATATCTGCTGGCGCATACGGAGCAGGGATTTACGAAGAAGGAGCTTAGGCAGCTGGCGGCAAACTCGATCAAGGCAAGCTTTTTGCCGGAAGCGGAAAAGGTGGAATGGCTCTTCCGAATTGACACCATCCAGTAATCACAACAGTACGTATTCACAGAGAGGAAGAAGCAAACCGCAGCCGATCTGCGGTATTATGCGGTCAAGGAAGTTTGATGCGAACAGGAGGGAGTCCCCCATGTCTACCGAACCGGAACTGAGCACAGCTGAGGAAGAAACCGCTGAAGAAAAGAGCGAGCGGAGCACGCTCCGGGTGATTGGCTGGTTTTCGGTGGGAATGGTGGTGGCCGCAATCGGCATCTACCTGGGCAAGGAACTGCGCAGCCGGTACAAGTTTCACAATCGGACTCCGTACGATTTCTACTCGAACTCCGATGAACCCCAGATGGGCGAGTTCGGTGTGGGGATCTAGAGAAGCAGCGAAGAAGTGAAAGAGAGATCAAGAAATGCCGCCTTCTGGGCGGCATTTCTGTTGTGGGCCAAACTTCGGCTTAGTTGTTCCTGAGCGCGACCATCGGATTGATTCGCGAAGCCCTTCGTGCCGGAATCCAGCCTGCCGCCAGCGACACTCCCCCCAATAGCACAATCATTCCAATAAATGCCGCGGGGTCAGTGGGCGCGGTCCCGAAAAGCAACGCTGAAATTGCCCTCGCCGCCAGCGACGACCCGATGGTCCCGAGCGCAATTCCCACGATTGCCAGCTTGAGCGTCTTACCGACCACGTCAAGCTGTACCCGTCCGAGCGTCGCACCCAGCGCCATGCGCACGCCAATCTCCTGGGTCCTTTGTGTGACTGAATAGGAGATCACGCCGTAGATGCCGAGGGCCGCGAGCAACAGCCCGAGTGCTGAGAATGAGCCGACGAGCAAGAGAAAGAATCTGCGTGGCGAGTTGGCGTGATCTACGAATGTCTGAAGCGGTCGAAACTCCGCAGCCGTTTGCTTCGGATTGAGCTCGCGCAACGCACCCATCACACTCGCAGCCATTGTGTCGGGCGGAAGACTTGTTCGGATCACGAGCTGAGCACTATTGGGACCGGCCTGCGTCGCTGGATAGTAGATCTGCCAGCCTGTTTCGCCCTCGGCGCTTTCCTCGTGCACATTTTCCACCACGCCGACGATGCGCAGGTCTGGACCACCACCTTGTTTCACGACCTGGCCCACTGCGTCTCCGTTCGGCCAATTCGCGTAGTTTGCCAGGAATCGCGCGAGAGCCTCGTCGATCATGACCACGTTTTCGCTTGTCGGCTTGTCATCCCAGGTAAAGTCCCGGCCGCGCAAGCGCGTCCCCATTGCCCGCACAAAGCCTGGCGTCACGACGTACACCAACGGGGTGGCCGGGATTTTGTCAGGCGGTTTCACGCCTTTCGGAAACGGAGTGCCCCATGCCCGGTTTTGTCCCAGCGGAAGGTAGTCGGAGATTCCGGCGGCTTGAACTCCTGGAATCGACCCGACACGCGCGAGAATCTGCCGGAAAATCACTCCGCGCTTCTCTGCGCTGGCCGTGTCCGTCGGTGCGCTGTCGTCATAGTCCACATTGACTGCCGCAGCGTGCTCTGGCTGGAACCCCATATCGACATCCAGCACCTTCATGAAACTACGCAATAACAGCCCTGCGCCCACAAGCAACACGCACGCGAGCGCCACCTCCGAGACCACCAGCACCGACCGCAACCGCTCATGCTTTCGGCCCTGTCCTGAGCCTGACCCGGAATCCTTGAGCGACTCCTGTAGACTCCCCGTCGCGATGCGCAACCCTGGCAGCAGCCCAAAAAGCAGCGCGGTGAAAAGCGCAATTAGCACCGTCCACCCCAGAGCCGCGCCATCAATGTGCAACGTTGTCAGCAGCGGCAGCGCAACTGCCCCCTGATGCGCAAGCCATTGGACTACAGCAAACGCAAGTACTAGCCCCAATAGCGCTCCTGCGCCGGAAAGCACCAGACTCTCCGTAAGGAGCTGCACCACAATGCGCGCACGGCTCGCTCCGAGCGCACTCCGCATCGCAAACTCTTTTGAGCGCGCCGCCGCGCGCGCCAACAGCAGGTTCGACAGATTTACGCACGCAATCAGCAGGATGCCGCCCACCGCGCACCACAGAACGACCAGCGAGCGCCGCAGCTTCCCGCTGACATAGTCCTTGAGCGAGACGGGGACAATTAAGTCCTTGTAATTCCCTTTTGTTTCAGGGAATTTGAGACTGAAGTAGAGATTGGTCGAAACAGCTTGAGCTTCACTGCGCGCCTGGGCAATTGTTACCCCAGGCTTCAGCCGGCCAATGAAGGTAATGATGTTTCCCCAGTCGCGCGGTGGTCCGTAGAGATTCAAAGGCGTAAGCGCGTCCACTTTCGTACCCGGAGAAAAGACCGCACCAAAGTCAAATGTCTTCGGCAGAACGCCGATTACCGTTACCTGTTGGCCATTCATGTTGAACGCCTTGCCCACGATTGCCGGGTCGGCATTGAACTGGCGACGCCACCAGGCATCCGTTAGCACTACCACCGGCGCCGCGCCATTCTGCGCATCGGCTGGCGTGAACGCGCGTCCCATGGCCGGGTTCACGCCAAGAACCTGGAAGAAATTCTGAATGACATCGATAGTTGTGGCTGGAATTGGCGCGCCACCCAGCGAGAGGCGCAGATTTCCGGGACCCGAGAAAGCAAAATACCCCGTCACATCCTGGTAAGACCGCGTTTGCTGCCTGAAACCGTCGTAGGCGTCCGTTGTATAAGTTCCGCAAGATAGCCCACACTTAGTCGGCGGGGGCGCGATCCACACGAGTTGCTCCGAATGAGGAAACGGCAGCGGCCGCAGCAGCAGCGTGTTGACCACGCTGAACACCGCTACATTCGCGCCGATGCCAAGAGCCAGAATGAGAATGGCAACGACAGTAAATCCAGGGTCGCGGCAGAGCGAGCGAACCGTGTAACGCAAATCCTGCATCAGAATGTCGAGTTTCATAAGCCCTCTCGCCTCGCGCTGTTGCTCTTTCGCCATATTCACGCCGCCAAACGAAAGCAGCGCCTGCCGGCGCGCTTCCACGGGCGTCATTCCGAGCCGAATATTCTCATCAGTTGCGAACTCGATGTGCGTCGCGATCTCCGCTTCAAGCTCCGCATCAAGCTGCGGCTTGCTGAGGAACGCGCGACCCCTCTCCCGTGTCCTGCGGAGAATACTCATGCCGGTTCAACCTCCGTTGCCTCGCCGGGCCGCATGGCCATCACCTTGTCCATTACGCCCGTCAGACGTTCCCAATACGCAGCTTCTTTCGCGAGCTGTCTCCGACCGGTTTCAGTGATCACATAGAACTTCGCCTTGCGATTGTTCTCAGACGTTCCCCAATTCGATTCGATCCAGCCTCGCTGCTCGACACGCACCAACGACGCGTAGATGGTTCCCTGGTTGAGCAGCACAGCATTGCCGCTCACCTGCTCAATCCGCCGCGCAATGCCATACCCGTGCATCGGCCCCATCGCGGCCAGCGTCTTGAGCACCATCACGTCCAGCGTTCCTTGCAGCAGATCCAGCTTTTCCGACGACATCATTCCGTCTCCTGTGGCAATACCACATAAGCATGCCATAACTTCTGTGGCAACGCCACAGGAAAATTCAAGAGGCAGTGAATTGGTGAAGGAGTGAAGAAGTGAATTAAGGCTCGGGTCGTTGATTGTGGCGGGAGACGGTGAGTTGGGAATCGAGGCCCGAAATGCCTTCTTCGGGCATTTCGCATTTGTGACGGTTTTTCAACCGCAGACCGAATCCATTCCCCGCGATACTCTTAAAGGTTATGGGCCGCATCCGTGTTCTCTCAGACCAGGTAGCCAACCAGATTGCCGCCGGCGAGGTGGTGGACCGGCCCGCGAGTGTGGTGAAGGAGCTGCTGGAGAATGCGCTGGATGCGGGGGCGCATCGCATCCGGGTCGAGGTGGAGGCGGGCGGGCGCAAGCTGATCCGGATCAGCGACGACGGCTGCGGAATGAACCGCGACGATGCGCTGCTGGCGTTTGAGCGCCATGCCACCTCAAAACTGCGGACAGTGGATGACCTGCTTTCAATTGCGACGCTCGGTTTTCGCGGTGAGGCGCTGCCGTCAATCGCGTCCGTGGCACGGGTGACGCTGGAGACGGCGACTGGGGACGAGTCAGCGGGGACGAAGATCGAGATTGCGGGCGGAAAGATCCGGCACGTGGACGAGGCAGCGCTTCCACGAGGCACGACGATTGCGGTGGCCGATCTGTTCTTCAATACACCGGCGCGGCGCAAGTTTCTAAGGGCGGAGTCGACCGAGCTGGCGCACGTGACAGCGCTGGTGACCCACTACGCGCTGGCGCACCCGGAGATGCATTTCGAGCTGGTGTCGGCAAGCCACACGCTGGTGTCGGCGCCGCCTGTGACGCGCACCGCGGAGCGGATCTACCAGATCTTCGGCAAGGACACTCTGGCGCAGTTGTTGCCGGTGGCGGCGGAGATGCCTCTGGAGCGAGCGGGGCTGCCTGAGCCGCCGCCGTGGAAGCGCGACCCGGACGTACCGGCGCGCCTTCCGGGCCTGGTGCGGGTGAGCGGGTTCTACTCCAAGCCGGAGCTGCAGAAGCTGAACCGGAACTCCCTCTATGTCTTCGTGAACAAGCGGCTTATCCGTGATCGGCTGATGATGCACGCGATCTCGGAAGCTTATCGGAACGTGATTCCGCCGACGAGCTTTCCGGTGGTGCTGCTGTTTCTGGAGCTGCCAGCCGAGGAAGTGGACGTGAACGTCCATCCGGCGAAGACAGAGGTGCGGTTCCGGCAGCAGAGCCTGATGCACGATTTTGTGCGCGACAGCCTGCGGACGGCGCTGATCAAGGCGCGGCCGGCGGCGGGATTTCTGGTGGCAGGAGCAGCGCCGGCAGCGAGCCCTTCGCTGATGCCGCCCGGCCTTACGCCGCTGCCGGGCTCGCCGGAGAAAGAGTCTGGAGAACTTAAGCGGGCCGAGGAGTCGGACCCCGTGGTTGGCGCCGAGGATGCGGAGCCGTTCCAGCTGACTCCGCGGGCGCCGACGCCGGTGGCGGGGCGGCTGCCGTTCTCGACAGCGGAGGCGGGGACGGGAGGGTGGCAGGGCCAGCAGGCGTGGGGCGAGGCCCTTGTTTCAATGCTGGTTGCCGGCGAGACCCAGGGGGGCGCAGACGGGGCTTTCGGGCCGGCTGACGTCCCGGGGTTCCAGGGGTGCTCGCCGAGCGAGAACGGGGCGACAACGGCCGAGACGGCGGCAGCAACTACGGTAGCGACGGAACTGGTGGAGGCCGAGCAAGCTGCTCGTAACCTAAACCATTTAGGAAACTTACGGCCGCTTGGGCAACTCAGGGAGTCGTTCATCCTTGCCGCCGGAGACGACGGCCTGTGGATTATCGACCAGCATGTGGCCCACGAGCGGGTGCTGTTTGAGAAGATTCTGCGTGACCGGCAGGTGGAGCGGGTGCAGAGACAGCGGTTTCTGATGCCGATGCTGGTGGAACTGAAGCCGTGGCAGATGGTTATTTTTGCGCAAATTGCCGAAGAGCTCGAAAAGAACGGATTTGAGGTGGAACCCTTTGGCCCTCAGACACTTGCGGTAAAGGCGGCGCCGGTGGGGCTGGAGGGAGCGGCGCTGGAACGGATGCTCAATGAGGTGATCGAGCAATCGTCGGCGGAGAGCGAAGAACCCACACGGAATGAGGACCTTGCGACGCTCAGGGCGCGTGTGGCGGCGTCCATTGCCTGCCATTCTGCGATCAAGGTCAATACCGCTCTTGACCCCATTCGTATGGAATGGTTACTCTTGGAACTTGCCAAGACCGACCATCCAACGAGTTGCCCGCATGGACGTCCAATAGCTTTGCTGTATTCTTGGAAGGAGATCCAGCGGGCCTTCCATCGCATCTGAAGCACATGGAAGGTGGCAAACCCTCCTCTCAGGGGAGAGGGCAGCCCGGCGCCAACGGCAGCCTGGAAGTGAGGTTTTTCTTTGACAGCAGAGCAATTGGAAGCATCGCGCGCCGAAAGGATGCGCCACAACGGACATGGGCCCCTCACGCTTGAGGACGCTCGCACGTGGATTGAAGAGACCGGGTTGTGTCTCTTTCATCCGAGACGGCAATTTTCTTCATTTGTAGCGCCATCTTTTGTTGAAGCCGTAGCCGGCCGGCGGGACGCGACCCCCGATCCCAAACATACTGCCCTCGCCGAGGAATTGCTGGTTCGCCTTGAGGCGGACGACGTGGCGGTGCGCCTGAACCTTCAGGGCCAACCGGGCGAGCAGCCGGACTATGTGGTGGCGAGTTGGGTTCTTCCGTATGTGTATGCGCTGCGCGGAGACCGCGACTGGCGCCGTAGCCCGCAGTTGACGGGTTCGCGCCAGGTGTCGCAGCTGGCAGTGCAGGCCTACAAGCAACTTGAGGCGGGAGACGCCACGATTGCGAGCCTCAAGCATGCGCTCGGCCGCGAAGTGACCGAAGGGGCCGTGCTGCGTGGTATCACCGAGCTGTGGCAGCAGCTGAGGATCATTCCAGTTGTCTCAGCGCCGGGCCAGGCGGCAAAGTGGCAACTCCTGCGCCATCGCTATCAGAAGGCAATTGCTGAGGGAGCGTCGACGTCGCAAGTGACGGCGATCTCCGTGCTGGCTTCAATCTATCTGCAGGCTGTGATTGCGGCGAGCATGGAAGAGGTTGAGTTGTTTCTGGCTCCCCTGACGGCTCGCAGCAAGGTCCGCGAAGTGCTGCGTGGCCTGGTGGCAACGCGGCAAATCCACACCGTTTCCGTGGGCCATGCACAGCACTTCTACGTGGCAGGTACGCTGCCGGCGTTCACTGTGGCTCCCACGCTCTACGCGAGCTCGTCGATGTCAGGCTCATCGTATTTCCTGCATTCGCGGGAGCACGAAGAGGATGGGTTGCAGCACGAGGCGCCCAAGGCCCAGCCGGCGGTTCACGCGCCGGCGCCGGAAACGCATCGATCGGTGGAAAATCACGCCGGGGCCCACGCACCGGCTCACGCGAACCACTCGGCGACTCACGGTTCGAGCCGCATTCCCAGCCACACGCCGCGGACCCCGGCAGCTCGGAAGCCTGCGGCAAGCGGAAAGCCGGCAGGGACGCGGCCGCATTTCAGCCGGCCCGCAACGCCGTCGCGGAATCGGAAGCCAGGGCAGTCATCGGCTGCGAACCGGCCGGTACGGCGTCCAGCGAGCGATACCCGGGCGGTGGGAGCGAGACCAGCGGGAACAAGGCCCGGCGCCCAGCGACCGGCAGGTCCAGCGCGGACATCCAACGGCCCGCGGTCAGTGGGAGCAGCTCGGCCGGGCAACGGCGCGCGGACGTCCAGCAGCCCACGCTGGAGCTCAAACGGCGCCGTGAACACAAATGGGAGCACGAACGGGAAGAGAACGCACTCGGCAAACGGCTCGAGCAATGGAGCCCGGACGAACGGAAGCAAGACCAGGCCGGTCAACGGTCGCACGAGCAGACCGCTGAACGGCCCTGCAGGGCGCGGAACCAAGCCTTCGTCCTGGAGCCGGAACGGCCACAGCAACGGGGCCAAACCGGCCGGCAAGCCGACCACAAATGGACGCAGCACTGGCCTGAAGCGGAAAGACACGCGGACAGATAGCCGCAAGCCGGCGCTGACAGCCGGAGCCAAGGCCGGCAACAGCAAGCGCTATGGCTTTACCGCACGGCCCAAGCGGGAGTCGAAGAAGCGCGGATGAGTGCTGAAAGCAGCTCTCAGGTTCTGCCGGAAGCCAAGCGAAAGATCATCGTGGCAATTGACGGGCCGGCAGGCGCGGGCAAGAGCACGATCGCGCGCCACCTGGCCCGGCATTTCGGACTCCTGAACCTGGAAACGGGAGCCATGTATCGCGCCTTCGCCCTGAAGGCGCTCCGGGCAGATGTGCCACTGAACGAAAGCAAGACTCTGGAAGAGCTGGCGGCCGAAACCTCGATTCGACTCGAAGCGGGGGACATCGAGAACCGTGTCTTTGTGGACGGCGAAGACGTGACCGGGCTGATCCGTAACCCGGCGGTTACCGACGCGGCTTCGCGGGTGAGTGTGCACCCTGCAATCCGGGCGTGGATGGTGAAGCTCCAGCAGCAGCTGGGCGCCGAGGGCGGTGTGGTGATGGAAGGACGCGACATTGGGACCGTCGTCTTTCCGCACGCCGCGGTGAAGATCTTTCTGGATGCGGCTCCTGAGGTCCGCGGGCAGCGACGGTTTGAGCAGCTGGGGCCAGCGCAGGCAGTGCAGCCCGAAGCAGTCATCCGGGATTTGCGCGCGCGGGACGAACGGGATCGCAACCGGGCGAATTCGCCGCTCAAGCCGGCGGAAGACGCGGTTCTTCTCGATTCAACGTACATGGCGCTGGACGAGGCGGTTCGCGCGGCTGAGGCGATTGTGAAGGCGAAGCTTTCGGGGGCGGCCTTGGGGAGTTAGAGCGGAATCGGAGTTTCCCGGCCAAATGCGATAGGCTCTTAGATGTATGGAAATCACCTGCACCCGCTGTCACCAGACGATCCTTGCGGACAACTGCTACTGTCCGGCCTGCGGGCTGCCGCAACTGGTTTGTTCGGCAGAAGGCGCAACGGGCGCGAGTGTGGTCGAACGACTGAAGGAGCCGGTGCGGGACGCTGGAAGCGTGGACTGGAAGGCGGCGCTGCGGGCGGTGCTGATGCTGGCGATTCCTGCCGGGATACTGTCAAGCGAAGCGACGCCGTTTGGGTTGCTGGGGGTGATCTGGATGACCGCCGCTTCGGCGCTTGCGGTGTTCATCTACTTGCGCGGGCAGCGGCCGGCTTGGATCACGATGGGGGCAGGCGCGCGGATCGGGCTGGTGACGGGTCTGCTGGGCGGCTGGATGGCCTTTGCCGTCAGTGGAAGCGCGCTCTACGTCCAACGGTTTGTTTTTCACCAAGGGAATCAGATTGACATTGATTGGAAGACGACGCTGCTGACAGGCCAGGAGCAGATGCAACAGATGATGGCTGGGATGATGACGCCGGAGATGGTAAAGCAGCAAGCGGCGCAGTTCGTATGGATGCTCTCTCCGGAGGGTCATGCGGGCTGGGCGACCTTCGGATTTGCCGGCGACGCGGTGTTCCTGCTGTTTTTTGCCGTGGCGGGCGGCGCACTGGGAGCGCGGATCATAGCGCGTGCCAGGCGGCCTGAGGTATAGGTTCCACTTCTCCACAGGTTGCTCCGGGGCAGCGGCCCCTCGTATGATCCACCGAGGGATTGGCAGCAGAAAAATATGAGCGAAGACCAAAAGACAGCGAATCTGCGTGTGAAGGGTCGGTTGATGTCCGCGTCGGAGATCGAGCGCACGCTGGTGCGCCTGGCCCACGAGATTGTAGAGAAGAGTAACGGGAGCGCGGACCTGGTGCTGGTGGGCATCAAACGCCGGGGCGTTCCGCTGGCAGAGCGGCTGGGCAAGCTGATCTCGCAGATCGAAAAGCGCCGGGTCGAGACCGGTGTGCTCGATATCCAGTTCTATCGCGACGATCTGTCGACCGCCGACGTGCGGCCAGTGGTGACGCCGGGGTCGATCGGGATCGAAGTGGAAGGACGCGATGTGGTGCTCTGCGACGACGTGCTCTACACCGGCCGGACGATTCGCGCGGCGCTGGACGCGCTCTTTGACCACGGCCGCGCGCGACGGGTGCAGCTGGCCGTGCTGATCGACCGCGGCCATCGCGAGTTGCCCATTGAG
>Ga0181520_10002678_pt1 | contig 32619 bp, 20 predicted proteins | sample PEATcosm2014_Bin_29_FD_132451 | JGI IMG/M metagenome (GOLD analysis project Ga0181520, IMG submission 132451) | Peatland microbial communities from MTU Mesocosm Facility, Houghton, MI, USA - PEATcosm2014_Bin02_30_metaG | ecosystem: Environmental > Terrestrial > Soil > Wetlands > Peat | place...
ATCATCATGCTCGGCTCCTCTCCTCCCGAGCTTTTGGTCGTTTAGTCGCAACCAGTCTACTCGGGTCGGGCGGAGCCGACGCTGTCATGAAATCAGGTCTCAGAGGCGAGACCTGGGGCACCCGGTTCGTTGATTAGTACTTGACGATAGCGGCGAAGGAGTCGGGCTTGAGGCTGGCTCCGCCAACGAGTGCGCCGTCAATCTCTTCCTGGCCAATCAGTTCCTTGGCATTGGCTGGCTTCACGCTGCCGCCATAGAGGATGCGGACCGCGGCGGCCGTTTCAGTGCCCAGCAGCTTGGCCACTTCGGCGCGGATGATCTTGTGCGCGTCGACGGCGATCTCCGGCGTGGCTGTCTTGCCGGTTCCGATGGCCCAAACCGGCTCGTACGCGATCACGATGGGCTTGGCGGCTTCAGCAGTGATGCCAGCGAAGGCTCCGGCGATCTGCTTCTTGAGCACGTCGGCGGTCTTGCCGGCTTCGCGCTCGGCCAGCACTTCGCCTACGCAGACCACCGGCACGATGCCGTGCTTGAGCGCCGCATGCAGTTTCTTGTTGACGATTTCGTCGGTCTCGGCAAAGTATTGCCGGCGCTCGGAGTGGCCGATCAGGGTGTGCGTTCCACCCACGGCCTGGAGCTGGTTCAGAGAGGTTTCGCCGGTGAAGGCGCCCTCCTCGGCAAAGTGGATGTTCTGCGCGCCGATGGCGACGTTGGAGCCCTTGGCGGCTGCAATCACCGTGGGCAGCAGGACGGGTGAGGGAAACAGGGCGATCTCGTCGCGGGTGTGCGCGGCGACGAGCGGCAAAAAGGCATCGACGAACGCCTTGGCTTCAGCAGGCGTCTTGAACATCTTCCAGTTGGCGGCAATCAGTGCTTTACGGGCCATTTTTTCGAAACTCCTCATTCCGATTCTAGTGGATGGAATTGAGAGGCTGGGGTGATGGCGGGCACAAGGAGGGCGAGAGTCCGGGCCGAGCGTGGAGGAAGCGGGCTATAGCGAAACCAGAGTGGCTGTACCTGGACGCATGCCGCTGAGTTGCTTCTTCTCCAAGAAGAAGCAACCTCGAATACCCTCGATTGGGGCATAACTACTCCGGTTTCGCGCCAGGACTGTGACCCGATGATTTCTCGTCTTGGAGTTGAGCGCAGTGGCGTCCCACGGGAGCAGGAGTTTGCTGAGAGTTCGGCAAATACACATGTAAGCCATTCTGCCGAATCTATTTATAAGGATAGCCAATGGCTGGGATGGGGGCCGATGTATCACTAACCGATCAGAAGATCCGCGCCTCCCGCTTCGTAGTAAACTCCCGCTGGAAGCCGAAAGCTACCGGAACAGCAGAAGCCTCACTTTGCCGGCAGTCTTTCCTGATCACGCGTGTTCATGAAGGCGCGACCGGCGCCCTGCGAGCGCAGGTTGGGGTCGTTTACAGCGGGGCGGCTTTGGTCGGCGTTGAAGCCGCGCACCAGTCGCGGGTTGGGCTTGAACCTGGGTGGCCCGCCATAAAACTGCCGCGCATGACTCAGCACCATCCCCGCGCGTCCGTGCATGGGCCGGACAATTCCGCGAACCTGCACGTCCATGTCGCGGTATTTGCGCAGCTCGCCCACCTCGTCGCGATCTTCCCACAGGCTCACGATGGTGAACCGGCAATTCTCGTCCGTCGTGTCTGGCGTACATACGTCCAGGAACCGTGTCCCATCCGGCAATTCGACCACGTCATAAATGTGCGCGGTGACGCAGACGTCCTTGTTGACGAGTTTGGCGGCTTCATCGGCGGTGACGCACGGCTTCTGCCCGCCTGCGTAGGCCAGCACAGGTGAAACCGCGGCCAAAAGCACGAGCCATCCCGCTGAACGCAGGCGCATGAGAAATCTCCACGGAAGATTGCGGAAATCCTAACGCGAAATGGGCGGAAAGGGAAGTGACGCTTCTTTCAATTGCGCTCCAAAACTGCGGTGTCGCGATGATTACTGCCGCGTCCCCACCAGTTCCTCGCTCTTGGCGCCCTGCCCGTAGTGGCTCTCCACGTAGTGGTCGAGAATCTGCTTGAACTCGGCCACAATGGTGTCGCCATGCAGGGTCTTCAAGAGCTTGCCATCCACATAGACCGGCGCCTTGGGCTCCTCGAAGGTGCCCGGCAAACTGATCCCCAAGTTGGCGTGCTTCGATTCGCCGGGGCCGTTCACTACGCAGCCCATCACGGCCAGCTTCAACTCTTCTACGCCGGGATAGGTCTTGCGCCACTCCGGCATGGAGGTACGGAGATAACTCTGAATCTGCTCGGCCAACTCCTGGAAATAGGTGCTGGTCGTGCGTCCGCAGCCGGGGCAACTTGTGACCTGGGGCATGAAGCTGCGAATCGACAGCGATTGCAACACCTGTTGCGCGGCCAGCACTTCCTCGGTGCGGTCGCCGCCTGGCTTGGGGGTGAGGCTTACGCGGATGGTGTCGCCGATGCCGGCCAGCAGCAGCGGCGCAAGGCCGGCCGTCGAGGCAATCAGACCCTTGGCGCCCATGCCCGCTTCGGTCAGTCCCAGGTGCAGCGGGTAATCGCAGCGGGCAGCGAGACTGGTGTAGACGTCGATCAGGTCGCGCACGCCGCTCACCTTGGCCGACAAAATGATCTGGTCGTGGCCCAAGCCGAAGTGCTCGGCGGCTTTGGCCGAGTCCAGTGCACTGCGCACCATGGCTTCCATCATGACTTCCCGGGCGGGCAGCGGATGCTCCTGACGGCTGTTTTCGTCCATCATGCGGGTCAGCAGAGACTGATCGAGCGAACCCCAGTTCACCCCGATGCGCACCGGTTTTTGATTCTCGATGGCGCACTCGATCATGACTTGAAAATTGTCGTTGTCCTTCTTGCCGATGGATGCGTTGCCGGGATTGATCCGGTACTTGGCCAGTGCGCGCGCCGTGGCGGGAAACTTCTTGAGCAGCAGGTGGCCGTTGTAGTGGAAGTCGCCCACAATCGGCACGCGCAGGCCGCGCTTGTCGAGGCCCTCCACGATGTACGGAACAGCCGCTGCGGCTTCCTCGTTGTTCACCGTGACGCGCACGATTTCAGATCCCGCCAAAGCGAGGGCTGCAACCTGTTCGATGGTGCCTGCAATGTCCGCCGTGTCGGTGTTGGTCATCGACTGCACGACGACCGGAACCGCCCAGCCCACGCGAACCTGCCCGATTTTGACCGTGCCCGTTTTCCTGCGCTGAATCTCCGCCATACTCTCTAGTGTACCCGCACCGCTGTGCGTGGCAAACCCCCGGGAGGCCCCGAACTGGCCGAATTCAGGTTGCCCGGGGCGTTGCCCGGCGGCTTCCACCGTCGACCTGGCGGTGGAGATTCTCTTGAGGGGGGACGATTACAGAGAGGGAGCCCGGTGTAAAGCTCGCGTTGTCCGGGGCCTGCGCTCACTCAAGGGAGGAATTGCCCGAACGGCCGCAGACCTTTCCCCACAGGCCTTCACCTCGGCGGTCGCCGACCCGAGCCCGCACAAGCCGCGCCTGGTCTGGATTCTCTTCGATGAACTCGCTCACCGGCAGGCGCTTGAAGCGCGGGATCCTTCGCTGCAACTGCCCAATTTCGACCGGTTGCGGAGCGAAAGCACGCTCTATACCGACATGAAGCCGATCGCGTATCGGACCACAAAGGTGGTTCCCAGCCTGTTGTTGGGACGCATGGTGACGGATGTCGCCTATACCGCGGACAACCAGTACCTGGTGCGGACCGGGGACGCTCCCGGCTGGAGGCCTTTCGATGCCGATGAAACGCTCTTCGGCATGGCCCACCGGCAAGGCCTGACGACATCGATCGTGGGATGGTACATCGCCTACTGCCCCGCATTCGTGGGGGTTGCAGCGGACTGCTACTGGAACAATGAGGATGCTCAGGATCGCGGTCCAACGTCGCTCAGGGCCAGCTTTGCCGAGAACGTGTGGTTTCCGCTGCGCATCCTGGCCGAGCAGATCGCAACTCCGCGCCGCGCCTGGGCGGATCTGGCAGCCTGGAGCGCGGAAGGCCACGCTGCTTCCGTCAAGGATTTGCGCCAACATGCGCTTCAGACCGTGGCCGCCAGCCAGTCCGACATTCTCTACTTGCATCTTCCCGCGCCGCATCCCCCCGCGGTCTGGGACCGGCGGACAGGCAAATTCGCATTAGGTGGCTCTTATCTGGATTCCCTGGCATTTTCCGATCAACTGCTTGGCCAGATTCTCGACCTGCTTCAAGCGCAGCCGCGCTGGGCGGAAACCACGCTCATTGTTCAGGGCGACCACTCCTGGCGCACCCAAATGTGGAGGCCGCTGCCAGGTTGGAGCGCCGAGGATGAGCGCATCTCGCACGGCGGCCGATGGGATCCCCGGCCGGCGCTGATGATCCACGCTGCCGGGCAGCAAAGCCCGGAAACTGTCTCCACGCCCACCAGCGTGATGTACGTGCACGACGCCGTCGCGGCGGATATTCGGGCCTTTTCAAAACAGCCTTAATACACGTTGTGCTCGTTCATCCACGGCCCATATTGCCGGTCCACATCCTCGACGTGGTCGATGAACCAGTCGTGCAGGAACAAGAGCAAATCTCCCATGGGCAGGGACTCGTTATGTTGCAGCCGGTGGGCGGATTCCGTGATCTGCGCCAGCAGGCGCCGGTGTTCGGCGCGGTGCCCGGCCAGGCCAGGGAAGCCATGCCGCTCCAGCAAGAGTTCCTCGTTCCAGAAGTGCAGGCGCGTGAACTCGATCAGCTTGTCCAGCAGTTCGTTTGCCTGCGTTCGCTTTGCGCCTTGCACCAATGCCAGGCGAAGCTCGTTCATGGTCTCCATCATGATGGCGTGCTGATCGTCCATGGCTTGCACGCCGACGATGCGGGCTGGGTTCCAGGTGACATGAAGGCTCAATGGGGCCTCCGCGCATCGTACATTTGATCGGCGAAGGCCCTGACCGCGGTGGCCATTGCCGCGGCCGTGCGTGCAAAGAGATGGCGTTTCAAGAGATATTCCTCCGTTCTGAACCGCTACTCGGCAAGAAACTTTACTCCCTTGCCGGAACGGTGACTGTGACGGGAAGTACATTTCCAGCGTGCCCGGGGCGCCCAGCAGGAGGCGGCTCTGCTCGAGCCCTACGCAGGGATGGAAATATTCAGCGAACTCTCCATAGTCCCTTTTATCGTTTAGGTCCAGGGCCGAAGGGCAGCGGGCAAAGACAGTCCGGCGGAGTTGGAATTGTTTACAATTCGTCACGCAATCACCGCGTGTCCGGATCGGGGCTGAATGGACGTGTGGCAGTCCCGGCGGTCCGGGAGCGGGTTTCCTCGCGGAATGGAGGGTGGAGATGGCGATGGCTGAACGGAACTGGAGAAGGACGAGAGCGGCGCTTCTAGTAAACGCCGCTGTGCTGTTCATTTGCCTGGGAATGCAGACGGTTGCGGGATACGGCCAGGGTCTGACGGGCCGCTGGGTTGTGCTGGGCAAGGCCCTGGATAACGGCGAGCAGCTAAAGTCGATTGTGGAATTGAAACAGAACGGCAACGTGCTGACGGGATCGATGAAAAACCTGGACTACACCGTGGAGTTGAGAGGAACGGCGACCGGCAACCACTTCGAGATCTTTGCGGCATGGAGCCCGACCCGGCCCTTCCTGGTGGGCGACCTGGTAAACGGAGAATTGCATGCCGTGGAGCGGGGACGCCGTCCCCTGGTGGCCACGCCGACCACCGGGACCGACGATTTGCCCACGGTGAGTTACATCGAGCCTCCGCCGCTGCACAATGTTTCATCGAACGGTCTGGCCAGGACGCCGCCGATGGGATGGAACAGTTGAAATCTGTTTGAAGGCAGGATCGACGACCAGACGGTGCGGTCGATTGCCGACGCCATGGTTTCCAGCGGGATGCGCGACGCGGGCTATACATATGTCAACATCGACGACACCTGGGAGGGCGTGCGCGATGCTCAAGGCAACCTGCAATCAAGCCACAAGTTTCCTGACATGAAGGCACTGGCGGACTATGTCCATTCGAAGGGCTTGAGAACGTTCGTGAAGAGCCGGCGAATTCGGAGGCGAGAACGGCAGGTCAGTCCGTTGGCCCTGGACCTCCGTCGACCGAAATCAATCGACCCTTCAGCACAGAGGCGCGCCAATCGCACCGCGGTGCCGACCGGCCCTGTTTCCCTACCGCGTCGATCCGATTGCAAAGTCCGCTTTCCAGACTCCGGTTGCATCTGCTATGAAGGAATGCGACTGTTACCTTTGCAGGAAGCTGTGCCGCAATTCTTCCACGCGCAACTTCGGGAAGGCCTTGGCAGATCATGCACATTCTTCCGGTTTCAAGCGTCGGACTTGTCCGTCACTCGCTTCTTCTTTGGGTTGTACCGTTGCTTTGTGCGTTTGGACTGGCTGATTCCTTTCCGGCGTTCGCTCAGCCTGAAGCGAGCGTTGCGGAACTCCATCGCAGTTTTGCGAATCCGCCGGATTCAAGCCGCATCCTGGTGCGCTGGTGGTGGTTTGGCCCCGCCGTTGCCAAGCCGGAGCTGAGTCGGGAACTGGAGCAGATGAAAGCTGCCGGAATCGGCGGCGTTGAGATTGCCCATCTCTATGCGCTGGCGCTGGACGATCCGTCGACCGGATTTCGCAATGCCCCCTTCCTCTCAGACGAGCATTTGGATGCGCTGCATTTTGCCATCCAGGAGGCCCGCCGACTGGGACTGCGAGTGGATGTGACGCTGGGTAGCGGCTGGCCTTTGGGCGGTCCGCACATTCCAGTCACCGAAGCCGCGGGAAAGCTTCGTGTCGAGTCAATCCCCGTCGAACGAGGTGCAACCGCCGCAAAGGCCCCCTTTATTGATGCGGGCGAAGAACCGATCTCTGCATTCCTTCTGCCCAACTCTGCATCCGCTGATGACATTGCAAATGCGAAAGCGATTGCTCCGCCGGTTGCGGGCTTGTATGCATTCCCTGCTGTGCGAGAATCCAGCAGACTGATCTGTTTCATCTCCAGCCGCACCGGCATGACGGTGAAGCGGCCGGCAGTGGGGGCCGCGGGTTTTGTCCTCGACCACTATGACCGTGCCGCAACCGAGGAGCACCTGCGCGCCGTCGGTGATCGGCTGCTTTCTGCTTTTGGCAATCAGCCGCCCTACGCCGTTTTCAGTGACAGCCTGGAGGATTACGCTTCGGATTGGAGTCCCGCGCTTCTCCGCGAGTTCCAGAGCCGTCGCGGCTACGATCTTCGTCCTCATCTGCTCGCTCTGGTGATGAATGCAGGACCCGGCACTGCGGCCATTCGCCACGATTGGGGAAGAACGCTGACTGAAATGGCGGATGAAAACTTCCTCAAACCCATAGAGGAGTGGGCCAGGCAACACGGCACTCTGCTGCGCTCACAGACCTATGGCTTTCCGCCGGTCACGCTGTCGAGCAACCGCCTGGCGGACCTTCCCGAAGGCGAAGGCAAGGCAACCCTCAACATGTGGAGGGAGTTTTCCGACACGCGCTGGGCCGCGTCTGCCGGTCATCTTTTCCATCGGCCGGTCGTCTCTTCGGAGACCTGGACGTGGCTGCACTCGCCGGCATTTCGGGCCACTCCCCTGGACATGAAGGCGGAAGCGGACCTGCATTTTCTGCAAGGAATCAATCAGTTGGTCGGTCACGGCTGGCCGTATTCTCCGCCGATGGCAGGGGAGCCGGGCTGGCGCATGTATGCGTCCGCGGCACTGAATGCCCACAATCCCTGGTTCTTCGCGATGCCCGATCTCGCGCGCTATTTGCAACGAGTCAGCTTTGCGCTGCGGCAAGGCCAGCCCGCCAACGATGTGGCGCTGCTCTTGCCCAATGACGACGTGTGGGCTTCGTTCTCCGCCGGCTTCCAGAAACGTCTGTCGCCAACATCGGCTGGCGGCTTCGACGAGTCGGGCTCCAACGTCAGCATCGACGAGCAGATGGGCAAGTTCCTCGGGCCAAAGGTGATTGCGCAGGTGCTCGACGCCGGCTTCAACCTCGACTTCATGGATGCTGACGCCATTGACAGCGTGGGCATTCCTTATCGTGTGCTGATTCTGCCAGCGGTGGACCGCCTGCCGGTTTCCACGTACGAAAAGATTCTCGAATTCGCGCGGCAGGGTGGAATCGTGTTAGCCACGCAACGCATACCGGCCACAGCGCCAGGGCTGATGAATGCCCAGCGTGACTCTGCGCGGATCAAGGAACTTTCGCAGCAGCTCTTTCATGGCGCGATTCCTTCCGCGCACTTTCTTGAGGACGAATCCGCGTTGGGCGCCGCGCTCGACAAACTCGCGGCCCCAGACATGAAGTTATCACCACCTACGCCGGAGATCGGCTTCATTCATCGCAAACTCGCAACCGGAGACCTGTATTTTGTGGCCAATACCGCGAATGAGCTCAGGCACGTGCGGGCGCAATTTCGCGATGCCCACAGCCATGCGGAACAGTGGGACGCCTTCACGGGCGAAGTTATGGGGCTTCCCGATCCGCGAAACATCGAACTCGATCTGGAGCCTTACGAGTCGAGGCTGATCTTCTTTTCCGATGCCGCCAAGGCAGCCGAGCCGCAGCCGAAACGACGCGAGACCGTCAGATTGGACCTATCGCGGCAATGGAAAGCCACGTTCGGCGGGACGGGGCTGCAAATGGACGTTGATCGCCTTACCTCATGGAGCGAAGACGAGAGGACGAAGTACTATTCGGGTCTGGCGACGTATAGCAAGAGCTTCGATCTGCCTCTCAAGGAGATGCCGCAGGGAAGAAGGTTTCTGCTCGACTTTGGCCATGGGACCAGGACGCCGATCCCTTCGTCTTCGGGGAGACCCGATATGTGGGCCTACCTTGAGGGGCCGGTTCGCGAAGCCGCGCAGGTCTATGTGAATGGCAAGCTCGCCGGTGTGGTGTGGCATCCTCCGTACCGGCTCGATGTTACAGCCTATTTGCGTGAGGGCGGCAACGACTTGCGCATTGTGGCCGGCAACACGGCCATCAATGCGATGGCGGGCCAGTCGCTGCCGGACTACCGGCTGCTGTGGGACCGCTACGGAATGCTTTTCATGCCGCAGGATATGCAGGATCTGCACGCGCTCCCTTCCGGAGTGCTGGGGCCCGTCACGTTGATTCAATTCGACGTGGCCAGATAGCCCATCTTATCCGCGCGATTCTAATCGAATATCTGTCATGTCGAGCCAACCCGGCAGGGTCCAGAGAGAAGAATACAAATGATGGCCGGCGCTCCAGCAAGCCGGCCTGAGCAGCGGCGCCGAGAAGATCACTTTACGAATGCCATATCGGTTGCCGCTTGTACCGCCTTTTGAAACGGTTCCCAACCGCAGGAGCCATCTTCCCGGCCGCAGCCAGGCACAAACACAGGCACACGCTCAGGAGGATTGCCAAGACTAAGCGGTGCAGCGTTGCGCATCTGGTCAAGCGTCTGCGCCATATAGAATGTGCGGACCGAATACTCTTCTGAGCCGTGCCTCTTCCATAACTCAAAAACCAGCGCTCCCCCTGGTGGAGTATCGTCGCGGCGGCCGTCGATGAGCCAGGACAGGCCCAGTGAACCGGCGATAGCTGCGATATTTGTATCGTGTCCGGCGAGGATAAGAAGCCGATCTTCCGGCCGAGTAAGGGCGCCCGTTACAGGATGGTTACCAACCGCCTGCGCCATGGACTGGAGAATGTGGAAGAGCAGGTTCGAGGACTGGGCGCGAGCCATGTAGCTTGTTCGCTGAACAATGTCCACATTGGCTGTGTGCAATTGCATCAGCTCACGCAGCTTGTGAATGTCAACGCGGCCCCAACCCACATTTGCTGCATCCACGCCCTCGCTGTACTCGAGCAGCATGTTTTCCGCCATGGTGGCGGCCGTGCCAAGCGGGGTGCGTAGTTCAACTGCGTGGCCGTCTTTTCCAGGCGCAATCGAGGATGCAATGTCGAAGAGGGATTGTGGCGGAGGCACGTTCGAAGCTGAGCAGTTCGCGCCTGTATTGCAGCCGCGCAGTACCTCGTCAAGCGCTTCGATCTGCGGGCGGTACGCTTCCAAAAGTCCTTGCGGATTGGCGCCGATGCGGCCGGAGATTGCGGCTGCGGCCAGTTCTTTATCCAGCGGTCCGACCCCGGCCCCAAGGGAATGAAATAGCGGATCGGGCGTTCCCTCTGGAAGCGCGGTGACCTCAAGCGCGCAACGCGGTGCGAGCCCTGCCGCAAGCGCATTGCCGGTTTCGCGCGTGCGCTGGTCAGAGTCGGCAATGATCCGGATATGTGCGGCGTCAGAGCAACCGCTGGCGGCAAGCAATCCCTCTGAGGCTAATCGTTCGCGGTCGTAAGCGCCGAGCAGTGTCATCAGTTTCCTGCCGTGTTCGGTGAGATAGCCTGGAGGCACGGGCCACACGGGCCAAGGCTGCCGCGAGTACTGATTCAACACTTCAGCCTTGCCTGTAGGCGAGCGGACACCGTGGCGGCTCACAATGACAACGAACTTCAGTTCGTCCTTCTCCACGGCTCTTTTTGCCGGCTGGTGGCTTGGCGGTTGTGCGTGGCCTCCAGACAGGCAAAGTGCGACAGTCAGAACTCCGCTCAAACTGAATCGCTTCATTTGCCTGCTCCGCTCGCAGCCGTTGAATAGACGCGAATCTCAGCGGGATCTTTGCCGGTGCCCGGCATACCGACATAAAGAAGGCTCTGCTCCGGAACAAACAAGGCAGTCTTCGCTCCGGTTGCGGTATGCAGCACCCCGAGTGGGCTGACTGTCTTCGTTTTGCCAACCTGATACACATCTACCTCGCCCGTGCCGCTGATCAGATACACGCGCCGGAGCGCGGCGTCGTAGAACAAATCGTCGGCCTGACCAGCCGCCGGCAGGCTGACGACTTCTTTGCCGCTTGTCAAGTCGAGAGCAATCAGCGTTCCGGGGGTCCGGCAGGCCACATAAAGCAACTGATGGCCGGCATCGAATGCAAGGGGCACGTTATCCGCTGCCCTAATCAACTTCCAATGTGCCGCAATCGATTTGGCAGCAGCGTCGATCACAATAACCTCGTTCGACTCCGCAATGTTCGCGAAGACGCGCCCGCTCACCGGGTCGATGCCAAGAGCTTCCGGATGCGTGGCCACCGGAAGATTTGCCGCCACGGTGAAGTGCTCAGTGTCCACCACCGTGATTCTGGCTGGGTTGGCCGCATCACTACCGCCGTGGCCCACAAAGAGCAGGTGATTGGCCGGATCATAAACCATATCGTCCGCATCGTCTGAGAGCTTTATCTTGCCCGAGAGAACAAGCGGCGTCCCGCTGTAAACCCGGAGCTCACCGAGTGAGCCGTCGGCGACATAGAGGCTTCCGGTAGAAGCAACCCACGCGAGGCCGTGCGGCTTGCCGAGTCCAGTAATGCTTTGCAGCACCGAGTTACTTTTCAGATCGATCACTTCCACCGAATGATCGCCGGTGGCAGCAATGAACAGGCGATTGCCCGAGGCATCAAAGGCGAGGTGGTCGAACTTTCCAGCCACTCCAGGCAGCGGGATGGTCCGCAGCAGCGTCAAGGGCGGAGCCGATTGAGCGTTGGTCGAAATTGCGCCCAGAAAAATGAGCACGAAAGCAAAAGCTGATGTTTTCATGGAATCTCTCTCAGACCGCCTCGCGCCTGAGCGCGCGGCGGCCCTTCACGAGTTACTGACGTGGGAAGATCGTTGATGGAGCGGGATTGGCGGTCGAATTGCGCGTCTTGGTAAGCTGCCCGGCTTTCCGCTTGACTACTCGTGGTGCTGAGTCCAGCGAAGACCGCCCGAATAAGTCGGCTTGTAATACTCACGCTGGACCATGTACTGCGGGCTGCCATTATAGAAACCGAAAACCGCGTTATTCATGTTTTCTCCTAGAGCCAGCACCGTGAATCCCTTGCCGAGATAGTAACTTGCCTTGGCATCGACCTGTGTATGCGCATAGAAATAGTTATCGCCGTTTGGACCGGTGACCCCGAATGCGACAGCGCCCGGACCGGTGCTTTGGTACTGGTACGCATAGATATTCGCGCCATTGTGCGAGATACCCATCGTTACCAGCGCGCGCTTGGTCGCATAAGCGGGGCCAATATTCCACGATAAGGGCGCCTGGCCCACAAGCTGCGGAGAATCCGCGCGCCCGGTGAGGTTATAGTTCTTCGATGCGGTATAGGTGACGTTCGCATCGATTCGAGCGCCTCTTAAGGCGCCTGGCAGATAATTCAGATGTTGCTGATATGCGAACTCAACGCCCTGCACATGCGCGTGGTCCCCGTTCACCTCTTGCAAAACCAGGTCCCCGGCATACTTCTGTGATAGCGGCGAACCGGTCACAGGAATGATGGATTGCTGACTATAGATCGGTTGGGTAAGCGCCTTGTAAAAGTATCCGGCCTGGATCATGCCGACCGCGGGAAGATACCTCTCATAGAGGACGTCGTAGTCGTTGGCATGTTCTGCCACCAGGCCGGTGTTTCCGATGGTGACCGTATAGGGAGTCGTCGACTGGTCTTCGACGATGTAGGGTACCAGTTGATAGGGGTCAGGCCGCGAGATACCGCGTCCGTACACGGCGCGGATTTCCGAATTCTGATCGACCGTGTAGCGTAGCTGCACACTGGGCAGCGGATTCACATAGGTGCCGCTCCCTGTTTCGGGCGTCGTGGAAACGTAGTTTCCGCTCGCATCGTTTACGACCAGATAACCCGTGTCGGAGGTGTTGGTCGCTTCAAGACGCAGCCCGGTCTGCAGGTGGATGCGATTGCCGAGTTGCAGCGTGTTCATGATGTAGCCGGCGGAAACCCTTTCCTGCAGGTTGTAATTCGCCGCGTCCGACTGAAGATGGGTTGTGCCTTCATCCAGCGTGTATAAGCTTGGATTCGCAGCCAGATCGCTGGTGAGTAAGTCAAAGCTCGTGACCGGACCGAGATGATAACTTCCGCCATAGAAATGAGGATTGGTAAATGTGCCCAGGTACTGGGTCATCGCCGTGCCGTCATTGGAATCGTACTCCGGAGAATAGGCGTCTTGTCCCTTGTGTTCATTGCGGATCTGGCCGCCGAATTCCAGGGTGGATGCGTGCGTTCCCAGATGATAGTTGATTCCCATGGCGCCGCTGGCTTGCAGATTGAGCTGCGTCGCCTGCCCCGTTGTGAGGTCGATCGTCTGGAGCGAATACTGGCTGGGGTCGAAGATGGCATCGCCGGCCACGGCGCAATTGAACTGAGGACGGTACTCGCTCACCGTCGTAGCTGGATCGTATGCGCAGTCCTTCCCGGCGGCACTCGCTTTGAAGGGTTTGAAAGCCGCGCCTGGGTTGCCTGCGGCTCCTCCGAATCGTGAGTGGGACACGGCGATCTGGTACTTGATGAACGAATGCGTGAAGAGCTGGTTGCCTCCCATGGAAAGATCCGCGATTTGCAGATTCGGCCGGCGAACACTGGTATGATAGGCGGCTTTGCCGGTCTTCAATTGATATGCAAATTTCTGCCCATAATCTCTGAAGTTGGAGAACAGGCCATGGATATATAAGTCCGAGTTCTCATTCAGCTTGTAGTCCAGGCTGCCAGCCATGCCGTAGCGGGTGCGGTTATAGAGATACTGCTGGATATAGAGGGCGTCGAAGGTTGTGTTTCCATTGCTGTCGAGGTCCGGCACAGGCTCGACGTCATCGATGCCGCGATTGTTCAGGTCGTAACTGTAGCCAAGCATCAAGCCCCAGCGCTTGTCGGTGCCGAACCTCATGCCCGCCGACGAATTGATCAGGAAGACCGGGCGTCCGCCATCGATCGGTGTATGGCCTACATCGCCTTCGAAGGCAAGCGTCGGCCGGTCTGAGGTGGCCTGCTTGATTCGCAGGTCCACTGAGCCGCCAATGGCATCGCCATCCTGGTTTGCGGAGAGTGTCTTGTTGATGGCCACCGAGCCGACCAAGTCCGCCGGAATTGTGTCGAGGTCTACCTGCCGTACTTCGGGATCGGGTCCTGGGACGACAACTCCATCGATGGTCGTGTTACTCAATCTGGGCTCGGTTCCCCGAATCTGCACATACTGTCCCTCGCCCTCGTTGCGCTGCAGAGTAACGCCCGGCATGCGGCCGAGCGCGTCGGCAATATTGGCATTCGGGAGGCTTTGAATCTGTGTGTCGGTTTCAACGTTCAGGATGTTTTCCGACACGCGTTGCTCGTTGATTTCAGCGGCGTCGCCCTCCAGGTTGGCGTTGACCACAACTTCCTGATTGGTCGAACTGACTGCCAGTGTTGCATCGACCTGCGTCATCTTGCCGGCTGCGACCGTGACGGTCGTAACAGACGTAGTGAATCCGACGTAAGAAATGGTTACTGTATAGGTGCCGGGCTTGATGTTTTGAATTACATAGTTACCCTGCGCATCTGACGCGACGGTGGTGGTCGTAGGTTCCAGCACAATGCGCGCGCCCTGCAGCACCGCTCCGGCGGTGTCCTTGACAGTTCCACTTACGCTGCCATTCGCCTGCGCAGTGCCTTTGTCGCCAGATGAGACGCCGGATGTGACGCTTGTTGTAGCGGCCCTTGCGGGCAAAGCAAAGAGCGCAACGAGGAGAAGCGGTAGCATAAAGGCATTGATCGACATGGTTCTCCTTGAACAGCGGGGTCTGAATCCGTGATGTTCCAACGCCGAAGTCGGTACGGCATCACTTGAGGCTAGCCTGCGCCAAGGCCATGAAGCGTTCTTTACGAACGGATGAATAAGTTCTAAGGTCGGGTCGGGAGAAATGTGGTCTGACAGCGGTTGGAACTCGTGGAAGACGGTGTTGTTCAAGGCGCTTTGTGAACATCACGTTACAATGCGAAGAATCTCTCTTAGGGTCGGTCGTCAGCTATACCCAATAGGCTTGAGGCGTGCTGAAATTATCTTGGGTGGCAAATGCGCCGGGGGCTTTCGGCGTCGGGGCTGTCATGCCGGATGGGGAGTGGATGCGCATTCTGGTAATTGAAGACGAAACGCGCATGTTGGAGCTGCTGCGCAAGGGGCTCTACGAGCACGGGTTTACCGTGATGACTGCGGCCGATGGAGAGGCGGGGCTGGAGATTGCCACTGCGCATGAATTCGATTCGATCGTGCTGGATATCGGGCTGCCGCGGCTGGATGGGTATGAACTGATGCGAGCTTTGCGTGCGCGTGCGCGGACGACCCCGGTGTTGATGCTGACCGCGCGCGACACAGAGGACGATATCATTCGCGGCCTGGAACTGGGCGCCGACGACTATCTGACCAAGCCGTTTTCTTTTCCCGAGTTGGTGGCGCGATTGCAGTCCATTACGCGGCACAACCGCGAAGAAGGCGACGGTACGATTCAAGCAGCAGATGTTGCCCTGGATCCGATCCGGCGCACAGTGACCCGCGACGGCGAGAGAGTTGAGCTGACCCGACACGAGTTTCAATTATTGTTATGCCTTGCGCGGGGCGCGGGTATGTGCGTATCGCGGCAGGCGCTGATGGAGTTTGTCTGGGGAGCCGATCATGCGATCGGGCCCAGCACCCTGGATGTTCTGGTCAGCTCATTGCGCGCAAAGATTGACGCGCCATTCCCGAAAAAACTGATCGGGACGGTGCGCGGCTCCGGGTACATCTTCAAGCACGCCGCGGCGCCGGGGAGAGCGTGCGAATGACAGCACTGCCAATTCGAGTCCGGCTTACGCTTTGGTACGCCCTGGCCATCGCGGTGACCATGTTTTTCATTGGCTTTGTCTCGCTATGGATGGTGCATCGCGCCATCGACAACCTGGAAAACAATGAGTTGCAGCAGCGCGTGCGCAGCGTTCGGCGCTTCGTTGAGAGCCGCCCGGCGCAGGAAACGCCCGCCCAGTTACATGACGCGATCACCGCCGCCTACAACGTGAGCCACGGCAATAAGTGGCTCCAGGTCATCGACGAGCACGGCAACTGGCTCTACCGGTCTCCGCACGTCGCGTCCGCGTACCCTGACCTTGTGCTCCCGCAGCAAGCGCCAGCGGTGGCCTTCTACTTTAATTACACAGCGGAGTCCGATTCTGTCCGCGCACTGATCGAGCCGATCGAGATCCGCGGCGTTCGATACACCGTGCAAACCGGGTTGACTCTCAACAAGACGCTGGCCGTTCTCTCCAATTTCCGCATCCAGCTCTTTTTGCTGATGACCATCGGGTTGATCGTCTCCTCGATTTCAGGCTATTTCATGAGCCGCAAGGCGCTCACTCCCATCGCGGCAATTGCGGCTGAAGCGCGCCGCATCAACGACCGCAATCTCGACATCCGGCTGCCGGTTCCAAAAGCCAGGGATGAAATCTCCGATCTTTCTTTAACGTTGAATCGGATGCTGGAGCGGATCGATAAAGCTTTTGCCAGCGTGCGCGCGTTCACCGGCAATGCATCGCATGAGCTGCGGACACCAATCTCGTTATTGCGCACCGAAATCGAGGTCGCTCTGTTTCTTCCCCGCGATGCCAAGGAGCATCGTGCGATTCTCAACCGCCTGCATGAAGAGACCATACGTATGACGGGGCTGGTCGAGAATCTGCTGTCCCTGGCGCGTGCCGATGGCGGCGCGGAAACCATCACGCTCGCTCCCATCCCGGTCGATGGCCTGTTCCGTCAAGTTGAGCGAGTCTGGAAAAGTGCGATGAATGAAGCGATGCTGGACTTTACCTTGGAGAGCGCGCAAGACGGACTGATCCTTCTGGGCGACGTACATGGCGTTCCACGGCTGCTGTCGATCCTGCTTGAAAATGCATCCAAGTACACCCCCGCAGGAGGCTCGGTAAAGCTGCGAGCTGCAGTGGAAGGGGCTCAGATCGTTCTCTCGGTGCAGGACACCGGAGTTGGAATCGCGCCGGAACACATGGCTCGAATCTTTGATCGCTTCTATCGAGCGGCCCCCGTGGGAGACACGGCCCGCGCCGGCTCCGGTCTTGGCCTGGCGCTGGCCAAGTGGATTGCCGAACGGCACGGAACGGAATTATGTGTGGTGAGCGACCCTGGACACGGAAGCTGTTTCTCCTTCGGTTTGAAGAGAACTTATGAAGAGATGCCAACCGGCAACGCATTCCGGGGCTTACGGCCGGAAGCAAAGACGAGCCGATGACTGCCTCGCCCACATTTCTTGACTTGCCTCCTCTCTATCCTCCGGGGTATCCGGCGTTTTGCCTCAATCGGTCTCTCAGCCGCGTACTGACGGAGGCCGACATAACTTGCGCCGAATAAGCAGCTTACGAGAACAATCCTCAACAGGCGCAACAACCAGCGCATCCCTGAATGGGTGGGCTCCGCGGCATACGAGCACCGGCAAGCCCTTGAGGCAGCGCCCGGAACCGGCCTTGCGCGCGCCCTATAATGAAGAATGGCTGTTTGCGCTCCAGGCCTCGCTGAGGGTACAGGGGCGCGGCGGACCAAATTCTTCCCGGTGCCTTCCCGTTGATTTCATTGAACGACGCCATCGTCATCCGCGGCGCGCGGACGCACAACCTGAAGAACATCTCCTGCGATATTCCGCACGGCAAGCTGACGGTGGTCAGCGGCGTGTCGGGCTCGGGGAAGAGTTCGCTGGCCTTCGACACCATCTATGCCGAGGGGCAGCGGCGCTATGTGGAGTCGCTTTCGGCCTACGCGCGGCAGTTTCTGGAGCGCATTGAAAAACCCGATGTGGACCTGATCGACGGCCTTGCGCCGGCCATCGCCATCAAGCAGAAGAACTCCACGCGCAACCCGCGCTCGACCGTGGCCACGGCGACCGAGGTTTACGACTACCTGCGCCTGCTCTATGCGCGCTGCGGCACGGTGCATTGCGTCCACTGCGACGGGCTGGTCAAGCGCGACTCCATGGACGAGGTTGCCGAAGCCACGCTGGCCTTGGGCGAGGGAACGCGGCTGAATGCCCTGTTTCCGGTGATCGGCTCGACACCGTCCGCGGAGGGGGGAGCGAAACCCGTGGCGAAACCGGCGAAGGCTGCCGGACGGCCGGCGAAATCCCCTGCCAAGCCGGTGGGAAATGGAGGCGACTCGCCGCACACCGAGACGCTGAAAGCCCGGCTCACCGAACTGCGCGCCTCGGGCTTCAATCGCCTCTACCAGCGCGGCCGCATCGTCGAGTTCTCTACGCCCGAGTCGCTGCTGGACCTGGACTTCACGCTGCCCGTGTTCGTTCTTCTGGACCGCATCGTGGTGAGTGCGGAGAACCGCGCGCGCATTGTGGATGCCGCCGAGATCGCCTACCGCGAGGCCGGCGAGGTGACCTTCGAGGAGGTTCCCCGCGACGAGGACGCTGAGCGAAAGCGCCATCGCTTCTCCGCTGCGTACGAGTGCACGACCTGCCACCGACCGGGCAAGGAGCCGGAGCCGCGTCTGTTCAGCTTCAACAATCCCTTTGGCGCCTGCCCGCGCTGCCAGGGCTTTGGCAACACGGTGGACTTCGATCTGAACCTGGTCATTCCCGACAAGGGCCTGAGCCTGAACGACGGCGCCATCGATCCCTGGAACCGGCCGAAGTACCGGCCCTGGTTCACAGACCTGCGCAAACAGGCGGCGGAACTGGGCGTCCCGATGGACGTTCCCTGGCGCGAGATGCCCGAGGCGGCGAGGGAGACGGTGCTGCGCGGCAAAGGTGCGTTTGCCGGCGTGTTTGGCTTCTTTGCGCTGATGGAAAAGAAGAAGTACAAGCTGCATGTGCGCGTGATGCTGAGCAAGTATCGCGGCTACGCCGAGTGCCCGGATTGCCGCGGCCAGCGGCTGCGCGCCGAGGCTCGCAGCGTCCGCATCAACGGCAAGAACATCTGCCAGGCGACCGCGTTCACCATCGCCCAGGCCAAAAAGTTCTTTGGCGAGCTGAAGCTTTCGCCCATGCAGGAAGAGATCGCCGGGCCCATTCTTGAAGAGGTGCGTCAGCGGCTTAGTTTCCTCGACGCAGTGGGCCTGGAATACATCACGCTCGACCGGCTCGCCTCCACGCTCTCCGGCGGCGAGGCGCAGCGCATCCAATTGGCCACTTCGCTGGGCTCGCAACTGGTGGGAGCGCTCTATGTGCTGGACGAGCCCTCGATCGGCCTGCACACCCGCGATACGGCGCGGCTGATTCGCATCCTCGAACGGCTGCGCGACCTGGGCAACACCATCCTTGTAGTCGAGCACGACGCCGACATTTTGCGCGCCGCGGATTACCTGCTCGATCTGGGGCCCGGCGCGGGCGAGTTTGGTGGCAAGTTGCTGGCCGAGGGCGTTCTGGCGGAGATTGAAGCCAACCCCAACTCGCTTACCGGCCGCTATCTTTCCGGTCAGATTTCGATTCCTGTGCCGACACGGCGGCGCGCGCCGGGTCGGGAGCGGCTGGTTCTGCGTGGCGCCACGGCCAACAACCTGCACGGGCTGGACGTCGAAATTCCGCTCGGCCTGCTGGTGGCCATTACTGGCGTGTCCGGCTCGGGCAAATCCACGCTGGTCCACCAGGTACTGTACCGGGCCGTTGCGCGGGCGTTGGGCCAGAGCGATGGGGCAGACCCGTCGAGCGTTTACAAATCGCTGACCGGCGTCGAGCGGCTGAACGACGTGGTTCTTGTCGACCAGACGCCCATTGGCCGGACCCCCCGCTCGAATCCCATCACCTACATCAAGGGCTTCGACCTGATACGCGAACTGTTTGCCGCGCAGCCCGAAGCCAAGCGGCTCTCGCTCACGCCTGGGCATTTTTCTTTCAATGTGCCCGGCGGCCGTTGCAATACGTGCGAGGGCGACGGCACGGTCACCGTGGAGATGCAGTTTCTGGCCGACGTCGAGCTGCCTTGCGAGGATTGCAACGGCACCCGCTACCAGACCAAGATTCTGAATGTCGAGTACAAGGGCAAGAACATTCACCAGGTGCTGCAAATGACGGTAAAGGAAGCGCTGCGTTTCTTTGCCGGGCAAACGCGGCTGCTGGAAAAGCTTGCGGTGCTTGACGAAATCGGTCTCGGCTACCTTCGGCTGGGCCAGTCGGCGACCACCCTCTCCGGTGGGGAGGCGCAGCGCGTCAAACTGGCTGCCCACCTGGCGCAAGTGCGCGCAGCGAACGCGAACGCCAAGCCTTCGCAGGCCAGCCGCGTGCTCTATATCCTCGACGAGCCCACCACCGGCCTGCACTTCGACGACGTTTCCAAGCTGCTCACGGCTTTCCGCAAGCTGATCGACGGAGGCGGCTCGTTGGTCGTGATCGAACACAATCTGGACGTGATCAAGTGCGCCGACTGGGTCATCGACCTGGGTCCAGAAGGCGGCGAAGGCGGCGGGCACATCGTGGCCGAGGGCACGCCGGAAGAGATTGCGGCTAATTTGCTTTCGCACACCGGGAAGTGGCTGGCGCGGATGCTGTAGGACCATTTTCACAATTCCTGCATTGTGGGCATCCTGCATTCCAACCCTATTGCCACGAGCATCTGAATTTGTGGTTCCCAGGTCTCAAAAGCGAGACCTGGGGCACCCGTTCGGTTTCGATCCAGGTTTCCAAAATCTATTCCGCGACCACAGGGTTGGTGAGTGAGCCCAATCCTGCCACCGTAATAGTGACGGTTTCGCCGGGCTGGAGCCAGCGCTTGGGCGTGCGGCCCAGCCCGACGCCGGAGGGCGTTCCCGTGGAAACAATGTCGCCGGGAAGCAGCGGCGTGATGGAAGAAAGATACTCAATCAATTCAGGAATCTTGAAGATCAGCTCGCGGGTATTCGAGCTTTGATGCGCTACTCCGTCGATGTTCAGCCCGATGGCAAGGCTGTGCGGGTCGGCGATCTCGTCCGCCGTGACGATGGCCGGGCCGATGGGGCAAAAGGTGGGGAAGCTTTTCCCCATGGTCCATTGCGAGGTCGCGAACTGCACGTCGCGGGCGCTCACGTCGTTGACGATGGTGTAGCCGTAGACGTGCTCGCGCCACGCCGATGCGGAAATGCGGTAGCCGCCTTTGCCGATGACGAAGGCAAGTTCAGCTTCGTAGTCTGGCTCGCTGGAGTTCTTGGGGAGCACGATATTCTCGCCAGGTCCGATAATGGCGGTTTGCAGCTTGAAAAAGACGACCGGGGTGGTGGGGATGGTCATGCCGGATTCGATGGCGTGGTCGCGGTAATTGAGGCCAATGGCGAAGACGCGCGGCGGGTTGCAGATGGGTGCGCACAGGCGGACATTTGCCAGCGGGACCGTGGGACCGACGGGGGGAGTGGTCAGTCTTGCGGCTATGACCGAAAGCGCGTCGGGAAAACCAGCGGCAGTTAAATCGCGAACGGAACTTCCGCCGTCCAGCAAAACTCCGGGGTGGACGACGCCCTCTGCGGAAGAAAAGGAAACGAGCTTCATTGGCCCTCCTGGGCGGAAGTTAGAGATTGGTTGAGTTTGCCGGGTTTACGCTGCGGTCCAGCCGCCGTCGATGGTGAACAGCGAGCCGATGATAAAGGCGGCTTTAATGGCGGGATCGCCCGTGCATTTCAGCGGGCAACGGCAGTATACACGCGTGCGAGTGGACAGCAGGCCGCTCTGCCGGGGCCTGCATCCTCGCGCGGCGATGAACGATACTGGAAGGCGGACAGGGGGCGAGTATGGCGCTGCTTCACGAAGACAGGCTATTTCCGGCAGACGAAGGAACACGGGCGATTGCGCGGCGGTTGTATGCGGGTACTCGGGCGCTGCCCATTGTGAGTCCGCACGGGCACACGCAGGCGGGGTGGTTTGCACAGAACCAGCCGTTTCCCGATCCGGTGGCCTTGTTTGTGCAGCCTGACCACTATGTTTTTCGCATGTTGTACAGCCAGGGAATCTCTCTCGAGGACCTGGAGATTGGCAAGGCGCGGATTGAAAACCCGCGCAAGGTGTGGCGGATTTTTGCTAGCAACTACCATCTGTTTCGCGGCACACCCACGCGTTTGTGGCTGGATTTCGCCTTTCAGGAACTGTTCGGCCAGACGGAGCGGCTTTCGGCGGCCACGGCGGACCGCTATTACGATGCGATCGAGGCCAGGCTGGCCACGGCGGAGTTTTTGCCGAGGGCGCTCTATGAACGGTTCGGGATCGAGGTGCTCGCCACGACCGATTCGCCGCTCGATTCGCTTGAACACCATGCGGCCATTCGAGCTTCCGGCTGGAAAGGCAGAATTGTGCCCACCTTTCGGCCCGACCCGGTTGTCGATCCTGATTTTTCCGGCTTTCAAACGGGGATCGAGACTCTTGGCGATTTGACCGGAGAGGACACATCCACCTGGCGCGGTTACCTGCGCGCTCTTGCCGAGCGGCGCCGCTTCTTCAAATCGCTGGGCGCGACGGCCACCGACCACGGCCATCCCACGGCGCAGACGGCGGATTTGAGCGAAGACGCCGCGGCCGGGCTCTTCCGCTCGGTACTGACGGGCAAGGCCGATGCGCCCAGCCGGGAGTTGTTCCGCGCGCAGATGCTCACCGAAATGACGCGCATGAGCCTGGACGACGGGCTGGTGATGCAGATTCATCCTGGCGCGGTGCGCAATCACAATGCGCAAATCTTCTCCCGTTACGGCCGCGACATGGGCGCGGACATTCCTCAGCCCACAGGCTATGTGGAAGCGCTGCGGCCGCTGCTGAACCGCTTTGGCAACGAGACGGCGCTCACCATCGTTCTGTTCACGCTCGACGAGACGGTCTACAGCAGGGAACTGGCGCCGCTGGCGGGGCATTACCCCTGTTTGAAGCTGGGGCCGCCGTGGTGGTTCAACGACAGCCCGGAGGGAATGCGGCGCTTCCGCGAGCAGGCCACCGAGACAGCCGGCTTCTACAACACCGTGGGCTTCAATGACGATACGCGCGCGTTCCTGTCGATTCCGGCGCGGCATGATGTGGCCCGGCGTATGGACGCGGGATTCCTGGCGCGGCTGGTCGCCGAGCATCGCATCGACGAGGACGAGGCGGCGGAGCTGGCGCGGGAATTGACCTATGGGCTGGTGAAGAAGGCTTACAAGCTATGACTCGCGGGCCAGGCCTCTGAGCGCGCGATTTTGCGCCTTGAGTCCGGGGAATTCCGGGTCTCAAAGCCGAGACATGGGATTCCACACTTAATACAAGAGCATGGCGTTAAGAGCCTCCGGCGTGTGACGGCGGAGCCGCAAGTAAATCGCCTTAAGTGATAATGTTTTGGGGGCGGCGGCTGGCGAGGGAAACGGCTGTCGAACAAACAGGGCACGGCTGAGAGATGAAGCGGCCGCCAAAGAAGGAGTTCCAGAAGATGAGTGCGAGCCTTTTCGATTTGAGAGGTAGAGTTGCGGTGGTGACGGGCGGGACAACGGGGTTGGGCCACGCGATCGCATTGGGATTGGCCGGGGCGGGCGCCGATGTGGTGCCCAGCTCGCGGCGGCTGGAACAAGTGGAGAAGACAGCCGCGGAGATCGAAGCGCTGGGCCGGCGTTCGCTTCGCGTATCGAGCGACGTACTCAACCGGGCCTCGCTGGTGGCGCTGCACGATGCGGTGATGCAGAAGTTCGGCAAGGTGGACATCCTGGTGAACGCGGCTGGCGTGACCCACAAGTCCGCCACGCTTGAGGAGACCGAGGAGGATTGGTCCCGGGTGGTCGAAACCAACCTGACGGGGACGCTGCGCGCCTGCCAGATTTTCGGTGCGACGATGGTGAAAGCGGGCTATGGGCGCATTGTGAACATTGCCTCGCTGACCTCGATGGTGGGCTTTTACCAGGTGGCGGCCTACTCGGCCAGCAAGGCCGCAGTGGCCTCGTTGACCAAGGTGCTGGCCATCGAACTGGCGCAGACGGGGGTGAATGTGAATGCTCTCGCTCCTGGCGTGTTTCCCACCCCGCTGAACGCTGCGTTGATCCAGGGCACGCCGCGCGGGGAAGAGCTGATTCTGCGCACGCCGATGCGGCGCTTTGGCGAGGCGCACGAACTGGCTGGGGCGGCAATCTTCCTGGCTTCGGAGGCGGCTTCGTTTGTTACCGGCGAGATTCTGGCTGTCGATGGCGGATTCCTGGCCAGTGGAGTGAATCAGTAGCGATTCTTGGCGGGAATCCGGTAAGCGCATGAGCGAAACAGTGGACAGTGAACAGCTATGGATGGATCCGCCGGCGCTTGCCGGCCGCTGGACGGTGTGCGCCATGCTGTTTGTCGCCACTTCCATTAACTACATGGACCGGCAGGTCATCGCGATCCTCAAACCGGTGCTCGCCCAGAGCAGCATCCACCTGGCGCCGTTGCTGCCGGGATGGCCCACAGTCGAATCGTCGCTGAGCCTGACTGAAACGCAGTACGGCCACATCGTGAGCTGCTTTCAGATCGCCTACGCGCTGGGCGTGATCTTTGCCGGCCGGCTTGTGGACCGGCTTGGCTGCCGCAGGGGCTATCCGATCGTGACCGGCCTGTGGAGCCTGGCGGCGATGGGCCACGCGCTGGTCAACTCGGTGATGGGCTTCGGCGTGGCTCGTTTTTTTCTCGGCCTGGGCGAGAGCGGCAACTTTCCCGCGGCCATCAAGGCGACGGCGGAATGGTTTCCGCCCAAAGAGCGTTCGCTGGCCACGGGCATCTTCAACTCCGGGGCCAACATGGGAGCCATTCTGGCCCCGGCGATTGTGCCCTGGGTTGCTTGGCACTTCGGCTGGCGCGCGGCGTTTCTCACCACGGGGTTGTTCAGCGCGACGTGGATCGTATGGTGGTCTGCAAAATATCGCACCCCGCGCGAGCGGATGGACTGGAGCCGCGGCGTGGTCGTGCTGCCGCCGCCGGGGCTGGAACTCAAGTGGTGGAAGCTGCTGGGCTTCCGGCAGACGTGGGGCTTCATGTTGGGGAAGTTTCTCACCGACCCGGTGTGGTGGTTTTATCTGTTCTGGCTGCCTTCGTACTTCAACTCCCGCTTCAAGCTGGACCTTGCACATCTCGGTCTGCCGCTGATTGTGGTTTATAACCTCTCGGTTGTGGGCAGCGTGGGCGGCGGCTGGCTGCCGCGCGGCTTCATCCGCCTGGGGATGGGCCTGAAACCAGCACGGCTTGCCGCGATGCTCACCTGCGCCTGCCTGGTTGTGCCCACGGCTTTTGCGGGCGGTCTGCAAACGGAGTGGGGAGCGGTGGCGCTGCTGGGCCTTGCCGCCAGTGCGCATCAGGGTTGGTCTGCCAACATCTTTACGACCGTCCCGGATATGTTTCCGCACGAATATGTGGGTACGGTGGTGAGTTTTGGCCAGGTAGCCGGGGCGGTGGGCGGCGCAATCTTTGCTGCGGTCGCCGGACATATCCTGGAGATCACGCATAGTTATGTGCCGCTGTTTCTCTATTCGGCATTTGCCTATCTGGCCGCGCTGCTGCTGTTGCGAACCCTTGCGCCGGGGCTGAGGCGGGCGTTGCCGGAGGGGCGGGAAGAAAGATGAGAGACCTGGATAGGAAAGCATTTTCCGGATTGCTGAACCTGCTGGTTTGCATGGCCTTGGCGATATTTCTTCCGGCATGGACCCTGCATTACTGGCAAGCCTGGGTTTTCCTGGGCGCATTTTTCGTTCCAGCTTTGGCGGTCACTTTGCACCTTATGAAAAACGACCCGAAGCTTCTTGAGCGGCGAGTGAGTGGAGGATCGGCGGCGGAAAAGGAGACGAGTCAAAAAATCATCCAGGGCTTTGCAGCGGCAAGTTTTCTCGCAACATTAATTGTGCCCGCGCTCGATCATCGCTTCCGGTGGTCCACCGCGCCTGTTTGGGGTGTTCTCGCCGGAGATGCCCTGATTGTGCTTGGTTTTTGCATTGTCTTTCTGGTGTTCAAGGAGAACACTTTCACGTCCGGGATTATCGAGGTTGCCGTTGAACAGAAAGTCATATCGACGGGGCCGTACGCAGTTGTTCGTCATCCAATGTACATAGGCGCTCTGGTCATGCTTCTTGGCGTTCCTCCGGCTCTTGGCTCATGGTGGGGCGAGTTGACAATCATTCCGATGACGCTGGTTATCGTAGTCCGACTGCTTGGCGAAGAGCGGTTTCTGGTCAAGAATCTGGCGGGTTATTCGGAATACAAAAGCACGGTTGCCTATCGTTTGGTGCCGTTTCTCTGGTAGTGCTCAAAAGACTTTTACGCGCATTTGATGGGCCGAACGCCCAGTGCGCAAAACAACGAGGAAATTCGAGATGACAGTGACACGCAAGTTACGCATGGGAATGGTAGGCGGCGGTCCGGGAGCGTTTATCGGTCCGGTGCATCGCATGGCCGCTGAGCTAGACGGAAAAATCGAGTTGGTAGCCGGGGCATTCTCGCAATCTCCGGAGCGGTCGCGCGAGGCGGGCGAGAGTTTTCGCATCGACCCTCACCGCGCGTATGCGGACTACCGCGAGATGATCGAAGTGGAGCGCAAGCGGTCCGACGCAATCGACTTCGTGGTCATCGCCACGCCCAATTATCTGCACCTGCCGGTGGCGACGGCAGCGCTTGATGCCGGGTTTGCCGTTGTCAGCGACAAGCCGGCCACGGCCACCTACGAGGAGGCCCTGGTCCTGGAGAAGGCGGTGGCCAAGGCCGGCCTGCCGTATGCGCTCACCCACACGTATGCGGGTTACGCGCTGGTGCGGGAGGCGCGCGCCATCTGCGCCACTGGGCAGCTGGGCCGGATTCGCAAGGTCGCGGTTGAGTATCTGCAAGGCTGGTTGAGCCAGCCGTTGGAGAAGACGGGACAGAAGCAGGCCGCGTGGCGCGCCGATCCGGCATTGAACGGTCCCGGCGGATGCATCGGAGACATCGGCGTGCACGCCTTTCATCTGCTCGAATATGTCACCGGCCTCGACGTGACCAGCATGAACGCCACGCTGCGTACGGTGGTTCCGGGACGGCGGTTGGACGACGATTGCAGCGCGTTTCTGCGCTTGGAGAACGGGGCCAGCGGCGTGTTGATGGCTTCGCAGGTGGCCGCGGGCGAGGGCAACGGGCTGCGTCTGCGCGTTTATGGCGAGGCCGGCTCGATCGACTGGCGGCAGGAGGACCCCAACCATCTGCGCGTCAAATGGATGGACGGACCGGAAGAGATTCGCCACGCCGCGGGAGGTTACCTGAGCGAGGATGCGCGCGCCGTGACGCGTTTGCCGGGCGGGCATCCGGAGGGCTACATCGAGGCCTTCGCAGTGCTCTATCGCGAGTTTGCCGATGCCATGATTGCGTGGCGCGCAGGCCAGTCAAATCCGCTCCCCGAGACGCTGCCGGGCATTCGAGCCGGAGTGCGCGGGATGCGGTTCATTGAGCGCGTGATCGAGAGCAGCCGCACTGAAAGCTGGGTGAAGTTTTGAAGGTTCTGAATTTCGCAGGAGAGAAACGATGAAGACGATCAAAGGACCGGGAATTTTTCTGGCGCAGTTTGCAGATGATGCGGCGCCCTTCAACACGCTCAAGGGAATGGCGCAATGGGCGGCGGGCCTGGGATTTGCCGGGGTGCAGATTCCTACCCTGGATCGGCGCCTGTTCGATTTGAAACTGGCCGCCGAAAGCCAGACCTACTGCGATGAAATTCGCGGCGTGGTGGGTGATGCCGGGCTTGCGGTCACCGAGCTTTCCACGCACCTGCAAGGGCAGTTGGTGGCCAGCCACGCGGCCTTCGACGTACTGTTGGAAGGCTTTGCGCCGCCGGAGTTGGCAGGCGACGTGAAAGCCCGCCAGGCGTGGGCGGCGGACCAGTTGCTTCTTGCGGCCAAAGCCAGCCGCAACCTGGGCCTGAATGCGCACGCGACTTTTTCTGGCGCGCTGGCGTGGCCGTTCTTCTATCCCTGGCCGCAGCGGCCGGCGGGGCTGATCGATGAGGCTTTTCAGGAACTGGGCCGGCGCTGGCTGCCGATTCTGGATGCCTTCGACGAGGCCGGCGTCGATGTCTGCTACGAATTGCACCCCGGCGAAGATTTGCACGACGGCGCAACCTTCGAGCGCTTCCTCGGGGTGGTCGGTGGCCACCAGCGCGCCAACATTCTGTACGACCCCAGCCACATGATCCTGCAGCAGATGGATTACCTTGCCTTCCTGGACATCTATCACGAACGGGTGCGCGCCTTCCATGTGAAGGACGCCGAGTACCGGTCGAGCGGGCGCTCAGGAGTTTATGGCGGTTACCAGGACTGGATCGACCGGCCGGGCCGCTTCCGCTCGCTCGGCGACGGCCAGATTGATTTCCATTCAATCTTCAGCAAGATGGCGCAGTACGACTATCCGGGCTGGGCGGTTCTCGAGTGGGAATGCTGCCTCAAGCATCCGGAAGATGGCGCGGCGGAGGGCGCGGCCTTCATTCGCAACCGCATCATTCGCGTGACGGACCGGGCCTTCGACGACTTTGCCGGCGGCAGCGCGAATGAAGAAAGGAATCGCAGGATTCTGGGTCTGGGGTAAACTTCGAACGGTTCTTTCTCCGGTCTCTCGCAACGATTCTACCGCGGGACCGGAGACCTTATTGACGATCTGCCGTGCGGAATTATTCGTGCATCTTGGCTTTCAGCACGCTCTTGCTGACCGGCATCTCGTGCAGCAGAAGTTCTGTGGCCTGAATCATCGGATTGGCATGGAACCACCTTTGCACGATGTTGTCGTGAAGAAGATTGAGGATCGCCAGCAGCGACATGCCCTGGTGATGCGCCATCCATTCGCGCACAGGGACGGCCTTGCCCGGTGAGGAGATGAAGTCCCCAGCCTCATAGAAGCCGTAAGCGCCGACCCATCCCACAGAGGCCATGTGGTGAAGGTTCTGGAGGCTGGCCAGAGAGTCGACCCCGAGGGCGAGGAACGTGGAGTAAGGCGAGACGACCGGGCCGGCCGTGGCCTCGACCCACAACGCGATTTGCGGCACGCCGTAGGCTTGGTAGTGATAGTGGCCGGCGTCGTCTTTGCGCGATGCGCCCGACTCCGAGATGCCCCAGGGGATGCGATGCGAGTGCGCAAAGGCGCGCTGCACCTCGACACAGGCATCCAGAGTTCGCGAGATGAGCGTGTCGGGATAGTTGCGCATCCACAGCGAGGGCATCAGGTATTCAAACATCGTGCCCGTCCAGGAGAGCAGCAGGAACTGGCCGAAGGCATAGGTGTGGTCGCGGCCGAGCTTGAACCAGCTAGGCTGTGGAATCTCGTCACGAGCAATGGCCAGGAACGTAGCAATGCGCGCTTCCGAGGCGATCATGTCGTAGCAGGCCTCGTGGAGCTTTTGCCCACGCACGTCGTAGCCGATCGAGAGAATCTGGCGGCCGGGGTCGGCAAGAAAAGAGAACTCCGTCTCTTGAGCCATGCGCTCGGCCTTCTGCGCAAGGTCGCGCAAGTCGCTGGCCAAGGCGCGCAGATTGCGCGCGGCGGCGGGGAGAGACGACCGAAGTTGCTCGCCCACTACGCGCAGGGGAGAGTCGCCGGCGAGTTCGGACCATGCGCGGGCCAGGCGCGCATTCAATTCCTCTGAAAACGCGGCCGCTTGTTCGATGGAGAGCGTGTAGAATTCCGGCTTGAAGTCGAGCGCCGGCAACTGGCGCAGAGACGCGTATTCGGGAAGCAGCCAAGGCACGTAGTCGTGGAGCAAGGTGAGTACTGCATCAACACGGCGAAGAGTCTCGGTGATCCACCAGGGGTCTGCGCGTTGCACTTGAGAAGCAGCCGATTCGAGCGCGGCCCGCGCCGTCGGGAGCCACGCGATCCATGTAGCGAGTGAAGCGGTGGCAGCGGGCAGGGAACAGTGCGCCGGCGACCCTTTTTGTAGGTTGATCAGTTGCCAATGTGCGCTTAGGCCGGTAAAGAGCCGACTCGAAAGCAGCGGTTGTTCGGCAAGGGCGAGTGTGCCGGAACGCAGCGTATAGAGAGATGCAACGAAATTGCCGCTGTCGACTGATGAAACAAACGGGGCTGCGTCGAGGGGCTCCAGCGTTTGCGTGTTGTACCAGTTGAAGAGATGCCCGCGATACTTTTCCAGCTTGTCAATCGAGGCAAAGCTCTTGCCAGTGAGGGCCGCGAATTCGGGCGCAGTCAGGAAGCCGAACTCGCAGGCCGCCTGTCGCGCGTTCAGCAGGAGCCCGATGTTGGTAGGCGATACGCGGGCGGCCTCGAAAAGACCGTCTTCTTCCACGTTGTCGGGGATGAGATAGTTGTGGCGCTCCTCGCCAAATTGGCGAAAGTAGCGCCAGATGCGCAAGGCATGACCGAGCAGAAACACTTCGTCGCTGGAGTCCAGGCGTTCGTGCTGTTTGCGCGGCGGCGTGTTGAGCCAGACCGTGACGATCGGAGCCCAGACCCACGCCAGCAGAATGGGCGCGGCCACCAGCAGTGCATAGCGGTGGTGGGGATTTGCCGTGTAGACGACAATGGCCGTGGCGAGAGCTACCAGCGGCGTGAGGACGAGATAGCGATCGACCGGTGTGCGGCTGGTGGATTGCGATTCGGACTGGGCCGCGGTTTCCCACTCCAGCAAGCGATCGCCGGTAATGAACTGCCGAACCAGCGCACGGACAATCGCGTCCAGGCAGAGCAGCGTCTGGTGGGGAATGAAGACGAGGCTGAGCAGAGCGAGCTCGATTCCGTGCCAAAACCCCGAGAGTGCCTCGCCGACGCTCCCTTTGCGGCCGCTCAAGGACGCGCGGACGAGACTGAAGCCGCATTGAACGATGGTAGGAAAGAAAAGCAGAAGAAGCACGACCATCGTCCAGTAGAGAGGGCCTCCCGGCAGTCCGGCCCACCCCGCGACAAGAAGAAAATAGGTGAACGGCTCGACCAGCGAGCGGCGTAGATTGTCAAAGATCTTCCAGCGGGAAACGTCGGAGATGGGATTGTCGCTCCGGCGGCCGGTTTCGTCGGGAACGCGCGAAAACATCCATTGGGCGATCTGCCAGTCGCCCCGCACCCAACGGTGCTTGCGACGGTTGTAGGCGCTGAAGTGCGAAGGGTAGTCGTCGATGAGTTCGATATCGGTGGCCAAACCGACACGCGCATACGCACCTTCGATCAGGTCGTGACTCAGCAGGGAATTGCGCGGGAAGCGGCGGTCGAGCACGGCATGAAGAGTGGCAACCTCATAGATGCCCTTGCCGGTAAACATGCCTTCGCCGTAGAGGTCCTGGTAGGCGTCTGAGATGGCGCGGGTGTAAATGTCGAAACCGCTCTGGCCGGAGTAGATGGTCGCCATGCGGGAGCGCGAAGCGGAACCAACACTGACGCCGATGCGCGGCTGCAGAATGCCGTATCCAGCGACGACGATGCGCAGTTTGGGATGAATCACCGCCTGGTGCAGAGGATGCGCGATGGCGCCGATGAGGCGTGCCGCTGAACCGCGCGGAAGCTGCGTGTCGGAATCGAGCGTGAGCACGTAGCGGACCTCTTTGAGCGCATCGAGCCGTCCTGCCTTGATGGGGAAAGCATCGAAAGTGCCGGCCAGGAGCTTATTCAGGTCGAGAAGCTTGCCCCGCTTCCGCTCCCAGCCCATCCACACGCCCTGTCGCACATTGAAGATGCGGTGCCGATGGAGGAAGATGAAGCTTCCATTTCTTGGCGAATTGTATTTGGCATTGAGTTTATCCACAAGTTCGACCGCAAGCTCGACAAGCGGATGTGAATCGTTTGTGTGGGGCTGACTAACCGAGTCGGGCAGGTCGGTGAGAAGCGCAAAGTGCAGATGGGGATCGCGATTGGCCAGGAAGCGAACTTCAAGATCGGTCACCAGAGCGCGCACCTGCGCCTCGTTCAAGAGCAGGGAGGGTATAGCAACCAGGGTAGTGCAGTCTGAAGGAATCGATTTGCTGAAGTCAAGTTTGGGCAGCGGGTCCGGGTCATAGATGGCGGTAATAGAGTTATTCACCAGATCGACGGCGCATTGCATCGCGGGCAGAAGCAGCAAAAGCACCGCAATCAGGCAATCGAGCAGGTTGGAATGCGGCAGCGGAACCAGAATCAGCGCGGAAATTGCGAAGATGGTGATGAGCTGAATACCAGTGATGTAGAAGAGGTCGGCCTGGCTGCGGATGAACATGCGCGCCCGCTCACTGAGCGGAGGATGGTAACCGGTGCGCGAAGCAAGCTGCGGGAAACCCTTGTCGATGAGATAGTAGCCGATATGGATGCGCCGGAGTTGAATGCGCGGGTCGTCGGAGGGGTTCTGTGCGCCTTCGCGGGCAAGATCGAGCGCCGCCTGAGCCACCTGCGATTCGGTGTAATCGGAGTGAAGGGCGATGAGCGCAACGCGCTTTCGATAGAACTCGCGGCTCTCGAAATCCATCGCCGCATAGGTCTGCGCTGGATCGTTGCGCAGTGTGGCATCGAAGAGGATGAGCGGCTCAATGAGGAATTGCCAGTCGGTGTGGCTGATGGTGCGCAGGCTCTTGAGACGAGCCAGAACCGAAGACGCTGAGACCGGATTTGCCGAGCGCAGCAAATCGCGAGCTTCGTCGAGAAGCGATTCGAGCAGGGTGAACTTGAGGAACGATGCGACGTTCCACAATTCGTCCAGGGTCAGCGGATCGTGCGCTTGCAGCGCGCTCAGAAACTCACGGAACGCAGGCGCGGAGAAGTTTCCATCGACGGCGCGCAGATAGGTGGTGGCGACGGCTGCGGCGCGAGGCTCGTCGTTTTGTGCCGGCCCGTCTTTTTGCGCTGGGAGGAGGACGCGTGGAAGGTGAGCCAGAAGCCCGGGCCGGTCAGACACGGCGCGGACGGCGGCCCGCATCAG
>Ga0181520_10002679_pt1 | contig 32618 bp, 22 predicted proteins | sample PEATcosm2014_Bin_29_FD_132451 | JGI IMG/M metagenome (GOLD analysis project Ga0181520, IMG submission 132451) | Peatland microbial communities from MTU Mesocosm Facility, Houghton, MI, USA - PEATcosm2014_Bin02_30_metaG | ecosystem: Environmental > Terrestrial > Soil > Wetlands > Peat | place...
CAAAACGCAGCTTCCGTTAGTAGCCACTTTTCTGTTGTATCTCTCAACGCTCTTTGCCGTCGCCCTGGTTTGCCACGGCGAACTGGCCCACGCCCGTCCGGGAACCGCGCGCCTCACCGAGTTCTATCTCTGGATCTCCGTTGGCGGCGTGCTGGGCGGAATCTTCAATGCACTGATTGCGCCGGTGGTCTTCTCCACGGTGGCCGAGTTTCCTCTGGCGCTGATCTTTGCCGCCTTGCTGAGGCCGCCCATCGACCAGACCGCCGCCAGCCCCGCAGCCGCGGCCAGAGCCCGGCGCAACGACCTCCTGCTGCCCATCGCTCTCGGTCTTTGCATGACAGCGGTGATCTTGACGCTGGCGCACTTCGGATTCAAACCCAGCCGTCCGCTCAACATCCTGCTCTTCGGCTATTCGATGCTCTGGTGTTTGAGCTTTGGCAATCGCCCGCTGCGTTTTGCCGCGGGAGTGGCGGCGCTGGTCGCGGCGAGCCTTCTCTACACCGGCCCCTATGGGCAATTCATGCACACCGAGCGCAGTTTCTTCGGCGTCTTGCGCGTGGCCAACGACTCAGCGCACGATCTTCGCTTCCTTTACCACGGCGTGGTCATCCACGGCACACAGAGCAACGAGCCCACGCGCAGCCGCGAACCGCTGGCCTACTATACGCGCTCGGGCCCTGCGGGCAGCATTCTGCGCGTCCTTCAGGGCAAGACGATTTCAGATGGAACGGGCGGCCTGCGCAAACCAAGCTGGGCCGTCGTGGGCCTGGGAGCGGGCGCCATGGCCTGCTATCGGCAGCCCGGCGAGTCGCTCACCTTCTACGAGATCGACCCGGCCGTCAAGCGCATCGCCTCCGACCCGCGCTACTTCACCTTCCTCAGCCAATGCGCGCCTCAGGCGCAAACTGTTTTGGGTGACGCGCGGCTCGAACTGCGCGGAGCGAAAGACGCAAGCTACGACTTGATTGTTCTCGACGCCTTCAGCGGCGATTCGATCCCCATGCACCTGCTCACCAAGGAAGCTATGGCTCTCTACTTGCGCAAAATGGCGCCGGGCGGCATACTGGCATTCCACATCAGTAACAACCACCTGGAACTCGCCCCCACGCTGGCCGCATTGGCCCGCGATGCCGGGCTGATCTGCTTCGTCGACGACGATACCATGGTTCCGCAATCGGAACTCGACGCGGGAAAGATGCCTTCGAAGTGGCTGGCGATGGCGCGCAACCGGACAGATTTGGGCGGCCTCGGAGCAGACCCCCGCTGGACGGCTGTCGAAGCGCGCCCCGAAACGAAGGTCTGGACAGACGATCACTCCGACTTGATGTCGGTTATCAAGTGGCGCTGAAGAAAAGGGGCCTCCCAGGTCTCGCTCTTGATACCCGTGAGTGCAGCAACCCCAAGTTCGCTCAGCAGCAGCGCATCTTCACGGAGCCTTCCGGTTGCGGCGGACCAAAGGCCTCCTGCGGAATCGGCTCGCCGTGCAGCGTCTTCCAGATGCGCCGCGCCGCGTCGCCGGCCACCAGAATCACACCGACGATGAAGATGGCCATCAAGGTCGAGTCCAGATAGCCTTGAAACTCCTTGCCTGGTACCTGTGTCATCGGCCAGAAGATCGTCTGAATCGAAAGCACCCCGGCAGTTACTGTGGTGATGCCGACAAAGACTGCTGGAAGGGCCGTGAACCATGCGGCCTTGCGCTTGCCCATATTCACGAGAAAGACCGAAGTTACCGCCAAGGCAATTGTGGCCAATAACTGATTGCCGGTGCCGAAGAGCGGCCAGATCGTCGAGATATTTCCGGTGTAAATCAGATAGCCCCAGCCAAACACCACAATTGCCGCGATCAGCACGCCCGCGGGGACCGACTTTTGATTGCCCAGCGGCTTGTAGACCTTGCCCAGCAGCTCGTGCATCACATAGCGAGCAACGCGCGTTCCCGCGTCCACCGTCGTGAGGATGAAGAGCGCCTCGAACATGATGGCGTAGTGATACCAGTAGCCCAGCAACTGGCTCATCCCCGGAATGCCGCGGAAGATTTGCGCCATGCCCACGGCCAGCGAGACCGCGCCGCCAGTGCGCCCGGCGAGGTTTTCGCCCACTGCATGGGAGAAGAAATCGAGATTGACCGTATGCAGTCCCAGCTTGGCGAAGACCGCCGGTGCGGTGTTGATGGCGAAGTAATCTCCGGGCGCCATCGAGCAGGCTGCAATCAGCGCCATCACGCCCACCAGCGACTCGGCCAGCATGGCTCCGTAGCCGATGAAGCGCGCGTCGGATTCCTTGTCGAGCATCTTGGATGTGGTGCCGGAAGATACCAGCGAGTGAAAGCCGGAGATGGCTCCGCAGGCGATCGTCACAAACAGAAACGGAAAGAGGTTGCCCTTGATGATCGGCCCGCCGCCATGGATGAAACTCGTCACGGTTGGAAACTGAATGGCCGGGTGCACGATGAAGATGCCCAGGATCAAGGCGGCAATGGTGCCCAGCTTCACATAGGTCGAGAGGTAGTCGCGCGGGGTGAGCAGCAGCCACACCGGCAAGGTGGAAGCGACGAATCCGTAGGCTGCCAGCAGCAGCGTGATCTGATGCGGAGTGAAAGTGAGCACGCCAGCCCAACTGGAGTTGGCCACAACGTGTCCACCCACCAGTGCGGCCATCAGCAGCGTGACGCCCGCGATGCTGGGCACGGTGACGCGAATCTTTCCGCCCGGCCCCTTGAACATGTACACCCCCATACCGAGCGCGATGGGGATGGTCATGCCGATGGTAAACACGCCCCAGGGACTGGAGGCCAGGGCATTCACCACAACAATTCCCAGACCTGCCAAGGTGACCAGCAGAATGAAGAGAACGGCGATCATGGCCACCAGTCCCGCAAAAGGGCTGATCTCAGTGCGCGCGATCTCAGCCAGGGACTTACCTTTGTGGCGGACGGATGCAACAAGGACCGTGAAGTCCTGTACCGCACCGGCAATCACCGCACCGGCCACCAGCCAGACCAGACCAGGAGCGAATCCGAACTGCGCCGCAAGCGTAGGGCCGACGAGTGGCCCGGCTCCGGCGATGGCCGCAAAATGGTGGCCGAAGAGAACCCACTTGGGCGTCGGAGAGTAGTTATGCCCGTCGTTGTAGGTGTGCGCAGGAGTGGTGCGGGCATCGTCCAGCACCAGCGCCTTGGCGGCCAGAAATGCGCTGTAATACCGATAGGCCAGCGCATAAACGCACAAGACGACAACCAGCACAACTAATGTGTTCATCTCTTCCTCCGGAAATGAATCGTTCGGGAGTTAACAGACAATCCTACGGTGCGGAAACGGCCCGTTCAACCGCATCCCTGTAAAAATGCGCTGACCTCGCGGGAGAGCCGTTACAAGTCCCGCCAGTTGGGACCGAAGGCGAGATCTGCCACCAGCGGCACGCTCAGCTTGACCACGCCTTCCATCTCCGCGCGCACCAAGGCCTCTATCTCTGCGGTCTCGTCGATAGGCACTTCGAAGAGCAACTCGTCATGCACCTGCAAGACCATGCGCGTCTCGAGTTTGCGCTCGGCGAGTTTGCGGTCGATCTGGATCATGGCCAGCTTGATCAGGTCGGCGGCGGTGCCTTGCAGCGGCGTGTTGATGGCCGTGCGCTCGGCGAATCCGCGCTGGTTGGGGTTGCGGCTCTCGATGTCCGGTATGGGCCGTATGCGGCCGAAGAGCGTGCGCACACTGCCGCTCTTGCGCGTTGCTTCTAGAGTCTGTTCGATGAACGCCTGCACACCCGCGTAGCGCGCAAAGCAGCGCTCGATGTAAGCCTTCGCCTCGTTCATGGGAATGCCCAACTGTGCGGCCAATCCGAAGGGCGAGATGCCGTAGACGATGCCGAAGTTCACGGCCTTGGCGCGGCCGCGCGTCTCCTTGTCCATCTTGTCGGCAGGTACGCCGAAGACCTCGCTGGCGGTCAGCGTATGGATGTCCTCATTGTTCTGGTAAGCACGCACCAGCAGCGGGTCGCCCGAGAAATGAGCTAGCAGGCGCAACTCGATCTGCGAGTAGTCGGCGGAAAGCAGTTGCGTGCCCGGCGCGGCGGTGAACGCTGCTCGAATCTCGCGGCCCAGTTCGGTGCGGATCGGAATATTCTGCAGATTCGGGTTGACGGAGGAGAGCCGTCCGGTGGCCACGGCAGCCGCATTGAACGTGGTGTGCACGCGCGAGTCTTTGTCGGCCAGCATGGGCAGCGCGTCGATGTAGGTCGACTTGAGCTTGGAGAGGTGCCGGAATTCGAGCACCAGCCGCGGCACTTCGTGCTGTTCGGCGAGTTGCTCCAGCACATCCTGCGCGGTGGAGACGGACTTGCTCTTGCCGCGCGCTGCGGGCGCGGGCAGGCCCAGATGCGTGAAGAGCACTTCGCCGAGTTGCTTGGGCGAATTGATGTTGAAGCGCCGTCCCGCCAGCTCGAATATCTTCTCTCCAACTCGGTTCAACTCCGTGCCGAAGCGTGTGGAGAGCCCGTCGAGCACGCCGAGATCGATGCGCACCCCGGCTTGTTCCATGCGGAAGAGGACGGGCGCGAGCGGCAGATCAAATTCGGTATAGACGCGCGCGACGCCGGCCTTCTCGCACTCCGCGCGTAACGCGGGAACCAGCGCGCGAATGACCGCCGCGCCTGCAGCAAGCGTGGAGGGCGCTACCTGTCCGCTGCGCGCGGCCACATCGGCCAGCGACTGCGTCGAATGTGTTGGATTGAGCGCATAAGAAAGCAGCATGGTGTCGTCCACCGCGCCGCGCAACTCGACGCCTTGCGCCGCGAGCAGATGCAGCGCCGACTTCCAATCGTGCGTCTGCTTGGGAGCGCCCGCAAATTCCAGCAGGGTGCGCAATTCCCTGGTCAGCGGCAGGCGCAGCGCTGTTGCGGGCTCGGCGCAAACACCCACGGCAAAGCTGGCCTGCTTCTCTGCGGCCTCGGCCACATCCAGCAGCGACATTGACTGCTGCGCATCGTCCTCCGCCTCCGGCTTGGGCGCGGCCATATCCAGCGCGAAGGCAAACCCGTGAGCGCGCGCGGCTGCATAAAACGCGGCGGCCTGTTCGGGCGTCGGCTCGTCGATCAATTCAATAACCGGCGCGCTTTCCGAAGGCGCAAGTTCGCGCAGCATCGAAGTGAATTCGAGTTCGGTAAAAAGTTCGCGGCAGGCTTCGAGATCGGGCTGCTGCGTTTGCATCGCGGCCAGATCGAGCGCCAGCGGAACGTGGCAATCAATGGTGACAAGCTCCTTGGATAAAAGGACGGAGTCCCGATTCTGTTCGAGCGATTCGCGATAGGTCTTACGCTTCACTTCGGCGGCATGGTCGAGCACGGCCTCGACGGTGCCGAATTCGACAATCAAATCCACCGAGCCCTTGTCGCCGATGCCCGGCGCGCCGGGAATGTTGTCCACCGCATCGCCGCGCAGAGCCATCACATCGACGACCTTCTCCGGCGGCACGCCCAGGACCTCAAGCACCTTGGCGGGATCGAGAATCAGGTTGTCCTTCTGCGGGTTGAGCATCTTCACGCGCTCGGTGACCAACTGCATCATGTCCTTGTCGCCGCTGACGATGAAGACCTCGTGCTGCTGCTCGGCGGCCTCGCGGGCCAGTGTGCCGATCACGTCGTCGGCCTCGAAGCCCTCGGCCTCCAGGATGGGAATGCGCAGCGCTTCAAGCGCCCGCCGGATGTAGGGAATCTGGCGGCGCAGGTCTTCCGGCATTGCCTCGCGGTTGGCCTTGTAGCCGTCGTAGCTGACCTCGTCGAAGCTCTGCGTTTTGCCGTTCCACTTGCGCAGCGGTCCCATGGTGCGCGCCCGCTCGTCGCGGAAGACCTCGCCCGAAACGTCGAAGACGGCGGCAAAGTAGAGCGGCGCAAAATCCTGGCGCAGCTTCTTGATCATGTTCACAAAGACGAAGATGGCCGCCGTAGGCAGCCCCGAGCGCGTGGACATGGGCCGCGAGCGCTGCATCGCGTGGTAGGCGCGGAAGATGAACGACATGGTGTCGAGCAGGAAGACGGGCGGTTTGAATTCAGCGGGCACGGTACCGAGTTTAACAGCAGTCAGTTCTATTTGGGCGGGTGGCCGCGGTCCCGGTGACTATTTCAAACCAAGTTGAGGGTGCCCCCGGTCCCTCGCTTTCGGGGACCGGGGAGGAGGTGCCTCACTGCCGCTAGCGTATTCACTCAGGCAGTTGCCAACCACTTTCGCCTATTATCAACCGCAAGGATACTCCAATCGATTCCGACAGCCGTGAAATGGGAGTTTTCCATCCCCGACTCTTCGCTTCCATCCCCGGTCCCCAAAAGCGAGGGACAGGGGGCACCCTCAGCGTTGTTGACTAGAAAAAGTCACCGGGACCGCGGCCACCCGCACGAATTATCCCCGATTATCAACCGGAATACCCACCCGTTTATACCGGATTAGACTGTTGAGCGGCGGAGCGGAATTGGGCTACGCCAGAAACATGCAGTCGCCATAGCTGAAGAAGCGGTATTTCTCTAGCACTGCGTGACGGTACGCAGCCAGCACGCGTTCGCGGCCGGCAAAGGCCGAGACCAGCATGAGCAGGCTCGATTGTGGCAGATGAAAGTTGGTCAGCAGCGCGCCTACCAAGCGGAACTCAAATCCAGGACTAATAAAAATATCCGTTTCGCCGGAGTGCGCTTGAAGCGGAGCGCCGGCGGCGACGAGCGCGCAATGCTCCAGCGTGCGGACTGTCGTGGTCCCGGCAGCTACGATGCGGCGGCCTTCGGACTTGGCGCGGTTGATGGCCTCGGCGGCGGGCGCGGAGAGCGTGTAGCGCTCGCGGTGCAGATGGACCTCGTCCAACGTCTCGACGCGCAGTGGGGCGAAGGTGCCCAGGCCCACATGCAGCGTGACGCGGGCGATCTCAACACCGCGGGCCGTCAGCGCTTCGAGAATCTGCGGCGTGAAGTGCAGCCCGGCGGTGGGAGCGGCTACCGAGCCGCGCTCGTGCGAGTAGACCGTCTGATAGCGTTCGCGATCTGCCTGCGCGTCGTCGCGGTGGATGTAGGGCGGCAGAGGCATGTGACCGATGCGGTCGAGGACGGCGAAGAAATCGTCCACCGGCTTGAACCGGAGCATGCGGTCGCCGAATTCGCCGCGCTCGATGACCTCGGCTTCGAGTTCGACCGTGCCGTTGGGCGAGAGGAATTCGAGGATTTCGCCGATAGCGACCTTGCGGCCCGGCCGGACCAGCGCGCGCCAGAGATTTCCGGCCGATCCCGGTTGGGGTTCGTCGTTTCCTACCCATTCCGCTGAAGAGCGCGGAATGGATGGGGCACGGAGCATTGGTACCGAACGAAGCGCGGGTTGGTTTAGGTTCGTGCTTCCCCTGGTCTCAGAATCGAGACTAGGGGCACCCAGCGTTTCCGCGGTACCCGGCATGGGTGACGTGACCTGCTCGGTCAGCATCACCTCGATGCGGCCGGTGGGCTTTTCGCGCTCGCGGCGCAGCGTGCGCCGGGCGTAGAGCCGCGCGGGAATCACGCGCGAGTCGTTGAGCACCAGCAGGTCGCCGGGGTTAAGCAGCGCGGGGAACTCGGCAAATTGCGTGTCGTGCAGCGCGCCCATCGAGCGGTCCAAGGTCAACATGCGGCTCAGGCCGCGCTCGGCGGGGGGCTGTTGCGCGATCAGTTCCGCGGGCAGATCGAAGTCGAAGTCTTCAACGCGCAGCCCGCTCATCCCAGGTCCTTCTTGAAATAATCCAAGGCTTGCAGGCGGGCGCGCTCAATGGCCGCGGTCAGTTCCTGGCGCTTGGGCTCGAACGCTTCGGCCGCCAGATCGGCCGGCACACGTGTTTGCCGCGCCCAACTGACGCAGATACGCGTGAAAGGCTTGGGAATCAGGAAGCGATCCCAGGAGCTGAGGACCCAGGCGCGCTGCGGCTCCAGGTGAAAGGCGCCGATGGGAGCGCCAGTCATCTGCGCCAGCTTGATGGGGCCCATTTTGGTCTGGTAGATGGGGCCGCGCGGGCCGTCGGCGGTGAAGATCGCCGTTCTGCCCGTCTCGATGATTTGCTTGAGTCCCAGCAGCCCTTCGCGCGCGCCGCGCGAGCTGGAGCCGCGCACCGCATCGAAACCGAACATCTTGAGCGTGCGGGTAATCAGCTCGCCGTCGAAGCTCTTGCTGATCAGGATGACGGCGTGGGATTGGCGAAAATAAACCGTGCAAGGGAAAACGCACTGATGCCAGAAGCAGTAGATCTCCGCGGGAGATTTCTGGCCGTCGAGGATGGGCGTTACGCCCTCCTCGGCGATCACTTCAAAGCGCCAGGTGAGGCTGACGATCTTCAATAGCAGCCACACCGTGCGCGGAACAATCGCCAGCACAAGGCGCTGGACAAAGGTAAATCTGGGATGGTCTTCGACAGTCACATCTTCGATTCTAGCAACGCCAGCACCGCATTCTAGGAGTAGCGCAGCCAGCGCAACAATTCTGGCAGCGTGGCGCGCTTGCCGTACATCAGGATGCCCACGCGGTAGAGGCGCGCAGAGAACCACAGCGTTGCCCAGATGCTCAGAATCATGAGGGCGATGGAGACTGCAAACTGCCACGCTGGCGGGGTTTGCGACGCCATGCGCAGGAACATGACGATAGGCGCGGTGGGCGGGAAGAGCGAGGCCGCGACCGACCAGAAGGAATTCGAATCGTTCATGATCAAAATGATCATTGAGAAGCTGATCCACGTTGGCGCGGCGGCCAGCGGCATATACATCTGGAGTTCCTGTTCGGTCTCGCAGGTGGCGGCCAGCCCGGCAAACAGCGAGCTGAAGAGCAGGTAGCCGAGAACGAAGTAAACCGGGAACAGCACGCACTCCAACCAGGAGAAGTGGATGACAAACTCGCCGGTCATTGCGGCGGCGGCGATGGGTGAGAACAAGATCGCCGCGCCGGCAATCAGCCAGATGCCGATCTGCGAAAGACCCACTGTGCCCGCGCCGATGAGTTTGCCGGCCAGCATGTCGCCTGGCTTGACCGTGGCGAGCATTACTTCGAAGACGCGCGAGGTCTTCTCCTGCACAATCGAGCGAGCCACGTTCAGGCCGTAGATCATGGTGGTCATGGTCAGCAGAATGGCCATCATGTAGCCCTTCCAGAAAGAAGCCTGGGCGTTGCTCTTGACTAACTGCCCGTCTTTCTTCACCTGGAAAGTTTCGAGCGAGACGCCCTTGAGCAGCAAGTCCGCGTCGGATTGCTTCATGCCCGCGCCGGTAAGGTGTTCGCTCACGAGGCCGTCGTTCAGGTTCAATTTCATCTTTGCGGCAGTCAAAAAATCGCCCGCGGACTGCGAGGTGTAAATGGCCTTCGGCGCTTGTCCGAGAGGGGTTTCGATCCAAAGAAAGCCGTCGATAGCCTTGGTGCGCACCTTCTCGACCAGCATCGCGCGGTCCTCCGGCCGGGCCGGCGCAACCACATCGACCACTGCCCTGGACTTCTTGCCACTGAGCAAGCGCCAACGAATACTGTCGGCCAGCGCCGGATCGCTTGCAGCTATCGCCAAATGCTTATGCGAGCCAAGCCCGAGAGTCGAGAGGTAGCTGATGCCGAACACCAGTGCCAGCGCGGCGGGCAGCCCAATCGTGGAAAGGCGGAAGGCGCGGCTCTTGATCTGCTCCAGATATTCCCGCTTGGCGATAAGAAGGATGTTACGCATTGGGCTTGCCTCCCACGGTCTGGATAAAGATCTCCTCGAGCGAAGGCTCGACCAGCTCGAAGCGGTAGATGGTCGCCACGGCGGCGGCCTCATGCAGGAGCTTTTGAGCATTGCCGTGCGGGTGTAACTTGATCTCGGCGTGACCGGAAAAGTTCTTCGCTTCTTCGATTTCTTCGCTGTCGAGGAAAGACGAGCTTCCTTCGAATTCGACAATGACGCGGTTACGCTCGTAAGTGGACTTGATCTCGCGCACCCTGCCGGCCAACACGGCTTCGCCGTTGTTGATCAGGCAAATGGAGTCGCATAGCTTCTCCACCTGGTCCATGCGATGTGTTGAAAAGACAATCGCTTTGCCCTGCGACTTGAGATCCAGCAAGGTCTTCTCTACCAGCACGGCGTTCACCGGATCGAGTCCGCTAAAGGGCTCGTCCATCACGATCAGCCCGGGGTCGTGCAGCAGGGTAGCGATGAATTGAATCTTCTGCTGCATGCCCTTGCTTAACTCCTCGGTCTTCTTGTTAAGCGAGTCGGAGATCTCCATGCGCCTGGCCCAGGCGGTGGCGCGCTTGTGTGCCTCGTCGCGGTGCAGCCCATGCAACTGGCCGAAGAAGATGAGCTGGTCAATGACCTTCATCTTCTTATAGAGTCCGCGCTCCTCGGGCAAATAACCTACGCGGTCCAGGTTTCTGCGGTCGAAGGGCTGCTCGAAGAGGCTGATACTGCCCGAATCGGGAATGGTGATGCCCATCATCATGCGAATGGAACTGGTCTTGCCGGCTCCGTTCGGACCCAGTAGGCCAAACATCTGGCCGGCCTCGATGGAAAGGCTGAGGTTGCTCACCGCAACCTTGTTCTCGTAGGCCTTGGTCACTCCCGCGAGTTCGACAACTGGCATGGATTCTCCTGCCGTCCTGGATGACGATTCTGTTGAGGTAAACCGTGAGGACCGGTCCTAACTTGCAGTGTAGCAAAGGTTGCCACATCGCTTGTTGACACGGCTAAACGGAATACGCAAGTGACCTGCCCGTAGTTCAAATCTCCGATTCGCTTCTGAATCAATGCGATTCGTCGGCGTGCGGAGATTTGGACGAGCTCAGAGGTTGGTATCGCTCTCGCGCGCATCGGGAATTGGAGCGCCTCTGTAACGCGCTCCTCTCAGATGCAGGCTGCGGATCTCTCCTGTGGCTGCGCGTGACAGTGGATGTATACCCGCCGGAAAGAGGACATCCTGCCAGGGTAAAGTGCGCTCCTTAGCGTGCAATCGGTGCATTTCATCTCGATTGCTGTCTGAACCGATTGTGACCGCCCATGAAACGGCACACCTCCTGGGGCTGGTTAGAGTGGAGCGTACAAGAATAGATCACTGCGGCAGAGTGCTGCCGTGGGAAAGTGTCCGATTTTGGGACTTAACCGTGTGACAACAAATTCAATTCGCTCGGCAGCGCCCCAGTATCTGGCGCGATTGCCCCGACGTTTCAAGGGTTTCGCCGCGATGTTCATTTGCGGAAACTAAGGTCAAGTAAGTTGAGATTTGCAATATGCGAAACTGAAAATGGGAGTAACATGCAACTATCTTTCACGGGAAGATACGATGCAAACCGATTTTCCTGACGGTTCACAAAGATGGGGCATTGTGCCATCTGCGGTAAATGTTCATGGCAGGAAACCTGGCGCATTGGTGATTGCTTCTTTTCGATGGCGACGTTTGAACGAAATGGAAGTGGCAGTACAGAATCGGGTTGACTGGTGCGCCGTCCCAAGATATACATGGGGTGATTGTCTGCAAGGCAGTCGCAATTCGGTTGCCGCGTTTTTTGCATTTTCCCCTTTTGTCACTGGTCAGCGTACGTTTTCCTCTGAGGAAAATCCGATCACTTGCGGGGCTTCTGCACGGAGCGTCGGAGGCGGCGCTGTGTTGAGAAGACTGAACATTGAGCTGCGCGCTTGTGCATTCGAACCGTGCCGCTCCCCCAGGTCGAGGTCAATGGAGGATTGCAGCAGGAACTCCGGCCTCATTGCTTTTGAAAGTTCGTCGAAGAACGACTCGGCTCGATAGGCCGCGGGCCCTATTGCATCTCACGAGGTTGCGTTCAATGACGTTCGATGTTCGGCCTTTCTGGGTGATCGGCGCGCTCTGCGCAACTGGCTTTGGCCTTCTGGTACTCCTGTTGAGAAGAGGATATCCCGACTACCTGAATCGGGTGCTGTTGTTCCTGGGCGTCGCCAACGTTTGTCTGGGCGCCTCCTTTGTTGCGCGACTGGCGCGCGCCTGGGATGGTGACTTCGGCTTTCATGTCCTAAGTTGTACGCTGGTCGTGGCTTGCCTGAGCCTGGAGTACAAGGCGATGTGCGAGCTCAAAAAACAGCCGCTGCTGACCGCCTGGCTGATCGGCCCGCCAATCCTGATGTTCGCGATCGGAATCTTGTTCACCTTCGTTCTGCGGAACATCACCATCGAGATTCTCAATTTCAACTTCATTAAGACGGGGATGATGATTCTGATCGCCCGCATCCTGACGCGGAAGGAAGACGGCCGCAGACGCTTCGTCGACTTGCTGATGGCGATCTCCTATATCATGCTTTCGGTCGTGGCCCTTGCTGCGATCGCCGACGGCTTCCGGGTGATGGATTTCAGCCCCGAGTACGACTTCGATAGCCTGCGATCCGTCCTCAGTTGCGTTGCGAACATCGTCACGCTCGGCGTGGCCTTTCCGCTGTTCCTGCTGATGGTGTCGGAGCGGTTGAATGGGGATCTGGTGATTCGCGCCATGCGCGACCCGCTGACTGGACTCTACAACCGGCGTGCATTCGAGGAGATCGCCTTCCGGGAGATGTCGGGAACCGCCCGAACTGGGATGCCGTTTTCCGTTTTGATCTTCGATCTCAATCGTTTCAAGCATGTGAACGACCGGTTCGGCCATGCGGCTGGCGATGCGGTGCTTTGCGACGCGGCGAACCGGCTCCGTGACAGCCTGCGAGACGAAGACTACCTGAGCCGATGGGGAGGCGACGAGTTTTGCGCGCTGTTGCCGCGGGCGACAGAAGAGCAGGCGCGTTATGTGGCCGAGCGCGTGCTTCAGGCTTTCGACAATCTCGTGTTTTCGGTCGGCGGCAAAGCCATGAAGATTTCCGTCAGCATTGGAGCCGCAACCCACGCGGGAGAGGGAAGAGACTTCCAGGCATTGGTGAAGCTGGCAGACGATGCCATGTATCGTGCGAAGAAGACCAGCCGGAGGGGCTCTGCATTCGCCCAGAACGGCGGACCGGATTGACAGAGAAAGCCGGTACGGTAAGAGTTGCGTTCGGTTGGCCCGGGCATTTGCGCAACTTTCAACGTCGAGTGCTTCGCGCTTCTCGAAGCAGAAAGTGGAACTGTCCCCGGCAATAGCCGATAATTCTTGGGTATCTCCGGTTAGGGCTTCTCGTGTCCCTTGTCGTTTTGTCGCGAAGGATGTTCTTTCCGAACACGTTGTGAGCCCTGATCCCCAAGAGGCAGCGCAGGAATGATTTTGGATGTTCGGCCGTTCTGGATGATTGGAATGTTATGCGCCATCGGTTGTGGCGTACTGGTGCTGCTCGTAAGGAAGAGCTACCCAGATTACCTGGGGCGGGTGCTGCTGTTCCTTGGCGCGGCGAATATCTGCCTTGGCGCCGCGTTTGCTGCCCGGTTGGCGCGGGCATGGGATGGCAAATTCCTCTTCCATGTTGCAAGTTCGACGCTGATCGCTGTTTGCCTGAGCCTGGAGTACCGGGGAGTGTGCGAACTGAAAGGGCAAGCCCCCCGCAAAGAGTGGATCTTCGGACCGCCGCTGCTGATGTTTGGCGCGTGCACCTGGCTGACGTTTGTCCAGCGGAATATTACGGTTGAGCAGGTTGTCTTTGACCTGTTGAATCTGATGATGATGGTCCGCATTGCGTTTCTGCTGTTGCGCGCAGAAGAGGGAAAGAGGCGTTCTGTCGACGTTCTGGCGGCGGCCTCCTATTTTGTGCTTGCGGCGGCTACCTTTGCCGTGGTGCTCGATTTCTTCCGGGTGGGCAACTTCTCCACGGAGTACAACTTCAGCAATGCGCGGTCGGTCTTCAACTGCGTTGCGAATATCGTAACGCTCGGGGTGGTTTTTCCCTTGTACTTGTTGATGGTTTCGGAACGGTTGAACCGGGACCTGGTTTTCCAGGCCATGCGCGATCCGCTGACCGGCCTTTACAATCGCAGAGCCTTTGAAGAGATCGCATTCCGCGAGATGGCGGGCGCCTCCCGGACCGGATTGGCGCTTTCCGTCCTGATGTTCGACCTCAACGACTTCAAGCAAGTCAACGACGAGCACGGACACCTGGCAGGCGACGCCGTACTTCGAGCGGTCACCGCGGTCTTGCGCGGCTGTTTGCGCAATGAGGACTTCCTGTGCCGCTGGGGTGGCGACGAGTTTTGCGCGCTGCTGCCACGGGCAAGACAGGAGCAGGCGGCACAGGTGGTGGAGCGCGTTTCTCGGGCGTCCGGCAATCACACGATGTCGATCGGCGGTCATGCAATCAAGGTCTCGATCAGCGTGGGAGCCGTGACCTATGAGGGCGATGAAGAGGATTTCTCCGCGTTGGTGAAGCAGGCCGATGCCGCCATGTACCGGGCGAAGGCCTCCCGCCGGGAGGAGCCTTCGCTCGCCCTGGAAGGTCATTCGAGTTAATTCAAGGGGACGGATCTTGCTCAGCGGCCAGGCCCGATGTGGTATACGTCTAGCCATGAACCGCCGCAGCCTATTTTCCGCATTCGTTTTGGTTGTCCTTGCCTTGACCACCGTTTCAGCCCGCGCGCAGAGCCCGGCTCCCACGCCGCCACTGGGCTGGAACAGTTGGGACGCCTATGGTCTCACCATCGACGAAGCCGATTTCCGGGCCAATTCCAAGGTACTGGCCGGGTTGCGGGGGTACGGCTGGGAGTACTCGGTCATCGACGAGGGCTGGTACATGGAAAACCCCTTCGGAGACAAGGTCGAGACCAGAAAATATGTCTGGGACGCAAACGGCATTCTCATTCCGGCATCGAGCCGCTTCCCATCTTCGGCCGGCGGGATGGGATTCAAGCCCCTGGCCGACTGGGTTCACAAACAGGGGCTTAAATTCGGCATCCACATTGTGCGTGGTATTCCCCGCCAGGTAGTGGAGCAGAACCTGCCCATCGCGGGATCGAAGTTCCACGCGGCCGATGCCGCCGACAAGAGTTCTCCCTGCCCCTGGGATGAGGGCAATTGGGGCGTGGCCGACAACGCCGCCGGGCAGGCCTACTACGACTCGATGCTCAGGTTGTACGCGAGCTGGGGGCTGGACTTCATCAAGGTGGACTGCATCAGCGACCATCCTTACTTGCCCACCGAGATCCGCCAGGTCGTCGAGGCCATCCGCAAGACGGGGCGTCCGATTGTGCTTAGCCTCTCGCCGGGGCCGACCGCCTTGGAGCATGCGGCCGAGGTTGCCGAGTACGCACAGATGTGGCGCATTACCGACGATCACTGGGACGTCTGGACCGCCGAGCACAAGCCGGGAGGCGGCGAGTTCCCGTTCGGCATCCGGGATGCCTTCGACCGGCTGGCCGAGTGGGAGGTATATGCCAGGGAAGGCAACTTCCCGGACGACGATATGCTGCCCTGGGGCTACCTGGGACCGCATCCGGGGTGGGGCGAAGCGCGCCAGTCGCGAGAAACGCACGACGAACAGCAGACCGAGTTTACCCTTTGGGCCATTGCGCGCTCGCCGCTGATTCTTGGGGCGAACCTGACAAAGCTGGATGATTTCACCAAGTCGCTGATCACCAACCAGTCCATCCTCTTCATGAACCAGAATGTTACCTATAGCCATCCCATCGACCAGGCGGCTTTGGGGGCCGGATTTGAAAACGCACGGGTGTGGCGGGGGACGATCAACGCTCCCGGCGCGCGGAACTACGCTGAGTTCTTCGCTTTCTTCAATCTCGACGACAAGCCGGTTACGCTGCGGGCGACCTGGAAGCAGTTGGGTCTGGACGGCGGCAAACACCTGGCCCAGAATCTCTTCACCGATAACCTCGGCAAGGAGTCCAAAGAAGTGACGGTAACCTTGCCGGCTCATGGCAGCACGGTCTACGAAATCCGCTGAAGGGACCGTCTTAGCAATAGGGCGCGGAGAAGCAAGATTGCAGGTCAGCTGGCTGCACTCAGGACAGCGACATGCCGATAAGCATCGACTGGAAGGCGTCCAGCGCGTCCTTCAGGGCATAGTTGCGTTGAGTGGGAACCTTCGTATTCGCGACCGTTAAACGCCTCAAACCGGCAACCAGCGCTTGTTCTGGCGTTCAGAACGCCGCCACGCAGAATTGGGATACGGGTCTTGTCAGAGATCTCCTCCAACTCGCCTTCATTCGCAGAAATCCAGCACTCAGGCAGTGCGATGCCAATGTTGCCCAACCCCTGGGCGACAGGTTGGCGGCGTGCGCTTCGCATCGTGGTACTTTCCCTGGGCGTGGCGTTCGTTGCCTGGGGCAGCCTGGCCTTGTACGCCGGCCTCCCGGATGAGGGAATCTGGGCAGCGAACGGAGTGTTGCTGGCCATTCTATTGGTCAATTCAAAGCGGGATTGGCCCTGGCTGCTGGCACTCAACGTCCCTCTGAACATGGCGGTTCACATGCTCGGCTTTCTTGCGCCGAGAGAAATGCAATTCTCCTTTGGGCCGTCGCTTGCCTTTTCGCTTCTGAACATCGTTGAGGCCTTGGTTGCCGCCACACTCATCTCCCGCCGCGTGAATGGACGGCCAGATATTGCGCGTCTTTCGACCCTGGGCTGGATTGCCCTTTTCGGGCCCGTGCTGGCATGCGGCATCTCCGCAGTCCTGGCAAGCTTGATCTCCATGGGCATGGATGCCACCATGCAGCACCACTTTCAAGGAAAGTGGTATTTCTCAGAGGCTCTGGGCATGGCAATCATGACCCCTCTGGTTCTGGCCATCCGTACCGACGACTTTCGATCGATCGCAAACCGGAAGAAGCTCCTGGAAGCAATCGGCCTGCTCGCTCTGCTGACCGCAACGGCTCTGCTGGTCTTTTGGCAAAGCGAATACCCCATCTCCTTTCTGCTCTTCCCCGCGCTCCTGCTGGTCATGTTCCGCCTGGGAACCTCAGGGTCCGCGGCGGCGGTTTTTCTGGTCTCCATTACCGCCATTTATTGCACCCTCAACGGGCGAGGGCCGTTTACGCTGGTAAAGAGCGGAAGCTTGCTTGCCACCGTGGTCGTCGTCTACGGCTTCATCTGCGTTCTGGTGGGGATGGTTTATGCGGCGGCGGCGGTTTTGGCAAGCCGCCACAAGCTGGAGATGGAATTGAGGCAGAGCGAAGGAAACTTCCGCGTCCTCGCCGAACACTCGCAGGACATCATCGTCCGCACCGGACCGGACGGGCGAGCCAGGTATTTTTCTCCCTCCGTGCTGGAGATCACCGGCTGGACAGCCGCGGAACTTACAGGGAGTTTTCTCCGGGAACTTGTTCATCCCGAACACCAAAAAGTCTTCGACCAGATGTGGCGGAGCTTGGCGGTCAGCCCGGCCCCACAGATAGCGACATATCCGTTGAAGCTCAGGTCGGGAGACTATCTTTGGGTTGAGTCCAACGCCCGAATGGTGAGCGATGTGGCCACTGGGGAAGCGCGTGAGGTGGTGAGCGTCGTTCGCGATGTCTCCAAACGAATGGCCGACCATCAGCAACTGATGCATGCCTACCGCGAGGCCGAGGTCCTGGCTACCACCGAGCCGCTAACCGGATTGACCAATCGGCGGGGATTCGACGAAGCACTGCAGAAGGAATGGCGTCTTGCCGTGAACACTCATTCCCGGATTTCCCTTTTGATGGTGGACGTGAACAATTTCAAAGCATACAACGACCTCTATGGTCACCCGGCGGGAGATGACTGTCTCAAGGCCATTGCCAGGGCGCTTGAGCGCGGACTATTCCGTACTGCGGATCTTCCGGTGCGCATGGGCGGGGATGAATTCGCGGTTCTGCTTCCCAATGCGCCCCTGGAGGCCGCCCGCGAGATCGCGGAGCGCCTTCGGACCGCAGTGGCAGCGCTCGAACTGGAACCCGAGCCAGGCCGGGTTGTGCGAACCTCGGTGAGCGTTGGCTGCGCCTGCCTGTCGCCCACACCGGAAGACGACCCGCGCCTGTTGTTAACCGCAGCCGATGAAGATCTCTATGCGGTCAAGCGTTCCAGGCATTAAAGCATTTTCGCTGATGGTGTTAGGAAGCTCTGTGCCCCATCCATTTCACGTCCTTTGTGAAATGGGTGGGAAATCTCAGGATCGGCCACACAGGAATTGTGAAAATGCCCTAGTACCGTCGACGGCACGATTGCCATCATTTCCTCCATTGAAAGCCTGAACCATAAAATGGGGAAACCCAGTACATCTCTCCGGACGCACTGCTCTTCCGCCGGGAATAAGCCCGCGTTGATTCTGCTGAATTTATCTGCGAGCGTGCGCCGTCCTTCCGGATGGCGTTCCGCGATGACAACGCCATGCAGACGCTCCACAGGGAAGGCAGTTTTTATTGGCGTGCGGTCGCGGTGAGCAGCCGCTCGGCGACGGCTTCCACGATCTGCTCGTGGACCTCCTCGATGCTCAGATTGCCGCCGATCTCGACCACGCGGTCCGGCTCGCGGGCAGCAATAGAGCGGTACTTCTCCCAGACCCGGCGGTAAAATCCCTCCTGCTCCTGCTCGAAGCGGCTTTCGTCCTGGCCAGTTTGGGCGCTGTGGCGCTCGTTGCGGCGGCGGGCGCGCTCCAGTGAGGCGGAAAGCGAGGGCAGCAGCAGCAAGGTCAGGTCGGGCTGCAGGTTTCCACAGACCAGGCGGTGCATCTCGAGAACGATCTCGGAACCCAGCTCACGGCCACCGCCCTGGTAAGCCTCTGTCGAGTCGGTGAAGCGGTCGCAAAGTACGATCCTGCCCGCATCCAGAGCTGGCTGAATGACTTCCGCGATGGCCTGCGCGCGGTCGGCGAACATCAGGGACATCTCGGTCATGGCCGCCAGGCTCGCCGACCGGGAGTCGAGCAGTAACTCCCGAATACGGTCCCCGGTGGCTGTCCCGCCCGGCTGCCGGGTTAGCACCGGCTCCAGATTCCGCTTGTCCAGGTTTCGTTTCTTTAGCCAGGCAGCCAAACGCTTGATTTGCGTGGTTTTGCCGGAACCATCCAGACCTTCGAGGGTGATAAAAAGACCGCGCGGCATGGGCTGAGTTTACCACCGTAACAAAGACAGAGACGATGCTGCTTGCGTTGTGATAAAACAGGGCGTACATTCTACGAAAACCGGAGAGCAGGCGACTGCGCTCCTCCAGGAGTTAAAAAGAACGTGAAATTTCGCCCCGTCCTCAGACTCTCCGCTTGCGGCGTCCTCGCGGTCGCCATGCTCCATTCCAACCGGCTCGACGCTCAACACCTCACATTGGAGGGTCAAACCGGCGGGTTCCTGACGCCCACTGCCTACGTGGTTCCCTCGGCCAAGGGCCAGGTCTTTTCTCACCCCGCCGTCGGCATTCACTTCATCAACGCCTCCGCGGTCATCGGCAATATTGAGACCTTGAGCATTACCGAGGGATTCGGCAACCGCGCCGAGGCTGGCTTTACGCGCAGCTTCCACCAGTTCGGCAACAGCGGCCCGGGTACCACCGTGATGGCCAATGCAGTGTTGGGATCCACATCGTCGGCCACCGCGGTGCCGGTCACGCCGGATTTCAGCCAGCTTTGGCACGCCAGCGGTATGAACGTCTTTCACGGCAAGGTAGTGGGCATCAAGGACGGACAGTTCGGCCCCTGGTCGCCGGGCCTGGCAGTCGGCGGCGTGGTGCGCACCGGCGACAAATTTGTCACCGGCGAGGCGGGCCAGCAGGCAGTGCTGCTCTACGATCAGTACTGCGTCAACACCCTATCGTGCGCCCCTGTCGCCGTCCCGGCCGTCAAGGCCTACACCAATGGCGACATCTACGTAGCCGTGACCAAGACCTGGGCCAAAAAGCCGGTGCCGTTCCTGGCGAACGTGGGCTGGAAGGCCACCAATGCCACCATCATGGGCATCGGCGGCCAGAGCACCCGCTTTGGCGGACGCCTCTTTGGCGGTTTGGGCATTCCGTTGCCGATCGCCCACGGCGTTGTCGCCGTGCCTTCGGCGGGCTTTATGCAGGAGCCGCGGACATCCAAGGGCCTGGGCCCCAACGCCCCCACCGGCATTCCTTTCGTGGCCGGAAAAGCTGACCTGCCCACCACCATGGACTACGCCGTGCGCGTCACCCAGAGAGAGAATCCGCACTTCAGCTTCGATATTGGCATTGGCCAGGTGGCTGGGAATATCGGATCGATCCCGTCGCTGACTTACTTGCCCAGCCCGCCCTACCCGGCGGTCGTCTATGTTCCCGTGAATCTCCAGGCCCGCAAGGTGCTGGGCATGGGCATCAGCTACCGCTACTAGAACGTAACGTGTCGAAAGAACGAAGTAGAAGAACCTCCTGTGCAGGATTGACCATACCGGGCCGAGGGCTTGGGCTAGTCTCTGTCTGTCGGTCCCAAGCCATGCCCTGCTGAGCGTACATCGATTTCCTCAGCAGGGCATGGCCAAAAAAATCCGGGAGGTTTTTCTCATGCGATGGTTCCGCTCCGCGCGCTGGCTCATGCTGGCGCTGCTTCTCTCTGTCATCCCTGCGTTTTCCCACGCACAAATCGTGATTAGTGTCGGGTTTGCCCCGCCGGTGTTGCCGGTTTACGAGCAGCCCATCTGCCCCGAACCCAACCTGATGTGGGTTCCCGGCTACTGGGCTTATTCAAACGATGAGGGGGATTACTACTGGGTTCCGGGCACGTGGGTGCCGGCTCCCTATGAGGGCGCTCTTTGGACCCCGCACTACTGGGGCTGGTCCGATGGCCGCTTTATCTTCCACGAGGGCTACTGGGGCCGCCATATCGGCTACTACGGAGGCGTGAACTACGGCTTCGGCTATGGGGGCATCGGCTTTGCCGGCGGTGAGTGGCGCGGCGGCACCTTTGCTTACAACACCGCCGTAATGCATGTGAATGAGACCATCATCCACACCACCTATATCGACCGGACGATTGTGGAAAGAAACACGATCGTCAACAACAACCATGTGGCCTATAACGGCGGGCCGGGTGGGGTGCAGCACGCCGCCGCACCCCAGGAACTGGTTGCCGCGCACGAGCAGCATACGCCTCCGACCGCTTTCCAGAAGCAGCATGTGGCGGCGGCCAAGGCCGACAAGACCTCCTTCGCCAAGGCCAACGGCGGGCATCCGCAGAATGTGGCTGTCGCCAAGCCGCTGACTGCGGCGCCTCATGCCGCTCCTGCCGCGCCGAAGACCGCGGCCAAGCCAGAGACAAAGGCTGCACCCGCGCCTCATTCCGCCCCTGCACCACACGCAGCTCCCGCGGAGCATGCCGCACCACCGCCTCATGCCGCCCCTGCACCACACGCAGCTACTGCGGAGCACGCAGCGCCGCCGCCACATGCCGCACCACCGCCACATGCAGCCCCTGCACCACACGCAGCTCCTGCGGAACACGCAGCGCCGCCGCCACATGCAGCACCGCCGCCACATGCCGCACCGCCGCCTCATGCCGCACCGCCGCCTCATGCCGCTCCGGCGCCACACGCTGCTCCTCAGCAACATGCGGCGCCAGCACCACACGCTGCTCCTCAGCAACATGCGGCGCCAGCACCACATGCGGCGCCCAAGGAAGAGTCCAAGCCCAAATAAGGGCGGGTAATGCGAAACACACAGTCTCAACCACCAAGGCCCACGGACAATCGTGGGCCTTGATGCGTTTAAGGACCATACGCGGCTCGAACCAAAACAGCCGGGCATTCAATGCAACTTCGGCAGGCGAGTGGGGTTAGAAATGGCGTAGACTGATTCCGCCATCGCGTTTCAGCCCGCAATCGCACCATACTCAGGAGGTTTTTCGCATGAAAATGTTCCGCTCGTTGCGCTGGTTCTTGCTGGCGCTGCTGCTCTCTGTGATCCCCGCGTCTTCGTATGCAGGCGTTTTCATCAGCGTCGGATTTGCGCCGCCTCCGCTGCCGGTCTACGAGCAGCCGGTTTGCCCGCAGCCAGGCCTGATGTGGACCCCCGGCTACTGGGCCTATGGGGAAGACGGCTACTTCTGGGTCCCCGGCGCCTGGGTGCCCGCGCCCTATGAAGGCGCCCTGTGGACCCCCGGCTATTGGGGCTGGTCCGGCGGCCAGTTTGTCTTCCACGAAGGCTACTGGGGACCGCACGTGGGCTACTACGGCGGCGTGAACTACGGCTTTGGCTACGGCGGCTTCGGCTTCTTCGGCGGCATGTGGCGCGGACACGAGTTTGCCTACAATACCGCGGTCATGCACGTGGACGGCCGCTATGTCCACGCAACTTACGAGGACCGGGCAGCGGTCGAGAGAGGCTTCGTCGCCAGGGACAGCCACGTTGCCTTCAGCGGCGGCCCCGGCGGCATCCGCTACGAGGCTCGTCCTGAAGAGCGGATTGCCGAGCGCGAGCAGCATATGGCCAAGACCAGCTTCCAGGCGCAGCACGAATCCAGCTTCCGGGCCGACCGCGGCTCGTACGTGAAGAACAACGGAGGGCACCCGCAGCACCTGGTTGCGGATAGGCCACTTGGGGCGGAGACGCACCAGGCGCCCATGGCAAGGGGCGCAGGATATCCGGGACAAATGAACCGGGAGCCGCAGCCGGCCGCAAACCATGCCATGCCTGCCCAGCCGGGCCCGGGCAGGGCTCCCGTTGCAAACAATGGCGCGCCCCGCGCGAATACTCCGGCTCCAGCGCCCCAGGCTCAGCCGCATCCGGCGCCGCAAGCTCCGTCTCGTCCCGCCGCGCAGCCTCAATCTCATCCCGCACCCGCGGCGAAGCCCGCACCCGCTGCCAAGGGCGAAAAGGAGCACAAGTAGGAAGCGGGTTCGGCCGGAACTCGGCTCAAAGTCAGAAGGCCCACGGCTCGCCGTGGGCCTTTCGAATTCAGGCTGTCGCCAGCTCGATTCCTGCGATTTCCACTTCCAGGCCGCCATACTCGGGATGGTCGTTCTCGCGGATTTTGTAGGCGATGTCGATCCGGCTGCCCTGCGTGAGTCCCAGTGCGGCCACGCGCGCGGCCTTATCCCAGCCAATCGCGCGGATGGCGTTGCTCGAACCGGGCAGCACCGGGTCTTGTCTCTGCTCCGGGGTCCTCACCTGGGCCAGTTCCAGCCGGATATGCCGTTCCTTCATCACGCGCGGAGCAGAGACCAGTCGCGCGTTGCGAGCCACAAAGACAGGCTCGGGGTTCCCGTGGCCCAGCGGTTCCAGCTTGCGCAGCCATCCGGCCAGCACCGGGGTAATCCGGTCCAGCGGCAGCTCGGCGTGGATGCGCAGCAGATGTTCCGGTTCGCGTGCGGCCAGGTGCTCTTCGGCGTAGTGCCGCAGGCGGCGTTTCAACTCCGGCAGCGAATCGGCGGGCAAAGCAAAGCCCACGGCGAAGGCATGGCCGCCGAAGCGGGTAAAGAGGTCGGCGCAGCTCTCGATGGCGTTCAGTAGTTGGAATCCGTCCACTGAGCGGCCCGATCCATACGCCACGCCATCTTCCACGCTGACCACCAGGGCTGGCTTGGCCGTACGCTCCACCACGCGCGAGGCCAGAATGCCGATGACGCCGCGGTGCCAGCCGTCGCCATCGACGACCAGCAGCCGGTCCGAAGCCAATTCGGCTTCGCTGGCCAGCCGAGCCAGGATGGCGGTGAGCGCCGTAGCCTCGGTATCGCGGCGTTCCCGGTTTTGACGGTCGAGCTTTGCGGCCAGTTCCTGGGCACGTGCGGTATCGCGGGTGCAGAAAAGCTCGATCACCTCTGAGGCCACGTCCATGCGTCCGGCGGCGTTGATGCGCGGAGCCAGGCGGAAGGCTACGTCGAAGCCGGTAAGCTGCTTGGCCGCGGGATCGAGCGCGGCGACGGCAAACAGGGCGCGCAGGCCGGCGCCCATGGGCTTGCGCAGTTCGCGCAGGCCGAGCGCAGCGATGGTGCGATTCTCGCCCTTGAGCGGCACGGCGTCGGCAATAGTGGCAATGGCCGCCATCTTCAGAAAGCTGGGCAGCGTCTTCTCCCGGGTGCGGGAGGGGTCGCGCCGCTCCAGAACGGCCTGGGCCAGCTTGAGGGCAATGGCTGCTCCGCAAAGCGATTTCTCTGGGTAGCGGCAGCCCACCTGGTTGGGATTGAGCACGGCGAGCGCGAACGGAACAGCATCGCCCGCCTGTGCCAGATGGTGGTCGGTGATGATCAGGTCCAGACCCAGGCGCTGCGCGGTCTCAGCCTCGGCGAATGCCCTCATGCCGGTATCCACCGTGATGACCAGCCGGACACCGTCGGCATAGGCCGCTTCGAGCACACTCGATTGCAGCCCGTAGCCTTCCAGAAGCCGGTGGGGCACATGAAAGCGCGCCACCCCGCCGAGCATCTCGATGGCTGTCTTCAACAGCACCACGGCGGTGGTGCCGTCCACATCGTAGTCGCCGTAGAGAAGCACCGGCTCACGGCGCGCGATGGCCCCCTCCAGCCGTTCCACGGCCTCCATCATGCCCAGCATCAGCAAGGGATCGTGAAGGTGGGTTGTTTCCGGATTCAGAAAGGCAAACGCCTGGCCGGCATCGGTAATGCCGCGGGCCGCCAGCAGCTCGGCCAGCACCAGGGGCAGGCGGGCTGCCTTGGCCAGAGCCGCGGCCTCGGCGGGGTGCGGCTCCACGATTGTCCAGCGCTGACGGGGCAGGTCCCGCGCCAGCGCCGGGCTGTGATCCGCAGCGCCTGTCGGGCTCACCGGGTCTACTCGTCCTCGACGTCTTGATCGTGCTCGTGGTCGTCGATCACGATGTCCTGGAAGGCCTCAATGTCTTCGAGAAGCGTCTGGAAGCGCTCGTACCACTCGGTGGTGGTCTCGTGCAGAAACACCAGCCCCTGGTAGACAAAGCCAAGCTGGATATATCCAAGATTCCCGGCGTACTTGCGCAGCCATTGCGCTTCAACCAGTTCGGTGGCTTCCTCGTCGGGGAAGTTCATCTCCCCGGCTTCCTCGATCAGCGCGTCGAGTTCTTCGCGCTCCAGCGTCATTTCGCTGAAGGTGACAAAGGGAGCGCCAACGTGCTTGGCCATCTCCACAAAGTCTTTCCAGGCGTCGGGGTTACCCTGCCCCTCCCAGACAATCGAGGGAATGTCCTCGGTGACGTATCCGGGAACGCGGTGCAGGCCGTGGCCTTCAATGAAGGCCACCATATCGTCTTTTAGCGAGAGAAGGTTATCCGTGCTCATAGTCAAGACACTATTTTCTCAGATGCGGGCGGGTTGGCAGGGGACGAGTGTGGAAACTTTGTCTTTGCGGCCTCGGGCTTTACTCTGAAGGGTGGAGGATTTCCGCTTGCCCCCGTTTGAGCGCCACGTCTTTGTCTGCCACAATGTCCGCCCGGAGGGCGCGCCCCGCCCGTCCTGTACCTCCAATGGAACCAGCGATCTGCATACTCAGTTACAGCAATTGGCCAAAGCCGCCGGGCTCAGCGGCAAGGTGCGCATCAACAAATCGGGCTGCTTGGATCAGTGTGAGCATGGCCCCATGATGGTGGTTTACCCCGAAGCGGTGTGGTACGGCAATGTCCAGCCCGAAGATGCGGCGGAGATCGTCAGCCAGCACCTCGTGGCCGGAAGGCCGGTGCAGCGCCTGCGCGTGGCCGATGAGTGCCTGAACACCAAGAACTGCCCCCACCGCAACTAACAAGGCTGCGCTGCCAACAGTGCAAACTATCCTCGAAATCCGAAGCAGATCGCAAGGTTATAGTATGATTTGGCTTGCAAACCGGGCATTTCAAAAGCGTTCGATTTGAGTGGACAGAGGCCCGGCGGGGCAGGCAAAGTGACGAAAGCTGACCTGCGCAGGCAACGCGGCCAGCTTCGCCTCAAGCGCGAATGAGTCCATTAACAGCCAGGGTTTGGCAATTGATTACGGGAGTGCGTGAACATGGCAAGAAGCGTTAACAAGGTCATTCTTTTGGGCAATGTGGGGAAAGACCCCGAGATTCGTGCCACCCCCAGCGGCACCATGGTGGCCACCTTTGGACTGGCGACAAGCGACCGCCAAAAAGATGCGCAGGGCAATTGGCAGGATCGCACCGAGTGGCACAATCTGGTGGCGTTTTCCCGTACCGCCGAGATCGTCCGCGACTACGTGAAGAAGGGTGCGAAGCTCTACATCGAGGGCGCTCTCAGAACCAGCAATTGGGACGATAAGCAATCCGGTCAGAAGCGCTACAAGACAGAGATCATCGTCAATGAGCTGGTGCTCCTGACCGGGCGCGAAGAGGGCGCGGGCGGCGCAGGCGGCTACAGCCGTCAGGCGCCCAGCTACGACCAGCGCACCCCGCCAGCCGCAGCAGGCGCGCCGGACGATTACGCCCAATCCGCGGAAATCTCAGACGACGACATCCCGTTCTAGTCTGGACCAACCGGGGTTTCGTAAACAACGGTGAAAAAAAGAACACTGCTAGCAGCAGCCGAAGCTGTGGGAAAGTGGAAAACGCAAAGCGTTTTCCAAGGTAGCGAAGCTACCGTCTTTTCCACAGCTTTTTCGCCCGCGCTTTGAATTTGGGCAATTTTCGACGATCCCTCCTGGGATTGGTCCCACATGCATCCCTTCCCAAGTTGCCATTCCCGGCCTTCAGATGGCATTTGTACCGGTCAAAGGTTCACATCCCGGACTGTTTACATTGCTCGCAGGCTCTCTGCGATTCGCCTTGCTAGGGAACACCTTCCCATCTTTGTAAACAGATGCACAGCAAGCCGCCCACGATAATGGGCAGATTCCTCATACTGAACAAACGGGCTCGGCAGGCTGTTTTCGCAGCGATATTCAAGGTGTCTGTTTCCGTGGCATCGAGTCTGTCAAATCAGCTGCACTCTATCCTCCAGATCTGATCCATGAGTCTATTTCCTGCTGGTCGAAATACAAGGCTCGACCCACCTTATGGCTAGGCAGTTTGTCTTGCTGCATCAACCGATAGACAGTAGTCCGGGAAACGCTCAAGTACTTCGCAAGATGCGGTAGTCTCATCCAATTCGCCATCAGGTACTAATTTAAATCGAAATTCGCCTTCCGAATGCGATATTGGCCATTATGGTTCATAGCGTCTTTTTTAGGTTCATAGTGTGTTTTTTGTTGCTAATACATACTATTTTTGTGCATATTGTTTCGTTGGGATCTCGAGTGCATCAATCCATGGAAATGGCGAACCCCAAAAGGGAAGCTTCATGGCCGTTTGCAATGGGTATGGCAAGTTCTCGCACCAAGATCGTGATGTTCGCGTCCTGCACACTGATCCTTACCAAAGGCTCAGTGTCGGAGAAGTTCTCACTGCCCCAAATAGAGGCTCTTGCCGCATTGGCCCGCCACGCAGGCAAGATGACCGGCTCTATGAGGATTGGTCTTCGCTGGACAACTTTCAGCGCACCCGCGGCGTACTGAAGCTGATGGCCAAGGTGATTCACAGGCTTTGGAAGGATGGCAACAACGATCCGTTCATCATGCCGGGCAACTTGCCACTCTACGACGCGGAAACGCGCAACGAGTTGATCTATTACCTGCCGCAAGGTTGGGACCCGGTCGTTGAAGGCGATATCGACGGCGAACGCTCAGAGACGGTGGAGATCGAGACCTACGATCCCCGCTTCGGAAGCGTGCAGGCTTGCCGGCGACTGGCAAGGACGATCTTTCTGGGCAGCGCTCCGACCACGACAGATCAGACCGTACGCGGCATCGACACGGAGCACCTGCTGCTCGGCGTGCTTCAACCAGGCCAGCAGATCGGCGTCTACAAGGATGCAGTCCGCAGGCTCACGGATAAGCTCCACTATCTGAACTCGGCGAACCATCGCTTCTGGTTCGATGTAAGGCCAAACCTGCGGCGGGAGATGGAAGACCGCAAACGGCGCTTCACGTCACCTGAGCAGATTTTGCCGGAGATTCAGAATCGCGTACGTACGCTGATCCAAGCCACTACGTTCGCCGGAATTCACGTATTCCCAAATAGCTCGGATGTTCCCGACGACTGGCGGATGCATCTTGTGGTCCTGCCGCCTGCGGAGCCATTCAGCAAGATTCAGAACCCGGCCGCAACGAAGGCAGCGTTGGAAATGCTCAACAATCGCGGGGATCAGCCGCGCTTGAAACGGAACCGGGTGCTCTTCCTGGCAGCCGATTCTGAGGCGACCGCCAGGCTGGATGATCTGATTTGTTCTTTCAAGGCATGGGAATCCATTGTGCTCGACTTCGACAAGGGGGACCTGAACCTGGACCGTCCGCAGAGCACGCAGGCGAGGAGCAGCTGCACGAGCGCGTCGGATGCGGCCATGCTGCTGAAGGGCGAAGGCGAACATGCGGACAATATCGTCGGCGGGGCGGAGTGGTCTACCCGGAGATCAGCGCGCGCCGGCCGTGAACGGCGAGGAAGCGAGACTGCGCCGCAGCGTCGGAATCGAGCATGTGCCGGACTGCCTGCTCTGCCTTTGCTACACTCTCCTGGCCATTGCCGCGGAGAGCCGACAATGAAAGGCAAACGAGAACACCGGCAAGAAACGCGCACCTGGCGGTCCGGAGTACCTCGCAACACTTCGACATCGACTTCCCCCACGAGCAACCTCCAAAGTAGTTTCGACCTTCCTTCAGATGTACGGCAATATCCAGAATCACTGGTGGGCCGGGGAATTCTCGCCAATCACGCATAACGTCTTGATATGCATATGGATAGAAGGTATTTCCTCCTCGAACGATTTGCAATCCGCGCGTACACGGCACGGAATTTCATCTGCTACGCGAGCGACTGTAAAGATGCGGCATGAATTCCGGCCGAACTGCATTTGCGCAACTGATCGAGCGTCTGTCCCACAAAGAGTTTCAGAGATGTGTCTCCCGCTCTGGCGGCGACCGGTACGCCAAGAAACCCACCCACTGAGAACAGCTCCTGGCCGTGGCGTTCGCGCAACTGCCCTATCGCGAGAGCCTGCGCGACATCGAATCTCGTTTGGGCACCGTAGGCGGCAAGCTGTATCACATGGGTTTAGGTTCCAGCGTGGCCCCCTCCACACTGGCCGATGCCAACGAGAACAGCGATTGCCGCATCTACACAGATTTCGCTCAGATGCTGATCGCAACGGCGCGACAACTGGATGCCGTTGAGCCCCTGGGCATCGACCTCGATAACCAGGACACTGTTCAACGGCAGTGATCCGGTCTTGTCAAGCAATGCCGTTATTGTGCCCGGAGCACGATAAGAGGCGCGCAGATGTTGGAAGAGTCGGCAGGCTTCAGCCAGTCCGTTTAGTGCTTTCCGGCACTACATCCCTGTGCCCGGATTGCCCCCGCGTATCTCGTCGAAGAACGGCGTTTCCCGCAACCGCACACATTCAGCAGCGTATAAGTACATGGCTGCCGACCAAGTTTGCCAATCCCGGCCGCTAGGCTTGCCGGTTTGCGCGTGAATCCACTCGTTAAAGCCCCACTCGGCCGCGTTCTCATGCCACGGCTTGACCAGTTCTGTAAGCGCCAATAACTTTCGCTCCGCCAGATCCATCTGCCCTGCGGCTACACACGCCGCAACGTAGAAGCCACAAATGAAAGGCCACACTCCCCCGTTGTGATAATCTCCCGGCCGGTTATAGCGCTCGTATCGGGGCAGCCAATCGGCATGATGGGGCAGAATGTAAGGAAACAGACAGGGCGGTAGATCCACGGCAAGTTCTCCGCGGCCCCGCATGGCTTCGCACTCGTCTTCAACCCATCCCACCAGATTTGCCGCCCACTGGGGCGAAGCAATTCCGGTCAGAATTGCCAGACTGTTGCCCAGCAGATCAAAGCGGTCACTGCTCATGATCTTGTACGAGTAAAGCGCGTAGTAGGGCGAGGATGGCTCCACAAGGGCCTCCTGTTCGTAGCGATTCTTCTCATCCCCGTGGACCTCCAGACGGGTCATCAATTTTCGCAATAGGTCTGCGGACTCGTGTTCGCCATAAAGGCGAAGGTACGCATAAACGAGCATATTCACATACAGCCCATATCCCATCACATACTGTTCATCGCGCCAATCGCTGGTGGGAAGCTGGCACACCATCACCCTGTCATCGGGGCTCTGGTATTGCATCCACCGCAGGGCCTTATCCGCTGCCTCAAGAAGAAAGTCCGGCTGATTTCTTGCAATTCTGTAGAGCGCCAGCCCAAAAAGGAAAAGAGGCGTCGAGTCACTGGATCCACGGTTATCTGGATCCTGCGCGAGGGATGGGATATGGCCGTGCTCCGTCTGATTGTTGGCAAGCGCCACCAGCGTTCGTTCCAGAGCGTCGGCGAGTTGGTCGTTGCCTGTTGCCAGAAAACCAAGAGATGAAATCATCAAATCCCGCGTATAGGGTTCCGGATATCCCCAACCAGCGGTTCTAGGCAGCCCTTGAAAGGGTCCGTTCGCGTTATGCAGCAAGATTTGTAGAGCGGCCTCTTTAGCCAGTTCGATAGAAGCTAGCGAATTCTCGTCGAAAGACATAGATTCCTCGTTTTCGTGCTGTGCTGAAACGATGGTCACTCGCGCCAGGCTGCCTTCTACTGGATACCCAATCGATCAGAGACTATTTCCACGAATTGTCTGGCAACCTGCCTATAGTCGAATAGATCGACTACGCGCCTGCGTCCGGCTTCCCCCATGCGCCGACGCAAAGCGCTGTCCTGCATGAGAAGGCGAAGGTACTTTGCGACGTCCGGTACGCTGGCTCTGTATTCGGCAGTGCGTGGATTTGGAAACACGATTCGGTGACTCTTCTCGTAGTCGTGCCCTTCGCCGTAGAGCGCCTCGGTGATCTTTCTTTCCTCTGCCACTTTTGCCAGGAATGCCGTCTCGCCGTGGACCATGGTGTCGCGAAATGCCATGGCATCGATTGCGATCACTGGCTTTTCGCAGGCGTTCGCCTCAACCTGAATCATGCCAAAACCCTCCAACCGCGAAGGCGCGGCGTAGATGTCGCAAGCGGACAATAGATAGGGCATGAAATTCTGCGAGACAACATTGGTCGAGAAAGTGACTTTGTCACTTATACCAAGATCTTCCGCCAGTTTGAGGTCGATCAGGTTTTGTTGGACGGTGCGGGGTTGCGGCCAGACCTTGCAGACATATCTCCAGTCCGGGACCTCGCCATCAATCTGCGCTAATGCCCGCATCACCTCCCGAGCGCCTTTGGAAGCACCGTCGCCGCCGGCTGTCAGGATCATCAACTGGGCATCCGATATTCCCAAAGCTTCGCGGATTGCCTGGACCTTGAAGTCCGTGCGGCTGTGCGGCGCATAGCGGTCCGTGCCGCAACCCACAGGAAGCACCACAATGTTGTCTCCCTTGATGCCGTCCCTGACATAGACCTCTTTCACCCAGTTCGAAGTGACCAGTATCAGCGGCAATGCGTTCAGCAACTCACGATGTTCCGCGACATAACCATCCGCCACGAGCCATGGCACAGCCTTCATCCCAAACCGCTGCGGCTGCAGAACCAAATTCTGAAGATGGCCCCAGAAGCCCACACCCACCACGATATCCGGCTTAAACCAGCGATAGTACCACTCCTTTTCCAAGTCCGACTCCAGGTGGACCGGGTGAACATCCACGCCCATCTCGGACAGGCCTCTACATAACAGCTCACCTTGCAGGGCCAAGCCTGCCGCCGGCGCCGGGTATTCGCTCAATACAAGTACTTTCACGATTGTTGCTCCTTGAATCCTGTACCCTTCGCCGCTGCCTGTGCCGAGTCAAAGCACCAAAAACCCTCTTCACGAGGAGTGGTCCTTGCTTCCCAACTGTCGATACCATACCCGTAAATATCCGTAATCAGCCTCCGCTTTTCAAGCCATACCCTGTCTGCCAAAATGTCCCGTCGATCTGCATCGTCGCGAACCCGAGGCAAGTACGCATGCCCTCCATCTTCGTAAGCAAAAAGCCACAAACAGTTCGTGGCGATTCTGCCCGATTGCCAAAGTTCAATTACGCCTCGAAAGCACTCCTCATGCCGGCGGTGACGAGTGTATTCGCCCTTTGGGCCATGGGTAAGAATCAAGCTGAAACCGCTTCCCGCCAATAATCGAACAATTGTCTCCTGGATCTGTTCGATTGGTAGCGGCAGTTGGTCGGGTTCATCGTCGAGGTCCGCCATCGCACCCACCGCACCCAATTGATCCAGGACCTGGCGGAACTTTGGCGCACGGTCGGGATCGGATGCTCGGCATAGACTCACAATCCGCCAATCGAATTCAGGATGGGCAAGAACGTAGCCGCCGCACCAGAGCGTCTCGTCGTCCGGGTGTGCGACGACAACAGCGACGCGCTGGCGCGGGGCATGGATCGCCTCATCGTTGCAGGTGGGAGTCACTGTTCTCTACGCAAAACGTCACAGAATCGATTTCCGTATTCTTCGCTCATTCAGCCTCGATTACGTCGACTGCATCATTTCCTTCGCTACGCACTCGGCGCGATGAGTCCTCGTGACAAGTAGTTTGCATGGTGGGCTCACAACTGGAGGGGATTACAGGAAGTGAGCACGATCTTCCCGATGCCGCCTTTCTCCGCCAGTGACTGCGCCTCGCGTGTCTATGAAAGCCCGAGCCTCTTGCCGATCGGAATGGAGAGGCCGGGATGTCCTTTCTCAACAGATGTTCTCGATTCCTCCTCCGGTCGTTTTCCAACCAACCCACGGATCTAGGCGCCGATCTCATGCAAGGCTAGAAACGCCTCCAACAAGACACGGGGATTGAATTCTCCCTTGTAAACGGGCGGCGCCTTTCGCTCCAGGCCAAGCAATGAGTAGACCGCTGTCTGCGC
>Ga0181520_10002680_pt1 | contig 32606 bp, 17 predicted proteins | sample PEATcosm2014_Bin_29_FD_132451 | JGI IMG/M metagenome (GOLD analysis project Ga0181520, IMG submission 132451) | Peatland microbial communities from MTU Mesocosm Facility, Houghton, MI, USA - PEATcosm2014_Bin02_30_metaG | ecosystem: Environmental > Terrestrial > Soil > Wetlands > Peat | place...
CAAGGCAGGCGATCCGCTCAGAACAGCCGCGGTGTCTCCATTGACGAACCCGCTGTAACTGGCCGTGAAAGTTGGATTCGCCGTTCCCACGATCTTGCTGATGTTCACCGCCGTCACCGTCAGGCGTGCGGAATTGACCGACAATGTCACTGACCCGTTGGCCGTGGTGTAGTCCGTTGTATCCGTGGGAGTGAAGATGACCGAAAGTGTGTGCGTTCCAGCGGTCAGCACAGTGCCTGCAAGAGGCAAATATGCGAAGGTACCAGCTACGGTCGAACTTGCATTAAGCTGCGTTGCGCTCAACGCCGTGCCGTAGGCAATAGCTGCCGGTGTTGTCCATGTGATGGACGGGATCTGATTCACCGAAACTGTCAGAGGCGTGCTGGTTGTCCGGCCATAGGCGTTGGTGGAGTTCAATGTATAGGTCTGGGTTGCCGTGGGGTTGATGGTCACGCTGCCGCTGCCCGCCGCAACCGGGCCGATCATGTCGATGAAATCGTAAGAGTCTCCGCTGACATTGTAACTGAAAGTGACGGGGGAGCTCGAGCTAACGGTCGAAGCCGAGGCCGTGTAGCTATTGATCGCCGGTACGGCCCCGGTAGGCGCGGTCGCGGCATCGTAGCCGGGGAATTCAGGAGTCATTTGCACGACTTCGAAGTTTGAGGATGCAATTGAGTCCAGATTATCCAGGTCGTTGTCGTCCCAGCGCGGGTCGGCCACTCCCTGGAAATAGAAGTAGCCGCCATTGTCGGCGAGAATCATCCCATACTGCTTCATTGCCGTCAGTATGATCTGATTGACCGGGGAGAAGCCGGAGATGTCAAAGCCGGCCTTCAATCGTATGCGCATTCCCATCACGTTGTAGGCGCCCCAGATATTGCCCGCGGCGTGCGAGGCCGGATAGACGAAGTACCCGCCGTTGGCATCGTCCTTGGTGTGCAGCATGGTAAAGCGTATGGCGTGGTTGATCGCTCCCGAAGCGATTCCGTCGTAGCGCACCAGGCCGGGAAAGATGGGCAGGCCGGCAGCATCGGCCGAAGTCCATCCCCAGGGGCGCGTTTCATAGTTGGTCATGTCCCAGATCGTCTCGCTCGACGAATTGTAAAGCCCATTGCAGCGATGCGTGTTGTAGGTCTCATAGAGAAAGCATTTCGCGCGGTCCAGCAACAGCACATGAGCATCGCCGACGTAGGTGTCCGGCCAGCCCGAGCAGTCGGCGGGGTAGCCTTCGATGGGGGCGGTGGCCGGATAGGGCGCGACCACCACATCGCTCTCACTTGCGTAGTCAATAACATTGATGGGCACGGAGGGTGTGATCGTGGAATCCACTACGACATAAGGCATACCATAGTCGGACCAGAAATCATGATGCAGGTACTGCCCGGCAAAGCTGGATACACTGGTGATCTCATCCGAATTCGGGTCAAGGGGAGCCGAGGCTATGTTGGTGTTCCATACATTGGTGGAAGGAAACGGAACGAATCCATTGAGGCTTGCATTGTTGCCCAGCGACATCCCCGAGCAGGTTTGCGCAACAGCAACGCCAGTTGCGCAGAGCAGCACAAGCGCCAGCATCGCCATGCGAAGTGCGTATGAACGCCTCAGATTAAACAATAATTGTGCGGTTGCCATGATTTTCCTCCTGCATGATTCGAGCCGTATCGGAGCTTTCAGCTGGAAACGTAAATCTGTTTTGGTTGTAGCACATCCCCGCCATTCTCGTCCGAGAGAATCATTGTATTTTAATTCTTGCCTTAATTGTTTGGCTTTGACCGGGAGGCGGGGGCAAAGGAATCAATGTCTCGCTGTCGAAACCTTAAATTCCACGCCCAATGCGTCATTGCGGTGCGGGCAGTTTCGCGGTCAGCTCGCCGGGCAGCACGGCGGTCAGCACATCGACCCGGCGGGCAGCGGCGCTGGCAGATTCACCCTGAGTTCAACGCCTGTCACAGCAAACAGAGGCGTTGCGACCGTTCTTCAATGGGATCTAAAAACATTAGGTGACAGACTGATTCTCTCTTTTGTATAGTGACCCCATCGGTGCCCCATCACTCACGCCTAGGAGGTTCCCCCATGCCAGACAAGCAAAGCGGCATCAATGCGATTCTCGCCACAACCCAGAGTCTGTTTACCGTCCTGCGGGATGTGTTTCTCGTGATTCTGTTCGTCTTTCTGCTCTGCTTTCCAACCCAGCTGAACTCGACGCTGACCAAAGCGGGAATTTCCCAGCTCAACGGCGGCATCTTCACATGGCAAGCGCAGGCGCAGCAGGCCACCACACAGAGCACCGACGCCGCCCAATCAAACTCATCGGCCTCCGATGCGCTGGAGGAGATCAAATCCACGCTGGATGACATTGCCAGCCAGAGCTCCGATCCAAATATCAAAAAGCAGGCGAGCGACGCCGCCAACCAGGCGGATAGCTCGATCGCATCTCTCGAAACCGCAAACAGCTCCCTCGCCCACTCGGTGCTGACTCTTCAATCCGCAGCCCAGGGCACGCCATCCGGTGAGCAGACCCCGACAGCGGGTGGCTGGGTTCTTCTGGGCAATGCCGATCCCACCCACCAGCGCTGGACGCATATGACAACACCGAAGATTGCCAATGCATCGCCTGCCGTGACCGTTGGCCAGACTGTAACCTTTGCTGACAATGTATTCTTGCGCGCTGACGTGGCAGAGAATCAAAAGCCCAATCAGGCATCAATTTTAGGAGCCGTCCGCTCCGGCAGCACAGCCGTGATTACGGATGTTAACTATCTTCCCAATAAAAAGGGAAACGTCCGCGTGTGGGTCAAAGTCAAAATGAAAAGCAGTCAGTAAGAGTCGAAGGCACGGGGCTCAGCAATCGCGCCCTATAACTTCTTGGTGGCGCCTCATTGCGGCGCGGGCAGATTCGCGGTCAGTTCACCGGTAGCGGGAAGGCCAGTCAGCACATCGGCCGATGCGGGCAGCGCGGCGGGCAGCGGGCCTTCCAGCGCCAGCTTGAGCACCTCGTCCATATTGTCCACAAAGTGCAGCTTCATCGCGCTCTTGATATTGTTGGGAAGCTCGGCGATGTCTTTCTCGTTGGCGCGGGGCAGAATCACTTCGAAGATGCCGGCGCGCAAGGCGGCCAGCAGCTTCTCCTTCAATCCGCCAATGGCCAGCACCTTGCCGCGCAGCGTGATTTCGCCGGTCATGGCGATGTCGCGGCGCACGGGAATCTTGGCCAGCGCGCTGGCCAGAGCGGTGGCCATCGTGATGCCGGCCGAGGGGCCATCCTTGGGAATCGCGCCTTCGGGCACGTGCAGGTGCAGGTCCACGTTGCGATAGAACTCGCGGCTGAGGCCGAGGGCCTGCGCACGCCCACGAATGTAGCTGAGCGCGGCCTGCGCCGACTCCTGCATCACGTCGCCGAGCTGGCCGGTGATGGTCATTTTCCCCTTGCCGTCGAGCACCTGCACTTCGGTCGTGAGAATGCTGCCGCCGACCTCGGTCCACGCCAAGCCGGTAACCAGGCCGACCTCGCTCTTCTCATGCACCTCGGAGTCGCGGAACTTGGCCACGCCAAGAAACTCGTGGATGTTCTCCGCCGTCAGCTCTTCCTTGTGCTTGTCGCCGCCCTTGACCACGCGGCGCGCCACCTTGCGGCAGACGTTGCCGATCTCGCGCTCCAGGTTGCGCACGCCGGCCTCGCGCGTGTAGTTGCGGATGATCTCGGTAATCGCGTCGTCCTTAAAGACGATGTTCTTCTCGCTCAACCCGGTCTGCGTGCGCTGCTTCTTGACCAGGTACTGGCGGGCGATCTCCAGCTTCTCCTGCTCGGTGTAGCCTTGCAGGCGCAGCACCTCCATGCGGTCCTGCAGCGCGGCCGGAACGGTGTGCAGCACGTTGGCCGTGGCGACAAAAAGCACCTGCGAGAGGTCGTAATCCACATCGAGATAGTGGTCCTGGAAGGTGGTGTTCTGCTCCGGGTCCAGCACTTCGAGCAGCGCCGAAGCGGGATCGCCGCGGAAGTCCGAGGCCATCTTGTCCACTTCGTCGAGCAGGAAGACTGGGTTCTTGGTTCCGGCCCGCTTCATGTGCTGAATAATCTGTCCGGGCAGTGCGCCAATGTAGGTGCGGCGATGGCCGCGAATCTCGGCCTCGTCGCGGATGCCGCCCAGTGAGAGGCGCACAAACTTGCGGCCGGTGGACTTGGCGATGGACATACCCAGCGAAGTTTTGCCCACTCCCGGAGGCCCGACGAAGCAGAGGATCGAACCCTTGGGATTTTTGACCAACTGACGGACGGCAAGAAATTCCAGAATGCGCTCTTTGATTTTTTCCAGCCCGTAGTGGTCCGTGTTGAGAACTTTTTCGGCATAGTCGATGGAGCGGGTTTCCTTGGAGCGCTTCTTCCACGGCACAGCCAGCAGCCAGTCGATGTAATTGCGGCTGACAGTGGATTCGGCCGACATGGGCGGCATCGCTTCCAGCTTCTTCAGTTCCTGGATGGCCTTGTCGAGTACTTCCTTGGGCATTCCGGCGGCTTCGATTTTTTTGCGCAGTTCGTCGAACTCGCTCTTCTCGCCGCGGCCCAGCTCCTTTTGAATAGCCTTGATCTTTTCGTTCAGGTAGTACTCTTTTTGCGCGCGCTCCATCTGCCGCTTGACGCGCGATTGAATGTTGCGGTCAAGATCGAGTTTTTCAATCTCGATGTCGAGCACGTCGGCGATGCGCGCCAGGCGGATGGCGGGATCGAAGAGCGCCAGCAGGTCCTGCTTCTCTTCAATGCCCAGTTGCAGATTGGCGGCGATGGTGTCGCTCAGCTTGGCCGGCTCGTCCATGCGCACGCTGGCGATGATGGTCTCGTAGTTGAGCGACTGCTGGAGCTTGACGTACTGCTCGAAGAGCGTGGTGACGCGCTGCATCAACTGCTCGACGGCGGGAGTCATTTCGAATTGCGCTTTGCCGACGCGCACCGTGGCCACGAAGAAGCCGTCGCCGTCGTTGACCTCAATGGACCTGGCGCGCTCAATGCCCTCAACCAGGACTTTAATGTTGCCGTCGGGCATCTTGACGCTCTGCACGATGTTGCAGATCGACCCGACCTGATAAATCTCCTTGGCCTTGGGCTCGTCCACCGCGGCGTCGTGCTGGGTGGCGAGGAAGATCCTGCGGTCGCCCAAAAGCGCCTCTTCCAGCGCGCGCACGCTGGACTCGCGGCCCACCACGAAGGGTGTCATCATGTAGGGAAAGATGACCATGTCCCGGATGGGCATCATGGGCAGCTTGCGGGACTCGGTCTTTACGGTCATTGGGCCACCATGGGAGTTGGATGCGCGCGAGCGGCTCCCATGCGCAACCGGCGCAACAGGGCCTGTTGGGATTGTACAGCGAAATGGGTTTTGTACGGGACATAAAGTGAATCGATCCGGCCTCTTCCCTGAATTTGTTGGTACAATTTTTGATGCGTACGCAGGGAAAGCATGACGCGCCCGATTGCTGGCGTTATGATGCTTGGAGAGAAAGGGGAGTGCGGAATGAACCTAGCGATGCGAGTTGCAATCGCCGCCATGAGCGCCTGGGCGGCGGCGAACGGGGTGGCGCAGTCAGCCGGGCCGGCTCAACCGGCTGCCGGGCCGGCTCAGCCAGCCGTACAGGCAGCGATGCTCCAGAATCTACAGGTCAAGGAAGTCAACCTGGCGGAGATCGATACTTCGCATGTGAAGCTGGCCGTGGACCTCAATCTGACCTCCGCGCAGTCGGTGACCATGGAGAGCGTCCGGCTTTGCTCGATTCATCTGAATGGGATGCCGGTCTTCGCCGCGCCTTTGAACCAGGAGATCGTGCTCAAGAAGGGCGTGGCGACCGCCTTGCCCCCGCTTTACATCACGGTTCTGTTTCGCGATCTGCGCACCGTCGAGCCGCTGCGCCGGATGATCGAAAAGCAGAGTGTGCGCATCGAGGGCGAGATGGTGGCGGACGTGCGCCTCACCATGGTCGAGAAGCTGGCGCTGCACACCCAGCATCCCAGCGTGGAGATCTCTCTTGGCCAGGATGTTCCTGTGCAGCTTAGCGTCTCGGATTTCCAGCGCAGTCTGGTGCTGAGCGCCCTCGGGTACATCGATATCGGCTTGCAGGCCACCGCCGTGGCGGACAAGCTCCTTCCCGGCACGCAGCCGCAGTGGATTCGCGACCTGGAGACCAATGCCCCGGCGAATCTCTTTGCGGTGGAATCGAGTTATACGCTGGCGCAAAAAGATGCCAGTTCTCCGGTGGTTTCCGTGGCGTTGGGCTTTCGCGCCGGCTCGGGCGCAGTCGTGACCACGGCCGAGGCGCTGGCGCCGTGGAAGTACGATACGGAGTTTCTTGGCGCGGTGCAATCGGGAGCGGCCAAACTGGAGAAGAATAGCCAGGAGATTCTGCTTCGGCCCGTGGGACTGGGCGACCCTATGCGGCTTAGCGCGAAGGATTTCACGGTGGATTTGCGCGGCACGCCCGAGGGCGACAATCTGATCGCGGTGGCCGGCGGCGGCCACGGCAAGATTCAGGTGATGCGGCGCGCCTCACCCACTTCGCTGGCCGTGCTGACGCTGCAACCTCAGCCCGCGGCTGCGCCGGGAGTAGTGGGCGCCTCCGCGGGACTGGCCTCGGCTACCGCGGCCGTTGTCGCGCAAGACGCTTGGGATCAGATAGTTATCTTTCGCCTGCGCGAGGATGCGGTGACCAGAAAGCCTTCGGTTGAAGCGTTGCAGATGAAGGCGCGCCGCGAGGGCAAGGGCATCCACCTGAGCGAACCGGTGGACGCGGCGGTCTTCGGTTCGCCGATTGCAACGCCCGATGGAGTGATCGGGCTGGTGCAAGATGAACAAACGGGAGCGTTTCTGCCCGATGATCTGCTGGCGCCGGCAGCGGCTCCTGTGCCCGCACCCGCTCATTAGCGTTGTTGCCCCAGGTTTCAGAATCGAGACCTGGGGCGCACGGTGCCGAGTACAGATGATATATTGACAATTGTACGTACATGATCCACACTGGAAACAGGCGCGAAGATGAGCCGATTCGATTGGGATCCGGCGAAAAACCGGGAGAACCTTCGCAAGCACGGTATCGGCTTTGACACTGCCTCGCTTGTCTTTGAGGACGAGTGGATACTTTCTCGCAAGGATGTATTGCATGACGGCGCGGAAGACCGTTATAACGCACTGGGAGAAATTGCACCGGGTGCGATTTTGTTCATTGTGTACACATGGCGGGAAGAGAATGGAAGCGAAACTATTCGCCTGATCTCGGCGCGCAGCGCATCCGCTCAGGAAAAGAGGATCTATGAAGAAGCTCGACACCGCGCGCAACAGGGAGATCGCCGCCATCGCCGCCAAAACAGACGCTACGATCGATTTCAGCGAGATGCCCGAGGTTCTTGACTGGACCGGAGCGGATGTTGGACGGTTTTACCGTCCCATCAAGCGCCCCGTCACGATGAGGCTGGACGGCGATGTAATCGATTGGCTGAAGAGTTATGGGCGCGGCTATCAGACCAAGGTGAATCTGCTCTTGCGCCACGCCATGAAAGCAACCCACCGCGCAGGGCCGAAGAGCCGGAGAGCGGCTTAACTCGGCGTGGGCAAGCGGTTCGTCGTTTCCCCGGTCTCAAAAGCGAGACCTGGGTCACCTATTAAAGCGCAATTTGAGTACCAAACGCGCAAGAATACCTTTGCATCGAAACAGAGCTAGTTTTGTATTTTTTTGGCCAAATCGGAGAGGACGCGGGCAGTTTTTGGGTGAATTGAGAGCGGGCGGGAGAAGATGGCCGTTCCCAGGTCCTATAGGCGGGACCTGCGGCACCCAGTTTCCTTTCCCCTGAACCCGCGCCACCCGCCGCAGCTTTCCAGGACTCATGGTGATTCTTCGGGGTTGATGAGCGGGCCAGCTGCCGATAATCATTGTCCGACGGATTGCGGCGAGGTCAATACCGGAGATAGGTCTTCATTTACATTTGATTGTGACAGCTGTGATGGCGTCATTAGCAATGCTACCGACACCTTTAGAAACGATACCCTGCACAATATACGACTTGCATAAGCCAAGATTGACGGATGGACCGTCGGCAAAACCAGGAGGGAGGTGGGTCTTCGCATTAATAACAAGATCACATATGTCCTTATCGCATGGCGAACAGGTCTTCCCGCCCCAATTAGTCAACTGAAGCTGGAATTCTGCCGCGGAGAATCCAGAATCCGAAAGTCCAAATGCTTCAGACATCTTTCCTTCAACTGTCACCACAACTCTTGAACCAGAACCATTCTGTCGTACGGCGGCAGATTTTGCACAATCGATAGCCCCCGCACTTGTGAGGAGCTGCACCACATCTTTGTGCCCAGATTCCGAAGCGAGAGTCAAAGCCGTACTGCCATGATCGTCTTTGGCGTTCAAAGTGGCCCCAGCATCGATGAGCACACGTACCACCTCTGCACGTCCGGCAAACGATGCCCACATCTAAGCCGTCATGCCGTTGTTTTCTTTCGCGTTCAAAGTGGCCCCAGCATCAATAAGCGCCCTCACCACCTCCACTTGCCCAGCACTCGACGCATACGTCAGAGCCGTCGCACCACGGTCTTCCGTCTTGGAGTTGACATCTGCCCCGGCGGCAAGAAGGGCGCGGATACGAGATAAATCACCCTTATGAGCAGCGTCGATGAGGTCGTTTACTTGTGCGGTGGCTTGTGGACCCGCCAAAACGCTGGTTGCGAAAACGAGAATGGCCAGGAAGATAAAGTTCTTTCGCAAACATCTCATTTCAATCCCCTCTCAAGAAAAGCTTGCCCCCCTTGGTTTCGCAGAACGGCAAGTGACCCGTCATCGGCTCCGAAGAATCACCATGAGCCATGGGAAGCTGTGCCCCGTTCGCGGGTGGCGCAGGTCCGGCGAGTAAATGATTGGGTGCCCCAGGTCCGGATTTTCGGACCTGGGAATCCGCGAGTCCCAACCCACCGCTTTGTATCAGGCCTTCCTGAAATATGCTTCTCCGCGCCGGCCTGCTGCGTTGCTTATTGGGCGTAGGTGTAAGACTCGTACGCATCGAGGAAGGTTGCCAGAGGGAGCGTGAAGACCCCATCCGGATCAGGTTTCGTGCCCCAGGGATTGCGCAGTGTAACGGTCTGCGCGGCTTCATCGAAGCCCATCACCGTGTAGGCGTGCCCCGGAACCCACCAAACCGCGTTGCTGTAGCCCTCGGCTGACGCGGTGCCCCAGCTTCCGGCCACCATCGCCAGCCGGCCCGATTTCAGTTGCCGCAGTTGTTCGATGGTCAGCTTCTTGTCGGCCACCAAGCCCGACATACCCCTGCCCAGGAATGCCTCGAAGACCCGCACCGGTACTCCACCCTGCCCCAGGCTCTTGTAGGCGCCGAAGACCTCGCCGTTCTGCTCCACGGTCTGCGCCACCGTGTCGAAGAATCCCCGTTCTTCCAGAAAACCGTCCAGCATCTGCGCCTCGGCCGCTGGAATGCTCAGGGCGCTCAACTGCGTCGCCAGCTTCACTTTGAGTTGAGCCTTGTCGATCACCCCATCCTGCTGCACCACGGAGCGGATGGCGCGGTCATAGCCCACCAGCAGCAGGCCGGACTGATCGAGCAGCGCCAGGGCGACCGGCTTGACATAGACGGGGATGTAATCCGATTTATCAATGGCATGAACCAGGCTCTGGCGCAGGGCGCGCTGAGCGTAGGCTCGCATCAGCACCGCGACCCAGGTGCCCTCGGAGCGGTCGTAGCCGTGCACCCGGCCAAACTCCACGTCCTCGGGAAAGACCACCTCATCAGGGCCGCTGAAGAAGTGAACCTGGTAGCCTCCGCCGGGATTCGGGCTGATGGCCCCGCGCAAGGTATCAGGCGACACCTTGGCCAGCGCGGCAATCGAAGCGTGAAAGTAGCAACTGCCCAGCGATCCCTGCATCACCGCCTGCGGGCTGACCCCTTGCTTTCCGTAGAGAGACGGCTCCTCGGCCCAGGCGGCTCCCGCCAAAGCGCTTCCCAACAACCCAACCGCGATCCATGCACAGGTTTTCAGCATCTTCTTCTCCTTTGCCGGTTCCATCTCGTTTCTGATTCCTGACCTGTGACCCCGACCTTCGTGAATCGACCCCCCGGTTCAGGAAGAACTTAATCCTACATCCCAGCCGATGATATAGCTATAAATTATCCGCATTCCCCTGCTATTGAATCTCTTTCAGCCGGTCGCAGCCCCACTGGTTGCCCATTTTGCAGCCCTTGGTGAGGAATTGCCGGGCCTTGGCCGAATCCTTTTCGACGCCGATGCCCAGACGATAATAGTTCCCGATATTGCTGCAACCGATCGCATTGCCGCTCGCGCAGGCCTTGGTGTAGAGAGATGCCGCTTCGGCATTGTCCTTGCTCACGCCGCGGCCGCTGGCGTAGATGTTGCCGAGGTTGTTGCAGCCCAAAGCATTGCCGGCATTGCAGGCCGTGGCATAGAGAGCCGCCGCGCGCGCATCGTCCTGGGCCACTCCTTTGCCGCTGGCGTACATCACGCCGAGATTGTCGCAAGCCTCCCGGCTGCCCGCCGAACAGGCCTGATCGAAGAGTGTGGCCGCCTCGGAGAAGCGGTTGGACTTATAGAGCGAAGCAGCCTGCTGCTCCAACTCCGCGCCACTCGGCTTTTGCGCGGTGGGCGGCGCAACCGGCGGCGCGGGGCTCGGTTCCGGCTTCTGGGCTGCTGGCGGAGGCACATTCGTTTGCGCGGGCTTCCCTGCCGGAGGGCTCGCCGGCTTTTCCGCCGCCGCATTGGACTCCACCGCGGATGCGCTATTAGCATTCGCCCCCTGCGATGATTGCGCCGGGGGCGTATCAGGGTTGTGCGCGAAAGCCGGCTGTGTCTGCACCGTCTGCGGCGCGGTCTGAGGCGCCGGCGCTGACCCAAAATGCAGCAGTTGCGGCGCATAAACTTGCACCAGGCCTACGACAATGGCCACCACTAACGTGGCAATAAAGCCCCATGTCCGTTCTAAAAACTGCATCACGGTAGGCTTCGGTTGTGGAGAACCCGGTTGTGATGGAACCTGTATATACTGCTGCGGAGGAGCCTGCGGATACGGTGTCGGATACTGCTGCGGTAGCGGTGTTGGATATTGCTGAGAAACCGGAGTCTGATACTGCTGTGGTAGCGGGGTTGGATATTGCTGAGGAACCGGAGTCTGATACTGCTGCGGTAAAGGGGTCGTATACTGCTGCGGTAGAGCGGGCGGAATCGATGCCGGAATCGGCGTAGGAATCGGTTTCGGAAGCGATGTTGAATGTGGTTTCGGAAGCGATGTTGAATGCGGTTTCGGAAGCGATGTTGAATGTGATGTGGGAAGCGGTGTTGGAACGGTCGCCGGCCGCTGCCACTCCCCTTCGATGACCGTCATTGGGTGCTCCCGATCGGTCTCGCTCGCCGGCTCAGGCCGCTCCTGGCCGCCGCCACACAGCAAGTCGTCAAGCAGGCTGAGCAGTTCAGCGTCCTGGGGGCGGTCGTCGCGGTTTTTGGCCAGCATCCGCAACGTCAACTCATCCAGTCCCGGCCAATCGGCCAGCTCCGGCCGCAACTCGCTGGGTGGCCTGGGTGTCTCCTCCATGTGCTGCTTCATCCAGCCCGAGGTGGTGTGCGCATGAAAGGGCGTGCGCCCGGTGAGCATCTCATAGAAGACGCAGCCCAGCGCATAGGTGTCCGTCCGGCCATCCATCTCGGAGGCGGGCATCTCTTCCCACTGCTCGGGGGCCGCGTAGTTGGGCGTCAGCATCATTCCATGCGTGATACTCATCCGGGTCGCGTTCTCGGCGGTCATGGCGGCGATACCGAAATCGAGAACCTTGGGCAGCTCCTGCCCATCCCGCGTCGCAGCCAGCAGGATATTCTCCGGCTTGATATCGCGATGGACGATCTCCTGGGCGTGAGCCGCGGCCAGTCCGGCGGCAATGCCGCGCACCAGATTGAGGGCGCGGGGAATCTCCAGCCCATTGGGCGCCTGATCCAGTACAGCCCGCAGGCTGAGGCCTTCCACAAACTCCATCGCGATGAAGAGGCTGCCGTCCTCGGCCTGGTCCAGGTCGGAGACTTCGACAATATTGGGATGGCGCAGCTTGTAGGCGGCGCGCGCCTCCTGGCGGAAGCGCTTGATGAATTTGGGGTCCTTGCCCAAATCGGTAGTGAGGAACTTGAGCGCCACCTGTCCGCCCAGCAGAATGTGCTCCGCCTGGTAGACCACGCCCATGCCGCCCTGGCCCAGCTTGCGCGTGATGCGGTATTTGCCGCGCACCAGCGAGCCCGCCGCCAGCTCGTGGGAGACAATCAGCACCGCCCCATCGGTGGGACAGGTGTTGTGCTGGTCGGGATAGTCGGTATCGCAGACGGGACAGGTCTTCATCGTTCACACTCTGCCTGAAGTCGAATATTTGCTGGCGACAGAATACCACGCCCCCGGCTGCCTTCCATTTATTTGTGTAAAGTTGGCTTTTTTGTCCATTTTTGCATTGTAGTTTTCATTCCACCCCGCTCTCGTGCTACAGTGTGAGCAATCCGGAATAACTTTTTATGTCAAAAGATGATTTCAGACCGAAGACCGAATGGTTAATCGGACGGGGCAGCGACTGCGATCTGGTGGTGCCGGAAGCAGCCGTTTCCTCCCACCACTGCCGCCTCACGCAACGTGCCGATGGCTTCCTGCTGGAAGACGTGGGCTCGAAAAACGGCACGTTTGTGAATGGGGCCAAGATCGCGCCCGGCGTGCCGGTCAAGGTGCAGCAAGGAAACAAAGTGACGCTGGGCGGCTCTGTGCCGATGCCCTGGCCCGTCGCCTCCTCATCTCCTCTTGATTCCGGCAGATTCGTCCGCCCGCTGGCCAGCACCGGCGGCCGCACGATCACCATCGGACGCTCCCCCGATTCCGACATACAGATCGATCTGCCCATCGTCAGTTGGAATCACGCCGTCATCTACGAAGAGAACGGCAAGTACTTCATCGAGGACCGCAACTCCAGCAACGGAACCGCCATCAACGAGCTGAGCAACCGCATCCAGCGCTCCATTCTGGAGACCTCCGACGAGGTCTACCTCGGCTCCTACAAGATATCGGCCGCGCAGCTTCTCGATCTGGAAACCAAGGTCGAAATCGGCGAGGCATCCTTCCAGACCGTCTCCTTCCGCGGCGAGACGATGGAGGTTGGGCGCGACCCCAAGTGCGAGATTCCCCTCGATCTGCCCATGGTCAGTTGGCGTCACGCCCGCCTCACCCGCACCCCGTCGGGCATTCTGGTCGAGGATCTCGGCTCCCGCAACGGAACTTATCTGAATGGCATCCGCGTCACCGGCAGGGTGCTGGCCAAGGCAGGCCAGGAGATCGGCCTGGGCAGCGTCCGCTTCCAGTTGCTGGAGAACGGCGAGCTGGCGCAGCGCGACTACAACGGCAAGGTCACCATCGAGGCCAAGGACATTGTCGTTAACGCCCCCAACGGCAAGCGCCTGCTGGACGCCGTCTCCCTCACCGTTTTCCCGTACGAGCTGGTGGCGCTGATGGGTCCGGCCGGCGCCGGCAAGACCACCCTGCTCAAAGCCCTCAACGGCTACACCCGCCCGGTACAGGGAACCGTGCTCTTCCGCGGCCAGAACCTTTACGACTTCTACGACCTCTACCGGCACATGATGGGCTACGTGCCCCAGGACGACATCGTCCATCCCCAGTTGACCGTCCGCCAGGCGCTCTACTTCTCCGCCCGCCTGCGCACCGACCTGACCGACGCCGAGATCGATACCCGCGCCCAGAAGGTGCTCTACAACCTGGGCATCCCCGACAAGATCGACACCGTGATCGGCTCGCCGGAAAAAAAGACCCTCAGCGGCGGCCAGCGCAAGCGCGTCAACATCGCCCTGGAGCTCATCACCGACACTCCGGTCCTCTTCCTCGACGAGCCCACCAGCGGCCTGTCCTCTTACGACGCCGAGTCGGTCATCGATCTGCTGAAGGAGCTCTCCAAGACCGGCAAGACCATCCTCACCACCATCCACCAGCCCAGCCTCAAAGTCTACAAGCAATTCGACGACCTGCTGATGGTCTCTCGCGACCGCGGTGAGAAGCCCGGCGCGGTGGTCTTCTTCGGCCCGGCTTATCCGGATTCGATCCAGTTCTTCAATCCGCCCACCACCGGCGCGCCCATCAAGACGCAGGAACTGAACCCGGAGATGCTCTTCTCCGGCATGAATACCGTTCCCGAAGCCAACCGCACCGACACCTGGCGTCAGCGCTACATGGCCTCCCGCTATCGCCAGGAGTTCGTCGCCAACCGCAGCGGCAAGCAACAGGCCAGCGCCGACAAACCCGGCGGAGAGAAGCCGCAACGCCAGTTCGGCCTCGGCCAATGGCTCGCCCTGGTCAAGCGCAACGTCATCGTCCGCCTCCAGGACAAGGCCCAGACCGCCATTCTGCTTTTGCAGGCGCCGCTCTTCGCCGTGCTCGTCGCGCTGGTCAACTACCCCCTTCGCGCCAGCCACTTCGACGAAATCTCCGAGAAGCTGCCCATCATTCATTTCCTCATGGTTGTCGCCGCCATCTGGTTCGGCTGCAACAACGCCGCCCGCGACATTGTCGGCGAGTGGACCATCTACAAGCGCGAGCGCATGGTCACGCTCAAGCTCTTCCCTTACGTCTTCTCCAAGCTGGCCGTGCTGCTCGGCCTGTGCATCTTCCAGTGCGGCTCCATGCTGGCCATCGTCTATCTCATTTGCGGGCTGCACAGCAACTTCGGCTGGGACTTCCTCGTCCTGCTGCTCTCTTCGATGATCGGCGCGGGGCTGGGCCTGTCCATCTCGGCGCTCTCCAAAACCAATGAAAGCGCCATCGCCATGCTGCCCGTGGTCCTGCTGCCCATCATCGCGCTGGGCGGCGGCATGAGGCCCGTCTACCTGATGCCCAAGGCTGGCCAGGTCCTCAGCGCCGTCATTCCCTCGCGCTGGTCCTTTGAGGCCAATCTCCTCCATGAGGCCGAGGCCAAGCAGTGGGGACAGGAGCAGCCGGTTCCCGACATGACCTGCAATTTGTTTTCCGAGAGCGATGCCAAGACCGTCAACCCGGTCCTGGTCTCGCCCGACCCCAACGACGTGAACCCGTCGCTCAATATCAAGGGAGACGCGGCCGAGGGCAGCATTCCCCGCTACCTGATCACCTTCACCGATCCCAACGGAGTCGAGCGCGTCTGCCGCGCCTCCGCCGACGAGAAGTATCCGCGCGCCAACCCCACCGACCACGCCGTCGCCTACCGCCATCCCTTCCGCGACTCCATGGCCGTGCTCTGCGCGATGCTGCTGGTGCTGGTCGCCGCGGTCATCGCCATCCTGCGCAAGCGCGACAACGATCCGCAGTGATGCGAGGGACCAGGGACTAGGGAACAGGGACTAGGGAATAGGGAATAGGGAATAGGAAATAGAAGACTGGGGAAGCTGGCTGCCCCATCCTCGCCTGTCATCCTGAGCGAAGCGCAGCGAAGTCGAAGGACCTGCTTCTTGTTTTTGCGGCTTCGGGGTTCCCGGCGACAGGTCTGCGTCGCTGGGGTGATCTAGGGTGGGAAACGACGAACCCTATAACGGGCCGCTTTGTCAGGGCACGACAAGTAGGTCGAGGTTTTAACCCCGACGCCGCCAACCAGCCAAAAGAACGCCCGGGCTTTAGCCCCTGAGGGACGGAGGGAGCAGGAGCCTTCAGGCTCCTGAAAGCAGGCATGCTATCAAAGCGGCTTGAGCCGCGGGCCTTTCGTTGATCTTCCCGGATGCGCTTCGCTCAGAAGGCCAAACGATGGCTGGGTGCCCCCGGTCTCGATTTTGAGACCGGGGAGACCATGAACCCCAACCCGCCGCTTTATTTCGGGCACGACTTCACAGGCTGCGGAAAAACTCGATAAAGAGTCCAGAAGCGTCAGGGCACGACTGGTAGGTCGAGGTTTTAACCCCGACGCCGCCAACCAGCCAAAAGAACGCCCGGGCTTTCGCCCCTGAGGGACGGAGGGAGCAAGGATACAAGGGACGGAGGGAGCAGGAGCCTTCAGGCTCCTGAAAGCAGGCGTACTACCAAAGAGGCTTGAGCCACGGGCCTTTCGTTGATCTTCTCTGATGCGCTTCGCTCAGAAGGCCAAACGAGGTTGAGGCCCCCAGCGGGTTCCCGGCGATTCAGGGGTGGATTCCAGCCTGGACGGAAGGGCGTTTATCAAGACCGATCATGAGAACCGGGCGCTTTTGGCTGACAATTTGCAGTAGATGAGCAAGTTGGGCTGTTCGCTCCAATCAACTTGATACTTTCCAATATCCAAGAATCTGGATCTGGGACTCCCGGCGTATAATGTCGCTGTACAACAAGCCAGAAAGGAAACAGCGGGTTAGATCGCCATGCCAAATCGCACCTTGTCATTAGTCCTTCTATTTGCTCTTTTTTCGCCATTTGCTGCCGCACAGACTTGGACATATCAAGGCAATTCTAGTTGCTTTCATTATGGAAGTAACGTGCAGTGCTTTGAGAACGGAACAATACAACGATATGCGACTAGCCAAGATCAAATTGATGTAGCCCTCAAGAATGGTCAAGAGGCTGGGCAAGGCATCGGCGTACTGATTCAAGCATGGATTGCACATCGTCGCCACTTGGAGCTCGAACGGAAAGATATCCGTGAGCAAATTACCGAGTACTACCACGCGACATACGACTTGAACGATGAAATCGCCGGCTATGACAATGCAGAATTATCTGCTCTTAATCGACTAATTCGTCTCGATCCAACCAGAAGCACATTGTATGAACAGAGTAGGGTATCAACAGAAAAAGTACTGTCTAATTCTGCAAATCTCAAACCGACCCTCGAGAAAGGACTTCCTGTAATACAAGCGGCTAAGGATATGAAATTCCTCAAGGGTTGCCTTGAGCGTTCGCAAGAGTTCTACAATAAATTACTGGATATATCAAAGAAGCAATACGTCTTTACCGAGTTTATTACTGCCTATGCGGGGTCTTTGGAAGCAAATCTGAGTGCATCCCCTCCGACGGGTACAGTTCACTTGAATTCTTCTGGTTCTGGGGAAAGCGAACTGCCGAGTCTGAGGGAACTTGCTGAGAGTGGTAACGCTGATGCACAGGCTACCTTGGGGAAATGTACCGAGATGGTTCCGGAGTTACACAGAATGTTGCAATAGCAGCGAAATGGTTTAAGTCGGCGGCAAATCTCGGACGGGCAGAATCTCAGTTGGATATTGGGGAGTTGTATGAAGCTGGGCGGGGAATCGCACAGGACTACGTCCAGGCTCATATGTGGTACAACCTCGCCGCGGCTGCTGGTGTTCCCGGTGCAGAAGCTCGACGCAACGAGCTTGCTACAAAGATGACCCCTGAACAGCTTTCGGAAGCCCAAAAGTTTGCATCTCAGTGGCGACCCAACAATGATATCAAGTAAAGTATGTTCATTCTGGGAAAGCTATTTGCGTCAAGCAGAAGATAGTTGAGGTACGAAAGTGAAGACATGTCCACTGTGCGACACCGCTTATCCAAATCACGATACAAATTGCGAGAAGGATGGTGCCTTGCTGATCGAGCGCCGGGAGCTTGAACCGGGAATAGTGATCCGGGGTAAGTACCGGATCGTTCGCCTGCTGGGTCGTGGTGGCATGGGGACAGTATATCTAGCGGAGCACATTCTATTAGGGCGGCATCGTGCGCTCAAATTCATTTCTAGTGAACTGAGTCAGGATTCACGGTTTTTGAAGCGTTTCCGACATGAGGCACAGGCAGCAATCGAGTTGCAACACCCGAATTTGGTTCAGGTTGTTGATCTTGACCAAGCCGAGGACGGGACGCCCTACATCGCCATGGAATATGTCGAAGGTCCGGACCTGCGCCATGTACTCGCTGTCGGCCAATTCTCGGTAGAACGTGCGCTGGCTATTGCTCGAGGTGTAGCGATGGGTCTGGGCATGGCCCATTCCAAAGGCATAATACACCGCGATGTGAAGCCGGAAAATATTCTGCTCGCCAGCGGCAACGGCGTACTGGAAACGCCCAAACTCCTCGACTTTGGAATTGCGGCCATGAAGGAGACAGCTACGGCGATCAGTAGTACGCGGGGTCTAATGTTGACCCCACAGTACGCTGCTCCAGAGCAGTGGAAGGGGATGGAGGCAAAAGAACTAGATGGCCGCGTAGATTTGTATGCGCTAGGTGGCGTCCTTTACGAGATGTTGACTGGGCAAACTAGTTTCAATGCTCATAACTCCGAGGGTTGGATGTATCAGCACTTGCACATAGTACCAGAAGCGCCGAGCCGTCTGCGACCGGAAGTGGCAAATTGGCCAGAGCTGGATGCGTTGGTTCTGCATTTACTTGCTAAGGACCGCGAACAGCGGCCCAAAGACGCTGCCGAGTTGGTTCGCGCTCTTGATGCATTGGGTACTGTAGCTTTCGAAGATCGGAAGAAAATCCTGAAAGAGGAAATCCTGCCTGATGTAAATCAGAAGACCGTCAACAAAGGCTCCAAATCATCATCTCGCTGGGGTATCTGGTTTGGGTTGTTGACTGGAGGACTGATCTTGGCGGTGTTGGCCGTATGGTTCATGTCACGGCGATCAAACCAGCAAGCTAATAAGGCAGTTCAAACACCGCAAATCGTCCAGCATCAACAAGAAAAGCCCTTATCTGAACAGTCATCACTTGTGAAGCCAACTAATCCCAGCACCACTAAAGCTCTGCAACCAACTTCAACACAAGTCATCCCTTTGGTTAATAACATACCATCTGGACCTAACGTACTGCCCCTGCAGCCCAAGCCTCCACAGATCGAACCTCCTCCGCCTTCGGTACTGCAACCAAGCACGGCCGAAATAGATAAACAAGCTAGAGTGCTTTTCGACCAGAAGCGCTATGAGGAAGCTGCTCCACTTTATGATCAAGCTTGCGTCGGTGGCTTGGGGAGAGCTTGCAATTGGCTGGGTCTTATGTACCAGCACGGTGACGGTGTCGTAAAGGATAATTCACATGCGGATACGCTCTACACGAAGGGTTGTACTGCTGGCGAAGCTGGTGCTTGCGCGAATATAGGTTTTATGTATACGGTCGGAAGTGGTGTACCACAGGACTATTCCCAGGCAGCAATATTTTTCTCAAAAGCTTGTGAAGGTGGTTCAGCGATCGGTTGCGCTAATCTTGGTTATGCATACCAAAACGGAAATGGGGTTGCGCGTGATGCTTCACATGCGGCTACACTATATGCCAAAGCCTGTGATACAGGCGAACCCATGGGTTGCACGAATCTCGGGTTTTTATATGGAAGCGGAAATGGCGTACCAAAGAACGATTCTCGAGCAGCAGCACTTTTCTCAAAATCATGTGACATTGGGTATGCCGTGGGCTGCTTTAATCTAGGGAACTTTTATTCGGACGGCATCGGCGTGCCAAAAGATAACTCGCGCGCTGTGGCACTTTTCTCCAAAGCTTGTGATGGGGGGATTGCTCCTGGCTGCGCTAATCTGGGCGTGATGTACGAGAATGGCAATGGCGTTACACAGGATTATTCTCGATCAGTTACGCTCTACTCCAAAGCCTGCGAAACGGGCGAGGGAGCGGGTTGCAGGAGGCTTGGTGTCCTCTATTTGAACGGTAATGGAGTCAGCAAAAACATTGAGAAAGCTAGACAATTATTAAACAAAGGGTGCATTTTGAAGGATTCAGTGGGTTGCGCATTACTGAAGACAGTTCCATAGAGCTACCTAAGTTGCTTGCCGCCGACAAAATAGGTATTAGAAAATTGGAGTCAGGTTTCAAGTGTACGAGGTTGAGCGCGGCTTCGCCGCGTGGATTGATTTCCAAAATCCGGCGGATGGAGGTTTGCGGGAGTTGAAACCCCCGCCTCCCTCCGTATCGAGCGTCTCGCCTCCGAAACCCGGAAACGCCCTCACCTCGGCCAGGGTCATCCTGTTCCCTGTTCCCTGTTCCCTGTTCCCTGTTCCCTGTTCCCTGTTCCCTGTTCCCTGTTCCCTGGTCCCCAGTCCCGAGTCCCTAGTCCCTCAGTCCCTTAGTCCCTGTTCCCTGGTCCCTGGTCCCTTGTCCCTTGTCCCCAGTCCCGAGTCCCCAGTCCCGAGTCCCTGGTCCCTCAGTCCCTTAGTCCCTGTTCCCTGGTCCCGAGTCCCTTGTCCCTGGTCCCGAGTCCCTAGTCCCTCAGTCCCCTGTCCCCTTGGTCCCTTGGTCCCTGACAGAATGTCGCCCCCGCAGCCTTTCCCATAAAAGTGGACCGCTACGGGGTACCATTTCATGCAAAACCGGACAGCTACCATGCACCACTTTCCCCGAAACCGGTGACATATAGCTGTTCATTTTGGGGGTAAACCGGCTGCATTGAGCTTCACTCTTTTGAAAAATCGGCGGCCTGTAGCTCGCCACTTTTTTGCGCGCGATCCCATCTCCGACCAGCATGAAATCGGGTGCCCCGGGTCTCGCTTCTGAGAGCTCAGAGCTTGCTTCAGTTTTGCGAGCCGTCGGCTTCGGCTGCCGCCATTCGGGCGCGCTCCATGCCTTCCTTGGCGCGGGCATTGCCGGCATCGCAGGCCAGCACGGCGCCGAATTGTCTCTTTGCGTCGTTATACTTACCGCGCCCCAGGTTCTTCCAGGCCTGATCGATCAGGCCGTTGTATTGGCTTGGGTCCAGATCGCAGCGACTGTCTTTGCTGGCTCTCTGGGCGGGAGGCTCGGCAGGTTTGGGAGCGGGTCTCTCTCTCTCCGGCTCGGGCGCGGCAGGAGGAGGCTTGACCTCAGCCCTGGCGGGATTCTGGGGCGTTTTGGCCATCGGAGCTCCGTTGCGCTCCTGTTTGGCCGTGCGCGCGGCAGGGCCTGATGACTCGGGAGCTCCTTGAGCAGCCGTCGCAGGTTGCTGCTCAGTCTGGGGTTGAGTCTGGGGTTGAGTCTGAGCCTGAGTCTGCGACTGCGCCTGCTCCGGGGCGGGGGCCGGGTTCGATTTTCCCTGTGTGAAAAAAAAGATCACCGCGCCGACGACGACCAATGCCGCGACGGCCAGGCCGATCGTCAGTTCGCGTGATATACCGCGCGCGCGTTCAGGCTGGCGCAGATCCTCCGCTTCGGCCTCCCCGGCATAATCTGCCTCTGCGGCGGGTGGCTGCTCCTGGTGTTCGGGATGATCCACGCCCTGCCGTTCAATCAGCTGGGCGAGAAGCTCTTCGTCATAGGAGCGAGTCGATTGGCTTTCAGGGGTGCGCCACACGAGTTCCCAGAGGCCATCCCCGGAGGCCACCTGCAAGGGAAAGCCGGGCAGGCGGTCCAGGGGCTGGCTGGCCTTTTCCGTCAGCAGAATCTCGCCCGGCGCCGCCTGTTCGAGGGAATGAAAATTATCCTCGGCGATCGTCGCCCCGTGCTCCTCTTCCGGAGAGTGAACCAGGAGGGCAAGGGAGGTCGCCTGGAGGCGCTCGGCTTCGGAGAATCCCTGTACCGCCCACTGGAGACGCCGGGCGGCAAGAACCGCCGTCTGGAAGGTGGGGAAGGTCGCGGTCAGAACTTCGCCCTGGCGGGTGGCTGGAATGCCCTCCGAGGCGGCAATCAGGTCAAGAAGCAGGCTGGCCGCCGGGTTTTCGTTCTCCCAGAGCGACGGTAGGGGCTCGGAATTGCCGGAAGCCGCCCACAGACGGGCCGAGAGGCAGGCTTCGCGGGGAGCGGGAATTCCCTGAGTTCTGGTGGAATTTTGCGCCTCCGCCCGTTCAGGCATTCGAGATTGGGTAGACACTGCCATTTTTTCCTTGTATGGTCACTTTACAGCCTTAGACATACCGCCGTCGAAAATAAATTGCAACCTTCAGGGGGAAGTGATAGCGTAGCAGAAAACGCAAGAGGGCGTACAATTTGTTTTCAGCTTTTTTGAGAGTCCCCCTCTGTAACGCTGAAACGGCGTTCCTCTTGCGAGCTATGGGAAGCGCTGGCGCTGGCTTTCAGGCGGGGATACTCGCTTGTTGGGCCTGCTCACAGGTGAAATTATGAGATCACGCACTATTCTGCAAAGTTTATCGGTTCTGTGGAGTCCCCTGGCGGGGATTCTTGTGCTGGCTGGGTTTGGCGCTGGATGGTTTGCGCCGCCGGCCTCGGCGAAAGACATTCCCATGACGGCCATCGAGCTCTATGATGGCCCATCCGGCGCCGCCTACGTGCAGCTCTCCAATGTGCTGATCAACGGCAAGGCGGAGATGCGGGACTGTACTCCGTTTCAGTCCGCGGCGGTGGACAAATCCACCTACGGCAAGATGAGCAAGGTGTTGCTGGCCGTGGGCGGTGTTTTGGAGCGCAACGCGGAAGGCGTGATGCACTACACGCCGGGTTCGGGGCAGACCATCTGCGTGGTTCCGTCCAACGCGAAGTTCGAGCATGGCGGAGCATTTTCGCTCTCCGGGCTGGCCGATCAAGCCCTCTTGCAGGGAAGCCCGATCAGCAACGTGGGCGGGACCCCTTTGTTCGCGCCGCCGATCAAGAAAGGGGTGAAGCTGCTCTTTGTCGCCGCCCCCAACACGGAGCTGGCCGAATACCTGCGCGCGCTAAGGGCCTCCGATATGGACGGCTGGCAAGCCTACATTTCCAAGTATCCGGCTGCGCAGCACACGACGGAGGCGAAGCGCGCCCTGGCGTCGCAATTTGTCGCCGTGGGCGAGACCGCTCTCCAGGCTTATGACAAATCCGTGGCGGCTGTATTGCCCATCTATTCCGAGCTGAAGACCGCCAAGGCCAAGGCAGACAAGGCGCGCAGCCTGGCGCCGGAGTTGGCCTCGGTTACGCAGCTCGACAAGGAGATCAGCACCCGGCTTTCCGCCATCGTTGATCTGGGACGCACCGAACTGGACGCCTACCGCGCCGCATTGGCTGCGCGCACGCCCGGCTATGCCCACTTGCAGAATGCGCGGAAATTCAGTGACATTGTGGCGGGGATCGATTCGTTCTTCCCTCCGGGTCAGGCTTTGACGGGAGACGTTTTGCAAGACAGCAACACGTTTGAGTCGGCTATGCAATCGGCTGACGCCGCGGTCACCGCGAAGCAGTTCGACCAGGCTTACACATTTATTCTTCCCTATCGAGCGTTTGCCGAGGAAGAGGCGCGCGTGGCGGCGGTGGTGGATGCGACATACGGCTACCACCTGGAGCAGGGCAACAAGCTGGAACAGAGCGAAGACTGGAAAGGCGCCATCAAGGAGTTCGAGAAAGCCGCGAGCATCAAGGACACCTCCGAGGCGCGGGACTCCCTGAAGAACGCTCAGAAGCAGTTGGTGATCTCCGAGGACAAGGCGGCCGCCCAGAAGGCGCTGGCCGCCAGCACGGACTACCAGGCGCAGCACAACATGATCCGGGCATATGAGGTGCTGGCCAACTTGCCGGCCACCCAGCAGGCGCTGGTTGCCGATGAGATGAAGACGCTGGAGCCGGCCTATGTGCAGGCCGCGGCTACGGAGGCGAAGAGCCTGCATCAGGCGCACAGCCCGATTCGCGGACTGGCCGACGAGATCGGGATCGAGAAGGCCTACAAGGACCTGCAGAATGCTTATCAGTTGAGCGAAAACGAAACCTACAAGGACAAGCTGGACCTGGATGGAAATGAATTGAGCGCCTATCTTCTGGATCAGGCAAAACACTATTTGGAGAAGCCGGGCGGTTCGGGCACGGAGCTTGGATGGAAGTACCTGGAAGAGGCCCGTCAGTACAAGGCTTCCAACCTGGATGCGGTGAGGGATGCGATTGTGCAGGCCTCGCCGGCCCATGCGATGCGCTCCAAGCTGTCGATTCGCGTTCAGTTCCGCGATCAGACCTCGTCGCGCGACAGTCAGGGCGTGGCCGGGCAGTTGGAAAATGCGATTATTACCGGCCTGGAGAGTTCGGGAGTTCCGGTCAAAGTGGTGCGCGCCGGCGAAACAACCCCGGTGGAGCCGGACTTCGAGTTGGCCGGCGACGTGCTGGACCACCATCTTTCGGTGGTTCCCACCATCGAGCCGGAGGAGTCGGAGTACCGCTCCGGGGAGGAGCAGATTCCCAGCGAGGCGTGGAACAAGATCAACCGCACGTCAGAGGCCGCGGAGGAGGAATTGAAGACGGCCCAAGCTCGTCTGGAAGGCGCGGAGGCGAGCAAGAAGTCGGGCGCGATCAAGGATGCCAATCGGGACGTGGATGCAGCCGTGAAGAAGGTCCAGCACCTCCATGAGATCCTCGATTCGACGCCCAAGACCGTGACCAAGGACATCATCCGGCCCTATACCTACCACAAGAAGGTCATCAATATCACCGGTGTGATTCAGTTGCAGTTCCGCATCGAGAACTCGCTCAGCGAGCAGAGAACCAGCCTTGTGCCCATTACCCGCGAGGAGCACAAGAAGGACATCCTGCTGGAAGACGTGAAGTCGGAGGACACACAGGGGATCAAGACCACCGGGACCATGACCGATCAGGCTGCGTTCTTGACCGCGCTGGAAAACTCGGCGCGTGATGAGCTGATAGCGGCCGTTCGCAAGAAAGTGGAAGCGCTGCCTGAGACGATTTACCAGAAAGCCAGCGGCAGAGAGAAAGAAGACGATCTGGACGGCGCCGGCGAAGCTTACCTGCGGTTTTTGAACCTCACCAAAGAGGATAATTCCGTGGAACGCGTCCACGCCAAGCAGTTTCTGATGGCGAATTTCAATATGCTGCCGGAATCAAACGATGCGCCGTAGAGCGCGGCGCAGTTGCGGTTTGAGGCAGGCGAGAGGCAGGGCAAGAACGTGGATTCCCCGGGGAACAAGCCGATCGGAGAAAAAACCCATATCGGCAAGTACGAGATTATCGACGTGCTGGGACGCGGAGGCATGGGTGTGGTCTACCGCGGCATCGACAAGCAGATCGGCCGCGAGGTGGCGATCAAGACGCTGACCCAGGGCTTTGCGGGCGACGACAATATGCTGGCCCGCTTCTACGAGGAAGGCCGCAGAACGGGACGGCTCAACCACCCCAACATCGTCATCGTCTACGACCTGGGGGACGACGACGGAACCCCCTACATTGTGATGGAGCGGGTTGCGGGCGAACCCCTCGATAAGCTGATCCGTAGCGACTCGCAGCTTTCCATGGCCGACCGGCTGGGCGTCCTGAAGGAGGTTTGCGATGCGCTCGGTTATGCCCATCGCAACAACGTCATCCATCGCGACGTCAAGCCGGCGAATATTTTTGTGCAGCCGGACGGAACGGCCAAGCTGCTGGACTTCGGCATCGCCCGCCTGGAAAAGCGCGAAGGAGACCAGGGCCTGACCCGGACCGGCAACCTGATCGGCACGGTGCCCTACATGGCCCCGGAGCGGTTGCGCAACGAGAACATCGATGGCCGCTCGGATATCTTTGCCGCGGGCGTGGTTCTGTTTCAATTGGTGGCGGGACAGCTTCCCTTCACCGGCGCGGACAGCGTGCTGATGAACAAGATTCTGAATGATCCGCCTCCTCGGCTGAGCAGCATCCGCCAGGATCTGCCCGCCTCCCTGGAACTGATCGTGGACCGCGCGCTGGCCAAGTCCCTGGACGAGCGCTACTCGACGGCCGAGGAGATGGCCGCGGATCTGAGCGCGGTGATCGTGGAACTGAGGCAGGAGGAGGTTCTGGAGCTGTTGCCCGAGGCCAAGCGCCTGATTGAAGCTGAGGACTTCAACCGCGCGCGCACCACGCTCCATCAGCTGCTGAAGATCGACAGCAAGCACGCCGAGGCCAAGGCGCTGCTGGCCGAGATTCAGCGCCAGCTCAGCCAGCGGCAGCGCGATGAGAAGATTCAGCAGATTCGTCTGCAGGCCGAAGACGCAATCAGCCATAACCGCTTCGACCAGAGCCTTTCCGTTCTGGAGAGCGGGCTGGAGCTGGATTCCTCGAATCCGGAGCTGGTCAAGCTGCGGGAGAAGGCGCAAAAGGAGAAGGAAAAGCAGGACAAGATCAACGAGTTCATCCAGCAGGCGGAGACCGCGCGGCGCAAGGGCGACTTCAAGAACGCGATCGCAGCCGCACAGAAGGCTCTCAAGGTCGATAAAACGAATCCCCGGATCGTAGCGCTCAGCAACACTCTTACCAAAGAGGCGGAGCAGGCCCAGCGTCACGCCCAGGCCAAGTCGCTGCTGGATTCCGCGCGGGGGGAGATCAGCTTCCGCCACTATAACGAAGCCCTCGAACTGCTCAAGCAGGTTGAGGAGGTCGATCCTACCAACCCCGAGCTGCCGCTTCTGATGGGCGACGCCAATACCGGACTGGAGCAAATCCGGCGCCGGGAGGCGGTCACAAAGCTGGAGGAGGAAGTTGCCCAGGCCGTCAGCTATGAGCAGCTTCAGCAGGCCGCAAAGTCCATTCAGCAGGCGATGGCCGCGATGCCGACCGAAGCCTCTCTGTACCGGCTGAATACGCAAGTGGAACGCCAGATCAAGGAATATGAGAATCGCTTTTTGGTGGACGAAACGGTGCAGGCCTGCCGCAACCTTCGTCCTCGCGAGGCGCTGGAACTGGTGCGCAAGGCCCGTCTGCGGCTGCCCGGCGAGGAGCGGCTGCTGAGCCTGGAGGCACTGCTGGCGGAGCGCTTCCGCCAGCAAAGCGTGGAAGAACGCCGCGCCGATTACCTGGCCAGGGCCCGCGAGTCGCTGGAGAAAAAGCAGTTTTCCGATGCGGTGCGTGTTCTGGAGTTGTGCCAGACCGAGGGCATCGCCACCGGCGAAATCCTCTCCCTGCTGGATTTTGCCCGCGCCGAGGAGGTGGAGTACCGGCGCCAGGAACAGCTCCGCAACCAGCTTGCCCAGGCTCAGTCGCTGATGAGCGATGCGGCCTATGATGAAGCGATCAATTTTCTGGAAGATGCGCTTCAGCAGGCCGACGACACAGCTCTGCATATGCTTCTCGACCAGGCGTCGGCCAGCCGCGACTCGCTGCGCCAGCAGATCGACGCCGGATTGGCCTCGGCGGTGCTCCTGGTTCAGGCGGGCAAGCAGAACGAGGCTCTGGAGTTTTTGAAGATGCAGCCGCAGCCCGTTCTGCGTTCACCGCGCGTGCAAACCTCTCTTGCGGCGCTCGAGGAAGAACGCACCCAGGCTCTCTTCAGGACGGTGGGCCGAGCGTATGCGGGGCTGGAGAGCGACCTTCCCGCGGGCGAAGCGGTGATGCGGCGCGCCATGGCGGCTTCCGCAAATACCTCACTCTTCGGGCCGATCGGAGAGGCATTTCACGCACGGGGACAGGCGGTTGCCGACCGGGTGGTCGGAGAGGCCCTGGGTGTCGCCAAGTCGCTGCTGAAGGATCACAACCGGGAGGGCGCGGGACAGGCGCTCCAGAGTGTCTTTGGCATCCTCGATTACGCCAGCCCGGATGTGAAGACGGAGTGGCAGAACACGCAAAGAAAAGCCTCGCAGACAAGCCTGATTTCCCGCTTCCGCGGCTAGGGAAACCCCGCATCAGTTCGGACATCGCGTCCACATTCACGGCGCGTGTCAAGCCGCGTCCTGGCAGAACGCCGGCATCACTCACAGCCGCGTTATAGCAAAACCAGGGATGGCGTATCCCGAAACCATCACACTCAAGTCGACGCAATCATCAGAAAGCGGCGACCTTCGACAAGGCTAATCAGGCTACAGTATCCCTATCCCTGGTTTTGCTCTAGTGCTTCAGCTCCACCATCTTCTGGTTCACATACTTGTCCAGCATGGCGGGAATCTCCGCGTTCATGCGCTGGGCCATGCGGTCCTCGGCGATCTTGGCTTGCGCATCCATGCCCTTGACCATGCGGTCCTGGGCAGTAGCGACCTTCTCATCCATCAAGTCCATGCGCTTCTCAAAGACATTCAGCCGGGCATCGAGCGAGGGTGTGAGCGTACCGACAGCCGACTGCGCCTGCACGCGCAATGCCTGCAAATCCTTGTGAGTCTGCGCAAGTTCCTGGGCCTGTAGATAGGCATAAGTGAAGAGGGCCAACAATACCACCAGATTTACCGCCAGAATGATCCGCAGCGTATTCAGCTTGCCTTCGAGGGTTTGCATATTTTCACTTTCTGCCGCGCGCGTCGCGGCCAGTTGCGCGGCATTGGATTGTCCCGAGGACTCCTGGCCGCGAAGTTGTCCGTATCCTGCCTGCGTTCCACCGGAAGTCGCCAACGTATCCGCGCGCCGCGGCGAGACCGCCGATGCGGACGGAGTATAGGGGCTGGAGGAGACCCCGCGGGCAGGCTGGGTTGTGTAGCTCGGTCTTGCCGCCGCGCCTGCCGCCGGTGGCGATGCGGCGGGAATAGCCGCTGCTGCCGGGCTGGAGATCACGCGCGTTGGCTCATGCGCGGTGCGCGATTGCTCACTCACGATGCGCGTGGGCTCACGCGTGGGTCGCGGTTGCTCACTGATCACGCGGGTGGGTTCATACGTGGTGCGCGATTGCTCACCGATCACGCGGGTGGGTTCATGCGTGGTGCGCGGTTGCTCACTGATGATGCGGGTGGGCTCATACGCCATGCGCGATTGCTCACTGATGATGCGGGTGGGCTCATGTGTAGAGCGCGGTTGCTCACTGATGGCGAGGGTGGGTTCATGTGTGGTACGCGATTGCTCATTCATAATGCGTGTAGGCTCATACGAGGTCTGGGCAGATTGATTAAGAACACGCGTGGGCTCATAAACCGTGGACCTGGCCGCCTGCTCCAGCAGGCGAATGCGCAGTTCCGGTCCGCCCGCGCCCAAACGCAGCACATCGCCGGTGCGGATGGTGACGCCCTCGCCGGCAGGATGGCCATTCAGGAAGGTCTCAGCGCCCGCTCGCGTCCCCTTGACCAGTTTGACCGCGCCATCCGCCACATCCAGCGCCACGTGTTCTCCGGAGACCGTGGGATACTTTCCGCCCGGCAGGCTGACTTCGCACTTCGGATCCTGTCCGATGCGAATGCGCGATTGATTCAAGACCCACTTGCTCGGCTCGCCGAGTACAACGATCTCAATCTCCATGTTCTTATCCAAGGCTCGCAGTCGCTGAGGCGGCAGCTATGAGGGCAGCGCAAAGTTCCCCCGCTCGGAAGCCGCGCCGTCACGGCGTTGCTGCCGCCATGGAATTCGCTCGTTGGCGAAATCCATGCAAGCAGAGTATCACCGCAGATCAAGGAATGGGGAGCCTTCTTTTCAAGTTTCTTTCTCCGCGGCGCGGCACAAGAGCGAAACCGGCGATTGGATCCCCTACAGCAAGCAAGCCGCCCCGGACGACGCTCTACTTCTCTCTGACTTCACAACTTTGGGCGCCCCAGGTCCGGGGGTTCCCACGGATCTGGGGCGCCCATCTCTTGTTTATTAAACCTGCGGAACCTGCGTCACCCGCCAGGCAGGAACCTCATTAATATTGAAGGGAAAAACTATCTATGTATTTATTATCAATGATTTATAGAGAATGGTGGGCAGTGAGGGATTCGAACCCCCGACTTCCTGCTTGTAAGGCAGGCGCTCTAACCAGCTGAGCTAACCGCCCACGCGCGGCGGGAAGGCTTTCGGCCTCTCTTCATCATAGCAGCGCGCTTGCTTGCCGGTCAGCGAAGCGACTCCTCCGGCGCGCACCAATAGCACCGCGGCCGGTGTTGATAGACTCACGGGGTGGGCCGTCTCATCCTCAATGCCGACGACTTTGGGCTGACCGCAGGGGTCAACCGCGCCGTTGCCGAGCTGCACCGGGCCGGAGCGCTGACCAGCGCTACGCTGATGGCGCGTGCCTCGGCCACCGATGAGGCCATCGCAATTGCCCGCTCCACGCCGACTCTGGGGGTGGGCTGCCACGTAGTGCTGGTGGACGGCGAGCCGGTGCTCTCGCCAACACGTGATATTCCGCATCTAGCCGGCCCGGTGGATGGGCGCTTTCGGTCTTCTTCGCTGCTGAGCTTCATTCATCGGCTATACCGCGACCCTTGGGCTCGTTACTGGCCTTCACAGTCGATCTTCGCCCGCGAGATCGAAGCCGAGACCGCCGCGCAGATTGCGCTGCTGCAATCCAGGGGCGTCGCGCTGACGCACATCGACACGCACAAGCACGTACATATGTTTCCCGCCGTGCTCAGGCCAGTGTTGCGGGCGGCGCGGGCGGCGGGGATTCGCGCGGTGCGCAATCCCTTTGAGCCGGCATGGAGCCGGCGGGCCACGCTCCATGCTCCGTGGCTGCGCCGCGCCGAGGTGAGCCTGCTGCGGCTGTGGGAGCCGGCCTTCCGGCGCATTTTGGCGGAAGAAGGCTTTGTGACCACTGACGGCGCGCTCGGCGTGCTGGCTACAGGAACTCTCGACGCCGCCACGCTGGCTGCTTTGCTCAGCAATCTTCCCGCCGGCACGTGGGAGCTGGTCACGCATCCCAGCTACAACGACGCCGATCTGGCCCTGGCGCACACGCGATTGCTGGCTTCGCGGGAGATTGAGCGGGCGGCACTTGCGGCCTTCCATTGGGGAGATGGAATCGAGCGTATCGATTTTTCCCAACTGGGCAGCGGTTGATTCAAGTTCGGCTTTCAACTGTAAACGGCGAAGCTCGGGAACCTCAGTTGCCGCAATTGCGTATTCCCTTGCGACACAACTTGCAGGAAATCCCTGCTTTGCGCTGGAAGATGGAGGCATTTTGGAGATCGCTTTCTTTTGGAAGATTCTGGTCTACGGATGGGCCAGCTCCGAGGTATTGCTGGGACTTACCACGCGCACACGGCGCGGCGGAGGCGTGGTTAAGGACCGCGGATCGCTGATTCTCCTGTGGGTGGTGATTTTTCTGGCGATCTTCGACGCGGAAACGATCCGTTCCAGGATGCCTTCGAATATGTTTGGCGGCGCGCACTGGCTGATCCTGGTGTCCATGATTGTGCTGCTCGCCGGCATCGTCCTTCGCGCGACGGCAATTCTTTCGCTGGGCAAGGCCTTCAGTTCGAATGTAGCCATCCGCAACAATCAAAAGATCTATCGCGGCAGCCTTTACCGCTATCTGCGTCATCCGGCCTACACCGGCTCCTTGCTGGCGTTTCTCGGACTGGGCATTGAAGTACGCAATTGGCTAGGATTCTGTGTGCTGTTCGTACCCATCACCGCTGCATTCCTCTACAGAATTCACGTCGAGGAGATTGCGTTGAACGAGGCCTTCGGCGCCGAGTATGCTGCGTACAGCCGGCAAACCAAGCAGCTGATTCCCGGCATCTATTAACAGGCTTAAGAAACTCCGGAGCCTCCAGCCGCGTCTATCTCCAAGAGTCTGAATCCGCACGCGACGAGAAGAATATGCGCATCGGCATTACCTGTTATCCCACCTACGGCGGCTCGGGCGTGGTAGCCACGGAGCTGGGCATCGAACTGGCCGCGCTGGGCCACGAGGTGCACTTCATCTCTTACTCGCAGCCCTTCCGGCTGAGCGGGCGCGACAACGGTATCACCTACCACGAGGTTCCGGTCTCCAGTTATCCGCTCTTCGAGTTCCCGCCCTACGACCTGGCGCTGGCCTCGCGGATGGCCGAGATCGCCGAGTTATATTCGCTGGATCTGCTGCACGTGCATTACGCGATTCCCCACTCGGTGAGCGCGCTGCTGGCGAGGCAGATGCTGGCCACGAGCGGCCGCCGGCTGCCCTTTGTCACCACGCTGCACGGCACCGACATCACGCTGGTGGGCATGGACCGCGGCTATCTGCCCATCACCCGCTACGCCATTCAGGAGAGCGACGGAGTGACCAGCATCTCCAGCTACCTGAAAGACGAAACGCTCAAGCACTTCGGCATCACGCGGCCCATCGAGGTGATTCCCAACTTCGTCAACTGCAACGAGTATGTGGCTATCAAGGATGAGGCCGCGCGGGCCAAGTCGCGGCTGCGTCTGGCCAAGCCGGAAGAGGCGATCCTGATGCATCTGTCGAACTTCAGGCCGGTCAAGCGGGTGGTGGACGTGGTGAAGATTTTTTCCCAGGTGCAGCGCGAGCTTCCCGCGCAACTGGTGCTGGTGGGCGACGGGCCGGAGCGCTCGGCGGCCGAATGGCTGGCGCACGACCTGGGAATCCAATGCCGCGTTCACTTTCTCGGCAAGCAGGAGCGGGTCAACGAATTGCTGCCGCTGGCTGATCTGATGGTGATGCCCAGCGAACTGGAGTCCTTTGGGTTGGCGGCGCTGGAAGCGATGGCCTGCAAGGTGCCGTCGATTGCCACGCGGGTGGGCGGCGTGCCGGAGCTGATTGACGACGGCGTGACCGGGCTGCTCTATCCGGTGGGAGACGTGGAGGCAATGGCCGCCGGAGCGTTGAGCCTGCTGAAGGATCGCGACCGGCTGGAAGCTATGCGCCTGGCGGGGCGCAAGACAGCGCAGAAGCGCTTCTGCTCATCGCTGGTGGTGCCGCATTACGTGCGCTATTACGAGTCGGTGCTGGGGAATGCGGGTTGATCGAAAGATTGGCCCCTGCCGATGCGCACTATCTGACCGGATTGCGGGTCACGGAGATCCTGCAACGCCTCCAAATCCTCAATAGACGGTCGTGATCCGCAGCGCAGCCAGGCCGGATTTCTCCCTATCTATTCCGCGAGGTATAATTCTCTCTGAAGCGGGAGTAGTTCAGTGGCAGAACGTCAGCTTCCCAA
>Ga0181520_10002681_pt1 | contig 32605 bp, 25 predicted proteins | sample PEATcosm2014_Bin_29_FD_132451 | JGI IMG/M metagenome (GOLD analysis project Ga0181520, IMG submission 132451) | Peatland microbial communities from MTU Mesocosm Facility, Houghton, MI, USA - PEATcosm2014_Bin02_30_metaG | ecosystem: Environmental > Terrestrial > Soil > Wetlands > Peat | place...
CGCTCAGGGTTTGCGGCCACAGGCAGAAGGTGCATTGCGCCGGACAGCCGCGCGTCGAGTAGAGGGCGATGAAGGGGTGCAGCAGGAAGGGCACGCTGTAGCGCGTCACGTCCATGTCGCGCTTGTAAATCTTTGTGGCCCACGGCATCGCGTCCAGGACTTCCACCTGCGGGCGATCGGGGTTGTGGATGATCCTGCCGTCGAGTTTGTAGCTGATACCGAGAATTTCGCTGAGCGGCTTGCCCAGGGCAAACTCCACCACCGAGTAGTCGAACTCGCGGCGACAGATGAAGTCCAGTGCTGCGCACTCGTTCAGCGCCCGCTCCGGGTCAGTCGTCACCGGCGGCCCGACAAAAGCGATGCGAATCGAAGGATTGGACGCCTTGATGGACACAGCCAAGCGTTGGTCGCTCTTCCAACCGACCGTCGAAGTGAACAGCACAAGGAACTCGTAGTCCTTGCAGATATTGATGGTATCCTCGGCAGAGACGTGGTGGGGCGACGCATCCAGCAGTCGCGATCCTTCCAGCAAGCCGGCCGGATACGTCAGCCATACCGGGTACCAGTACGACTCAATCTCGCGGGTTGCCGGCCAGCGCGAGCCGGCGCCACCGTCAAAGCCCTTGAACGAGGGCGGATTCAGGAACAACGTTTTCAAAGGCATAGACATTCCTTCAATTCAATGGAGCATTTGCCGAGATCGCGTGCAAGGCCGATTTGTGCCCCGACGCGAGACATGCCGGCATTCACGGGCCGATTCCAACGAGCCCGAGTATTGCGTGTAAGAAGGTGTATGCCGCCGCTGACATATGCTTTGTCTTCTTGTGCGCCTCCTTCCACGTGTGGAAGGTAACAAAGCGACCATGCGCCTGACACTATCGAAGTATCTGCGTCCCGCTATCTCCAGATCAGATGCTGCGGCATTTCTGTTTAGTCATAAATTCACGCACGCTGCTTTCCTCGTCTGCCTATGATGGCTGGATGATCCGCACAATCAGTTCGGCACAAGCATCGATGCCCAGAGTGCTATTCAACCAGAGATGGTAGAGGCCGCGATTCAACGAATCGCAGCCATAGTAGTTCTGTGCATAGTGCAAACGTTCCGTGTCCATGCGGTGCAGCAGTGCTTCCAAATCGCGCTCGTGCGGATGCCGGAGCTTCATCCGCTTGAGCTTTTCCGCGAGCGGCGCATATACCAGCACACGGAGCGTATGTGGGTCGTTATGTAGAACGCATTGCGAACTGCGGCCGATGATGACGCATTTGCCCACCTTGGCGGCCTCTTGAATCACGCTCGCGGTGAATTGTTGCAGCGTATCGTGATCTACTACTGAATAGGACTCCAGGCCCCCGAAGTTGAATCCCTTCATCACTCGTTCCCACCACGCGTTTGTGCGTTCGTCAGCCTTCTCGGCCCAGGAGGTTTCCACCTTTCCCATCGCTGCAACCCGCTCGATGATCTGCTTGTCCACGCACTCCCAGCCCAGTAACTCCGCCACTTTGCGCCCGATGTCGGCGCCTCCGCTGCCATATTCTCTTGCAACTGTCACCACATTGAACATGCTTTCCACCTCCGTGCCGTCACTGCATCACTCTTTGTTCGTTCTGGCATTTCGTGTCCTACGTTCCATTCCCTTAGCTCCGAACTGTAAGAATGGGACACGCGGCGTTTGCCAGTAGCCGATAGGGGTAGCTTGTGTGAAAATGGCGGTCCAATGTGGTTGCGCTATGTGCGCCCACGACCATCAACACAGAGGGATCAAGAGATTTCTGTAGTACCTCTTCCGGAGTGATGATTTGCTTAAGTTGGAATTCAGGATCGCACCACTCTTCTTTAATATCTGGGACGAATGAACGCAATTGAGAACAGTATTCTTCTGCGATTCCCCGCAACTGTGTGGGGTTCTCCTTAAGCTCCTGGGTCTTCACAACCTGGTAGATTTCAATGCTGCTTGCCAACATCTGGCTCAGCTGCAGTGCAAATGGCGCCGCCGCAGCCGACGCCGGTTTGAAGTTCGAAATATAGACTACTTTCTTGAAACGGCCATCAAGGTTGACTCCCGCAAGCACATGGGGACCAATGGTAAGCGTTGGGCATGGAGAGCGTAGCATCAGTGTTTCCGTGTTTGAGCCGATTAACAAGTGTCCTAATCCTCTGTGCACACCCTGTGTACCCATCACGAGCAGATCGGCTTTGAATTTGCTCACGGCATCGAGTACCGCATCGGGGACTGCTCCTTCAACAAGCGCCGAGTCTGTAGGTACGCCGACACGGCTGCTTCCTGAAACAAACGCTTGGAGCCTTGCCGCAGCTTCTTTCCGAGTTCGGCTAGGCATATTGTCCACAATCTCTACAGTGCTTGCCTCAGGGCCTAACTCGAATGCGTTTATGATGACCATGTGCGCGCCAAGGCGGTGCGCCAGCAGCAGCGCGTAGTCTAAGGCCAGCCTTGAACTCTGCATAAAGTCTGTGGCCAACAATATGGTGCTGATTTGTGTTTTCACGTCCTCCCCCTTGCTTTCTCATGTCGGGTCGCTGGTGCGTTACGTTATCCCTTACGCTTAGGCTTGGCACCGTGGACAGCCAATTCAGGTATCGATGCTGGCATTCGCTCATTGGACCAAGCACCTTTTTTAGAAGCACTGGGCTGAGAGTCTTCCAGGAAGTTCACAATCAGGAACTTCGTCATATCCTCTTTGAGCCGATCCATATCCTGCGAGATGTCGTCAAAATACTCAAGAACATGCCGATACGAAACTGTCATGGTGACAGCGTGGATGAGCATGAAGTAAAACATTTCAATCCGCTGACCCTTTATGACGCCTGCCTGTGCAGCCTCCACGAGCAGGGGGTAAAAGGCATCGTGAGAGGGACGAAGCAATTTCTCGACCAGAAGGTCGAGCTTCTCTCCTCGCTCGGAACTGATACGGGAGAGCAACATCCCGCATTCAGGATCCCCGAAAGTTGCTGCTATCAGTTGTCGAAAGGCAGTCTCGATGCGCGTCCGGATGGGAACTCCGGTCTGGGTTTGCAACTCTTTGAGTTCGGTGATAAAAGGCGCCAAGTAAAGAGCTTGTTGTTCGATGACGGCTCTCCAAAGAGCCTCCTTGGAGCCGAAACGATGGATCGCCAAAGCAGGGTCCACTCGTGCAGCCGTAGCGATTTTCCTGAGGGTTGCTGCCTTGAATCCGTGGTTGGCGAATGCGGATTGGGCGGCCCGGAGCAAAAGCAGAGATGCATCTGGTTCGGCTTTGCCAGGCCTGCCGGGTTGACGGCGGACAATTGGATTTCGTGATTTTTTCGTTGAATTCAGTCCTTTCTGGCATAGTACTCAATTCCGGTATATTATTCAACTGCTGTTGAATATGGCAAGGAAAATTGGCCTGGTGAATTGCCGTGGACCTCCGGGGAAGCTTGTCTCCCCCTGACACAGGGTTGATTGTCCAGGAGAAGTGCCTTATGTTTCAGAAAATCATGGTCGCCTATGATGAGTCGCGGGAAGCAGGAAAGGCGCTTGAGGTTGCAATTGAATTGGCAAGAGCGCTCGGAGTGGAGCTTAAAGTTGTCACGGTTCTGGAACCACTTCCTGCGTACTTCTCTTTCGCCGTCTCAGCCGTATTAGCAGTCGATTGGAAGGATGAGCAACGGGCCAGATATACCTCACTTCAGGAACGAGCCCGACGAAAAGCTGAAGCCGCCGGTTTGCACTTCGACACCGAATTGATCCATGGAGACGAGGTCGGGAGCATCATCGAATGTGCACGAAAATATCAGTCCGATTTACTCGTTATGGGAATGCGGAAGCATACGTTGCTGATGGGGCACACTGGGCAGGATGTTGCCGAACGATCTCCATGTGCGCTCTTGGGCGTTCGATAAAGGCGGAAGACATTGGAGAATCCAGGTAAGGACAGATAGAGAGAAGACCCTTCGGGGAACTCAACGGCGGTTGGATGTGTCTTCCAGACTGCCGCTCTGAACTACCTGCCCCCGCTCTTTTGCTCACGTGAGGCATACGATTCATCGGTCTAGGTCTCCTTTTGTATGCTCAGAATGGATGGCGCCAACAGGACAATGGGCATTCGCCAATTCCTGATAGGAAGTTCTTTCCGGTGTTGACCATTCTAGAATCAAGATTACGCACGGTTCCAAAGTGAACAGTCACGCTGCTATACAGGTGAAGGATGCCGGGTAAAAACGATTTGGATCCATTGGATGGAAGCAGATACCGGGCGTTGCTCGGTGTCTCAACGGCCATTGCCTCACAGCCAGATGTTCATGCTGTCCTTCATAGCATATCGGCTCTGTTGTCAAAAGTTGTGCCGTTCGATTCGATCTCCCTGCTGCTCCTGAATCAACACCAGGACACTGCCCAGCTTTACGCCTTGGAAGCGGGCGCTCACGATCCCGGTATTGAAATTGGAACCGAGCTGCCATTCAGGAATACAGCCATAGAGTCGGCATTGGAGAGAGAAGAGCCCATTTTTGTGCCGGATTCCCGACAAGAATTGCTGAAGATTCCGAAGTTCGCTCAACGCATTCGTTTCGAGAGAATCCAAAGTTCCTATATCTTTCCAATCGTCAGCTCCAGAAGAAAGCTCGGAGTCTTGATTTTTGCTGCAGTCGGCCACGAGCAATTTAGTACCGCAGATGTCGAGTTGATGGGCTCGGTTGCAGCTCACGTCTCGGTAGCGTTGGAAAGCGCTCTTGCTCTTGAGGCAGCTGAAGTGTATCGCCAGGAACTCGAACGTGAACACCAGGAACTCGCACATGAACGGGACAGGCTGAACCTCTTGTTGGAGATCAATAACCATATCATCACGCACCTAGAGGTCAGTGAACTCTTTCGTGCGGCGTCCACGTCCATTCGTGAATTTTTCAAGAATACCTTCACAGGATTCTGGCTTTTTGAGGAAGCTTCCAACCAGCTTCAATGCATCATGTTCGATTTTCCAGGAAGTCGCGGTTTCGTAGAGATCATTCCGGCGCCTAAGTTCACCGAGACCGATCTCGAAAGCATGCGTATGCGGGGGCCGACTCTGTTTAATCACAGAGAAATCGAAGCATTGCCGGATTTCGTAGCGCAGCCTCTCTGCGCCGAATTGATCGTCAGCATCGCGAGCGTCCCGCTTACGGGTTCGGCCAATCCTTTGGGTATGATCTCGCTGGGCAGTAGAAAAGAGGATGCGTTCAGCCAGCCCGATCTTGATCTGCTCGCACAGGTAAGCAATCAGATTTCGCTAGCTATCGAGAATGCTCTCGCTTACGGACGTTTGAGCATTTCGCGCAATCGGCTGGAGGACGAGCGGCTCTATCTGGAGTCGGAGATTCAGTCGGAATACAACTTTGAAGATATTGTCGGGAGGAGTCCCGCCCTGCGAAAGGTGCTCGAGCAAGTGTCTATCGTTGCGCCTACGGATTCCACAGTATTGCTGATCGGAGAGACCGGTACCGGGAAGGAACTGATGGCGCGCGCCATCCACAACCTCAGCACCCGACAAGGCCGGACATTTGTGAGGTTGAATTGTGCGGCGATTCCATCGGGATTGATGGAAAGCGAACTGTTCGGATACGAGAAGGGCGCCTTCACTGGCGCTCTGACGCAAAAGCGAGGGCGGATCGAACTCGCGCATGAAGGCAGCCTCTTTCTTGACGAGGTTGGAGACATCGATCCCGATCTTCAACCAAAACTCCTGCGCGTGCTGCAAGAAAGAGAATTTGAAAGGTTAGGCAGTAATAGGACCGTGAAGGTGGACGTGCGATTGATAGCAGCAACCAACCGCGACCTGCTCACAATGGTGCGCGAAGGCAAGTTCCGCGAGGACCTCTATTATCGGCTGAACGTATTCCCCATTCACATTCCGCCGCTGCGGGACAGGAGGGAAGATATCCCTTTGCTGGTGCATTACTTCGTCTCATTACTTTCACGCAAAATGCGGAAATCCATTCGCATTATTCCGCGTGAGGCGATGGAAGCTATGATGGATTGGCCGTGGCCCGGCAATGTGCGCGAACTGCAAAACTTTGTGGAGCGTTCCGTAATTCTCACGCGGGATGAAACTTTGGCCCCGCCGATCTCCGAGCTGAAACGGAGAGCGCTTCCCAAGATCGCGCCGGGAATTACACTGCACGCGACTGAGCGCGAAGCGATCGTGCAGGCACTACGTGCAACTCAAGGGAAAATCTCGGGACCTGGAGGCGCTGCAGAGCGACTGGGAATGAAGCGAACGTCGCTGCAAAGGAGAATGGATAAGCTGAATATTTCGAAGGAGTATTTCTAATACTCGATACAAATCTTTCCGATTAAGTTGCGAGGCTCAAACTGGTCCAGTCGGCTGGAACATGTTCTCACGAAGAGTGGCTTTTTACTCGAGATTCCCGCCAAAGTTCGGCTTCAGGCGCAGAGATTGCTGACGGGCAATTGTCGGGTAATTGCCGCAATAGCGGCAATTACCTGCTCCGCACCGCGTCGATCCAAATATCTATCTATTCTATATTCAACGAGTAAAGTCTATTTCTGGTAAGTGGCTATCGGCGTGCTTAGAAACAGGCGTGCTGCGAATCACATTGCCAACCCGCGAAGACCCACCAGTGTTCGTCCTTGAAGGCCGATTGGCCGGATTGTGGGTGAAAGAACTCATTCGTGTCACCCGTGATCTTGGCCCAAGAACAACCAGTGTTTTCGACATTGAAGACGTCATCTACGTAGATTCGCTCGGCGAGGAAACGCTACTGTGGCTGAGCAGGCTGGGAGCCACATTTATCACAATGAACGCCTATGGCAAAGACCTCTGCCGGCGTCTGCACCTCCGCCGTACAACCCTCGCCAGATCAGGTGCACAGGGTTCGCCGGGACGAAGCAGCGAGAAAACGGCGCAAGATGCTCCACTTCTGTTGTCCAAGCCGCGGGGGTCTCCCTCATGAGGGAAATGAACCAAGTCAGAAGTATGTTCCTCTGCGCGGGAAGCAGCTGTTCTCCGGCAGAGGCCTGGGATGACGTGATCGCTTCATCCCCAATCGGATAAATCGCAAAAGCAATAGGAAGGTTTTCTTGATGAATCGGTGCAACAACTTGACTACTGTAGGAGATTGGGATCCAGCCTCCCTCCGGAATATCCATGCCGCCGAGACGAGCGATCGGGAGTGGCGTAGACGTCAGAGCGTGGCGGTATCTTGCCTCGCTGTTGTGGCGCTATCAGCAGTGATGCTCTCCGGCTGCAGCCGCAAGCCGCCAGCAGCGGCGCCCGCCGCTTTGTCTGTACAGGTGGTGAAAGCGCTGCAACAGGACGTGCCAGTGTATGGAGACTGGATAGCTACGCTGGATGGTTACGTGAATGCGCAGATCCAGCCGGAAGTGAGTGGCTATCTTACCCAGCAACTATACCGCGAGGGTTCTTACGTCCATAAAGACCAGGTCCTATTCCAGATTGACCCTCAGACCTTCCAGGCCAATCTAGATCAGGCTAAAGCGCAATTGGCGCAAGCGCAGGCGCATCTAGCCCTCTCAGAGATCAATGTGAAGCGCGACACTCCCTTGGCGCAGCAGCGCGCCATTTCGCAGAGCCAGCTTGATTCCGAAGTGGCTGATGAGCGGGTCTCCAAGGCTACAGTGCAGGCAGCAGAGGCAGCGGTAGAACAGGCGCAGATCAACCTGAACTTTACGCATGTCCGCTCACTCACCGATGGTATCGCCGGCATTGCCACCACACAGGTGGGGAACCTGGTTGCACCGGGCACTCCGTTGACCGCTGTCTCCAAAGTGGACCCCATCAAGGTCTACTTCTCCATCAGCGAGCAGGAGTACATGCGCTTCAGCCGCGGGCCGCAAAAGGGTTCAGGAGGCGGCGCACAGAGCCGCACCCAAGCGTTGGAACTGCAACTGGAACTCTCCGACGGCACGAAATATCCGCATAAGGGCAAAGTGATTTTTGTGGACCGGCAAGTGGATCCACAGACGGGCACCATCCGGTTGGTTGCCGCATTCCCGAACCCCGGAAATATTCTCCGTCCCGGCCAATTCGGCCGTGTCAACGCGGCCACGGCCGTCAACCGCTCTGCCATCCTCGTTCCGCAACGTTGCGTTACCGAGTTGCAGGGAACTTATCAAGTCGCCGTGGTGGGTGGAAATAACAAGGTTTCCGTCCGCACGGTGAAAGTTGGTGAGCGCGTCGGTTCACTTTGGATCATTGAGTCTGGCGTGAATGCCGGAGAACAGGTGATTTCAGAGGGCAATACTAAGGTACAGGATGGAATGACCGTCAACCCAACGATGGCGAAAACACAGGTGGAGGGTAACGAATGATCTCGAAATTCTTTATCAACCATCCCACGATCGCGATCGTAATTTCCATCTTAATGGTCATCGTCGGAACCGTGGCGATGGTCAGTCTGCCGATTTCGCAGTACCCGGAGATTGTGCCTCCCGAAATTTTCACACTCGGCATCTTTCCAGGAGCCGACGCCAAGACGGTGGAGCAGTCGGTGGCGACACCGATCGAGAGCCAGATGAGCGGCGTGGACAACATGAGTTACATGTATTCCACCAACGCGAACAATGGCTGGACCACCTTATATACGGATTTCGATGTAAAGACGGATCCGAATATAGACCAGATCCTCACCCAGCTTCGTGTCAACCAGGCCGCTGCCCAATTGCCGACTGCGGTTACTCAGCAGGGAGTGCAAGTGCTGAAGTCCCTGTCGACGCCCTTGATGGTGATCAACCTTGTTTCGCCGCAGGGCACGTATGACCGGAACTTTCAGAACAACTATGCCAACATCAATATGAAAGATGAACTGGCGCGTGTACCCGGTGTGGGCCGCGTCCAGGTGTTTGGCGGCGATTACGCCATGCGGGTCTGGGTGCAACCGGACAAGCTGGCCAAGCTCGCGGTAACGGTTCCCCAGATCGTTCAGGCCATCGAGGCCCAGAACACGGTCAATCCGTCCGGGCAAATCGGCGGAGATCCGGTGCCGAAGGGTCAGGAATTTACTTATACAGTTCTCTCGCAAGGCCGGCTCACATCAGCGGACGAATTCGGCAATATTGTGATCCGCGCCAATCCGGACGGGTCCATCCTTCATCTCAAGGACGTTGCGCGCATCGAGTTGGGTGCACAGACCTACAACATAGACTCTAAGTACAATGGCTCCCCCTCTGGGGCCCTTGCCATCTACCAGTTGCCAGGATCAAATGCTGTCCAGGCCGCAGCGGGAGTGCACGCAAAACTTGACCAGCTTGCTAAGCGATTCCCCAAGGATCTTCAGTACCACGTCACGCTGGATACGACAGAGGCGGTCACCTCCAGCATGCACGAGATCGTTGTCACGTTGTTTGAATCCCTGGCTCTCGTCATCATCGTGGTCTACATTTTTCTGCAAGGTTGGCGGCCTGCCCTCATTCCTTTGGCGGCAGTGCCGGTTTCGTTGATCGGCACATTCATTGTCTTCCCGATGTTGGGTTTTTCCATCAACACGTTGTCCTTGTTCGGCTTGATTCTTGCCATCGGTCTGGTAGTCGACGACGCCATCGTCGTCGTCGAAGCGGTGGAACGCCATATTGAGGAGGGGCTGTCGCCGCACGATGCGTCCGTCAAAGCCATGGAAGAGGTATCCGGCCCGGTCATCGCCATCGCCCTGGTCCTGGCCGCCGTATTTATCCCGACCGCCTTTATTCCGGGTATCACGGGAAGGTTGTACCAGCAGTTCGCGGTGACCATCGCCGTCTCCGTGATCTTTTCCGCATTCAACGCTCTCACGCTGAGCCCGGCGCTATGCGCCATTCTTCTCAAACCCGGCAAGGCGCACGGCCCTTTCGCCCGCTTCTTTGATTGGTTCAACAAGACCTTTGCCCATGCGCAAAACGGGTACGTCAAATACTCGGCCGTAATGATCCGCAAAAGCGCGTTCAGCATGGCCTTTCTCGCTCTTGTGGCGGCGGTTGCCTTCCTCATCGGAGGCAGGCTGCCAACCTCATTTGTGCCGGAGGAAGACCAGGGATATGTCATGGTCCGCCTGCAACTGCCCCAGGCTTCCTCTTTGCAGCGTACCTCCGAAGCCGCCAGTAAGGTGGAGAATATTCTCCTTCACACGCCGGGTGTGGAAGCTGTCGCCACCATCAACGGCGTCGACCTGATCAGCAACACCCAAAACACCTATACCACCATCCTTTTCGCCAAACTAACCGACTGGGACAAGCGCCACGCAGCGAGTTTGCAGGCGGTAGCCATTCAGAATCAACTGGACCGGAGTTTTTCCAAGGTTCAGGAGGGCGTGGCTTTTGTCATTGCTCCACCCGCTATTCCGGGAGTTGGTAGTTCCGGCGGAGTGAGCTTCGTTCTGGAAGACCGCTCCGGAAAGGGCGGCGACTTTCTTGCGGGTAATACGGATGCGTTCCTTGCCGCAGTTCGCAAGCGACCGGAAATCGCATCCGTATTCACAACATTTGTTTCCCATGCCCCGCAGCTCTACATCGACGTCGATAAGGAGAAGGTCATCCGGCAGCAGGTGAGCCTCAGTGATGTGTATACGACCATGCAAACCTTCATGGGCGGATACATGGTGAACTACTTCAACCGCTTTGGCCGGCAATGGCAGGTCTATGTAGAGGCGGAGGGAAGCTCGCGAACAGACCCCAAGAATATCAGCCAGTTCTATGTAACGAACCCGAGCGGGAATATGGTTCCGCTGGATGCCGTATCGAGCGTAAAACCGATCACCGGTCCGGAGTTCACCATGCACTTCAACGAATACCCCGCGGCACAAATTACCGCAACGGCTGCTTCTGGCTACAGTTCCGGGCAGGCAATGAAGGCGCTCGAAGATACATTTGCACAAACCATGCCTTCAGAGATGGGATTCGATTACATGGGCATGAGCTATCAGGAACAAAAAGCGGCGAAGGGCGTTTCCGCTACTCAGATCTATGGCCTTTCGCTGTTGTTCGTCTTTCTTATCCTTACTGCGCTCTATGAAAGCTGGAGCTTGCCTTTTGGCGTGCTTCTCAGTACGCCCGTCGCGATGTTCGGCGGTTATCTCGCTCTTTGGTCGCGCCACATGGAGAACAACGTCTATGCCCAGATCGGAATGGTAATGCTAATTGGTCTGGCTGCCAAGAATGCCATCCTGATCGTGGAATTCGCCAAACTGGAGCATGATCGCGGAAAAAGCGTAGTAGACGCAGCATTGGCTGGCGCCAGGTTACGCTTGCGCCCCATCATTATGACTTCGTTCGCATTCATTTTGGCCTGCGTTCCGCTGTGGATTGCCAAAGGCGCAGGTGCTCAAGGCCGTCGCATGTTAGGTACAACCGTCATTGGGGGAATGCTGTCGGCTACCTGCATTGCAATCTTCCTGATCCCTGTGACTTTCACTCTCTTCGAGCGGGTTTCGCTACGCTTCGGCCATAAACAGAAAGCGCTCCCAGCAGAGGCGGAGCAGAAAGGGGAGAATCTGTGATGCAGATCTCAAAGGTTTCACTAGGTCTCCTGCTGATGCTGGTTCTTACCGGGTGCAAGTTTGGACCGAAATACACGCGCCCTGTCGTTGATGCTCCCGGAGGCTTCCGAGGGCAAGCCCCTGAACTGAAAGCCTCCGAAGCCGATAAGACCGGGCCGCCGCCAGTAAGCCTGGGCGACGAGAAATGGTGGACGGTATTCCAGGACGAGCAACTCAAGGCGCTGATTCGCACGGCAATCGCGAACAACTACGATGTCCAAATCGCCGCCGAACGCGTGGTCGCTGCGCGGGCGCAACTCGGCATCACCCACGCCGACCAGCTCCCATCGCTCGGCGCCTCCGGCACTTGGACTTCAGTGCGTCAGGAAGAGACCTCCATGTCTCCGGTTTATCGTGCGGAGTCAGGGCAACTGGCTTTGAATGCATCCTGGGAACTGGACTTCTGGGGTAAATACAGAAAGGCCACAGAAGCTGCACGCGCAGGCCTTGCGGCTACTGAGTGGGGGCGGAGGGCTGTAATCAGCACCCTCGTCTCCAACGTGGCGAGCGCCTACTTCCAACTTCGGACACTCGATCTAGAACTGGAGATTACGCAGGACACGCTGAAATCCAGGCAGGAATCCTTACGGTTGACCAAGCTGCTTTCAGATGGAGGCTCCGTCCCATTGATGGATGTGCGGCAAGCCGAAGAACTTGTCTACACCGCATCAACGCAGATTCCTGATCTCGAAAAGGGAATAGAGCAGCAGGAAAACTACATCTCCATCTTGCTGGGCCAGAATCCTGGTCCCACCGCTCGTGGCAGAAAGCTTACCGAGCAACCACTTCTTCCCTCTGTTCCCGCGGGACTCCCATCGCAACTTATCGAACGGCGCCCGGATATTCGTCAGGCGGAAGAACAGTTGATTGCTGCCAACGCGAGGATCGGAGTGGCGAAAGCCGCGTACTTTCCATCCATCTCATTGACAGGTGTTGCAGGCTACCAAAGCACCGCACTCACAAGCCTATTCAGTGGTCCCGCCGGGTTGTGGAATACTGGCGTTTCTGCAGCGCAACCAATCTTCGAGGGCGGCCGCATTCGCAGCAATGTGCATTTAACAGAATCGCAGCAACGTCAGGCTCTACTGGTCTACCGGCAGACAACCCAAGGCGCGTTCCGCGATGTTTCCGACGCTCTTATCGCTTATCGAAAATCGAGGGAGGCGCGTGAGCAGCAACAGCTTCTCACGGATGCCGCCCAGGGCGCGTCTAAGCTTTCGCACGTCCGTTATGATGCGGGAGCCACTTCCTATCTGGAAGTTCTTACCAATGAGACCAACTACTACAACGCCGAATTGAACCTGTCTACGGCACGGTATGGCGAAGTGCTTGCCTTGGTCCAGATATACAACGCGCTGGGAGGTGGCTGGCAATGACATGCTTTGAGCGGATATTGACCTCGGGAGGCGTGCACTCTCTACTCGATCTTTGCATTGGACCCGAATTTGGCTCGCGGGAGTAAGACCGAACAAAGCAAAAAGCCATATACGAGGAGAGTGGGACAAAGCGCATGGCAGAACAGTGCTTCAGAAAGAAGGGGTCAATTCCGCCAGTCTGCGGTGTGCACAATGTGCCGCTCGTACAGAGTCAAGTTGCCATTGATGGGAATTCACCAGGGCTTGGGCAGATCACCTGTCTTAGATGCCCCGTTGGCCGAACCATAGCTTTGGATGCGCAGGGATCTCAGCCGGGAAAGCCAAAATGACCGCTACCAGGAGAGTGTAGTAATGAGAAGGACATGTTCAACGTAGTGACAATTGTAAGAGAGTACGGCAGTGGGGGCGCCGACATTGGACGAGAACTGGCGGAGCTGTTGGGCTGGGAGTGTGTGGACAAGCAGATCATCGAGCGGGTTGCGACGATGGGAAAGGTGGATACATCCTTGGCCGAAGAGGCTGAAGACCGCGGGAGAGAAATTGAACGGAACTCTCGATGTGGCCACCACTACGATGCGGAATGCCAACGACGTGGTTATCGGCCTCAAGCAGGGAAAGGCACAGCCGGCATGCTGCTGCGCGATGAGGCAACGGCGGCGCGCATCCGGCAGAGTATAGAAAATGTGCACCAGGCACGGCTTCACTCAACCAGACCGCCCAACGGGCCGACGATCTCGTTTCCGACATTCAATCCCGCCAGCTTGGGCGGAAGGCCGAAGATGTGGTGTCAAACGCGCGGAGCGCACCCGGAACATCAACACGACCACACAACAGGTACGGCAAACCTTCGATGCATCACTTGGGCCGGACGATCAAGGCGTAGATACAGCGACGAATATTCGGCAGTCGGTATCAAATCTCAATCAGGCCACCGAAAACATGGCCGAGGATACCGAGGTGATGAAGCACAACTTTTTCTTCCGGGGATTCTTCAAGCACCGCGGCTACTACAGTCTGTCTCATTTGACCCCGGGTGAGTACCGCAGAAACAAGCTGTTCTCGGACTCCAGAAATCACAGAGACTGGTTGCAAGCAGGCGATCTCTTTCAACAGGATTCGAATGGACTCGAAACTCTTTCTCCGGATGGGAAGGCGCGTATCGATGGTGCCATAGCGCAATTGAGCGGTTCGCGGGGTGCTGCGTCCTTGATTATCGAAGGTTATTCCGCGACGCAGAGTCCGGCTGAACAATTGGCAGCCTCTCGCAATCGCGCAATCCTGGTGCGGGATCATATCCGCAGGCGCTTTCATCTGTACGCCCAAGATGTGGTCATTGAGTCCATGGGGAATCGGCCAACCGCGCGCCTGGATAAGGACAGGTGGGATGGCATCTTCATTGTCCCCCTCCATGCAGACTCCCGATAGCCGCCATTATTGCACTCCACGTCGTCGCGAAGTTCGCAGTCATTCCAATGCTAGCCAAAGCTCAGGAATCCCGATGGCTGATTCATAGATAACGGAATGGGAACGGCCACAGTCGGGAATGAGCCACGCATTGATTCCTGACTGAACGCCTGTGAGATCAACGGTGTTGAACAGTACCTGCGCACGCGGAAGATGCTGAACCAATAGCTTTGCGCACCGATGAACTGCAAGTATATGCAGAGAGAAAAATGCGTACAGCTTCTTTTACATTAAAGCGTATGATCTTTTCGGACATCTGGTCCTCGATCTGAAGTTGTGCTCTCAGGAGCGATAGCCCGGAGCAGAGAGACCAGAACATCTCTGCGGCGTGTTCCGGGTATTTCCCTTTGAATTCGGGATGTTTGACAAGACAATCCCGCAGCATAGTTATCGACCGCTTCGGGCCGACTTCCCAGAACTGGCTGGCGAGCTTCGGAAACTTAGGCGACTCCGCAACGAAAACTTTATACAGCGCGAGCAATTCCGGTTGCGACATAGCCCGCAGTAGATGAATCCCAAAACCCTCAAGTACCTTTCCCAAAGATTTCTGCGAAACCAAAGTCTCTGCGAACGACTCTTGTAGTTCGAGTGTCTTGCGAGTCACTACGGTGACGAAGAGTTCAGCCTTGGTTGGATAGCGGGAGTAGATCGTCCTTTTCGACGCGCCAGCGCGAGTCGTAATCTCGTCGACATTTGCATTTTCGTAGCCGTGTTCCAGAAATACTTCAGTCGCGATATCGAGCAAATGCTCCATACGACCGGCAACCTCACATGCGGCTGGTCTGCCTGCTCCCTTGCGTTTCCGTGCCACGGCTTTTCTTGACTTCAGATTGGTTCGGATCATGGCGAATCCATTCTACAATATGCTGGCCTACGCCAGAAATGATATGCAACGTATTGATTCCATAGAAATAAAGCCTACCGTCGCCCGAGCAGTATGGGGTCGAACCTGTCAAGTAATTTATTGATACTTGAGAGTTTATTTTCTATTGACAGGAACACTCATACGGACGACAATTTTATTAGAACTGCGCAGTATCATTAAGGCTGGGACTAGGGTCTTGAAGACACGGAATCTTCACAGACACGATTAGCCTGTCTGGTGGTCGTTCCCGGCCATTTACCTTAATGATCGTCCAGGAAACTATGATTTGCAGAAGCACACGCCGAAATCGGCTTCATTGCAGTTCAACGGCATTGACCGTGCCTGTTGCAATTGAACCTGTTCCATGCGCGCTACGGTGAAATACTCGCGCTGGTCCAAATCTACAGCGCGCTAGGAGGTGGCTGGCAATGTCATGCCTTGAGCGGATATTAGCCTCGAAATGTGCGCAGGCTCTTCTCGACATGTGTATTGGGCCTGAATTGGATTCGGCGAGGAAAGGCCGAACAGAGCAAAGAGCTTCAGCCACGGCGAGTGTAGACGATAGATTTCAAGGTTACGCAACCCAAGGAGTGTTTGCGGACAGAACCGTCCATCGAGAAGCCTTCAGCAGGAAACCGGCCGGCTCTCAAGGCATCGAACAAGCAGCAACAGTGTCCGGTCTTGTAACGCTGGCTACTGAAGGTGCTGGTATGAAAGCTATTCTGCACGTCCTTTCGATTGGAGCCGAAGATTCATGCAACACGGTCCGTGATGCACTTCTTCAGCGGCGTAACTGTGGACTCTGTGTCGTGACGAGCCTTTGGGATCTGTACGCGATTCACCAGCAGAATAGCTTTGACATTGCGACACTTCACCAGACGCTTTCCCGGCGAGAAGTACGCGATGCCAGTGAATATATACGCCGCCGGTGGCCGCGGACCAAGATTCTGGTGATCTGCGCGGAAACGGAATTTTTGGATGACCCATTATATGACGAGTGGGTGCCTCCGGGGCTTTCTCAGGGAATTCTGCTTGAGATGATCGAACAGCTTACGGGCGGGTAAAAGGAGAAGTAAATGAGAAGCGGAGAACGCATTCAACGACTTATGGGACGGCGATCCATTGCAGATGCGAGTCACCGCAGGCTGGTACGAAGGTTGCCTTATTGAGGTATGGTTTTATGGCCGGGAGTCTGATTTGTGAAGAGGCGGAAGGCGCCTCCGCAGATACGACTAGCCTGCATGGTGGTCGCCCCCGACCGCTTCTTAGCAGACGAACTCAAGATCCAGGCGAAGGTGCTGTATGAGACCTATGATTCGCGTACTGTCAATAGGGCCTCCAGATGCATGCGATGTCGTTCGAGACGCTCTCCTTCAACGACAAAGATGCCGGCTTTCGAGCGCAACATGTTTTCGGGATCTTTGCACGCTTCCAACGGAAGAAGAGTTTGAAATTGCGATTCTATATCCTCATTCTCCTTCTGAATTCAGCGATGCTGGCGGATATATTCGGCGGAAGTGGCCCAAGGCGAAGATTCTCGTAATTTCGAGAACGGCAGAGGAACTGGACGATCCGTTATACGACGAGTGGGAGCGCCCTGGCTTGTCTCAGGATGCATTGCTGTTAACTATCGAACGACTTGCCATAGACGCAAAGCGGGATAGAAAACCTGCGGTTCGGGCGTCAAGTGTGCGGTGGCAAAGTAAGGTGCCTCATGATTGAAGCCCGTACGGGTCTGCGCGGAGAGCGTGGTCGGCCTGACGAAGACCTAATTACCGCGGCTAAAAATGGAGAATCCTCTGTGCTGGAGGAGTTATTAACGCGGCATCGGACGACGGTCTATCGAACGGCACGCCGCTTCGTGGAGAGTGCTGAAGATGCAGACGACCCGGTTCAGGAGACCATGTTCACGCCTTCTTGGGTATCAGCGAATTTCGCAGTGAGGCACGCTTCTCCACCTGGCTGGTTGCAATCGCAATCAATGCTGCTCTGTCCAGCAAAAGGAAGTCGAGCCATTTCCCCTGGATCTATCTCGATGAGACACAAGAAACAGAGGATCGAAGGCGAGCGTGGGTCGTACCTGATAGACGTCCGAATCCGGAGCAGGAATACCTTTGCCGGGAGTTTCGCGTCCTTCTCCGCCGAGCGATCTCAAGGCAGCACAGGAAATACCGGTTCATTTTGCAAGCATGCGATCTTGATGAATCTTCCATTGAGGAGGCCGTCCGAATTATGGGCATTACTCATGCAGCGGCCAAGTCGCGATTATATCGGGCGAGAAGACAACTTTCGGGCGTTTTACGTAGATATAGCGCCACACGCACGGGTCTCGATACAGGGCGGATTGGACTCTGATGCGGTTTGCGGGAAGTAATTGAGATGAGTTCATTGGCACAACGCGAGATCGCACAGCACGAAGAGCCAGCAAGCCTGGCGCAGCGGACTGTCTATGTAACTCATCCGCTTAGGACAGCGGGAACGAGCCTCTCTGGCCGACCCTCTCCAATGGCGATCATGCCGCCACTAGGCGGCGTTCGCCAAACGATGGCGTTGAGCGAGGTCCTGAATCTGGCGACGGGCAGTTTTCGCACCAGCAAGATGCGGTTTGCCCTCACTGCATTCGGCATGGTGATTGGGACCGCGTCAGTCATCCTGGTGGTCACCATTGGTCTGACGGGTAAACAGTACATCCTCGGAGAAATTCAAAAGATTGGGACCAACTCGGTAGAGCTGGAATACTCCGCTGGCGACGCCACGGCGGCGGAGCAGGTTCTCTACAACGACTTCCTTACTCGAGATGACGAGAAGGCTGTAGACGCCCAGGTGCTCGGTGTGATGTATTCCTCGCCGGTTCTCGAGATGCACGACCGCATCAGCTTTGGTGGAGGTAGTGTCAAGGACACTCTAGTGCTGGGTGTCAGTTCCGGATACCGCAGCATCCGTGACCTGGTCGTGCTCGCAGGCCGCTTCTTCGACCAGGGAGACGATAGCGCTAACATCAAATGCGCGGTCGTCACCGAGCTTTTCGCTCGTGAGAGGTATGGCAGCGATGATGCAGCAGTCGGCCAAACCCCCGAAATCAGCGGTATTCCATTCACTATCATCGGCGTTTTCAAAGAGAGCGTGGATGATTTCGGGCAATCGGAGATCGCCGACCAGACGGTGTTGATTCCGTACTCAGTAGCCCGTTACTTCATGGGGACAGAGAGCATCAAGCAGATTTACTTTTCGATGCGCAGCATGGAGGCGGTGCCCGGTGCCGCTCAGGAGATCGTACGCATCGCACAGGGACGCCACAGGCCCAATTCCATCTACAAGACACAAACTCTCAAGGAACTGCTGACCACGGCAGCAAAAGTGGCCGACGCGTTGACGATGGTCCTTGTGCCGGTAGCAACGGTCACCTTGGTGGCAGGGGGCGTTGGGATCATGAACATGATGCTGGCCAATACAAATGCCCGCATACGCGAAATTGGCATTCGCAAAGCAATGGGAGCTACGCGCGGCGATATCCGCCTCCAGTTTCTTGCAGAAGCAGTCATTATTTCCCTCGTGGGCGGGGTAATTGGCGCACTCGTAGGAATTGCGATGCCGCTGTCTGTCCGCTATTTTACCGACTATTCCGTGCCGATTTCAGCCTGGTCCGTCGTCGTTGGACTTACCGCTGCAACCTTGGTAGGCGTGATTTTCGGCACTTACCCGGCTTCTCGTGCCGCTCAAATGAATCCCGTGGAGGCACTCAAATATGAGTAGTCCCAACGATTATGCCGCCGCCCGTGACCCCGGATTCACAATGAGCACCCCACCGTCGGGTGGACTGCTATTCTCGCCTCTGCGCCCTCATGAATTTGCTTTCACAGCGGAAGAGCGAAGCTCCGTAACGATTCTCTTCGGCGGGCTGACCTGGAAGCATGAGCGCCTGATTGAAGGTCTCTTGTCTGGGGCAGGGTACCGCTGCCAGCGCTTACCTGAGACTGATCGTGCGGCGCATGAACTGGGCAAGGAATTCTGCGCCAGCGGTTTGTGCAACCCCGTCTACTTTACCGTCGGCAACCTGATCCGTTTTCTGCAACGGAAAGAGAACTCAGGGCTCTCACGAGCAGACATCCTCAATAGGTATCTCTACTTTACCGCGGCTTCCTGCGGCCCTTGCCGTTTCGGCATGTATGAATCGGAGTTTCGCGCGGCACTCAAGGCGGCAGGATTCGATGGCTTTCGCGTGCTTTCCTTTTCTCAGGATCATGGCATTTACGCGTCGACCGGCCACAGCGGCCTGCAGTTCTCGGTTGATTTCGGAATGAACACAATGCACACCTTCATTCTAGGTGACCTGCTGAACAGTGCCCAGCACTGCTTCAGGCCATTCGAGGTACAGCCGGGCGCGACAGACAAAGCGATTACGCGGATGACGGACAGGATCGCGGAACACTTCAGAACCCATCGCGGCTTCGAACTCCAGGACCGTGTACCAGAATTTCTGCTTTCCGACAAGAGATCGTACCGGTACCGGGTTCCCAATACGCTAGGGAAAATCTGGTCTCATCTGTATGGCGATGCACTAACGACCGTACTTCCGGTAGCCGCAGGCGAACTGAAGAAAGTTGAGGTGGACTGGCTTCGAGTGCGCCCGGTGGTGAAAGTGATCGGAGAGTTCTGGGCGCAGATGACGGAGAGCGACGGCAACTTCCACATGTTGGAGTTTCTGGAAAAGGAAGGAGCAGAGGTATCGATCGAGCCGATCAGTTCCTGGCTGCTTTACCTGCTGCACCAGAAAAAGACGCGGGAGGCGTACCGCCGGAAGATGGACGCCTATGTTTCTCCATGGACGTCTCCGAGGAAGGCCGTGGCCGCACGGATGTCCTCCTATGTAAAGCAGGCCGGCTTTACACTCGGAGCGCTGATTTATCTTCATCACTTCAGCCGGTTGGCAAGGCTGCTTGGACTTTCCGATCAGGTCCTTGCGCCACAGAGAACTCTTTCCACCCTGGCCGCGCCTTACTACAACACGCTTCTTCGTGGCGGGGAAGGGCATCTGGAAGTAGGCAAAGCGCTCTACTACACACGCCATAAGGTATGCCACCTTGTCCTGGCTCTGAAACCTTTCGGCTGCCTTCCGTCCGTGCAATCGGATGCCGTGCAGGCGTCGCTGGTCGAACGCTTCCCGGAAGTGAGCTTTTTGCCGATCGAGACTTCGGCGGACGGTGAGATCCATGCCTATAGCCGCGTGCAAATGGCGTTGTCAGAAGCCCGCGCAAAGGCCTCGCTGGAGTTTGAGCAGGCGCTCAAGAGCGCGCACCATTCGCTCGATGAGATTCGCGATTTCGTAGCGGCGAACGCGGAATTGCGTCACCCGCTTTATCAAATTCCGCGCCACTCCGGCATCGTTTCTACCGCCGCCAACTTCCTTTTGCATGCGGATCAACTCATGTCCGCCAGCCTCACGAAAAATGCCGGACCTCATCCGCATGCGCAACGAGAGCGCGCGGTTCCATCGGCGGTTCTCGATCCAATTCATTCCACACAGGAGATTGAATCATGAGCGATCTTCCAAGATCCATTACAGAGCATGACCTTTCGTATCGCATCAGCACGACCGTTAACGACGAGCTAATGAATGGGAAACGCTCGCAGATTCCTCCGCCACCTCGAGGCGTGCCGCAGACTCTGCCAGAGCCTGCGTTCCCGCAGAACCCTAATCTGTATGCAGCTCCGGACGAAGCCTACCTGCCGAAGAACGGGAAACGGCATTGGACCGTTCCCCAGATTTACCATGCGATGCAGGGCTGGACGTTTCCTTACTTCCGCTCACGGCTCGCGCGCGGCGAATTCCATCCCATCATTGCCTACCTTTTCAATGAATGGAAATGCAATCTGGACTGCAACTACTGCTGGGCGTATGACAACCGCATCAGCGGCATGACGGAAGACGTTGCGAAGCGCTCGATTGACTGGCTGCATTCGACAACCTGCCGCGTCCTTGCGCTGATGGGCGGCGAAGTGCTTTTGCGCCCTCAGTTCGCGCATAAAGTGATTTATTACGCCGCGAAGAAAGGCTTTTGGGTGTACCTGCCCACAAACGGCCGGCTGATGAAGCCGGACGTAATCGATCGCGTGGCGGATGCCGGAGTAAAGACGGTAAACCTAGCGGTAGATGCCTGGGATATAAAGCCTGGTCTTCCGAAGGCGATGGTCCCCATCCGGCAATACTTCAACCACCTGGTGCGCAAGCAATATAAGTACGGTTACTCCGTCTTCCTGAATATCAATATCTGTCGCAACAACCTTAAAGATGTGCGCATGTTGACGGAACTGGCGCATGACAGCGGCATCGCTACCGATTACCACATCTGCGAATCCCCGATGATGGAGCACGAGAACTTCAAACACCTGAAAGATAATCCTGTCTTCATCCGGCCGGAAGATCACGCAGCCATCGCAGAGCTGATCGACTGGTTGATTCAGAAACAGAATGCCGGCTGGCAGATGGTGAATTCCGTTCAGCGGCTGGCCGAGATGAAGAAATTCATCAACAAGGAACTGGACCAGTGGGGCTGTCGCGCCGGGCAAAACAGCATCATTATCCGCACCGATGGAACGCTTGCCCCCTGCTTCCCCATGTATGCGGCGAACCGCGATTGGGGAACCATTGAGGCCCCCAAGATGGAACCGGACCAATTACGGGTCATGAAGAATGAATGCGAGGCGAACTGCTTCTCCACGCTCAATCACATTCTTGCTTTCTGTTATAACGACACGCGCGTGATCCGCTGGCTGTTCAAGGAATCGCTGCATGGATTCCAGGGCGTACACGGCAATATGGAGTAGGGATTGGCCAGACAGATTTCCAAATCGGAGGTTCCATGCAGGAAGACATCTTCCTCGCATGCTGCGTCGGACTCTGTTTCTGACAGATTCATGGTTGGGATCGACGTGGGTTCGACGACCGTCAAGACGGTTGTGCGTTCCGCTGCCACCGGAGAAACTCTTTTCCACGACTATCGCCGCCACGAAAGCCGGCAGGGCGAGACGGTCCTGCACGCTTTGCAGCGGGCTAAAAGCGACTTCGGCATCGCGGACAGCAACATGCACTTGTTCATGACCGGAAGCGGAGGACAGCAACTGGCGGAGTTGCTTGGCGCTAGGTTCGTGCAGGAAGTGGCAGCGGTCAGTCTGGCAGTAGAGACCTCATACCCTGAGGTGCGCTCCGTGATCGAGTTGGGAGGTCAGGACGCCAAGATCATTGTCTTTCAGAAGGGCAGTGTTCAAGGCCGGCGCAAGAAGATCGCATCCATGAATGACAAGTGCGCGGGAGGAACCGGCGTCGTCATCGAGAAAATCGCTGCCAAGTTGCATATTCCGACCGAAGACCTTCTCACACAACGATACGAGGGTCTGCAGTTATATCCCGTTGCCGGCAAGTGCGGCGTCTTTGCCGAAACCGACATCACGGGACTACAAAAGCAGGGCGTTCCCGGTGCCCAGTTGATGGCCTCGCTGTTTCAGGCCATCGTGCTGCAAAACCTCAGCGTACTCACGCGTGGACACACACTCCTACCCAAAGTATTTCTGCTCGGCGGTCCCAATGCGTATTTTCCGGGTTTGCAGTCTGCTTGGCGGAGGGGACTGCTCGATCTCTGGAAGCGGAAGAACATTGCAGTGCCCGAAGGAGCATCTCCGGAAGAGCTCCTGGTTGTGCCGCCAATGGCTGAGTATTTCGCGGCCATCGGTGCGATTGAGTTTGGAGTTGCGGAAGATGAGAGCACGGCGCAGTACCAAGGAACACGGGCGCTGGAGACATATATTGCCCGGAACGAGACATCCACGGATCAGGCTTCAGGCCTGGGCGGTTTGTGTGCCAATCCTGTCGAGTTACAGGATTTCCGCAAACTATATTCTTTCCCGGCTTCTCTTGGGCCAGCTCCTTCGCCGCGCAACAATTCGGTCTTCATCGGTCTCGACGGCGGCTCGACCTCGACTAAGGCCGTTGCGCTCTCTCCCCAAGGAGAAGTCCTGGCTGCTTCTTATCTTCTTTCCCAGTCGGACCCGATTGCGGATGCGGTGGCTGTGCTTCGCGATCTGCGCTCCCGACTGGAACAATCCGGCCAACCAGTGGCGGTTCTGGGTCTAGGAACTACCGGCTACTCCAAAGGTCTGCTCAAGAAAGTCCTTTCGGCCGACGTTGCGCTGGTCGAAACCGTGGCCCACGCGAAGGCTTCTCTCCGCTTAGATCCCAATGTGGAAACAATCATCGACGTTGGCGGACAGGACATCAAGATCATCCTGCTGCGCGGTGGGGCCGTCAAAGATTTCAAGCTGAACACGCAGTGCTCCGCAGGCAACGGATATTTTCTGCAGGCTGCGGCGGAAGGGCTCGGAATCCGCATTGAAGACTTTGCGGAGACAGCTTTTCGCGCCAGGCGAATACCCCAGTTTAGCTATGGCTGTGCCGTCTTCCTTCAGTCGGACATTGTCAACTTCCAGCGCCAGGGTTGGAAACCGGAAGAGATCCTGGCGGGTCTAGCCACGGTTCTTCCCAAGAACGTCTTCCAGTACGTTGCCGGCGTCTCCAACGTCGCAACCCTGGGCAGGCGGATTGTTCTTCAGGGCGGCACACAGAGAAATCTCGCGGTCGTGAAGGCGGAAGTGGATTTCATCCGTAAGCATTATCACGGAAGCGGGCAACCCGAAGTCATGGTCCACCCGAACTGCTGCGAAGCCGGCGCCATCGGCGCAGCATTGGAGGCCATCGAGCACCACCAGAAAGATCATGTCACCACCTTTCCCGGTTTTCAATCCCTTGACACGCTCAGGTACACGATCCGCCGCGATGAAACGACACGTTGCCGTTTCTGCACCAACCGCTGCTTGCGCACCTTCGTCGAACTAAGTGGTGAAGGTTCCAAGGGGCTCGACCCTAAACGCGTCATCATCGCCAACTGCGAACGGGGCGAGGCGGAGAGCGCGGACCTAGTCAAGAAGATCAATGCCTCATGGAAATCCCTCAGCCAGAGTGCACCCAACTATGTTCAGCTGGCTGCGGAGCAAGCATGGTTGCCAACACATCCAGCTTCTGCCGCTATGAATTCGCGGCGCAGCTTTGTCTCGCTCCTTCCATCCCGGGCTAGGCATAGAGAGCAGCTTCGCGCTCAGATGCACATCGGCATTCCGAAAGCCCTCAATCTCTATACTTATGCTCCCCTGTTCTCCGCTTATTTCGAGATCCTCGGAGTTCCGGCGCAGAATCTTCATTACTCGCACTTTTCAACCCCGGAACGGTATCAGCAGGCGGCGGGTTTCTCTGCAGTCGATCCCTGTTTCCCATCCAAGATCGCCATCGCTCATGTATATGACTTGCTCCAGGGCTGTAAGAAGCAGCCGCTCGACGCAATCTTTTTCCCGATGTTCGATGTGCTGACGACGCCGCTCGACGGCTGCAGCGCATCGAGCGCTTGCCCATCGGGCTCTGCCACTCCAGAAGCGATTAAGGCAGCCTTCTCCCGTACGGTGAACTGGTTTGAGGAGGCCGGGGTCCGATACCTCAACCCGATATTGGATATGGCGGACCGCGATCTGTTCAAGTACCAGATGTTCTCTTGCTGGAAGGATTTGCTCCATCTCGATTGGCAGGAGAATTCGCGCACGGTCGACATCGCGTTTACCGTGTGGAATGGTTTCGAATCCAGGCTGCGCCAGCAGGCCCAGCGCACTTTGAATGAACTCGAAAAAAGCGGCCGGATTGGGCTCGTCATGCTGGGCCGCCCCTATCACCACGATCCTGGCCTGAATCAGGGCATCCTTGAGGAACTCCACAGGCTTGGCTATCCCGTCTTCTCGCAGAGCCTCCTGCCGCTCGATGCCAACCTATTGGACCAGCTGTTTGGAGCGGAAGTTGAAGCCGGTCTGATCCGTTCCCCGCTGGACATCTCCGATGTGTGGAAGCATACGTTTTCCGCGAGTTCTAATCATAAAATCTGGGCTGCGAAATTTGTCGCCCGCCACCCAAATCTGATCTCCGTAGATCTGTCGAACTTCAAGTGCGGCCACGATGCCTTTATCTGCAGGGTAATCGAGCAGATCATCGAGCAGTCCGGCAAGCCGCATTTCTCGTTTCGCGATCTCGATGAAAACCGGCCCTTGGCCTCCATTCGCATTCGCATTGAGACGATGGACTACTTCCTCCGACACTACCGCGATCAGTTGCAGATAGACCCCATGAGTCCGTTGAATGCGGAACACAGAATCGATGCTGGGCTGGTGCTTGCGAACTCTACGGACGTGCCTCAGTAAGGATGGTCAATCTCATGAAATGGTCTCGGTTCATATACCGAATTCGATACTCACTGGCGGCTGCGGCCTTCGCCACCTTTGCCAACCAAGGATCGGCGCAGACTCCGAACAGTGCTTGGCCTGCGCTACTGGATCAAGAGCAGATTGTAGATCGGATGCAAAAGCATGACCAGGCGCAGACGGAAAAGTTAGGCAGCTACCAGGCGCTGCGGCATTATGCGGTGCAGTACCACGGGTTCTTCAAAACGCTCACAGCCAGGATGGAGGTCGAGATCCGCTATGACGCTTCGTCCGGAAAAAGCTTTCGAATCGTGTCGGAGAGCGGTTCCCATACGCTTTGTGAAAAAGTTCTCCGGCGGGCAGTGGACAGCGAGAAAGAAGCATCGCTGAACAGGGGGGCAACGGCATTGACAAGAGCCAACAACAAATTCAGCTCGGTTGGTAGCGAGACCCTAAATGGTCGCCCTGCCTACATTCTTGATGTCGAACCCATTACACCGAGCAAATTCCTCTACCGGGGCAGGATTTGGGTGGATGGGATTGATTTTGCAGTGGCAAAGATGGAAGTGCAACCGGCGAAGAATCCGTCGTTCTGGATATCGAAGACCGTTATCCATCATACGAATGTGGATATGGGTGGTTTCTGGTTACCGAAGCAGAATCGCAGCGAAACAAAGGTTCGAATCGGTGGTACAGCGGTACTGACGATCGACTACGGAAATTATCAGATTGTTCCGCAGCAACAGCGGCCAATGGTCACGGCATTGCGCTGAGAAGTGACGAAGAGGATGTAACCGCGTTAGGTACTTGATAGAAGTTCCATGTGCGCGCCAACGAGATGAAGAGAAAGGAAACACATGACACAGCCGACAAAACTCAGCAAGGCAATGGAGAGCATTTCCGGCGCGGAAGATCTGGTGGAACTGGCGCTCGATATGCGATGGGCCTGGAGCCACGCTTCCGACAAATTGTGGGGGAGAATCGATCCGGAACTGTGGGAGATTACGCATAACCCATGGGTTGTCTTCCAGACAGCCTCTCCAGCCAAACTCAAGAAACTTCTCAATGACAAGAGCTTTCGGGAGGAAGTAGATCGCCTTCGGGCCAATCAAGCAAGAGAGAGCGATGCCACAGCAGGAGGCGATTCGGCAACGTGGTTTCAAAGAGCACATCCCACCTCGAAGCTGAAAACTGTGGCGTACTTCAGCATGGAATTTGGTTTGAGCGAGGCTCTGCCGATCTACTCCGGCGGATTGGGCAATGTAGCCGGCGACCAGTTGAAATCGGCCAGCGACCTTGGGGTTCCCGTCGTCGGCGTTGGGCTTCTCTACCAACAGGGCTATTTTCGCCAGGTCATTGAGGCGGATGGTTCACAGCGGGCTGTCTATCCGTATAACGATCCCTCGCAGTTGCCTGTTCTGCCTCTCAGGGATAGCACAGGTGAATGGCTTCGTGTCCGTGTTCAGTTGCCCGGATATGCGGTGTGGTTGCGCACTTGGGAAGCGAGGGTTGGAAGAGTAAGGCTTCTTCTGCTGGATAGCAACGATCCTGCAAATCCGCCGGCCCATCGAGGCATTACGAGCGAGTTGTACGGCGGCGGAACGGAATTGCGCCTTCAACAGGAAATTATCCTGGGCATCATCGGCTACCGCATGCTGCAACAACTCGGCATTAATCCTGACGTCTGTCATCTGAACGAGGGCCATGCGGGATTTGCCGTATGGGAACGGGCACGCCTTTTCATGGAGGAAACAGGACAGCCGTTTCATGTGGCTTTGTTGGCGACGCGCGGCGGAAATGTCTTCACCACACACACCCCGGTAGACGCCGGGATCGACCGGTTCCCGGCGTACTTAATGGAGCACTACTTTAGCGAATACGCAACACAGCTTCCGCATGTGAACGTTCGCGATCTGTTGGCGATGGGGAGGGCAAACCCCGATGATCCAAATGAACCGTTCAACATGGCCTATCTCGGCATTCACGGTTGCGGCGCCGTAAACGGAGTGAGCCAGTTGCACGCTCAGGTGAGCAGAAAGATGTTCAGCAACTTGTTTCCGCGCTGGCCGGTTGCGGAAGTTCCTATCGCGTGCGTCACCAATGGAGTGCACGTCCCAAGCTGGGATTCGAGTGAGGCCGATGCCTTGTGGCATAAAGCATGCGGCTCCGACCGATGGAGACAGGACCTCGACGATATCGAGACGCAGATCCGCGCCACTTCGGATGAAGAGCTCTGGAAGATGCGGTGCGCCAATCGCGAGCATTTAGTCGATGAAGTAAGAAGCCGGAACAAGAGACAGGAGAGTTCCATCGGAACTTGGTCGGCATCGGGCCGGAGAGGGGCAAACATCTTCGACCCGAACGTATTGACCCTGGGCTTTGCTCGCCGCTTTGCAACCTACAAGCGCCCTAATCTGCTCCTTCGCAACCCGGAACGCCTGACCCATATCCTCACCAACGCCAGTCATCCTGTACAGCTGGTTGTTGCCGGCAAGGCTCATCCTCAGGATCGCGAGGGTCAGGCAATGATCGAGGAATGGGTGCAGTTTTCCAAATGGCAGGAGGTTCAAGGCCGTGTCGTGTTCCTGAGTGACTACGACATGAGCCTGGCCGAAGAACTGGTGCAGGGCGTGGATGTCTGGATCAACACTCCCCGACGGCCATGGGAGGCGTGCGGAACCAGCGGGATGAAGGTTCTCGTGAATGGCGGCCTTAACCTTTCCTCGCTAGATGGCTGGTGGGCGGAAGCGTATGACCCTTCTCTCGGCTGGAAGGTCGGGGACCATCAGGGCTATTCGGACGGGGCGGCACAGGATGCCGAGGAAGCAGAACAGCTGTACTCCGTTCTGGAAAACGAGGTTGTTCCTCTTTTCTATCGGCGCGAGTCTTCCGGTATTCCTTCAGAATGGGTTGCCATGATGCGCGAGAGCATGGCTCGGCTCACCGGGCAATATTCCGCGAACCGCAGCGTGCGCGAGTACACGAAACGCTTTTATCTTCCCGCCGCAGAGGCATACGAAAAGCGAACGAAGAATCATGGCGAACTCGCAGTCCAGATACATGAGTGGCAGACAGAACTACGTGCGCATTGGTCTGAGATCCATTTTCGCGAATTCGAGACCAGTGAGGATGAACACCAGTTTCTCATTCGTGCCCACGTCTACTTGGGTGCAATTTCTCCGGAGCATGTTCGTGTCGAGATATTCGCTGATAATCCTGATGGCGCGCCCTCTATTTCGGAGATGAGCCAAACAGAGGAATTGGTTGGTGTAAAAGGCGGATTCGTTTTCCAGGTGAAAGTCTCGGATACCAGGCCAGTAAGTGACTATACGGCCCGAATCGTTGCTGCCCTCGATACGCTGGCAGTGCCATTGGAAGAGCCACTGGTTTTATGGCAGCGATAGGCGGGAAGAACGGCCTGTGAGCGAGTGGACACATTTGTGGCCAAGGTTCATCGGCGAACCTTGGCCACGTGGCTGGTCATTAGAGGGTCAGGAAGAGGAAAGTCGTGATTCTTGGAATCCTCAAACTTGTGCATATCTTGTTTGGCCTGATTGGAATTGGCGCAGGAACCGTGGTGCTATTAGGCATGTTTACTGGAGAACTGCTCGACAAATGGTCCGCCATCTTTCTGAAGTGCGCTCTTGCTGTAAGCGTGACAGGGCTTCTCTTTCCTCTTCACCACTTCCTTCCTACGCATTGGGCTGCCATGCTCGAAATCTACGTTTCCGGAGTGGCAATCCTTGCGTGGCGCAGGTTCCGTTTAGCCGGCATCTGGGCTCCGGCCTTCGCGCTGAGTATGATCTTCACCCTCTGTCTGAACATTCTCGTCGCAATCGCGCATGTCTTCGATTACTTGCCAGTGTTCGAAATGCTGGCTCCAACACAGCCCAAACTACTGTTCCTCATCACCGAGTCGATGGTCATGCTGCTCTTCGCGGGGCTTGGCATATTCACCGTGAAGAGGTATCGCAATAGGCCGACCAGTTCGACTGATCGGCCACAGGTAAATGAATGAGATTGATGTCGAACTGTTTCGCTGCAATTCTGGCAACCGGCCTTGTCTTGTCGGCTATCTCCGCGCGCATATCGACTCAAGAATCTGGCTCTGGCTCACAAACCTTTACGGGGCCTGATGGAGAGCCGTCCGGGGCCACCACCGGAACAGTTTGCGCGGCCACTGGTCGCAGCCCTTGATCCATGTGTGCCTTATCGGATCAAGATGCGCTGACAGGCGAAAGGCTTCCATGGAGACCGTGCTCTGTGTCGTTGAGGAAAGCGAGAAGCGATGTTTCAACCAAGTGCGTAAGTTCTCGCCAGAAACCGGCAGTCTCTTGAGTAACTTCAGACAGGAGTGCCTGGAGACTTCACTGCGCCGGCGCGGAGGAGCATTCTGATAGCCCCATCCAATTCGCAATATGATCGCTACAGACTTGTGCTCGTGTCGCCATTGGCGTGGCTTATCCTTGTTGAAAAAACTGGATGCGAACTCCATTTGCCACGGCTCTCCATCCCCCGATGGACAAGAGCGGCCGAGCAGGTCCAGACCGCGATTGAAGCGATGTGGGGATTCAAGGTAATCGTCACAGATTTTCTCCGGGACAGACCGGGACGCGACAGCATCGTACTCGTAGAGTTGCGACGTGGGGACGGCACATGTGCCAAGTCCCGTGCCCATCTGTGGGCTCATCTCGGCGATATTTCTGAAAGTGAAATCGCTGGGCCCGAGCGTTCGATTATCCAACGGCTGTTGGTTCATGGAACCACGGGCCGGGGAGTCTTTTCTCGAATTGGATGGATAGACGAAGCACTGAGTTGGATCGGCTCCCAAACCGGAGTGGACCGCTCGCACTTCACAGCCGACATAAAACAGCTCAATGCACAGGCCGACTCCGCCCTTGTCCGATTCGACAGAAAGGATGCCCCAGCTTATTGGTTCAAGGCAGCGGGAGATCCTGATAGCCGCGAATTTCGAGTTACCGCCGCCTTGGCTCAGCTTTTCCCTGCGTATCTTCCTAGGCTCGTAGCCTCTCATGAAACTTGGAAGGCATGGTTGATGGAGGATGCTGGCCATCCGCTCGACGACACAGCTTTGCCACCTCTGCTCAGAGCGGTGGTTCTTCGGCTGGCAGAGCTTCAGAAGGCAAGCGCCCGGCACATCACTGCGCTTCTTGCGAGTGGCTGCGGGGATCAACGCATTGCCGTCCTTCGCATACGTATTCCGGAAACGATGGAGTGCCTCAAAAATGCCATGGCACAACAGAACTTCAGCAATACCCGGCGGATCGGAGACGCACGTCTTCAAGAAATCGGGTCGATTCTGGAGACAGCCTGTCTCACCTTGGAGACGATTGGAATCCCGGACACGTTGATTCACAACGACCTCAGCTTTGAAAATATTCTTGTTGGGCGCAATACATGCGTCTTTACGGATTGGGCCACGGCAAGTATAGGCAACCCATTTGTGACCTTTGAGCATTTGCGGGTGCAGATCGCACAAGAGAAGAAGACAGAAGCATGGGTGCCTCAATTGACCGAGATCTATCAGGAGAGCTGGCGAGCATGGCTTCCTAGTTCCCAAATCAAGCGCGCCTTTTCGTTTGTCCCCCTGATTGCCGTGGCATCGCATTTTTACAGTCGGCGAGAGTGGCTTACCTCGGACCGCCGGCATGAGCCACAGTTCCAGAGTTACGCTCGTGTCTTGGCGCGGCAGATGGATCGCGCAGCGCGGGTACTTGAACTTGTGCAGGACTAAGTGCTCAGTACCGCCAGTGTGTGCAGTGAGAAAGCTTCGGAGAATGACTTGATGATTCTGGCGACTGTTCCGGAAGCCCAATTCACACGAGGCACAGAGATCAAGAACTCTTGTTCAATGCATGATGCTGTTACTTCGCCGCCATGGGCCCCGCCACCCTCCACACCAAGACAAGACCGATCGCGAACGAACGAACTGAAAAGTGTGTTGGACTCACCTGTCCTTCGCTTCGGAACACCAACGTCGGTCAGACACAGATTCAGCGAGCGCGTGGTGAAAATGCAACAGATATCCGGAATGATGCACGAGGCATTCGGCGAAGTGGTTGGCTTGTCAATGAAATCGGCTGCGGAAATTGAACAAGGAAGGGCCTTCCCTGAACCCAACAAGCCCGAAAAGATAACCAGGGTTTTCATGGTGCCGCTCGAAAAGCTTTTCGATGATCTCCTGCCTCCATTGGAGCGTGACGACCATAAAAATACGGAAATCTGTCGAAATGTCCCAGTAATGGCATGGAAATTTCAATCTGTTCCCCTGCTTGCGGTAACAACTTCATTCTCTTATGCTTATCGTCATTTTATGGGAACAGAAGCGTGAATTTAAGGAGCGATTCGGGAACAACATTTGCGGTGGCTTTATTGTTGGTAGCGGCCTTCGGTTCCGGCTGGCTGTCCGCAAACAGGGCTTCTGTCCCGTCTTCCCGACCAGCCGGTCTCTTTACTATTCGGGAATGCCGGTCTTTGAATGTTCTTCCGACGCCGTTAGCGTTTGCGATTGATCGCGGCCGGCAGCCTCAATGAACGGCCTGCCATAGTAAGAGTCGAGCAGGATCGAGCGGAGTTCATTAATCAACGGGTAGCGTGGGTTGGCGCCGGTGCACTGGTCGTCGAAGGCTTCCATCGCTATGTGGTCAAGACGGCCCAGGAACTCGGCTTCGGGCACGCCTGCAGCTTGGATGGAGATTGGGATTTCGAGGTCACGCTTGAGATCCTCGATCCAGACGACCAGGTGCTCCACTTTCTCATCGTTGTCGCTCCCGCCGAGGCCGAGGACTTCGGCGATCTCGGCATAGCGGCAGCGGGCCTTGGGCCTATCGTATTGCGAAAAAGCAGACTGCTTGGTGGGGTTGTCATTGGCGTTGTAGCGGACGACATTGGCTACCAACAACCCGATTGCCAACCCGTGCGGTAGATGGAATTCGGCGCCCAGTTTGTGCGCCATGGAGTGGCAAACGCCCAGAAAAGCATTGGCAAAAGCCATGCCGGCAATCGTAGCCGCATAGTGGACTTTCTCGCGGGCCATCGGATCGCTGGCGCCGCGCTGGTAGGCATGGGGCAGATAATCCTTGAGCAGCTTCAGCG
>Ga0181520_10002682_pt1 | contig 32597 bp, 28 predicted proteins | sample PEATcosm2014_Bin_29_FD_132451 | JGI IMG/M metagenome (GOLD analysis project Ga0181520, IMG submission 132451) | Peatland microbial communities from MTU Mesocosm Facility, Houghton, MI, USA - PEATcosm2014_Bin02_30_metaG | ecosystem: Environmental > Terrestrial > Soil > Wetlands > Peat | place...
CTGCCTTCAACTCCTTGGGGGTCTGCTCGAAATAGCCGCGCCGGTACGACAGCTTGACGTCGGCCGAGGCCGGTCTGATCTCGATGCGGCGCTCTTTGCCGATCTCCCGGGTGTCGGTGGGCGTATAGGCGATGGTGTAGTAGCGAGATCCGTTTTCGATATCGCTGGCCAGTGCCTGCTTGAATCCGTTGGAGTTATAGGTCGCTTGGCCGCCCGTAGCCTTGGCCACATCGTCCATTTGCGCCTGACTAACGGCGCGCTTGCTCATCTCGCTCTGGAGTTGGCTTGATTGAGTACCGATCAAAGATTGGAAGGCCGATACAGCAGGAGTGGAAGGCCCTCCGTGCCCTTGGGCGGCCGAAGACCCGGTATTGCCCAGGCTGGCGCCAGCTGCAACCGGCGGTGCACTCGCTTGGTAAAGCCCTGGGGTCTCCACGCCGGTGGCGGCGATGGGATAGAGCGACACGCGCGCGTCCGCGAGCATGGCCAGCGTCTTCGCGAATTTTTCATCGTACGGGCAGCCGCCATTGGTCAATTCAGTCTCGCTCACCATGGCAGCCAGGCAAGCAGGCATATCGCCCAAGAACCAGATCACGTTCTTCCGGCCGGGAACGCCGGCCAAATAGCGAGAAAGCTGCTGCAGGGCATCCAGTGTTGTCACCATGCGCTCGTTGGTTTCAAAGCCGGCCTCCTGGTCGAGAAACTGTTGCAGAGACGACGCCATGTCAGCGAGCGAGGAACTGCCGGTTTCGTTGGCCTGTTGCTGGATCATGGCCGTCGCGCTGTTCATGGCCGCGGTGGCGTCGGGCGTGGACAGCAGCGAAGAAGTGGACGGGTTGGCGGCAAGGCGCCTAATCGACTCGCGTAGAACTGCCGAATCCTGTGTGAATCCCTGCACAAGGCGCATGCGTTCCCCGAGCACGAAAACGCCGATGCGAATGCCGGGAGGAATGGAACCGAGGTATTTGACCATTTCCTTGTGGACATAAGCCTGATCGCCAAGCTGCGTGTTGAGTGCGTCCATCAGGAGCACGTTTACAGCGTCCTTCTCTCGTACTTTGGGAATATTCGTGAAAGTGTTCGGAGACAGGGGCGCGGCGGGTGCTGCGTCGGCCGGGGCTTCTTCGCCAAAATTCGGCTCAAAGAAGGTGATCTTCTGCTCTTTGCCGTCTTCGAAAACCTTGAAATCTTCCTTGTGCAGGTTGGGCACCACCTGGTTCTTCTTGTCCAGGGCGACCACATCTACCAGCACCGTCCTGACATTGATTTTGAGCGTGGCGGCCGGCGTCTCGGTATCCGCGGGCGCTGCGGTCTGGGCAACCATAGGGCTGGTCAAAAGGGCGGAAAGCGCAAATACGAACAGGGACGAACGGCAATACGGCATTGAATTCTCCTCGAACACGAACGGTTGATGCCAAACTTGAAAGCGGGTCTACAACTCACAAATTGCGCGGAATGGTCTCGCGCAGGCAGAGCCAAGACAACATCGGCCTCGCGCGAACTGGGCCAAAACGGAAGAGCTCAGGGCGACGGAGTGGCCTGGGGTGCTGGGGCAGCGCCGGGTCCGTTCCTGGGCTGCTCCGCCTCGCCTTCCGGCACAATGCGCGCTTCGGAGCGGAAAACATGGTAGTGCTCAAACGCAGTGTCGTTCAACTGCATCCGGGACTGTGCCGCACTGCCCTGTGTTACGCCGTAAACGTCCTCCAGCAGATTGAAAGGCCGCGACACGGAAATGGCTACGCTGTGCAACGGGCAGATGTAGATTTTCCCGCCAATCTCTACCGGCCCGTATTCCACCAGGATGTCGGCTCTCGAGACCGGGCCTGTCAGCCAAAGGTCCGCCTTCACTGTTAGACGAAGAATGGCGCCTGTTGCCGGGTCCATGCTCAACTCCCCGCGATAGCCGGTCACGGTTCGCAGGGCGCCGGGGTCGCCGGGAACCTGCACGATGTAGTGCGACTTCTCCGGCGCAACCGCGTAGCGGAAGACCGCTATGGGCCCGCTCACCGCCTGCTCCCAATGGCCCCACTCCAGGTCGGCTCGAAGCACGTCTTCGAAGACCGCACTCAGAATCGAGCCAAAGACCCCGGCGGCAACCAGACGTTTTCCCGCAGGCTCAGGTTTCTCGCCTTTCGCCGCAGCGTCTTTCACTTCTTTCCCCTGGACGATATGCACGGAGGATTCCAACCTGTCGGTCATCTGCAATCCAGTTTGCCCTTTGCCATGGAAATGCGAAGCCTTGGGGGGCGTGTCCACAAAGTGGATCGTATCTTCGGTCGCGATGAAGTCAGGCAACCGGGAGATGGCCGACTCCACATAATCGCGGCTCTTGGCCAGCAAAGCCCGCTGTGCGCCGCGATCGAGCGCAGGCGTTGACGGGATGTCCGCCGCAGGAAGATCCAGAAAGCCAGATAGATCCGACACCGGAATCAAGGCCAGCCTCGACTTCTCGCCGGGCAGCCCGGCGCGGAGCCCGGCCAGCCGGGTGCTGCTGAGCCGCTCGGTCAGCTCCACGGTGCGAAGCTGGTTGGCCAAATTCTTGTCCGACATGTGACGAGCTGGCTTCAGGGCGCTCTCCAACTGCTCGACGGTCATCTGTTCCGCGGCCGCCATCGTCAGGGGCAGGCCTGTCAGCAGCAACAGGAGCACGAATTTAACCATCCAGCCACCCCCCGATTCACTGCCGGTCCAATCTTAGGTGCTCAAAAAATACCTGTAAAGTCGCACCCAAACCGTGAAGGCTCGATTGGGCAGCCTTGGCTTCCGGGTCAACTGAAGGACATATCGATTGGACCCTGGCCTGGATGTCCGGTTAGGGCAGTTTCTTGAGGTGGGACAACTCAGACCTTGCGGCCAAGCGGGTCAAGAAATCCGGGCCTAAACCGCAGCCGGTCAACCGATCCCCGATTTTTGCCCTCTGCTCTCTGTCTAACGCGCGCTTGCTTTTCTTTCAATTGAGCTACGCGGACCCGCTTCGCAGGTGGATTCTCGAACCACCAACTCGGGGAGAATCGGCACTGCATCGGGGAAGCTCGCCTGGCCGCGAATCCGCTGCAGAAGGATCCGCGCGGCCACCACCCCCATTTGCTGCAAAGGCTGGTGAATGGTGGTCAGGCTCGGATTGTGGTAGGCCGCTCCTTGAATGTCGTCGAATCCTACCACGGAAACATCCTGGGGCACGCGAAGGCCGTGATCCATCAGCGCTCGGATAGCACCGAATGCCGAAATATCGTTGTAGCAGACCAGCGCAGTGAATTCGACGCCGCGGTTGATCAGTTCCTGGGTCGGAGCAAAGCCCATCTCCGGGGTTGAAACACGCAACTGGATCTGTGCCACCCGTTCCGGTGGTATCTCAAGGTTCAGTTCCTTGGCCACGGCCATCAGGCAGACCCAGCGCTCGTCGGCATCGGAGCTGTGGCTGCCGCCGCGCATGAAGGCAATCTTACGGTGCCCCAACTGGTAAAGATGACGCAAAGAAAGTTCGGCCGCCCGCCGTTGATCGAGCACCACGTTGGTGACGCCCTCGAATGTGCGGTGCCCGGCCACCGCCACCACCGGCAGATTCCAGCTATGTTCCAGCGCCGTATCGATTAGGATGAACCCTTCCACGCAGCGGTCCATCAGCAAGCGCGGATACTCTTCAATCAAGTCTGGCTTGCGCCGATGGCTGGCGGTCAAATAAAAGTATCCTTCCTCGATCAGTAGTTCCTCCACGCCGGCCAAGACGTGGGTCGCATAGTTATCGTTCAGCTCCGGAACGAGCACACCCACTGAAAAGCTCTGGCGCTTGCGCAGCGATCGGGCATAAAAACTCGGCCGGTAGTTGAACTTTGTAGCTGCCTGGGTAACCCGGTCGCGGGTTTCCTGTGGAATCGAGCGCACTCCGGGGGCATTATTCAGGACCAGTGAAATAGTGGCTGGAGATAGATTTAGATACTCGCCCAAAGTCCGCAGACTGATTAATTGCCCCGGCTGTGGCTCGGTGCCCGCTTTTGTTCGCTTGGCCATGCACAACTGTTGTAACACCGTTGCCGCACTGCGCGTTGTGATAGCAACGCTTTTGGACGAATTCTCTTCGCCAGAGACCAGGATTCTCCTACTTCTGAACCTGGGAGGCCCGCCCAAGTCGGCGGCGTGAAAGGACATGGCTTCAGTCGTGCCGCAAGTAGTTCAAATAAACCCGGGACTCAGCCCTCAGGGGATGCCGAAACGTGCAGCGAGGGCTATCGAGGCGCTGGTTAGCTTCGAATCCGCACCGGCGCGTACTTGCGTCAGCATAGCTGTTCGGAGTGGTAAGACAGGGCACTCCCCGACGACGACAAGCTGATTTTTACGCTTCCGCGTTTGGAGAAACCGCGGGGCCGGCAGGATTGGTGCGCCGCAGGTAGGCCCACAGGTAGAAAATACCCATGGCCAAAAGCGCCAGCGAGGCGGGACGAGTAAAAACAACTGCCACCACATCGGCAACGAATCCAGTTGGAGCGAACGCATATTTCTGAGTCAGAAGGGTGAACATTCCCAGCGAAATGTCCCCTGTGAACAGAATGGCGCCTGTGCTCACAACGAAGGCAATCCATCGGACCCGGCCGCCCTGAGCCCATAGCAGCGCGCAGCCGGGAATCGACAGCAGCAGCAGTTTGGCGTCGTAGGGCCGGTGATAGGTCACCAACATGGTCAATGCCGTTACTCCCGCCAGCGCCAGCCAGGCTCTCGACTCCTGGAACCGCAGGCGAACCGTGCGCACCGCCCACATCGCCAGCATCGCGCCGCAAATCAGGTAACTGAGCCGGTTATAGAAGTGCGAATCGTCGCGGAATATGCTGATGGCGGCTTGCAGATCCACAACCAGGCCCGAAGTGCGCCCCATCATGGAATGGGGCCCCGGATCGTTCAATCCGCCGTGAGCTGAGATTGTGGCGAGATTAGCCTGCCAGCCCTGCAGCCAGCCTGGGGCGACAATCCACACCCATACCAGTGCGGTCAGTCCCAGTATTCCAGTCAGCAGCAAAGCCTGAAGCGCTCGTTTTCTTTGTACCCTCCCGGCCAGGAGGAAATAGAGCCACACCAACCCGGCGTCGTGGGGCTTCATCGCGACACTCACAGCCAGGCAGAGCACGCCGATCTGCCAAAACCTGTCGCGGCATAGGCACCAGGCGCCCACCACGCAAAGGCCAATGACCAAGCCCGCGGTGTTGCTGGTGAAGAAGATCCCCATGCCGTTGGCGGCCAGCAGGCAAATCAGAAATAGCGAGGCTCGGGGCGCCAACTCAGCTCCAACCTCCCACATAACCAGCGTGGCAGCAATCATGGATCCGGAAAGAAGAAGGAACCAAAGCACTTGCGCGACACCCAACGGCAGCACCGCTAGCGGCGCCACAATCACGAACGTTGTGGGAACGTTCACAAACATGGTTGCGATCAGGCGATCCTTCACAGGCTGCGAAGGGTATTCCCCTCCATCGTTCCGGTAGAATTGCTCCATTTCAGTCAAATTGTATGGGTTATGGTGTGCCATCAGGCAGCGCGTGCCATAGTAGATGGCCTGGAAATCCTTCGGTCCACCACGAACCGACAGTCCGAGCGAGAATCCCCACACGATGGAAATGGCGCTGCAAATCAAAATAAGAATCTGGCCAGTTCGTCGGGTACGGACCATTCTCAAGCCCCACACTCTTTCGCCTCAAACCCGTGCCCAGGAGACACGAGCCAGGCAAAGCACAACGCGCCGCTTTAACCTACCAAAGCAGGCCTGTGGCGATCAATTCGGAGCAAGACAATCCAGCCAGAGTATACAAAGAAAACTCTGGGCATGGCGCCGATCCCGGTTCGAAAGGAGGCTTTAGCTGTTACTGACTGCAATGGATCCAACGTGGCTGAAGACGGTAGCTAATGAGGTGGCAAACGCTTTCGTGCCGGCGGTAGCTCCAATCACGATTAGCGCAACCACCATGGCGTATTCCACCATATCCTGGCCTTCGTCCTGCCAGACCAATTGCTTCATCCTTACAGCCAGTTTGAAAAGGCCAAGGTTCATTCAGATTCTCCCGATTCGTGCGAGGAGGAAAACTCCAGCAAATTAGCCCCCCTTTGCTCGCAATCTGCAAGCGCGTACAGTCAAGCTTGGTGGGGTTGGGTAGAAACCGGAAGCAGGCTTCGCCTCTTCCAGTTACGGAGCAACCAGGTCATGCAGAAAGGGGCCGTATCTCGGCAACGCCTTCGTTGGGCTCTGGAAAGGATTGAGCGTATCCGCTGGCGTGAAAACCCGACCCAGTTTTAAAACCACTCGGAGAGACTCTCTGACCACCCGGTCTGTCGGCTTGATCTCTCCTGTTACGTGAACCGCGCTCAAGCGTGCGCGAGCAAGTTCCCCATCGAGGTGCGGTTTAGCTGTTGGCGACTGCAATTGACGCCAAGTTTGAGAACATCGTGCCGAAGCTGGTGGCGGCGGCCTTCATCGTCACGATACTGCCGAGGCCAATAAGGGCAACAACCAAGCCATATTCCACCATGTCCTGGCCTTCTTCTTCCATGATCAGGCACTGCAGTTTGACGTAGACTTTCAAAAGCGCATTGTTCATTCGGATTCTCCTGGTTCTTGCGCAGACGAAAACTTCAACACCTTGGCCCCATTCGCTCACCAATCGCAAGCGCTCGCAGCCTGAAGGGATTTGCTTTGGAAGCGGAAACAGGTTTCCCCTCCCGGTGAAAGAACCGGAAGGTGGTGCGGAGGCAATGCCGCATTTCGGCAATGCCTCCGCCTGGATCTGGATAAGGCTAGCGGATTCGCAGGACTGACAGCCCCATTCAGTTTCAAACCGATCGGAGAGACTCTCTGACCACCCGGTCTGTCGGCTTGATCTCTCCTGATTCCATGAGCCGCGCTCAAGCAAGCGCAAGCAAGTCCCCGGTCAAGGTGCAGATTAGCTGTTGGCTACTGCCGTCGATGCAACATTCGAGAACATCGTGCCAAACTGGGTGGCTACAGCCTTCATTGACGTGATGACGCCGAGGGCGATAAGGGCAACGACCAAGGCGTATTCCACCATGTCCTGACCTTCTTCTTGCATCATCAAACACTGGATCTTGACGTAGACTTTCAAAAGCGCGTTGTTCATGTGGTTTCTCCCGGATGATTTGATTTCTTCCAGCTCTGGGCTGGCGATGCTCTCTTTAAAGCAAACGAAGCGCCACTTTCGTTGTTCCTGCCCCTCATTGAAAATCAAGGACTTACGAAATGGAGGCAAGAGCGGAGCGTCAACATTCGTTTACACGTTACCCTGGATCGATGCGCTCCGGTTACAGGTACAAAAGGTAACTGTTGCAAATCGAACCACTTCCGAGCGGCGGGCGGGAAACTCTCCGATAGCTTGAATTGGCAGGTCTCGTGCAATGTAAGCTGTGGAACACCGCGAAGCTGAAGATGCGTTCGGATAAGGTAGGTTCAGGTTGGGCTCGAGCTTGAGAATTGGTGGAAACAAGAGCATGGCGGCGATGCTGTTGCGCGCCCTGGCACGGTTACTGGTTGCCACAGTCTGCGGCTTGGCCTTTGGCGCCACGGTGCAAATGCTCTGTGTTGCGCTTCTTTCCGGAAGCTATTCCGGAACCCGCGATTCGGTCGTCTACTGGGCTACGGGGCAACAGTTGGCACACCATGCCAATCCCTACGACCCCGCGGCCATTTTGCATCGCGAGCGCTCTGCTAACGGTTTTCCTGCCGACCGCTCCCCCTTGTTTATGCGCAACCCGCCCTGGAATTTACCGTTGACGCTTCCGCTAGGCTTCGCAAGCGCGTGGCTTGGGTCGCTGCTCTGGATCTTGTTTCTGATGGCGTGTATGGCCCTTGCAGTCCGTTTGCTTTGGCTCATGCACGGACGCCCCGGCAATCATCGGGACTGGCTTGCTTATTCCTTTGGTCCAGGCCTGATCTGCCTGATCAATGGACAGATTTCGGCCTTGATCTTGCTCGGTCTGGTGCTGTTTCTGCGCCTACACAAAAAGCGCCCGTTTCTCGCGGGAATGGCGCTCTGGCTGTTTGGCCTCAAGCCCCATTTGTTTCTCCCTTTCGGTGCGGTGCTGCTGGTTTGGATTGTCCTTTCCAGGAGCTACAGGCTCTTGGCTGGCCTGGCCTTTGCCTTCCTGGCTAGTTGCGGCTTAACATACCTCGTCGACCCGCAAGCGTGGACCCAATATCTGCATCTGGTTCATAGCTCCGGGATTGACAGGGATTTTATTCCTTGTTTGAGTTTTTACCTGCGCTTCATCCCTGTGCCCCACGCCTTCTGGCTTCAGTACCTGCCTGCCGCGCTGGGCTGTGTCTGGGCCTTGCGCTATTACTGGCCGCGCCGCGCTGTATGGGACTGGACCCTTCACGGCAGCCCGCTGATGCTGGTTTCCATCATGGTAGCGCCCTACTCTTGGCTCTTCGATCAGATCTTGATCATTCCTGCCGTCCTGCAGGGCGCGTATGTTACTCGCTCCCGGAAGCTTCTCATTTGGGCGGCCCTGCTCAGCGCCGGTGCGGAGATCGGCATGATCTGCAACCTCTGGCACCCCTCCGCCGTCTACCTTTGGACGCTCTGGAGCGCGCCAGCCTGGTTGGCATGGTATCTGATGGCCGATCAGCAGGGGTTCGTGCCGCGCTGGCTGGCGGCAAAGGGAATTGGGCGGTTTCAGCCACTGCACCTGGCTTGCCCGCCGCAGTCTGAGACATCCTTCCAGCCCATTGCACCGGATACGCTCACAGCCGACGGTTTCGCACTCTGCACCGTGGAGCAACAGCAGGTCATTGGTTCAGTCCCGGCGGAGTAAGCCCTTGAACCCCGGCTTGGGATATCGCCAACTCCTCAGCGGAATGCAATCACCGCAGCGTCGCTTTGGAGCGGCGATAGCTCCAGCATGTCGCCCTTTGCTGTCTGTGTTGCGCCGATCGTTCCAGCGGGCAACTCCAGCACGGATTGCGCGGTCAAGCACATCGACATCCTCCACGGCGGAACCGACTCGGCAACCTTCTTGACCCGGCGCTTCCCGTCAAGGTAGACCAGATCGATGGAGAATTGCATGCCTACGGTGTGAACCGACTGGCAAGGGAAGATCCACAGTCCTTCTCCCTCGGCAAGGCCTTTGTGCCCCAATAGTCCCTTGTTCCGCTTGGCGCTGGTGTCGGCCACTTCCAGTCGCGTGGCAAGCGTGGACTGACGCGTGAGGTTCTTCACTTGAAGCGGAACTTGAGGCTCGGCTGCGCGGCGCTCAAAACTGTGTACCATTTTCAGCAGTTTCATCCAGACTCCTTGTAAACCAGTGTACGAGTGCATTTCCACAATGCAACCCAGAAACGGCGGTCGAGCGGTTCCGTAAACTTCAATCGGCAGGCTTGTGAATCTCCGAATGTCCGTACTCTGTAATAGGGCACGATGTTGATTCGTGCCTCAAATGGCTGAAGGGAAGGGTGGGCTTTGGCTCCTGCGGGAGTGGCGATGTCGATAATGAACTAGTTCGTAAAGGCTCATGTAGGCTGTGAGATAAGTCCTCAGCTTGTTTCCCGGCGATGGGGTCTCGACTCATCCCGAAGAAAAACGAGCGGTTTGGATCGCTCCAAACCGCTCGTCGTAGATCACTGGGTCTCTGCCCCACATGGCTTTATTGAGGGGCCGTAGCAGGCGCCGGACTGGCAGTCCCTGAGGTAGAGGAGGCACCAAAGGTCCCTGATGCGCCATCCACCACGAGCGGCGCCTCAGGTTTCAGGCTCTCCACCAACTTCTCTACGGGCATGGTTGCCGGTGCGGGCGCCAGCGTGTTATCTGCGGACTTTTCATCCGGGGTGTTCATAGGGATGCCCGAGTTGGCAGGCAGGAACTTCTCAGGGAATTTCAACGAAGGCAACGCGGCGCCCACTGCAATGGGAGACACGATCTCCGGCGTCACAATCACAATCAACTCGGTGTTCGTCTTGTTCTTCGACATCGACTGGAAGAACTTTCCCAACACCGGGATATCGCCCAGAAAGGGGATCTTCAAAAACGTCTCGGTCTCGCGATTGTCGAGCAATCCGCCAATCACAAAGCTCTGACCGTCCCCCAGTTCCACTTCGGTATTCACCTTGCGGGTAGTAATTGCAGGCACTTCAAAGCCGGCGATTTCGACGGCATTAGTGAAGTCAAGTGCACTCACTTCTGGCGCAACCTGGAGCCGGATCGTGCCGCGGGGAGTGATGGTGGGAATGAAGTTAAGGCGAACGCCATACTCCTTGAACATGACAGTGATCGTGGTCGCCCCCGCCGTTCCTTGTGCCATGGGGAAAGGGTACTCTCCACCGGCCAGGAAACTCGCTTGTTTGCCGTTTGCCGCCATCAAGTTCGGTTCGGCAAGAACTTCTACCACGCCCTTGGTCTCCAAGGCCTGAACGTTGAATGCCAGTGGCAAATTGCCTGGATTCTCGACCAGCAGGTTCAGTGGATTGCCAAACGCGGCAGTGGTCCCGGTAGCTCCGGTGGCGATGGCCGGACCGGCAAACTCACCGGTCGTGATCCCGCCAACTGTATTTCCCAAACCAAGGCTCGCAAGGTTGATGCCCAACTGCTTGCTCTTGTTGCGATCCACACTGGCGAATCGCACTTTGAGCAAAATCTGCGGATCGGCTTTGGGAACCTCCACATTCAGCAGGTTCACCACCTTGCCGGCACTGGCGGCGATCTTCACCGCCCGATCGGAACTGGACAGATCCTTGACCGTGCCGCGCAGAAAAATGCTGCCGTTCTCCGAAGTAATCTTCAAAAGCTGTCCCGGAAGTTCGGTCCGGATTTCGCGGCGCACTGCCTCCAGATGGTCGTTGGATGCAGTCACGCTGGCTCGCACCGTCACGTTGAAAAACTGGCGCGCGCCACCCGCTTCCCAGATGATCAAGCTGGTCTCGCCCGGCGCTTTACCGTTGATCATGATCTCGGTCGGACTAATGGCGTTTACCACCGCGATATCGCCCAAGCCGACCGCAACCCGTTGCACGGTGTGGGCGCAATCCAGCAGTACCGACTTGCCCACCGCCACGGTCAGATCGTTAACAGAATCCTCCGTCGCCGCGCCAGCCGGTTTGCTGGCAAGCTTGGCTTCTTCGGCCTGCACGTACGCCCCACTGCAAAAAGAAATGCAACAGGCTGTCAAAAGTGCAATGGCAATCCCAGACTTTGCTCTCACTTGGTATCCCCTGGAGCAGAAAACTTCTGTTCATTCCGTGTTGATCCGCTGATCACTTCAATCGAAAAACTCTTCGGGGCGGGCTTTTTTGCGACCTTCGCCACCGGATGCTTCGAGGCGGTGCCGGGCGCGTCCTTGAAAAGATTGGCCGTGACCGTACCGGACGTTGCTGTGATCTTGGTATCTAACGGGTTTCTCAGAACAAGCTGAATATGTGTTTGGCTGCTGGCCAGACTCAGAATCTCTGCCTGCTCCGGCGTAACCAGCAAATTCACCACCTGCACCGGTTGCGCTTTGCCATCTGCCGATTTTTCAATATTCACACCGGCCGACAACACTTCTATGTTCTGAAGCAGTGTCTTTACCTGGGAGCCCTGGTCGTTCGTGGTACTCGGCTGCCCCGGAGGTACGCCAGAAATCAGTACGTCCACGCGCATGCCCGGCGTCACAAAGCCGGCAACACCTACAACATCGTCCACTTTCACCGCGCAGGCTCGCATCCCTTGCCGAATGGTGGCGGCTAAACCACCCCCGGCGCCCGGCGCGGCCAACCGGTTCTCCATAATCGGTTCGCCGGCGTACATATCTGCCAGCACACCCCGGCCTACCAGAGACGCCTGATCCTTCTCGAGAATGGCCCCCTTGGGAACCATTCCGGCCAACTCCATGGTGGTCAGATTCGGTAATGCCAATACGGAGCCGAGCTTAATATCTCCGGCTGCCGCTACCACCCGCGTGGTGGCTACTTGATGGGCCGGCGTCGACATCTTCGAACCGACCATCCGCACGACAATCAGCGTACATGCCGCGGCAATGACAAAAGCGACAAAAAGAATGGTCAGCAATCTGCGATTCATTCCGAATCCTGTCTCGATTTCTTGGGGCTATTCCGATTTTAGCAATCTCGGTACCAAACTGGCCTAAGAATGGTCTAACTTTCCTAAGAAATATTCTGAAACTCCCATGGGCTGTTCGAATGCTCAAAACAAAAGGACCTCGTCTGAGCCCAAACGATCGTCGCGCGGCTTCCCGTCGCCTTTCCCGCCAAGCCAGACTGTCATCCTGTAGCCGTGCGTATCCTATTCACTTCAATGTGTAGCTAGAGGAGCACGCCTTCGATATCAGTCGCGCGGTTTTCCTCGTTCAGCAACCGACTGCAGAAAGTCGAGTGAGTCCTCCTTTATGAAGAGCGGCCCCTTCCGGCGAGGCTGCCAAGTGAAATTACTCCAGCCTCTAATCGGCACGATTTAGAATGCAGGTAGACCCTCCTATTTGGATGAACCTGGCCGACGTCCTGGAGCGGGCCCGGATCCTGGAGCGGTTCCACGACTGATGCGCCCTTCGGAGCGCTGCGGTAAGTGGCTTCTCTCGAGCAGGAATCTTGAGAAAAAGCCAATTGAAGGCAGTGGTTTCGGGGAACGCCAATTGTGGGACAGCTATAGCTTTCCGACGGTGTCGTTTGAAGGCGGGCTGGCTTGATCGCGCCGAGCAAACGTTGCACACTCGACGATCCGGAAGCACCGAACGCGGCCACAAAGAGGTTTGTTCAACATGGGGTCTTTCCACACCATCACGATATTCACCGAGGAACCGATCAGCGCCCAGGGGCTGTCCTCGTTTGCAATCTCCTTGATTGTGCATGGTGCCTTGGTGGGGTTCGTGCCCTTCTGGATGATTCACTCTCCGCACATCCGGGAGCACATCCTTCCAGAGAGATACACCGTGCGGCATCTGGAGATGAATATCCAGGCGCCGGTGCAGCGGGCTGGCGGCAAGGCCATTCCATACCCTCACCCCGCCCCGGCCGATCCCAAGAATTCCTCAGAGGGCGGTTCGGCCGTTCCGCCCAGCCCGATGGCGCGGCAACTGGCGCATTTGCAGGTTGGCGCGCAGACGCTGGTGCAGCCGGACATACCGACCAAGGTCAAATTGGATCAGGAGATTCCTGTCCCCGCCGTCGTTCTCTGGACGCCAGGGCCTCCTCCCGCAAAGACCATTGTTGCGCCCCAACCGCAAGAGGCTACGGCCTCCGACGTCCAGCCTTCGCCGGTTGCGCCCAACCAGGAAAAGAAACTGGCCGACACTGCCGTTTCCGCCTCCGCAGTCGAATCGAAACTCCCTGTCCTTCCTCCCAGCACCACATCGCCTGTGGTCGCGCCCAACCAGAAGCTGGCCCAGAAGGCTCCCGAAACCTCTTCGAACTCTGCGGAAAAGCCCACGCCCACCGCGGTGCTGTCGCTTTCCACCCTCAAGATGGCGCAGGGAACCGTGATGCTTCCCCCGGTCAATGAAACCGCGAGCGCAAACGCGCCGGGTGTCGGCGCGCCTGGCCAAAGCAAGCCATCGCCTTCCGCCCATGGAAACAAACCGTCCGGCTCCGCTGCGGGAACCGGAAGCGGACAGGCCCCAGGCAAGGACGAAGCAAAAAAGCCCTCTGGATCCACTCAGGAGGCTCAGAACAATCAATCTGCATCGCACTCCCAAAGCCAGAAAACAGCAATCGAACCCGAGAGTGGCGCGCCGTCCACGACCATTCGACTTCCCAAGGACGGGCATTTCGGCGTCGTGGTCGTGGGTTCTTCCCTCGAGGAGAGCTATCCCCAAACCGCCGGGTTTTGGAGCGGCCGGTTGGCATATACCGTGTATTTGCATGTTGGAATGGCCAAGAGCTGGATTCTTCAATACTCGCTTCCACGTACCGTGGATGCGGAGGCATCGGGCAGTTCCATTCGCCCCGATGCGCCATGGCCCTTTACCATCGTCCGCCCCGACTTGAGCCCCGACGATATCGATGCCGATGTCCTCATGGTCCACGGGCTGATCAACAAGGCAGGCCAATTTGAGGCTTTGTCCGTCGTCTTTCCTCCCCATTTCGCCAAAGAAGGCTCTGTGCTTAGTGCGCTGCGCAAGTGGGAATTCAGACCTGCCAAGCAGAATGGGCAACTGATAGACGTGGAAGTGCTGTTAATCGCGCCGGAAGAACCCGAGTAGGCTCGCGGCATTCCCTGCAATCCTGCACTCTTTAGAGGTTCTCTGAGGCGGCGCCGATGGCCGCGTCAAGCTGTTGGGACTGTTCTGGAGGTCTGTCAACCCTTAAGATACGATGGCCTTCAAAGCTTGGTCGAGATCCCGGGGGCAATACATCCCCGTCTGGCCCGTCGACCTGAAAATCAACCTGCGAGCGGTTCGAATCGTTCGATGAGCCAGCAGCTTTTTGAACGCTACCAAACTACTTCGTGCCGAGAAATCGTTGCAGGAACTTTCCCAGTGTCTTCTTGTCTACCTGCCGGTCGCCGCTCGTCTCTGCAGTCTCTCTCTTTGGCGTTTCAGGAACCACGAATTTCAGTCCCACTCCATCTTCTCCCCAGCGCACTGCTTTGGACTGAATCGCGATCGCGTGCTCCTGCGTTGAGTCGTCTTTGTCGGTCTTCTGCAGAGTCATGGTTACAACTGTCCCAGGGTACCATCGCTCCTCAGTCACAAGAAAAAGGCCCGTTTCGCTCACATCGCGCACGGCATGCTCCTCGGGGGCTGCGCCCGTCCAGTAATAGGCAACCAGGCCCGGAGCAGGCTTTCTTGCAGCTCTCCGACGATCCTCGGAAAACCAATCTTTCATCCTGCTTATCAGTGAAGCCATGGGCTGCTTCTCCACTTCCGTAATCGGTTTCACCTGTCGGCTGAGCTTTGGCCTTTCCTTGGCCAACCAATTTTCCATCTCCTCAGCTTGGCAAATCAGCAACTGATCTCCCACGTTCGTCTGCGACGAGTATATGGTGTGGGTTGGCAGTTCCAGCACACTGGCTGCCTCTGGTTTCAACGGGGCAATGCGAAAGGTGGGGAATGATTCCACGACGTGGATAACGCGGTAATCCTCGTCCAGATACACCAAGTCCAGGGCAAAACGCACCCCAACCGTATGGATTCCGATCGAGGGAACTACCCAAAGTCCCTCGTCCAACCGAAGTGTCAGTTTGCCAATGAGCCCTTTGAGGCGCGTAAAGACGGTATTGGCAACCCCGACCCCCAGGCTGAGAAAACTTTCGCGGGTCTGGTTGTATACGCAATATCGTTTTCGTTCCATCCCGTCTCCTACCTGCCGAGAGCCATCGGAAGCTCGCCGTTGTCGTCCAACGACTGCTACCCGCCCATCCTGTGCCTGGTCGTCAATCCATCCTGCGCCCCTTGTTCGGAAAGAATACTGATTCCTCTCCATCGTGAATCGGCGATCGGGCCTGGGATTTCTTCCTGTTGTGCTGTCAAATTGACGGTTTGGCTCCAATTGTGAATCTCGATCACCAACCGTCCTGCCCGCTGATTGCCGACATAAACGGGCGGACTGGGGAGGTAGGCAAACTCCTCCCCAACTCCACGCTAAAACGATCTAGCTGCCAACTCCAGCGGTTCTCCAATTGCCGTACCTGTGCAATCAAAGCCAGAGAGGATTCTTCCCTAAAGAGAATCTCCTCGCACAGACTTAGCCAAGGCACGTAGATTGGAGAACCGCCCTCAGAAGGGCATTCTGCATTGAGGATCCGGTGTCGACCTCTCTCCAGGAGCAAGGTCGACACCACATCGGAAATTCCCGCACCTGCTTACTTAACCCGAGTGCGACGACGCTGGATCAGAAAAATGAGTCCGGCGACGAACAGCACGCCGCATACGATCCGAACAATCAGGACGTTGTCCATATTCGCTCTCCCTTCTCTCAATGATTGAGAAATTCTTTGAAAGCTTCTTTCATTGAAATCAATGCCGGCCCCAGGGTCACCAGGAACAGCGAGGGGAAGATGAACAGCACAAGAGGAAACAACAACTTCACTGTCGTCTTGGCTGCCATCTCTTCCACTTGCTGAATTCTCGTGGTCCGCAGTGTGTCGGCATGAGTACGCAATGTTCTTGCAATGCTGGTTCCAAACTGCTCCGATTGAATCAGCATCGACACTAAATTGCGCAAACTGTCCACATCGGTGCGTTCGGCCATGTTTCGCCACGCATCCGCCCTTGCATGTCCGGCACCCTGTTCAAGAACCACAATGCCGAATTCTTCGCTCAGTGCCGGGTGGGCTTTCTTCAACTCTTGACTGGTGCGCATGGTCGCCTGGTCCAGACTCAGACCCGCCTCCATACAGATCACAAGAAGATCCAGCACGTCCGGCAAACCGCGCCGAAGAGCGGACTGCCGCTTTTTGATCTGGCGCCCCAGCCAGAAGTCGGGACCAAGATAACCTAGCCCCAGGCAAGCCGGATACACCATCATCGGGTTCGTCGCACCGGCACCCGTCGCCCACGCCAACGCGCAGAGACTTAGAGGAACTATTGCCTTGGCCCCGTAAAGCAGCTTCACGGCACCCTCGTCCCGATAGCCGGCACGGATCAGACGCTGTTGCGCCACCGACACTTCCAAAACACTCTTGGGAACCACACGGTCGAATTGCTCTACGATCCCGGTGATCGAAAGTCCGGAATCCTGCAGCTTGCTCTTCAGGCTCTTCTCCGGCTTGTGCACCTGGCCCGCGATCACGCTGGTCATGCGCTGCAGCATCGCCTGGCGATAGAACAGCAGCATTCCCACAGTCACGATCAGCAGGAAGACTCCGAAAAATGCGAAGATGGCTATCAGCATCGGTTTCCCTCAAACATCCATTTGGCAAATCTTGTGAATGATGAATGCACCTATGACCGTCATGATCCCGGATATATAGAGCATCTTCACGCCTAGTTCGGTCGTCCACAGAACGCTGATCATGTCGGGACTGATCAGATAAATCGCGGCCCCGAGAAATACCGGCAGTGCCGAGAGAATCCATCCCGTCAGGCGTCCGGCTGCGGTATGAGTCGCAACCTGACGCCTCAACCGAAACCGCTCCCGAATCACCGCCGAGGTCTTATCCAGCACCTCGGCCAGATTGCCTCCGCTCTCCTTTTGAATCATGATCGCCGTCACCACGATGCGCAGATCCTGCAAGGGGACGCGAGTCACCAGATTGTCCATCGCCGTCTTCAGCTCTAGACCGTAGTTATGTTCGTCGAAACAGATCTTGAACTCCGTGCTTACCGGGTCGGCACACTCGCGGGTCACCAGCGCCATCGCGGCATTCAGGCTGTGTCCAACCCGCAATGCGCTCACCATCAGATCGAGCGCCTGGGGCAGGCCCGCTTCGAACTTGCCAAACCGCTTGGCGCGCTTCTTGAAGACATACACCAGAGGCAAAGAGCCGCACGCCAAGCCCACCACCAAGGCGATGAACGGTCTATCTGTGCGCGCGTAGACCAAATACCCGGGCATCGCAAAGCACACTCCGGTGGCCAATAGCAACCCGCCTGCCGTCCACTTCACATTGGCCTGGAACAGAACGGCCCGCAAGGCCGGTACCATCTCCACTTTCAATAGCAAGCGATGGATCATGGGGATGGCGCTCAGCAACTCGTCCTTGCGCAGATCCACGTGCGGATCGCTGCTGGCTGCCGTCCCGCTTGCCAAAGCTGCATCCAGCGTCGCCAGAACCTGCTTGGTCTTCTGCGACGCGCCGGTTCCGCTGGCCACAATCAGCAGCGTTACCACCGTGAACACTCCAAGAAAAACCAGCGCGATCACTAATCCCATCGGTCTTTAACCTCAGTTGACTTCCGTTATCCGTTCAAAAAGGCTCGGCGGCAGCGAAATGCCCGCAATGCGAAACTTCTCCAGAAACTTGGGCCGGATACGGCTCGGCTGGAAGGCCCCAATCACCTTGCCGTCGGCGCCGATGCCCTTCTTGTTGAAGGTGAAGATGTCCTGCATGCTGATCACGTTCTCTTCCATCCCTGTGATCTCGGAAATGCTCGCCACTTTGCGGGTACCGTCGCTCATGCGCGAGACCTGCACCACGATGGTAAGAGCCGAGGCTATCTGCTGGCGCACTGTGCGCTCCGGCAAATTCAAAGTTCCCATCGCCACCATCGACTCCAGGCGGGTCAAGGCGTCGCGCGCCGTGTTCGCGTGGATGGTGGCCATCGAGCCTTCGTGGCCCGTGTTCATGGCCTGCAGCATGTCAAAGGCTTCGTCGCCGCGCACCTCGCCGATGATGATCCGATCGGGGCGCATGCGCAGGCTGTTGATCAGAAGTTGCCGCTGCCGGATCGCACCCTGCCCTTCCACATTCGGCGGCCGCGTCTCCAAGCGCACGATGTTTTCTTGCGCCAACTGCAGTTCGGCCGCGTCCTCGATGGTCACAATCCGCTCGTTCTTGGGGATGAACTGCGACAGAATGTTCAGAAACGTTGTCTTGCCGGCACCGGTTCCCCCCGAGATCAGAATGCTGATGCGGGCCTTCACCGCCGACTGCAGCACTTCCATCATCTCCGCAGAGATGCTCTTCAAATTCACCAGTTGCTGCGCCGCAATCGGGCCCGTGCCGAAGCGGCGAATCGAGAGCGATGGGCCATCCAAGGCCAGCGGCGGAATGATTGCGTTCACACGGGAACCGTCCGGCAGGCGCGCATCCACCATGGGGGAAGACTCGTCAACGCGTCGGCCCACTCGCGACACGATTCGATCGATGATCTGCAAGAGGTGACGGTTGTCGCGGAAGCTCACATCTACCCGCTGCAGCAGACCACCCTTTTCCACAAATACGTGATCCTTGTCGTTCACCAGAATGTCGGAGATCTTCGGATCCTTCAGCAGCGCTTCCAGCGGACCAAGACCAAAAACTTCGTCCAGTAGATCGGACTGAATCTTCTCCTGCTCGTCAAAGCTCAGAGGCACCCGCTGGTCGCGGATAATCTCGCTTACGATCCCCGCCACCGCCTGCTTGGCCTGGCTGGAATTGACACGAGACAGCTTCTCCAGATCCAGCTTCGATAGCAAAAGCCGATGAATTTCCGATTTGAACTTCTCTACGTTCAGTGTTTCCATGTCATCCTATTCATTCCCGCAACGCCCTTAGCCGCCGAACAGGCTGAAGCCCTTTTTGGCCTTGGGCTCTGCTTCGTCCATTCCGACCGCGGCACGGGCCATCTGATGCAACAACCGTGAGATCGGCGAGGTTCCCAGAGCCAGAGGAGTCGCCGTGTTCTGCGCCCTGCGCGCCGCCGCCCAATCGTTGGGTACGCGCCACTTCACCGGGCGCTTCAGCGCCTTTACGATATGTTCTTCGTCAATCTCCATCGAACGCGGCGAATACCGGTTCAGCACCACTTCGAGGTTCGGGCTCCCCGCCTTGAAAAACTCCGAGATCAGACGATTTGAATTGCGCAGCGCCGAGATGCTGACCTCGGTCACCAGATAAACCGTGGCCGCCGAATCGAAAATCGCAATTTCGGTCGGATCGATGCGTGCCCCGGCATCCACCACCACATGATGAAAATCCTGCCGCGCCACCGCCAGGAGTCTGTCGATAGCCTCGGTGCTGGCATGGATTTTGGCGAACTCCCCGGGCGAGGCCAGAACCAACAGACCCGAACTGTGCTTGATCAGCAGCTTGGACAGAAAATTGGAATCTAGCCGAGCTGGGTCCTGAAGCGCAGTGACCGTGGAATAAGGGGCTGCAATGCCCAGATCCAGCGCCACATCTCCCAGCGGCAAGTCCAGATCGATCAGCACCGTACTCTGGCCCGTCTCCTGGGCCAGCGCTACTGCGAAATTCGAGGCCAGGGTCGTGACCCCATTGCCCCCCTTGGCTCCCAGAAACACGAACAGCCGCCCGATTGCCTTCTTGGTGAGCCGCGTCGCTGGACGCCGCACCGAGGCCCGGATCAGTGCTTCCACCATGGCAGCCGGTTCAAATGGAAGGGTAAAAAATTCGCGCGCCCCGGCCCGCATGCAGCGCACCAGCATCTCCGAATCCGTATACCCGGTATGTACCATCACCGTCGACGAACCGGTGGCGCAGATTGCCTCCACCAACTCCAAAGCGTATTCCGGGTCGCTGTCCAACTCGATCAGAATTACGTCGTAGTGCTGTTCCATCAATTTCGGGATCTCGTCCAGGGAAGGCGGGTAGGCCGAGAACTCGCGCACCACACCGCCCTGATAGGTGGCCAGCGCCGCGGAGGCCATCTTTCGCCGCCGTTCGTCGGGCCCAATCAACGCGATCGACAGGACGTCGGCGCCAAGTGAGTCGGAATATTGAGACGGGGTTGACATGTTGAGATTCCTTCTCCTCTCTGCTTGCAGCGTTCCTGTGCGATAGTCCGCGAGCGGCTACCTGGTTCCCATCCAGCATTTCCCGCCCCTATCCCTCAATGGGAGAAGAAGGAAAGCAGCGTTCCGATGGCAATGGCCGGTGCATAAGGCATCTTGCGCGACTTGGGGTTCGACAGCACCCGTTCAGGATGAGGACGCAACCCGCGCTTCTTCCACCCAATGACAATATCGGCAGTTCCGCTGAAAAGTTCTCCCAGGAACCCCCCGAAGGCCGCCCAGCAAAGAGCCATTACCCCCCCGGCGATCGAGGTCAGCAAAAGAGCCACCAGCAGTTGCCAGGGGCCAATCCAGGCTCCGATGGCCGCGAACAACTTCACGTCGCCCATCCCCATCCCGCCCAGAAAGAACAAGAGCCCGTAGATCAGAACCGCCAAGCCAAAGCCACCCATGCTGTGGCTCACCCCGGCCCAGCCCCGAGTCCATGCAGACACTCCAATCCCGGCAAGGAGAAATGGCAAAACCAGCCAATTGGGGATGCGCCGCGATCGGATGTCTGTGAAAGTCGCCACGGCGAGCACCAGACAAGTCGGCCACCAGGCGATCGATTCCATTCCAAGACTCCTCGGTCCCCATCCAAGGGGGACATTGCCCACTGAGCAATTCACTATCCAAATCGGCACTTTACCTTGAAAGCTTGAATTGAAGGGCTTGGCCCACCTCCCCCGCCCCACGGTGTGCACGGATGTTTACAGACAGCTCCAGCGGTGAAGCGCAGCATATACACTGGCGGTCCGACCTCTCGCCCCTCTTTCCCCTCCTCAGCACCGCGCAAGCGCCCAAATTTGAATTTCGCGCCGCGGATGGCCGCGCCGAAGCTCGCCTCTCCTTCGTCACCCGCGAGCATGCGATAGGCCACCCGGGCACGCGCCCCCACTGCGCTGACCGTTCGACCGGCCTCCAAATCGCGACGGGCATTAAGAACGTCTGATTTTCCAGGACCAAATCCCTTTTATGCTGGTCAAAATCGCCCTCTTAACCTGAAAAGATGTCTCAAATCGGTGCATTATGTGTCTAAAGTCACAAAAGAACTACTCCATGGAATACACTAACCAGTAAAGCTTCCAAAGATTGCTGACGATATCTGAGAGTGTCACCGTGCCGCTCCCGCCTCGCCATTCTTGTCTTTGGGCCAGGCAAAATGAGAACGACATCTCGGTTCGCTTCTCTGGCGCGCAGACGGGGGAAATCGCAAGATGGTTCGGATCGCGTTGTACTCGGAAGATCGCACACTGCAGCCCCTCCTCTCGTCCGCTTTGGGCAAGGATTTTCAGGTCCTGCTCCAGCCCACCGAGGAGGGTGTTCAAGATCTGATCTCCGCCGCCCAGTGCGACGTCACCATCCTCGATCTGAACTCTACACACGAGTTGCTGCCGCAGCGCATCGAGTGCTCCCGGCGGATTATCGCCACCCAGATCCCCACCATCATCATGGCTGACGATGGCCTGCGTTCCACGGCCTTTGAACTAGTTCGCACAGGCGCCTACGGGTATTGCCGCAGACCGCCCTCGATTCGCGATTTGAAGATCATGCTTCACCGCGCGCACGAAACCTTCTTTCTCAAACGCCAACTACAGGCCGCTGAGCAGAAGCTGGAAGCCGAGGGATGTTGCGATCAGTTGATCGGCTCCAGCTCCCAAATGCGGCAGGTATACCATCTCATCCGCAGTGTTACCAATATTGATGCCTCGGTCCTGGTGACCGGCGAAAGCGGCACCGGCAAGGAACTGATCGCACGCGCCGTCCACAACCTCGGCTCTAGGTCCAATCGCCCCTTCGTGGCCGTTTCCTGCGGCGCCATTCCTGAAACCCTCATCGAGTCGGAACTCTTCGGTCATGAGAAGGGCGCCTTTACCGGCACTGTCGGCGCACGCGAGGGGTACTTCGAGCAGGCTGGCGACGGCACACTCCTGCTGGATGAAATCGGCGAGTTGAGCCTCTACACTCAAGTCAAGCTGCTGCGCGTGCTGCAGCAGCGCGAGTTCAGCCGCCTGGGCAGCAATCGCCTCATCCCTCTGCGCGCCCGGCTGGTCTTCGCCACCCATCGCGACCTCGATGAAATGGTCGCTCAGGGCAAGTTCCGCCAGGATCTCTATTACCGCATCAACGTGATGCGCATCGACGCACCGCCGCTCCAGGAGCACCCCGAAGATCTGCTTCAGATCGCCATGCACTTCGTGCGCCAGTACGCCGAGCTCTATCGCAAACCGGTGGAGAGCATTCACCCCAAAGCGCTGGCTCAGCTCCAGGCCTATGCCTGGCCCGGCAACGTCCGCGAGTTGGAAAACGTCATTCAGCGGGCCATCATCGTCTCCCGCGGCGAGAGCATTTGCTGCGAAGACCTGCCCATCAACATGCAGGAAGACAATGTGGTCGATATCGGCGAATACTCGCCGGCAAGCTCGTTTGAGCGCAAACTGCACGACTACAAAATCAAGCTGGCGGCAACTGCGGTCCGCGAGAACAACGGCAACAAGACGCTGGCTGCCCGCAGCCTGTGCATCTCCCGCGCCTACTTGCACCGCCTCATCCGTAATGCCGACCCGATTCCCGGCTTTGACCAGGATGCCGGTGAACGCGAAACAGCCTGAACCTTGGGCAGCTATCTTCGCCGCTCATTTGCGCCTTAGGATCTTCCCACGACAGCTCATCGTGGTGGGAAGGTTTAACGCGGACCGCTCTGTTTTTATTCTTCCTGAGCCAAGTGTCAACCTAAAATCGATCTAACTTTGAAACGTTGAAAATGGTGCCGGAGAACGATATGGCCGCATCGCTTCAGCTGACGAATGTGTTGCGCGAGTTTCGCGAAACGCATCCAATCCAAATCCTTCAATGGGGGCCCCACCGGTGGGAGTACGTTTGCGGTGGAAACCAAGGCATCTCCATTCTCCTTGCCGGCGGCGGCGGCAGCACCGCTGAATCCATGTTTTCCATCAATGCGGCTTTGGAGCCATTCTGTCGCGTCGTTTCGGTCTGTATTCCAACCACCGCCTCGACGGTCGCCGACATAACTCTCGGCATTCGGGCTATTCTCGATGCCCTCGGAATTGAAAGAACAGTGCTGGTCGGCCATTCGCTCGGTGGCTTGGTCGTGCAGTCCTTTGCCGTCTATTATCCCCAGCGCGTATCTGGTTTGGTGCTTTCGAACACCGGTTTTTATCTGGGTCTGCGCGCCGTCTTGCTGCCTGCCGTCGCAGGCCTAATGGCAGAGATACCGGAAGCCTTGCTTCTGCGCATGGTCACTTCCCAGATGGCCCGCTTGCTGCAATCGGCGGAACAACCCGAATTCTGGCTTGACTTCTATCGCAAGGAACTCAACCAGCCCGGCGCCGGAGCCAGAATCAGGCACCAAATGATGCTCATGGCCAAGTTTGCCCGTTTCTTTCGGCAGAATCCCATTCGTTCCAGCCTACCCTGGGTTCAGGCTGTTCCGGTTCAAATCATCTCTTCCGAAGACGACCGGGGATTTACAAAACGCGAGGTCGCCTTTCTGGGCCAGTTGTACCCCAAGTCGCAAACATTGATGCTCCCCAAAGGCAGCGGCCATCTGACCTTCTTAACCCGTCCGCAGGAATATGTTCGGTCCCTGCGAGAATTCCTAACTTAGAGCCGGCACCGGCCATTACTCAAAGATGCTTTGGACGCGGCCTCGCCCCGATTTAGAATCGATTCCACAACGACTGGTTATAGACCTCGTGGTGATACTGAACCTCGGAGCCTTTGACGAACGTGCCCAACTCGCGCGGACTGCGGTCGGCCGCAGCCTGTTTCAGATCGGCAAACCGCCCCTGCACGTCCGTGCCAAGAATCTTCGCGATCCACTCGGAGTCTTTGAAATCGTCGATGGCCTGCTGAATGTGATCGGGCAGATACCGTTGCGCCTGGCGCAGATTCTCGATGTCGGCCTTGATGCCGTCGATGCCCGTCTTGAAGACCGAGTACATCGTAAGATAAGGATTCGCGTCCGGGGCCACAGAGCGCACTTCCACGCGCATCGACTTTGCGTTTCCGATGGGCACGCGGATCATGGCGCCGCGATCGGTGGCCGAAGCCTTGATCTGGTTCGGTGCTTCAAAATGTGGATCTAAGCGGCGATACGCGTTCACGCTGGGATTCATGATCAAGCAAGTATCCAGAGCATAGGTAAGAATGCGGTCGATGAATTCCCAACCGAAGGCGGAAAGCTTTTCCTGGCCTTGCGGATCCCAGAACAGATTCGTCTTGCCTTGTGCGACCGAGACGTTGGTGTGCATCCCGCTGCCGTTCACACCAACCACCGGCTTGGGCAAGTAACTCGCCGTGTAGCCCATGTTATTGGCAACCTGCCGCGTCAGCAACTTGTAGAGTTGGATCTGATCGGCTGCCTGCACCACTTCGCCATAGCCATAGTTGATCTCGTACTGGCTGGGCGCGACCTCGGGATGGTCTTTCTCGTTCTGGAAGCCCATCGCCCTCTGCACTTCGGCAGACGCGTCAATGAACTGGCGCAGCGGATCGAGAGGCAGCGCATGATAGTAGCCGCCGGTATTGATGAACTCGAACTTGCCGGACTCGCAATACTTCTGCTCGGCGTCTTTGCCTGCGAACAGAAAGCCCTCGATCTCGTTGGCGGCGTTCAGCGTGTAGCCCTTTTCTTTGTAAAGCGCGTCGGCGAAGTTCTTCAGCACGCCACGCAAATCGCCAGCGTAGGCCGTCCCGTCTTTGTCGATCACCGTGCCGAACACCAACACCTTGCCGTTGCCGAACACATCGGCGGGCGCCCAGTAAAAGGCGCTCCAGTCGATGCCCAGGCGAAGATCGCTTTCCTTCTGAGCCGTGAACCCTCGAATCGAGGAGCCGTCGAAGGTCAGGTTCTCATATGCGCCGATCAGGAACTTCTTGTCGTAATCCAGAAGGTGCAGACGTCCCTCGAGATCGCTGAACAACACAGTGACGGCCTTGATTCGCTTCTCGTCGGTCAGGTATTTGAGACGCTTCTCGCGAATCTCGTCCGCGGCAACGCGGTTCATGCGGTCGGCCTTGGCTGCAAGGTTCAACTCTTCCAGCTCTTCGTAGGAGAGAGCAAGAAAATTGCGATAGTCAATCGACATGGGTCTCCTTCTTCCGGGGCAGATATGTTGGGCATTCAACACAAGCCTATGGCCGCCATCATAAAGATCCCATCAAGAGTCCATGAGCATGCCGCCACCGTGCCGGTCGGTTGCCCTTGCCGGATCGAACTCATGGCGTTGCCGCGCTTGGCCCCACCCCCCTGGCCCCATGGGCGCTCTTCTGACAATTTCTTTGTGCACCCCGCACCGCATGGATTTACCCTTGATGCGACATTTTTTTCCAATGTCGCCTGCGCCCTACGACGCCGAGCCTCAAATTCTTAAACCGGATGCAAGAAGGAGATCCATGTCTAGCGATTACCGCAATTTTCTAGCCCTCTCCTATGAGGAGTTGGAAGTGCTCAACCTCGAAGCCAAGGCAGACAGATCCAACCGGACAGCAGCGGACGAAGTCCGCGAAAAGCGTCTCAAGTATCTGACCGACGAGAAGCGAATCAAGGCTGTAACCGTCCTGTTCAGCGATTTGGAAGGCCGCCTGCACCTGCTGGATTACGACAAGAAATTCTTGCTGGGCGCATATGAAAACCTGACCTTCGACGGCTCTTCGATCCGCGGTTTCACCGCTCAGAAGGAAAGCGATCTTCGTCTGGGCATTGACTGGAGCGCTTTCTATTGGGTTCCCGCCGACGTCTTCGGTACCGGGAAGGTTCTGGTCTTCGGCAACGTCATTGACAAGGACGGCACCGTGTACTCCGGCGACCTGCGCGGAGTCCTGAAGGCCTACGCCGAAGAGCAATTCAAGGTCAACGGGTACACGCTGAATGCGGCCACGGAGATCGAAGGCTTCCTGTTTGCCGGCAAAGACGCGGAGCAGAAGTACTGCGTCACCGGCAAGTTCGAGTTCATCTCCAGCGGAGGCTACTACCACTCGCTTCCCCTCGATCCCCTCCGCCAGTTCATTGACACCTCGGCTGAAGTGCAGCGCGCCATGGGCTTCCAGAACGAAAAGGATCACCCCGAAGTCGCGCCCAGCCAGTTCGAGATCAACTACAGCTACGCCGAGGTGGTGGGCGCCGCCGACCAGATCCAGCTCTACAAGCTGCTGACTCGCCAGATCGCCAACAACATGGGCTATACCGCCTGCTACCTGCCCAAGCCCGTCGTCGGCGTCAACGGCAGCGGCATGCACACCAATGTCTCGGTCTCCAAGGGCAAGACCAACCTGTTCTGGGACGAGAAGGGCGAGGAGCAGCTATCGACCTTCGGCTGGAACTTCCTTGACCGCATCCTCACCAAAGCGCTGGACCTGTGCCTGGTCTTCAACTCCAGCGTCAACGCCTATCGCCGCCTTGACCCCCACTTCGAAGCCCCCAACCAGATCCGCGCCTCGGCGGTGGATCGCGGAGCCATGGTGCGGGTGCCGATCGGCAACCACCGCTCCATGCGGACTGAGGTGCGCGCCGTCGCCCCCGACGCCAACCCCTACCTGGCGCTGTACGGCATCTTCAAGACCGGTATCGACGGCGACATCTCGGATCTGGAAAACCTGCGCGCCGGTGGACGGTATTTGCCGGATAACATCCAGAAGGCTATTGCGGACTTCGAGTCGTCGGAATGGATCGCCAAGATCCTGGGCGGCGACGTCCAGGGCCGTTATGCCGACCTAAAGAAAGCCGCCGCCAACCGCAGCCCTCGCGAATTGGGCAGCATCGTCAAGGGCTCGGAGGTGCAATTCCACCACGCCGTTTACAACCAGTCGCTGTGGAACCAGTTCTAGGCGTAGGGCGGACGGCAATCTGGATCGAAGGATCAACCTGCGGCGCGGCCAGAATCGGTCGCGCCGCATTCTCTTTGGAGCGGACGCCAGGCTTACGACCCAATCGATGTGAGGACAGTTGACTATGGATCTGAAACCCATTAAGACCGACGCCTGCCATGAAGCCGCTCTCAAGCAGATTGAACGCCTGTGGGATTCGGAGGAAGGCACCGAAGACGGCGATCGACTGGAGATTCTCACCACCTTGGTGGAGGCATACGAGGAAGCTAACTTCCCGATGGATTTCCCCGACCCCATTGAAGCCATCAAGCTCCGTCTGGAGCAACACGGCGCGGATCGGAAATCTCTGATCGGTATCCTGGGCAATCGAACCAGAGTGAATGAAGTTCTGCGCAGGGATCGCGGCTTATCTCTGACCATGATCCGGCAATTGCATCGCCACCTTGGGATTCCCGCCGAAGTCCTGATCCAGCCTGGGAGCGTACGCAAGAAAAAGAGGGCCGCCTGAGAGCCAATGGGCATGGCTCCCGTCCCGCTCTTTGTCGTATTCGTTGACCGCTAACGCTTGCGCAAGGCATCGCCATCGAAACAGGGTCTATTTTACGTCGATGTGAAGAAGTTCCTTGAGCCGCCCCATCCAGGTCGGAGGTTCCTTCTTATGAGCCAGCGTCAATCGACCTGACTTCGGAAGCCAAACCTCTTCTTCCGGCGAGCTTGCGTTGAAGAATCCAAGCCCATGCTTGGCCGCGAGATCGGCCACAGTTTGGTATGCGATTTCTGCCTTCGACCACGCGAAGGCTATATAGATAATCTGTTTGCCAATGGAATAGTCGGACGCGCTGGCTTCTTCTTCGGGGAGTTCCTCTTTGGCGAACGGTCCATTCATGGGCGGGAAGAGCAACATCATTTCTGAGAACCACGCCTGCAAGCGCGCCGAAGCCACTGCCGGGTCGTTATAAGAGTGCCCCTCGTTTCATTTTGTTTGTCGAATGTACCAATCAAGAAATCCCCGATGCGCGCTCGGTGCCGCCCCGGGCTCAAAAACCATGAGGTAGTAGCTCATGATTGGATTCTATCTTGAGGCTTCCCGCCGTTCGGCTTACCCATAGCTGGGAGCCTTGTCCAGAGAAAGCGCCACAAACGCCATCGGGCTGTCGATCTCATACCGGGTTACCGGAAACTGTTCGATCACTTCGTCGATGCTCATTCCCGAACCAAGATTCTCAAACAAGACCTTCACCGGCGTTCGTATTCCCCGCACACCCACGCGCCGCTGACCTTGCCGGGAATGCTTTCGACGGCGGGGCATTGGGACCAATCCAGATTTGCCATGTTCCTACCCTCCCCAACATCGCAACCTCGTTTCCCAGAGCCCCGCGCCATACCCTTCAACATTCGACCATTGAACCCTGTTCCAAGCCAGAAGGAAAAACGCTCTCCGTTGCGATAAAGTAGTTGAGCCTGTCGGCTTCCCCCCTTCCTGCATTTCACGCGATTCGTGAAGCCCATCCGACCGTGGAATGCAGAGGCTTGCGGAAATCGTCTGGGCTATCTTCCCCCAGGAGAGAAATCATGCAGATCCAACTTGTGGCCACTGCCGGGCCTAGCGGCACCGTGCCCCTCCAACAGGTCAACCCCGACGGCTCCATGAGCCCCTTTTCGCTCGCCGAGGGCAGGCACTTCAACCTCACCGACATTTCCATTCAGCGCGAGGAAGTCCTGCCTGGACCCAACCTGTTTTCCGTCAGCATCGTCCAGACTCCTGGTACTCTCCATCAACTCCGCTGGTGCTTCGTCGGCAATATCTCGCAGAATGTCGAGCGCAGCTTTAACACGGGCATGCTCTTCTCCACCCCCTTCTGGATCGAAAACATGATTGAAGACCCAAAGGCTGACGCCGTCGTAGTGCGGCTGTGGGGAGAGTACTAACAACAGAAGTACCCTAAAAGTACCGGGTTGAAGTCGCAAGGACTACGCCAACAACCCAGCGCCTATCCGTGCCGCCAGCGATCCCCAGCATCCGGGCGGCACATCCCAGCGCGACCTTATTCCCTGATCCCTATTCCCTGTTCCCGCTTCTCCTCACCCCTCCCTGATGCCGCCTTTATCCCCCGTGTGTTACAAGCTAAAGAACAGGGTAAAAGCGGTTAGGGCTCGAAAGCCGGAGCGGACCAGGTGCACTGCGCCTGCCCTGATGGCCCGTCCCTCTCGCCCGTCTCCTGAATCCCCAGGCAAGGAAAACCCTCATTCCCATGAGCGCCGGCCAACCAATGGAAGTGGATACGCTCTTCGGCGACTATCTGCTCGACAAGGCTTTCGACGAGATGCGCGCCCCTTTGGGGGATGTCCGACCCCAGTACCGCGCTCTGGCCGAGACCCTCGCGGGGCTGCCGGCCGATGAACTCCAGCGCCGCAAGCAGTCCGCGGACCTGTCGTTCCTGACCCAGGGCATCACCTTCACCGTCTACGGCCGCGACGAGGGCACAGAGCGCATCTTTCCCTACGATCTGCTGCCCCGCATCGTCACCGCGGCGGAGTGGGAACGCATCGAGCAGGGGCTCATTCAGCGCATCACCGCCCTCAATCACTTCCTGCGCGACGTCTACTTCGACGCCAAGATCCTCAACGACAAGGTCGTTCCGCGCGAGCTGGTTTATAGCTGCAAACACTATCGCCGCCAGATGCGCGGCCTTCAGGTGCCGCGCAACGTCTATATCTCGGTTGTCGGCTCCGATCTGCTGCGCCTCAACACCGGCGAGTTCGTGGTGCTTGAAGACAACCTGCGTGTCCCCTCCGGCGTCAGTTACATGCTCACGAATCGCCGGGTCATGAAGCGCACTTTCCCGCAGCTCTTTCACAGCTACGGCGTGCGCCCCATCGAGCACTACCCGCAGCTGCTGCTGGCCACGCTTCGCTCGCTGGCTCCCGAAGGCCGTCCCGAGCCCAACATCGTTCTGCTCACCCCCGGCGTGTTCAACTCCGCCTACTTCGAGCACACCTATCTCGCCCGTCAGATGGGCATTGACCTGGTGGAGGGCCGCGACCTGGTCACCCACGACAACATCGTCTACATGCGCACCACCGACGGCCTCAAGCGCGTCGACGTCATCTATCGCCGCGTCGACGACGACTACAGCGATCCGCTCATCTTTCGCCCCGACTCCACGCTGGGCTGCGGTGGCCTGTTCAACGCCTATCGCGCCGGCAATGTCACGGTCACCAACGCCTTTGGAACCGGGCTGGCCGACGACAAGGCCCTCTACGCCTACGTCCCTCGCATCATCAAGTACTACCTCAACGAAGATCCCATCCTGCCCAACGTCGAGACTTATCTGCTCACCGACGACAACCAACGCCAACACGTGCTCGCCAACCTCGACAAGCTCGTCGTCAAAGCGGTCGGCGAGAGCGGTGGCTACGGCATGTTGATCGGCCCGGCCTCCACCGCCCGTCAGCGCGAGGATTTCGCCCGGCAGATCGAAGCCAATCCTCGCAACTACATCGCCCAGCCGACGCTCGACTTCTCGCGCGCTCCCTGCCTTATCGGCAATCACCTGGAGCCGCGCCATGTGGACCTGCGGCCCTACATCCTCTATGGTGACAAGGTGAACATCGTCCCCGGAGGCCTGACTCGCGTCGCGCTGGAAAAGGGCTCTCTGGTGGTCAACTCCTCTCAAGGCGGCGGAAGCAAGGACACATGGGTTTTGGAACAGTAACCAACCACGGAATTCGGGAGAGTAAGACGATGCTATCGCGCGTTGCCGACAGTCTCTACTGGATGAGCCGCTATCTTGAGCGGGCCGAGAACACCGTGCGCCAGCTCGATGTGACCATGAGCCTGATGCTCGACCTGGGCGGCGCGAGCGCCGAGTCGCGCTGGCAGCGCCTCATGGACTCGCTGGGCAAGAAAAAGGGCATGGAATGGAACGGCGACATGGAAGCGCTGGCCAAGAACCTGGTCTTCGACAGCCTCAACCCCGCCTCCGTCACCTATTGCCTCAACGGCGCCCGCGAAAACGCCCGCCAGGTACGCGAAGAAATCTCAACCGAACAATGGCAGCGCCTCAACCGGCTCTACCATCACATGCACTCGCCCCACACCCACAACCAGTTTCAGTCCAACATGAACGACGCGCTGGCCTCGGTCATCGATGGTATCCACCTGTTCAAGGGCGTCAGCGACACCACCATGATTCACGGCCAGGGTTGGCAATTCATCCGCCTGGGCCGCTACTTGGAACGTGCCTACGCCACGGCCACCTTGCTTGAGGTCTACCAACCCAGCCTGTTCTCAAACCAGCCCAAGGACGACACCGGCTATCAGTACCTTGAACTGGTAGGCCTGCTGCGCTGCTGCACCTCGTTCGAAGCCTATTGCCAGGTGTACACGGCCGACCTCTCGCCCGATCGCATTCTTGAGTTCCTGCTTTTGAATCGCGACTTCCCCCACGCCATCCGCTACACCGTCGACGGCATGAGGGACTCCATCGATGCAATCCAGAAGGGCGGCGGCCGTCGCCCGCCCGATGAGCTGGTCGCCGTCCTCGGCCGCCTCAACGCCATGTTGGAATACACCACCATCGGCGAGATCCTGGCCAGCGACCCGGCCGGCTTCCTGCACACCATTCGCGAGCAGTGCATGCGCATCCACGACTACATCTACGGCAACTACGTGCACTATTCCATTCAATCCGCGCTGGCCAGCTAGCGCGTGTTCTCGTAATTTCTACCCGAAATCCGGGTGCCCCAGGTCCCTCGCATTTGGGGACCTGGGAGACCACAAATCTACCCGGTCAGCTTTGGAACGGCCTTTTCGATCACGGGAGCGAGCATGAACTTCTATTCCATCCGCCATCTCACGCGCTTCCGCTACTCGCGGCCCATCAGCGAGAGCATCATGGAGACGCGCATGCACCCCCGCTCCGACTCCAACCAGCACTGCCTCACCTTTTCGCTCTCGGTGAGCCCCCGCTGCCGCGTCTTCAGCTATCGCGACCACCAGGGCAACAACGTGCAGCACTTCGACATTCCCGGCGACCACACCCAACTGGTCATCGTGGCCGAGTCGGTCATCGAGCAGCAGCCGCTGCCCGACGTGCCCCATTTCCTCTCGCCCGATGCCTGGGCCGCCCTCGACGCTCTGGTCGAGTCCGGCGACTACTGGGAGATGATGCTGCCCAGCAAATTTGCCGTCGAGACCCCGGCCCTCAAGCTCCTGGCCGAGCAAATGGGCGTCACCCGTCGCGACGACCCCCTCATGCTGGTGCAGGAGCTCAACCAGCGCCTCTTCGACTACTTCGACTACGAGCCCCGCTCCACCCGCGTCGACTCGCCCATCGACGAAGCCATCGTCAGCGGGAAGGGCGTCTGCCAGGATTTTGCCCACACCATGATTGCC
>Ga0181520_10002684_pt1 | contig 32570 bp, 20 predicted proteins | sample PEATcosm2014_Bin_29_FD_132451 | JGI IMG/M metagenome (GOLD analysis project Ga0181520, IMG submission 132451) | Peatland microbial communities from MTU Mesocosm Facility, Houghton, MI, USA - PEATcosm2014_Bin02_30_metaG | ecosystem: Environmental > Terrestrial > Soil > Wetlands > Peat | place...
AAAGTACGAAGAAAAAGCGGCCAAAACCGAACAATGGTTGCTCGAAAAGCTGGCCCGCAAATATCATTTTCGCCTCCAGCCTGCAAAGGCCTGAAGAGAGACGGTTCATGGAAAGGGCCGGGGTGCGGTGCTCGTCTCACCATCTTTTCCGTTCTGAATAACGACAGTCAAAACACTCCAAAACAAACAATTGCGCCTTGACCCCGGCGCTTGCCAGATTAAAAATCATCCTATGTCCCGCCTCAATCCCTACATCATCCTCCTTACTTTGACCGCGACGCTCGGCGGTCTGTTGTTTGGCTACGACACCGCCGTCATCTCCGGCGCGGTGGGCAGCCTCCGCGCCTACTTCATTGACCCGCGCCATCTCACCGACCCTAACGCCGCCAATTCCCTGTTGGGCTTCGTCACGTCCAGCGCCCTCATCGGCTGCATCATCGGCGGTTTGCTGGGCGGCTGGGTGAGCACCCATATCGGCCGCAAACGGGGGCTGATCATCGCCGCCGTGCTCTTCTTGGTGTCCGCGCTCGGCGCCGCCGCGCCCGAATTCCTCTTCGCCCCCATCGGTCACGGCGGGCCCACGTATATGGTCAACTTCGTCTTCTACCGCATCCTTGGCGGCATCGGCGTGGGCCTGGCCTCCATGCTTTCGCCCATGTACATCGCCGAGATCGCGCCCGCCAAAATTCGTGGCAATCTCGTCGCTTGGAACCAGTTCGCCATCATCTTCGGCATGCTCGTCGTCTATTTCGTCAACTACGGCATCTCCCGGGTCGGCCACAGCGATACCTGGCTCAACCAGGTCGGCTGGCGCTACATGTTCGCTTCGGGAGCCATTCCCTCCCTCGCTTTCCTCCTGCTCCTCGTGTTCGTGCCCGAAACGCCCCGCTACCTGATGCTGCGCGGCAACGAAGCCGGCGCCCGCGCCGTCCTGGGCAAATTAACCAGCCCCATCGAAGCCGAGGGCGAACTCACCGAGATCCGCGCCTCGCTTGCCGAACATCATTCCGGCCGCCTGCTCTCCTTTGGCGGCCTCCTGATTTTCATCGGCATCATGCTCTCCGTCTTCCAGCAATTCGTCGGCATCAACGTCGTCCTCTATTACGCGCCCGAAATCTTCAAGAACGTCGGCTTCGATACCAACGCCTCCCTCTTCCAGACCATCATCGTCGGCGCCGTCAACCTCATCTTTACCGTCGTGGCCATCGTGGCCGTGGACCGCTTCGGTCGCAAGCCTCTCCAGATCATCGGCGCGCTCGTCATGGCCGTGGCCATGCTCGCCCTGGGTACCGGTTTCGCCCTGCAGGCCACCGGCCTGGTTTCCCTCCTGTGCATGCTCCTCTACATCGCCGGCTTCGCCGTTTCCTGGGGACCGGTCGTCTGGGTGTTGTTGAGCGAAATCTTCCCCAACCAAATCCGTGGCAAGGCCATGGCCGTAGCCGTCTGCGCCCAGTGGATCGCCAATTATCTCGTGAGTTGGACCTTCCCCATCCTCGACAACAATCCGCTCCTCGTGAAACAATTCAACCACGGGTTCGCCTATTGGATCTACGGCTTCATGAGTATTCTCGCCGCCCTCTTCATGTGGAAGTTCGTTCCCGAAACCAAGGGCCGCACGCTCGAAGAATTGGAATCTCTCTGGACCAAGGCTCCCCACCCTCAGCCCCCGGTCAAATCGCAGGCCCCGGTCGTCCCCTGAGATGAAATCTCTCCTTCTCGCTCTCAGCGCGGTGCTGGTCCTCGGCCACCTGAACGCTCAAACAAACGTCTGGCAACCGGCGGCGGGACACGTTCAGATACCCATCTGGCCGGGAGCGGCGCCCGATGCGCAGCCGGTCCCGGGACCGGAGTATGTTACCAACAAGCCCGACAGCCACGGCAAACCCTGGGCCTGGGTTGGCAACGTCACGCAGCCCACCCTGACCGTCTATCCGCCCACGAAAAAAAACACCGGCGTGGCGATGGTCGTGTTTCCTGGCGGCGGCTATATGGGGCTGGCCATTGACCTCGAAGGCACGGAGATTTGCGACTGGCTCAACTCCCGGGGCATCACCGCCGTGCTCTTGAAATACCGCGTGCCCGTCAAGCGCGTCGGCACCTACGCGGAGTCGCCGCTGGCATTGGAGGATGCTCAGCGCACGCTGGGACTCGTCCGCTTTCACGCCGCCGAGTGGCACATTGATCCGCACAAGATCGGCGTCATCGGCTTTTCCGCCGGCGGCCACATGGTGACGGCCACCAGCACACATTTTGCCAAACGTGAGTATCCGACCGTGGATGCCGCCGATAAGGAAAGCTGCCGGCCGGATTTTGCCATCGCGCTTTACCCCGGACATCTCTGGGACCCTGATGCCGCCTTTGCGTTGAATCCGAATGTCCCCGTCACCACCAACACCCCGCCCACGTTTTTGGTGCAGGCGGAGGACGATCCCGTGGACCCGATCAACGGCTCCCTGGTTTACTACCGGGCGCTAAAGGACGCCCGCGTTCCCGTGGAGATGCATTTGTACGCCCATGGTGGACATGGCTTCGGCCTGCGGAACAGCGATCTTCCGATTGGCGAATGGCCGCACTTGGCGGAGAAATGGCTGCGCACCATCGGCATGACTTCGGAATAGTCCGCCGCCCTCAAAGACTCGCCGGATCAACCGCAATGGCCGACGGCGGCAGGCTCGCGCTGTCCGCGCCCAGCTTCTCGTTGGGCACATTGCCCATTTGCAGTTCAATCGTGCCGCCGTTCTGGATGTCGGCATGTTTGAACCACACCTGCGGGAGCGGCTTCCCGTTGAGCACCACGCTTTGAATGTATTTGTTGTCCCGCGAATTGTTTCGGCAGACGATCTTCAAGCTCTTGCCGTTCGCCAGCCGGATCGTGATGCGGTCAAACACCGGGCTGGCCAGGTCATACGCCGGAAGCCCCGGCGTCACCGGATAAAAGCCCATCATGGAAAACACCACAAACGCGCTCATGCCCCCGCCGTCTTCATCTCCCGGCATCCCCAGCGTCGTGTCCGTGAACCATGTGTCCACCAGCATCCGCACCCGCTTCTGCGTCTTCCATGGAGCGCCCAGGTGATTGTAAATATACGGAATGTGCAGGCTCGGCTCATTGCCCATGGAGAACTGTCCCACCAATCCGCTCGCATCCGGGAACTTCGCCCAAAACTCATACTTGCTCCGCCCCAGTGACTCGCGGAACAACTGGTCCAGCTTCGCCTCCGCCGCCGCCCGCCCGCCCATCAGCTCAAACAACCCCTGCAAATCGTGCTGCACGTCCCAATCGTACGTGTACCCGTTGTTCTCGGTCGTGTAATCCCGCCCGCCCTGCCCGCCCGACCAGCCCGGATCAAACGGCTCGATCCATTGGCCATTTGCATCCTTCGGCGACATGTGGCCCGTGTCCTGCCGATACACATTCCGGTAGTCGGCCGACCGCTTCAGGAACGTCTGATAATCGCCCTCGTGATTCAGCGTGCGCGCGATTTGCGCCGTGCACCAGTCGTCATAGCTCTGCGCCAGCGTCACCGAAATGGCCTGCCGCCGCTCGCGCGGCTGCACCCGGCTCACGGTTTCCGTCTCGCCCGGATGCAGCGCCGGCATGTAGCCGTGCTCGCTGAAAAAGTCGTCCAGCGCACATTTCGGCCCCCGCCGCCACGGCAGCCACGTCCCCTCCAGGGAATTCTTCTTGATGCCCGCATACGCCGTCGCCAAATCAAAATTCGTCACTCCCTTGCTCCACGCGTCCGCCGCCCAGGGCGCGAACGGATTTCCCGTCATGCACTCGTGATTGCCCCACAGCACCGCGAATTCCGGCATCCATCCCGATTGCTCGTACATCCGCACATACGATTGCAACTTGTCCGCCTCCATGTCCGGATTTAACAGCGTTTGCAGCGGCTCCAGCGCCCGGTATGTGTCCCACAGCCAGTTGTCCACGTAAAACGGCCGGGGGTCCGCATGCACCTGATGATCAAACGCGCTGTAATACTTTCCGTCCTCGGTGATGTTCACCATCCGCTCATAACAGCGATAAAGCGATGTGTAGAAAACCCGCTTCTGCTCCGGCGTGCCGCCTTCCACCTGGATCTTGCCCAGCGCCTCGTTCCAGCGGTCCCGCGCCTGAGACTTGATCCTGTCGAAATTCCAGCCCGTGATTTCCGCCGCCAGGTTGTGCTTTGCCTGCTCGATGCTGATGAACGAAATCCCGTATCGAAATTCCAAAACCTTCTGCCCCACGCCCGCCGTCACGGTCAAGCGCTGGCCGTTGCCGCTCGCGCTGCTTTGCACTTTTACCGGCGCGTTGAACTGCCCGTACACATAAGCGTGCATCGTCCCCGGCGTCACCGTGCTCTCCGCTACAATGTCCTCCACGCCGGATATGGCGTCCTCGCCTTCCGCCGTCAGGCTGCCTCCCTGCCGGTTGGCCAGCAACACCACCGGCTTCCCGGCCGGGAAACTGAAACGAAAATACCCGCACCGCGCCGTCGGCGTGAACTCCGTCCGGATCAGCGAAGCATCAAATCGCGCCGAATAATAGTAGGGCGTTTCGATTTCCTGGTCATACGTCTGCGGGTTCCCCCCGCCGGCCGAACCGTCCCCCGGCATCAGCCAGAATAATTCCCCCAGCCGGTGCGATATGATGGTCAGCGGAAACGAATGAATCTGGTCGTCCAACTGGTCCTTGCGGACCGGATACACCCGTACCATGCTGTTCGGCAGCGACACCGTCGCCCGCGTTGGCTCCAGCATGAACCCCTGCCCGCCCATGGCCGGATCAACGTATTCCACCTGCGCCGCCGCAATTTTCACCCAGCCCACCGCCAGAATTACCAAGCCCAGTCGTTTCATGAGGTTTTTGTTCACGGGATAAAATGATGGTGCGTTCAATTTGTGGTAAAAGTTCGCTACAACCTATCCAAATGCGCCGGCAATGAACATCCCCGAAAACGAGGAGCCTCCCGCTTCCCGGCATTGTTCTTATCGCGCCAACAAAACCGGGGGAAAACACCGTCGAGACGCTGGGATCGTCTCTCCCTCTCCGCGTCGGCGCAGTCTGTGTGCCTCAGGAATCTGTGAGATTTAAGCCGCCTTACTTGAAGGTGGAAAACGGGCGCATCTCAGTTTTTGAACGAGGCAGCGGAACGAATTGACGGAGTCCCGCAGGGACTTTTCGAGAATAGCCCCCGGATTTATCCGGGGGTATAGGTGTTAAACGGGCAACCGTCCCACCGGGACGGCTGAGAATGCATGGTTTTTTCAGCCGTCCCGCTGGGACGCGACCCGCGATTGCCGTCCCCCGGCAATAAATTGCCGGGCTATTTTCGCTGGTTCCTCCGGAACCAGCGGTCCGGCCGTCTGGCGTTCAAAAACTGAGATGCTCCCGTGGAAAGCGTTCATTGAATTACCGACTCGACAAAACGACGGATGAGTTCTAAAATCCACATACCCGCATTGCGGGGCTTCAATGCGGGTATGTGTTATTTTTTGTTCGGCCATCCCAGCTTGGAAGTTCACCTTTTTCAAAGAGGAATTGTTTGGGTTATGTCCCGAGAATTCGGGAACTCCAAAGCAACTTCGTTTTAGCTATTCCATCGAAAACAGCGAAGAACCCTTCAAAGCGGTAGATTTGGAACGGGGGTTCATGGAGAGCAGCGACCTTCAAAATTGGATGCACATTGGGACCATGAACCGCGTTCGAAAAGCTTCGTTAATAATCAACTACTTGCGAACACGGTTCATGGGAAGGCCGGGGTGAAGTGCGCGTTTTACAATCTTTTCTGTCACGTGAAAGAGAAGTTTCAAGATGCCCTATTCGCCCGCCCCCGCCCGCAATTTTGTTCGACAAATCGCCGGAACGCGCCAAATTGCAGGGCAGACCGGCGCCTTCCATCCCGGCCCGCCGAAAAAAGGTTTTGCCAATGAAATTCTCGCTGCAACACAAATGGGTGCTCATCACCGGCGCCTCCAGCGGCTTCGGCGCCGCCGCCGCCACCGCCTTCGCCGCCGAGGGTGCCCGCCTGCTCCTCGGCGCCCGCCGCCTGGACCGCCTCGAACAAGTCGCCGCCGCCGCCAAAAGCGCCGGCGCCCCGGAAGCCCATTTCCATGAACTCGACGTGGCCCAAACCGCCAGCGTGAACGAGTTCATCGCCTGGGCCGGCAAGAAAATCCGCGGCCCGCAATCCCCCGACGCCGCCCTTCATGTCCTCATCAATAACGCCGGCGGCGCCCACGGGCTCGATACCGTCGCCGAAGGCAAGGACGCCGACTGGGAGGCCATGATTCAGAGCAACGTCCTCGGCCTCCTCCGCGTCACCCGGGCCGCCTTGCCGCTGTTGCCGCACGACGATGGCGCCAGCATCCTCAACATCGGCTCCGTCGCCGCCCGCTCGGCGTACGCCGGCGCCTCCGCCTATTGCGCCGCCAAGGCCGCCGAATTGCAGATCACCCACGTGCTCCGCCACGAACTCTTCGGCACCGGCATCCGCGTCAGCACCGTGGACCCCGGCCTCGCCGAAACCGAGTTCTCCCTCGTGCGCTTCAAGGGCGACATCCAAAGGGCGAAGGAACTTTACGCGGGCACCAATCCCCTCTTCGCCGGCGACATTGCGGATATCCTCGTCTGGATCGCCAGCCGCCCCGCGCACGTGAACATTGACGAATTGGTCGTCAAGCCGGTGGATCAGGCGGACGTCGGCAAGGTCTTCCGCCGGCCGGCCTGACCCCGGCGAGATTAGATCCCGCGGTTGGCCCGCCAAAGCAGGGCGGCGCCGATGGCTTGGAAGAGGAAATTCGGCAGCCACAAAATCAGGTAGGGATAAAGCTCCGGCCGCCCGGCCAGCGAATCGCCCAGCATCGTGAAGCCGTAGTACACGATCACCAGAATCAGCGCCAGCGCGATGCCAATGTTCGTCTCCCGCCGCTGCACCCGGATTCCCAGCGGAATTCCCACCAGCGTAAAGCCAAAACACGCGAACGAAAACGCGATCTCCCGGTGCATCGCCACCCGCACCTCGCCGATCTGCTGGCCCCGGATCTTGCCCGCCTCCCGCAACAGCGCGCTCGTCTCTTCCGGCGAGGCATTGGTCTTCACCGTCAGGTTCAAGTGCTGCAAATCCATCAGCGACGCCGGTGACTTGATGTTCGCCGGCGTCAGTTGGCCCCGCCGCAGCTCTCCCATTTCCTCCACCAACTGTCCGAACGTCATGTCGCTGATCTTGGGCTTGATCGTCTTGTTCGTCATCCCGCTCAAGTCCAGGTTGAACGGGATCCGTTCCGAGGTGGTGATGCCCGATTCGCCGCGATGAATGATCCGCACGTCTTCCAGTGCCACCATCAATTGGTTCGGCGTGCGATTGGTTAGAATCTGTCCGTGCGCGGCGTGAATCAGCGCGTCCCAGTTGGTTTCATTCTCCATCCGGTAGATGTACACGTCCTCCAGGTTTCCCTCCTGGTTTTTCCCCACGTAAAACTGGTAGGGCGGAAAATTGACGAGCTGGCCCTCCGGAATCTGCGCATTGGCGACCGCGTGCAGCAGGTCGTATTTCAACGTCAAAAACTCCACGCGCGAACGCGGCCCGATTTCCAGGTTGAACCACGCGCTCAGCACGCAACAGAGCAGGCTCAGCATCAGCACCGGCGTGATCAGCCACAGCAGGCTCACCCCGCTGGCCCGCATCGCCGTCAGCTCCTGGTCCACGCTGAAGCGGCCGAACACCAGCAGCGTCGCCGTGATCAGGCCCATCGGCAGCGCGTACACGCAGGCAAATGGCAGCAGCAGCCCGATTGCCTTCGCCACCAACCGCAGCGGCACGTGTCCCCCGAGCAATAGCGGCAACACATCGTGCAGCACGTTCACCAGCAGCACCACAAAGGCAAACACCGCCACCGTGAGCACCAACGCCGACAGCACTTGGCCGGTGATATATCTATGCAACGTCTTCAAGTAATAATCCCGTGAAAGTGACGAATTTGCCGCCCCATGCAAAGCCAATTCCTTCGCCCCGCCCCCGCGTTTTGGAAATACGAGTGGCGGGATTGATCGGACTGCCCTTCAAATATCCGCAAGCCGTGGCAGCGGAAAGCCCTCGCCTTCGCGCGTTGAACCTCTGAGTCGTTTTACCATCTTTCCTGTCCTGCTTTTACCATCTTTCCTGTCCTGCGTAAGAACAATCTCAAGCAACTTCAGCCCTTTGCGCGCGTGAAAGATGCGCCCTATTCCATTGCCTGTTCTGAAAAAATATTGACTCCAACTTCCTCCTGTTTAAACTCGCGGACGTTCAGGATTAGAAAAAGCCAAGCAGCAAATTCCAAAAGAGGAGTATTCCGCATGAAAACACCAGTTCGTCTCTTGGGCTCAATTACCGTGGCCATTTTGGCCCTCGCCGCCGTCACCCTTCTCGCCGGCCGCGCCTTGGCCGATTCCATTACTTTTTCCGAAACTTACCAGGACAACACTGCGGCCGGCGTTTACTCGTCCACCACCGATACCGGAACGTTCACCGGCTCCCTCACGGTTCCCGGCTTGTCCGCCTTGTCCGCCAATGACTGGTCCAACATGGAGGTCTCCGTCACCTCCACGCCGCTCGTCAACGCCTATACCAATGATCTTTTTGCGTCCGATTTTGACGACGTCATGTCCGACGCCGTGAACCAAGCCGGCTTCCTCTCCGCCACCAGCGCCACTTTCTTTCTCCAGGCCGATGACACCAATGGCATTCCCGTGAATGTCGTCAAATTCGTCTTCACCCGTTCCGGCAATACCTTCACCTTTACCGAACAACCCCTGTCCCCGCCCAGCTTCGACGGCCCTTGGTCCCTCTTCGCCTACAACTTCGCCGACTACACCGGATCCCTGTCCAGTTATGCCATCACCGATCAGGTGTCCGTCCAAGTCACGCTGTCCGATACCGCCACCACCTTTGCGCAATATGACGACGTCATCAAACTCCTCAACCTCTCCATGACCAACTCGATCACCTACGACCAGGACGCCGACGAGTTGAACCACATCCGCATCACCGGCTCGGGCGATTTTATTGCGCCCGTCGTGACTCCCGTGTCCCCGTCCACTTCCATCACCACTACCAACGGTTTGTTCAGCCTCGAAGTCCGGGCCACTGACAGCACCGGCGTGACCAACGTGGAGTTCTATTGGGATGGACAGGATTTCGGCCCCGGCAATCCCGGCTCCTCAAATCTCTGGTCGCAAATTTATGCGCTCGCGCCCGGCGTAAACTCCTTTGTCGCCGTGGCCGGCGCGTCGGATTTCAATGCCGCCAGCAATGTCGTCAACGTCACCTACGTCAACCGGCAGACGAACACCAATTCCATCCAGTTTTCCGAACATTTGATGGATTTTTACACGGTGACCAACTCCAGCACCACCAATTTCAACTTCAATCAGGACGTCGGCGTCCTGACCGCCGCCTTGTTCGTTCCCGGCTTGGCCTCCCTGTCGGCCGATACCTGGTCCAACCTCGTATTCGCCTTCTCGTTCGGTGACTTGGATTACTCCAACAGCCTCACCACCGCCGATGTTTTGTCGCCCACTTCCGCCACGTTCTATACCACCTTCTACTACGGAACCTCGTCCTCGGCCACGCTCGAACAACTGACGCTCACCCGCTCGGGCAACACCCTCCTGGTTTTCAAACGAACCGGCAATCCCTCCTATACCACCGACAACTCTCCCATAATTGCGGATTTTTACGAGGGCATGAACGGCCCGATCGCGGATCAGGAGCCGCTGTCATTGATGCTGTTGAACGGCGCCACCCTGCTTCCCTACACCAGCATTTCCGTCCCCATCTACATCTCCGGCACGGATGCCGAAAATGTTGATGGCAACGACCGTGAATTGGATGACATCCAGATTTCCGGCCACGCCGATTTTACCCCGCCCACCGTTCAAATCACCGCCCCCATCTCCGGCCAGCAGTTGAGCAACGGCCTCTTCACCGTTACCGGCAAGGCCGGCGACAACTTGGCCGTCTCGAACGTGTTTTATTCGCTGAACCATTCCGCTTGGACGCCCGCGAATACGACCAACAACTGGACCAATTGGTTCGTTCAGGTCAGTCTGGTCCCCGGGCCTGATACGCTTGCCGCCTACGCCATGGACAACAGCGGCAACGTCTCGCCCACCAACACTGTCACCATCGTCTATGTCGTCAGCGCCCTCCTGACCGTCGCCACCAACGGCCCCGGCTCGATCACACCCAATGACAACAACGCCCTGCTCCAAATCGGCAAGAATTACACCCTCACCGCCGCCGCCAAATCCGGCACGGGCTTTGCCTTCACCAACTGGACCGGCGGCACCTCGCAACCCTTGTCCGTGCTCACCAACAAGCCCACCCTTGAGTTCGCCATGGTGACCAACCTCATCTTGGCCGCCAACTTCGTGGATACCGAAGCGCCGGTCCTGCGCATCACCAACGTCCTCTCCGGCTTGAATGTCAGCAACGCCAGCTTCACCGTCACCGGCACCGCCACCGATAACGTCGCTGTCGCCGCCATCCGCACCCAGTTGAATGGCACCGGCTGGTTAAGCCCCACGACTTTCGCCGGCCGCAACTGGTCTGACACTCTCACGCTCCTGCCCGGCACCAACCGCTTCCAAGCCTGCGCCGTGGACGCCGCCGGCAACGTCTCGCCCACCAACACTGTCACCATCGTCTATGTCGTCAGCGCCCTCCTGACCGTCGCCACCAACGGCCCCGGCTCGATCACGCCCAATGACAACAATGCCCTGCTCCAGATCGGCAAGAATTATACCCTCACCGCCGCCGCCAAATCCGGCACGGGCTTTGCCTTCACCAACTGGACCGGCGGCACCTCGCAACCCCTGTCCGTGCTCACCAACAAGCCCACCCTTGAGTTTGCCATGGTCACCAACCTCATCCTGGAAGCCAACTTCGTGGACGTTACCGCACCCGCTCTCAGCATTACCAATCTCGTTTCCGGTCAGCGGATCACCAACTCCGTCTTCACCGTCGCGGGCAAGGCCGGCGACAACGTCGCCGTCGCCGCCGTTTGGCTGCAATTTAACGGCGGCCTCTGGACCAACCCCGTCACCGCCAATAACTGGACCAACTGGACCGACCCGCTCGATTTGCTCCCCGGCACCAACACCCTCGCCGTGTATGCCGTGGACACCGCCGGCAACGTCTCGCCCACCAACAAGCTGGCCTTTAGCTACGTCCCCGCCGGCGTCCAGTTCCCCATCGCCACCACCGGCCAGCAGATTGCCGCCAGCGTCGCCTTTACCGGCTCCAATTACCTGGCCGCCATCCTCGGTGACGGCGTCAACGCCTCCAACGTCACCGCACAACTGTTCTCCTCCACCGGCGCCCTCCTCGGCGCCCGCCTCCATACCGGCCGCACCGGCGACGTCCCCGGCGGCATGCCGGTCGTTGTTTGCGGCTCCAACGCCGAGCTGATGGTTTGGCAGGATAACGCCGGCGGCACCGCCCTTCCCTACGGCCAGCTCATCACCAACGGCGCTTTGCAAGCCGCCGCGTTCCCCGTGTCCTCGCATGCCAGTTCCAAATCCACCTTCACGCCTCCGGGCATCGCCTTCGGCAATGGCCAGTTCTTCGTCGTCTGGAACGATGACCGGTCCGGCACCTACGCCGTCTTCGGCCGCTTGGTCGCCGCCGATGGCACGCTCGGCCCGGAAATTCAAATCTCAACCGGCTCGGATGACCAAAAACATCCGGCCGTGGCCTTCGACGGCACCAACTTCCTCGTTGCTTGGGTGAACGAGACCGGCACCAGCCCGGCGCAATGGGACATCTATGCCGCTTTTGTCTCGGCCGATACCACCGTCGTCGGCGCTCCCTTCCAAATCAACCAGACCTCGTCCCCCGCCGAGAATCCGCTGTCCGTCGCCTTCGATGGCGCCAATTATTTCGTGGCCTGGAACCGCGCGGTCGGCTCCAGCCCCTCCGTGTGGGACATCTACGGCTGCCTGGTCTCGCCCGCCGGCACGATCACCGTCGGCGAATTTCCCGTTGCCACCGGCTCCGGCAACCAGGTCCTGCCCCAAATCACGTTCGGCCAGGGCGATTACCTCGTCCTCTGGGGTGACCAGTGGTACACCTCCAGCAACACCGTCACCGCCCGCTTCTTCACCACCGCCGGCCAGCCCGAAGGCCCCGCCTTCGCGCCTTACACCGGCGTCGGTCCCAACAAGCCGTTGCTCGCCGGCGCCGCCTTTGATGGCGCGCGCTTCGCGCTCGTCGGCACGCTGGGTACCATGACCACCTCCGGCCAAATCCTCAGCGGCCAGGTTTACGGCACCTTCGTGCGCGCTTTGGCCGCCCACGACGAATTCGCGCCTTGGCTCGCGTCCAAACTCGTGTCCGCCCCGCCATTCCAGCCTCTGGAATTCGTCCGCCAGGCCGGCGCCCTGCAGCTCCGCCTCTCCGCCGCTGCCCCCACCAACGGCGTCGTCGTCATTGAAACCTCCACCGACCTCGTCCACTGGCAGATCGTTCAGACCAATTCCCTCCCCGCGCCCGGAATCCTCTTCTCCCTGCCGGTGGACGCACAGCCCGCAAAATTCATCCGCGCCCGGAGGTTGCCCTGACGCTCTTGCCGCTCGCGAAACCCGTGCCCCGCGCCGCTCACCCCGGCGCGCCAGCGCAACTCTGACCTTGCGTAAATCTGACATTGGCGCAATCGTCGAAGTCTGTTAGTTTCCCGCCGAATGAATTTTCTGGGTCAAACTTGGATTGGCGATTGGCTCGCCGGGCTGGGCCGCATCACCATTCTGGCGCGGGACGCCATCGCGTCCTGCCTCACCTTCAAGGCCTCGCGCCGTGACCTGTTTTACCAAATCTATTTCATTGGCGTCAAATCCCAGGCCGTCGTCCTCGTCACCGGCGCCTTCACCGGCATGGTCCTCACCGCCCAAACCTATTTCCAGTTCCATAAGGTCAAAATGGACACCGCCACCCTCGCCGTCGTCGGCGTCTCCATGTGCGATGAACTCGGCCCCGTCCTCACCGCCCTCATGGTCGCCGGCCGCGTCGGCGCCGCCATCGCCGCCGAAATCGGCACCATGCGCGTCACCGAGCAAATTGACGCCCTCCGCACCCTCGCCACTCATCCCGTGGACTATCTCGTCGTCCCCCGCCTCCTCGCCTCCATGGTCGCCTTGCCCCTGCTCACCATCGAGTCCATCGTCCTTGGCATCGGCTCCGGTTACATCGTCGGCTCCCAGCTCCTCGGCATTGACCCGGTCTATCTCTATTTGAACATGCTCAAGTACACCAGCGACATAGATATCTTCTTTGGCCTCATCAAATCCTTTGTCTATGGCGGTATCATCGCCCTCATCGGCTGCTACAAGGGCATGTCCTGCGGCCTCGGCGCCGAAGGTGTCGGCCGCGCCACCACCGAAGCCGTGGTCTATTCCTCCATCTCCATTCTCATCTGTAATTTCTTCCTCACGCTGGCCCTCCAGCGGCTCTTCGTGCTTGTCTCATGATCGAAGTCCGCCAATTGAATAAAAGCTTCGGCGCCCAGCCCATCCTCGCCGGCGTGGACTTGCGCATCGAAACCGGCGAATCCGCCGTCATCATCGGCCGCAGCGGCGGCGGCAAAAGCGTCCTCCTCAAGCATCTCATCGGCCTCCTCCAGCCCAACTCCGGCGAGGTCTTCGTGGACGGTGAACGCATCACCCGCATGAACGAGCGCCAGTTGCTCCGCGTCCGCCGCAAATTCGGCATGGTCTTCCAGGGCGCCGCCCTCTTCGACTCCATGACCGTCGCCGAAAACGTCGCCTTCGGCCTCCGCCGCGAACACCTCACCGAGGCCGAAATCGCCAGCCGCGTCGCCGCCACCCTGGAAATGGTGGACCTTCCCGGCACCCAGCGCAAAAAACCCGCCGAACTCTCCGGCGGCATGCGCAAACGCGTCGGCCTCGCCCGCGCCATCATTTACGAACCCCAGATTCTCCTGTACGATGAGCCCACCACCGGCCTGGATCCCATCGTGTCCGACAGCATTGACCAGCTTATTATCCGCGTCCGCGACCAACTGAAAGTCACTTCAGTCGTCGTCACGCATGACATGCGCAGCGCCCGCCGCGTTGCCAATCACGTGTTTCTCCTGCATAACAAAAAAATCTACGCCCACGGCGCACCTGGCGAGTTCTTCGCCTCCCAGGATCCCATCGTGCGGCAATTTATTGACGGCGTGGCCGACCCGAAGGAAACTGAATTTTAGTCATGGAAAAATCTCATCTGGAAAGAAAAGTCGGCGTTTTTATCTTCATCGCCATGGCCCTGCTCGGGGTGATGCTCATCCTGTTCAGCAAGGGCACCAGCCTCTTTCATGGCACCTACACCGTCAAGCTCCACGCCACCAATGTCGGCGGCCTCAAGCAGGAATCCGCCGTCCTCCTCGCCGGCGTCGGCGTCGGCAACGTCCACGCCATCCACCTCGAACCCAGCGGCACCAACGTCACCATCGTCCTCGAAATCTACAAAAAATTCCCCATCTATCACGATGCCCGCTTTGTCATCGAGGAGGCCGGCTTCCTCGGCGACCACTACATCTCCGTCATCCCCACCCTCAATACCCCCCCCATCCTCACCAACGGTGCCGATGTCGAATGCGAATCCCCCTTCAACCTCCAGGAAGTCGCCCGCGGCGCCGCCGGCTTCGTCCAGCGCCTCGATGAAACCGCCAAAAAACTCGATGCCTCCGTCACCGATCTCCGCGCCCAGGTCCTCAACGCCCAAACCCTCGCCAATTTCGGCATTTCCATCACCAATCTCCGCTTCGCCACCGAACAGACCCTCGGCACCATCCATGACATCCACGGCATCATCGGCTCCAACAGCGCCCCCATCAGCCTCGCTGTCAGCAACTTCGTCCTCTTCTCCGCCCAGTTGAACCAGCTCGGCGATTCCGCCTCCCTCCTCCTCGCCACCAACGGCGCCAACCTCACCGCCGCCACCAAAAACATCCAGGAACTCACCGTCGGCGCCCAACAGGTCCTCGACGACGTCCATAACGGCAGGGGCCTCGCCGGCACCCTGCTCCAAAACGGCCAGACCGCCACCAACGTCCAAGTCCTCGCCGAAAACCTCTCCCTCGTCAGCAGCAACCTCAACCGCTTCGGCCTCTGGCATATCCTCTGGGCCCACACCCCGCCGGACACCAATTCCGTCAAACCCGTCACCCTCCAAAACCCGCCCCGCCGCAAATGAAACAGCTCTGGCCCATCCGCATCCTGTTCCTCAGCCTCTGTATCATCGGCGGCTTCGCCGTCAGCCAGGCCCCGGAATACCTCGCCCAGGAACATAACGCCATCCTCGGCATGATCATCGGCTTCGGCTTCGGCGGCCTCCTCATCGCCATTGACGAAATGCTCAAAGGCTTCTCCCTCCGCGCCTTTTCCGCCACCACCTTCGGCCTCCTCCTCGGCTCCCTCGTCGCCTTCCTCGTGGACCATTCCGGCCTCTTCGAGGAAGCCGACCCCAAGGTCCGCTGGCTCATCCGCCTCGCCCTCTTCCTCAGCTTCGGCTACATCGGCATCGTCCTCGCCATGCGCAGCAACAAGGAGGATTTCTCCCTCATCATCCCCTACGTCCGCTTTGCCCCCCAAAACAAACCCGATAACCTCCTCCTCCTCGACACCTCCGTCATCATTGACGGCCGCATCGCCGACCTCATCGAAACCCATCTCATCGAGGGCCTCATCGTCGTCCCCCGCTTCGTCCTCCTCGAATTGCAGCAAATCGCCGACTCCGCCGACGAGCTCAAGCGCTCCCGCGGCCGCCGCGGTTTCGAAATGCTCAACCGCCTCCAGCAAAACACCAAGATGGAAGTCCGCATCCACGACGGCGACTTCCCCGACGAAACCAGCGTGGACGCCAAGCTCGTCCGCCTCGCCCGCAACCTCAACGCCAAGCTCTACACCAGCGATTCCAATCTCGCCAAGGTCGCCAACCTCCAAAACGTCGTCACCGTCAACCTCCGTGAAATCGCCCTCCTCATGAAGGCCGCCCTCGTCCCCGGCGAGACCGTCTCCCTCAAGCTCGTCCGCGAAGGCCGCGACAAGGGCCAGGGCATCGGCTACCTCCCGGACGGCACCATGGTCATCGTCACCAACGGCCAGCCCTTGGTCGGCCAGCAAGTCGAAGCCCAGGTCCAAAGCACCGTCCAAACCGGCGCCGGCGTCCTCGTCTTCGCCGAAGTCAAACTCGACTCCGCCGTCTCCTCCTCCCTCCGCCGCCGCGACCCCGCCCCCCCCCAAACCAAATAATCCTCACCGCGTCACCGCTGCGGGCCAGCCAGCGCGACGCTCTGTCCGATGGCCGGAATTATAAACGGCTCGCTGGAATGCGTCCGCCAGTCAAACCACAGCCAACGGAAATCTAGCGAATCCAGCGACGTGTCGAACCGGAACGCAACTCGGGACGCCAGTCCGGCGGCATCGGATTCGAGGACTTCCACCGCGAAGCCATTCAGATCGTAGCGGTCGCCTTTTTTGCATCGCGGTATGGGCAGAATCTGGCTGCAAGCGCTCAAGGCGTTGACGATATGAATGGAGCCCACGTCGTCGCAGGAGAATATATTCGGACCCTGGGATTGAATCACCAGCGTTTTGTCATCCGTCCGCTGGACGTCAAAGCCCGTGCAGCCCGGCACCAGCACCCGCAAGGTTTTGGGCAGTAACTGGTGTTGATACGCTGCGTAAGCCGGCGCATAAACCGACTCCAGCGGGATGGGATGGTTGACCACGATCACATTCTCTTTCTCGACGTTTGGCCAACTCGGCAGAGTGCCCCCCGCCCAGGCGAAAATCAAAGCGTTCACTTTAACCACCACCACCACTCTTTTGGCGATCGCTCCCGGGCCATGCACCAGCATCAACAAAACGCAGGCCACACCAGCCGCGATTCGGTAGGCCCGCTGTTCCAGCCATGGATTTTGCCGGCTAACCACGCTGGCTGCAAAACTCGCGATCAGCCCAAAAGCTCCCACCGCGATAAAGCCGATGTTTTTGGAGATTGGCACCAGCACCGCCTCGGGGATGGCGGCCAGGATCATGACCGTGAACCAGAACGCGGCCCATTTGTTACGCCGCACCCAAGGCAGGAAAACCACCAAAGCCGAGGCCACGCACAGGCCAAAAAGCGCAATGATTACAGGCTGCAATGCAGGTTTCACCGCCAGCATGACCTCCGGTGGCACGCTGGTCAGTTGGCTGCCCAACAAAATCAGGTCTCGGGGAATCAGGTTCCGCGCAAACTGAAGCGGCGCTTGGGCCGGGTCGGTGTACAGCCCCTCCTGCGTCAGGCCGTAGCCGGAGCCCAGATAGGTGATTCGCCACGCAATGATCACCAGCACTGACGGCAAAACCGTCAGCGCCCGGTTGCGAACAGAACCCGGCTCCAGCACCAAGGCATACGCGAGGATGAAGGCAAACGTGGAAGCTCCGCCTTCTTCCGAGAACAGGGAAAGCGCCAGGAACAACGCGGACAACCCCAACGCGCGGCGCGATTTTCTGGCCCGCCATTGATGATGTTCATAAAGACACATCAGGCCGAAGAACAGCGCCATGATAAAGCCGCGGTTGGCCACGAACGCCACCGGCAAGTAGGTGTTGCTATCCAGCAGGAATAACAGCGCCGCCAGTCCCGCCGCCCAGGTCACTCCCATGAGCTTCCGATAAACAACCGCAGCCAGAAAAACGACGCCGGCATACCACGCGATATTTTCCGCGTGCATCAGCGCCGGCGAATCGGGAAAGAGCCGGTAGTCAATCCAGTGCGTCAGCGCGGCCACTGGGCGGCAAAGACTGCATCTTAAATTCTCAGGCGTCCACCACGGCAAGGTGCCGTAGTTCTTCATCGCCGCCAGGCATTGTGGATTCCGGCTGAAACCGAAAAGGTCAAACAGGACGGTCGAGAAACTGCCAGGATTCGGGGCATTGCCCGTCTCCTGCATGCGTGGCGGCAATTGGTCCGGCCGCAGCTCAACCGCCCGTTGGGGCAAATCGTCCGCCACCAGCCCAGTCCCCAAGGCCGGCAGCATCACCAGTATCGCCCCGATTGCCAGCAGCGCGGGCAGTTGCTGGTGCTCCAGAAATTTTTCCAAGAGCCCCCGCATCCAAACTCCGAACATCCCATTCGTCTTCATCGTTTCCATTTGATTTGGTCAGTCATTGTTGCCGGCCTTCATGCATAGACATGGCAACCCGCCATTTCGCCCGCCGCAATAAAAAACAATGTAGCATCCTCATCTGCACAGAATTTGCGCCCCCCACCGCAATATCCTGGTTATGCCCACAGGCGCAGACCAATCAGGCCCCAATACCCCATATAGGCCGCGACGCTGGAAAGGGCAACGGCCACCAAGACCGACTGCCAATAGACGATTCGACTCATGGGCGTGCGCCGGTGACGATAAACCAGATATAGACTCGCGGCTGCGGTCAGGGCGAAGGCCATGCTCGAAAGCATGATGGCAGTCGAGACCGCGCAACAGTTGCCCAGCGGCATAAGATCCTCCCGATTGAAATAGAAGAGACCAAAAAATGAGCCTAGAAAAAGCGCACCCAGCAAAGGCATCGCCCGCACGGACCATGGCGGGGCACGGTGCGACTTGCCCAATAGCTTTCTCCCGAATCTAACCAGCATAAAGACCGGCAAACTCAGCATTACCAGGCAGATCGTAAGGATGGCAAACCATTGCCCCCACACGCGCCAGCCGGAAACTTTCTTGAACGTCATCCAACCATATTGGATCAAGGTCTCTCCCTCACTGTCAGGCAGCAAGGCTAGCGTCGCAATGGATTTGTCTTTTTCGCGAAATAGCCGATCGGTCACCGGTACCATTTTCGCGCGACGCAGGCCAATGACTGAAGCCCCGTTGGTCGTGAAACCGACCCATTCAATGCCCAGCAAACGCTCCAGCCCATACGCCATCTGCGCGCGCGGGCTGATTTCCTGGTAATATCCCCCATAGTGTCGCTGTACGTCCTCCGGAACAAACGCCACCGGCGGCATGGCCGGCGGAGTCAACCCGCGAATGAGGTAGTGCCGGACCAGTTCGGAAATCCGCCACAACGCCCGTCCGTTTCCCGAATTAATCATGAAGGCGTAACCGCGACCATAGTCCGGAAGATAAGCCATTTCGGTCAAACCACCGGAGATCCCGCCTTGATGGCCGTGAAAAACGAAGGCGCCTTCAAACGATTCGTAATTGTAAAGGCCGTATCCGGCCATCCTGCCCAATTTTGCCGATGGCAGAGTCTCCGGAGTTTCCATGCGCTCAATGGACGCGGCCTGGAGCAGTTGTTCGCCGTCAAAGCTGCCGCGTTGAAGATAAAACCGCACGTAATTGGCCATGTCCTTGGGCGAGGCGTTGACGGAGCCGGCGGGTCGGTAGGCAATGTGCCAATAAGGATACGGTGTGACGCCGTCGGAATGATACAGCTTTGCCAAGTGCTGCTGCACAGCGGGAGTATAAAAGTAGCTGGCGGTGTCCATGTGCAGCAGATTGAAAAAATGTTTCTGCACATAATCTTCAAAACGCTCGCCGGAAACTCTTTCAATGACCGCCGCCAGGACAGCCGGACCGGAATTGCAGTAGGACATCCGTGAACCCGGCGGCCAGCGGCAGACCCGCGACGACGCCCCGAAAGCCAGCGCCTCTTTCAACGGGATGGGCGTTGGGTCATTGAGCGCATACTCACGCAGATGGATGTCGTCAAACCCGGACGTGTGTTCCATCAGGTTGACCAGGCGCACCGGATCGTTTGATTCCCACGCATTGACAAAGGCCACGGCGGGCACCCATTGCCTCACCGTATCGGTCAGCCTGAATTTCCCTTCTTCCTGCAATTGGAGGGCTGACAACGCGGCGAATGCCTTGGAAACCGAACCGACGCGAAACAGCGTGTCAGCGGTGACGGGCACATTGGCGGCCACGTCGGCCAGGCCGATGCCGGCCACCCACTCCGCCTTGTCGCGCGAGACGATGGCAATGCCCACGCCCGGGGTTTTGGTTTCCTTCAAAACCTTCTCGATGGCGGTTTGCAGCTCGGGGATGGATTGGGGTCCGGGCCTGTCTTCGGCTCCATACGCCCCGGACAATGCGCCGAGAAACCAGAGGAGCGCCGTGACGAGTTGCTTCGTCGAGATCATCTAACCTTTGACAATGCAAAAGGTCAGCAGTCACGTTCCTCAAGGCTGAAAGCCTGTCATGTTACAGCCCGGGCTGAAGGCCCGGGAACATCGCCCCCAAAAATTCCTTGAGGCCTGTAAGGCCGGCCCCTTTTTCTCCAGTGGCCGATCGCAGTGATTCAACCGCTCCAGAATCACCAGCATCACCTCAGTCAAGTCACGATAGATGTGCCATCGCGCGAACGGCCTTCGCTGAATGGGCCAGTTGATTTCGCAATCCAAATTCCGGCACCGGTTGAATTTACACCACTGTGCGTTCATACTTTTTATACGTAAAGTCGCACAATATCAGCTCTTCACTAGACAAAAATATTCCTTTGTTCTATTTTCCCCAGCCCGATCACCCATCGGGCCATGATGAACGCCGATCATGTCATACCGTTTGCAAACCGGGTGCCACCACCCGACGCCCCCTCGCGCGTTGGTCGCCACCCCACCCGTCCTGCAACCGCCCCAACCTTCCGCGCCCGCTTGCCCCTCCCCGGTCAACCCTGGTCAACCTTGGTCAACCCTAAAGAGGCTCCCAAATTTCCCCCGCCACCGCTCAAACCCTCAGTTTCTTTGAGACCTGCCAATTCGTGCAATCTGTGTCAAAGCCTTTGTGTCTTGCCGCCTTTGCTGCCCAATTTTTTTATCTGTGTTGATCTGTGTCCGTCTGTGGTTGAACTGTATTGTTCCGACTCAGTGGGATCCAGCGTCACGCTGGAATTCCATCTTTTCAAACGCCGAACCTGTGACTATCCTCTTCCTCCCGTTTCGACCCCGCCGGAGTTCTACCGGTACGGTCTCAGAGTTTTTGTATGGCACTGATTGTTCAAAAATACGGCGGCACCTCGGTGGGCAGCACCGACCGCATCAAAAACGTCGCCGCGCGCGTCGCCAAGTATAAGGCCCGCGGCGACAAGGTGGTCGTCGTGGTCTCCGCCATGAGCGGGGTCACCGATGGCCTCATCAAGCTCGCCAAGGACCTCGCCCCCCTCCCCAGCGAGCGGGAAATGGACATGCTCCTGGCCACCGGCGAGCAGCAGACCATCGCCCTCACCGCCATTGCCCTGCAAACCATCGGCGTCCCGGCTGTTTCCATGACCGGTGCCCAGGCGGGCATCGTCACGGATGGCGTCCATACCAAGGCCAGGATCCACAACATCACACCCCAGCAGGTCCACAAACAGCTTAACGCCGGCAACGTCGTCATCGTCGCCGGTTTCCAAGGCGAGACCCCGGAAGGCCAGATCACCACCCTCGGCCGCGGCGGGTCCGACCTCACCGCTATCGCCCTCGCCGCCGCCCTCAAGGCCGATCTCTGCCAGATCTACACGGACGTGGACGGCGTCTATACCACCGATCCGCGCATTGTCCCCACCGCCAACAAGTTGCCGGAAATCTCCTACGACGAAATGCTGGAGCTCGCCAGCCTTGGCGCCAAGGTCATGCAGAGCCGCTCCGTGGAATTCGCGAAAAAATTTGGAGTCGTTTTCGAGGTCCGCTCCAGCCTCAATGACAACCCAGGTACCACTGTGAAAGAAGAAACCAAAAGCATGGAAGGCGTCGTCGTCCGCGGCATCGCCCTCGACAAAAACCAGGCCAAAATCACTCTTGTCGGTGTTCCCGACAAGCCCGGCGTGGCCGCCAAAATCTTCAAGGCCCTCGGTGATGCCACCGTCAACGTGGACATGATCATCCAAAACGTCAGCCACGGCACCGGCGCCCCGGCCACCGATATCTCCTTCACGGCCGACAAGCCTGATCTGCTTAAGGCGCAAAAAGTTATCGAAAGCCTCAAGAAAGAGGTCGGCTACCGCCAAGTCATCACCGCGGATAAGATTGCCAAGCTCTCCATCGTGGGTGTGGGCATGAAATCGCACACCGGTGTCGCCGGCAAGTTGTTCGAGACCCTTGCCAATGAAGGCATCAACATCGGCATGATTTCGACCAGCGAGATCAAGATCTCCGTCGTGATTGATCTGGCCAAAGGCGAGCAGGCCGTCAAAGCCGTCCATGCCGTCTTTGTTGGCTGAACGCGGCGCGACCCCATGCGACCATTGCCACCAGCGGAAAAAGGTTGACCGGAATGAACCGCCGCACTATTGTTCCGGCGTGACTTTTAAGTTGAACCTCAACCTGCTGCTTGCAAACGCGCTGCTAACCGGCGCGGCAGATAGGGTTTGAGCGTTTGCTGATTTTCCAAACCCACTGCCATCCGGCGGTGGGTTTTTTGTTTTAACCACAGATGAACACGGACCAACCTGAACCTGCTGCGACTCCCGGCCCGGCTTTGCCCGGCGCCGTCGTTCAGGACGTTCGCGTCCCGGGCGGCAACCGCCCCTCCGTGTTCCCTGAAGCCGGCCGGCCGTTTAGCTCCTTTTAGCCATGCAAACAGATCCGTCAAAAAAATACCGCCCGTTTCCGCCAGTTCGCTTGCCGGAACGGCAATGGCCCAACCGCGTGCTCACCCACGCCCCGCGCTGGTGCAGCGTGGACTTGCGCGACGGCAATCAGGCGCTCGCCGTGCCCATGAACGTCTCCCAAAAACTGGAGCTGTTCCAAACCCTCGTCAAAATCGGTTTCAAGGAGATCGAAGTCGGTTTCCCGTCCGCCTCCAACACCGAGTTCACCTTCAACCGCCGCCTCATCGAGGAAAAACGCGCTCCCGATGACGTCTGGTTGCAGGTCCTCGTCCAGGCCCGCGAAGACCTCATCGAGCGCACCGTGGAATCCCTGGCCGGCGCCAAAAAGGCCATCATCCATCTCTACAATTCCACCTCGCCGGCGCAGCGCCGCATCGTCTTCGGCAAGTCCAAGGACGAAATCAAGGCCATCGCCGTCCGTGGCGCCCAAATGATCAAGGACCGCCTGCCCCGCCTCGCCGGCACCGAAATCATGCTCCAGTATTCCCCCGAGAGCTTCTCGGCAACGGAGATGGAATTCGCCCGGGAAATCTCCGAGGCGGTCATGGACGTCTGGGAGCCCACCCCGCAGCGCAAGATGATCCTCAATTTGCCCGACACCGTCGAAGTGGCCATGCCCAACATCTATGCCGACCAAATCGAATGGATGTGCCGTCATCTCAAAAACCGCGACTCGCTCATCATCAGCCTCCACACCCACAACGACCGCTCCACCGGCGTCGCCGCCACGGAGCTCGGCTTGTTGGCCGGCGCCGACCGGGTCGAAGGCACCTTGTTCGGCAACGGCGAACGCACCGGAAATCTGGACCTCGTCACCGTGGCGCTGAACCTCTACATGCACGGCATTGACCCCAAGTTGGATTTCTCCCACCTCAACGCCATCATTGACGTTTACGAGCGCTGCACCGGCATGACCGTTCCCGTCCGCCAGCCCTACGCCGGCGAACTCGTCTTCACCGCCTTCAGCGGCTCGCACCAGGATGCCATCAAAAAAGGCCTCGCCGAATGGGAAAACGAGAAGCACGAGCACTGGGACGTGCCCTACCTGACGATTGATCCCCGGGATCTCGGCCGCGAATACCGCGAGGTCATCCGTGTCAATTCCCAGTCCGGCAAGGGCGGCGTGGCCTATTTGCTCGAAAGCGAATTTGGCATCGAACTGCCCAAGGACATGCAGCGCGAATTCGGGCCCATCGCCAACGATGAAGTGGACCGCCTCGGCCGCGAGGTCAGCGGCGCGGAGTTGAAAAAAATGTTCTGGCGGGAATACATCGAACGGGCCACTCCCTGGTCGCTCAAGCGTTTCGAGGCCGACAGCAAAAATGGCGTCGTCAAATGCCGCGCCAAGCTGACGCGCGAGGGAAAGGCCGTTGAATTGAAAGGCGAAGGCAATGGCCCGCTCGCGGCGCTGGTTAATGGCTTGACCAGCACCGGCGTCCCGCGATTTGAAATCACCGCCTATAGCGAACACTCCCTCAGTGCCGGCGAAACCGCGGCCGCCATCGCCTACATCCAAATCAAACTCGCCGACGGCAAAACGCGCTGGGGCGCAGGCGTGGACACCAACATCGAACTCGCCTCCGTGCGGGCCGTCTTGAGCGCCCTGAATCGCCTTTGAGTCTCCGCTCAACCACCTTGCAAAACACAAACCCCGCCCGGGCAAAGCCGCCGGGCGGGGTTCACGAACACGCGCTGCCGCATTCCTGGCGCGGCTATTTCCGACGGCTGAACCAGAGAATGCTCAGACCGCCAAAAATCGCCAGCATCATTCCCGCCGGCTCCGGAACGGTCACCGTGGGAATCGTGGAGATGCTCCCCGAATAAGGAGCGTCATATCCCCCCGCCCCGCTCGACAACTGTGAAAGCGAGAGACCCGGGTTAAACGTGAAGCCCAAGTCCAACGACGCCGGTTGATTGGCCGCCAAATACCGCAGATCTGGATTGGTCCCCGTGTAAGTGATGCCAGAGACGTTGATGGACACGGATGCATTGATCACCCCCACGCTCTGGAACAATGTCGTGATATCAATTAAATTGACGGTCCCCGTCAACTGCGCTGTTCCATCGCTGATGACCAACTCCCCCAGCGGCCCCAGCACAGTTGCCGACTGCACCGACCCGCCGAAAGTGTACGTTATTGGGCCATACACGAACGGCCCACCCGTAATCGAGCCCAGAAGGCCAACCGCGCTCGACCCGCCACTTTCCGACGTAATGTTCCACTGGTAACCGTTTTGCGCGGTGGTGAATTGGAAGGTATCGGCGTTGCCGCCAAACTCGATGGCGGTTCCCTCATTGTTGCCAAAATTAAGCGTCAAACCTTGCCCCCGTCCCAAGCCGGTGAACAATGCCAAAACTGCTAGCCCAACGGTTACAACTTTGATCTTTTTCATTTATTATTTCCTGTTCTTAGGGTGATGTTGAATTGAGGGGTTTTTAATCTGTCTTTCTGCGAAAAAATCCGTACGCACCTGCCAAACCAGCCGCTATCAGCGCGCAACTGTCTGGTTCGGGAACTACGGCAAACTGAAGATTCGGCCCAAAGATCGCCGGCGCATAGCTGTTCGCCGGCAGCCCCAGTGAGGAATTGTTGTCGTATGAGTACCCAAAGAAATTGATCGCCGGGTCGGCTCCCGCTCCGCTGGTCGCAAAATACCCCAAATCTCCCGTCCCGGCCGTGTACAGTCCCACCACCGCATACTCCGTCCCCGGCGTTAACAGCACCGGCGAAATCGCCTGATAGAGAAAATCACCGCTCGGCGTCGAAGCACCCGTTACCGTCGTGCTCGCCAGCAGGTCCGCGGTCGAAACGTCATACAACCCAACCAAGTTGCCATTGGCGGCAACCGATGAAATATAGCCCAATGCCGTCACCGAAATTGCCGTGGTCGGCGTGAAAAACATTCCGTCATTTCCCGTCGGCTCAAGCGCAGGCGCAATCTCGGTGAGAACCGGCGGTGTAAAGGCCGACTGGGCCTCCGCGTCTTCCCCCCAAACCAAGCTGATCGCCGTGCCCGCCAGGAAAACCATCAAATGACACATTGTGTTTTTCATACGATTATTCAAACGTTCTGAATTGATCTTTCATCTGCCAGTTACTGCGGTTTCCAGCCACCGATTGCGGAAAACGATTTCTGCCAGCGGCTCAACTCGCCCGGTTCACGTCTTGCCCGGCTTTGCAAATTGCATTCACAGCGTTAGAAAAATCTGTTTTAGGCTGAACAACAGTCCAGACCGCCCCCGCCTCCGGCTCGCCCCTGTGCTTCTGAAGGCCGGCGCCTGCACCCTCCGCCTTTGGGGCGGATTAAGGGGGCGCCCCGTATTGGGCGCCACTTGGACGCATCGGTCATCCCAAAGCTCGACCATGTTCAGATCTTTGACGTTTGTGATCTCCAAATCCGGCAAGCCGCACCCGGCCAGCCATGCCCGGATGCCCGCAACTTGCGCCGGCGAAGAGGCGCGCGCCGTGAAAACCTTGACGGTGCAACCGTCGGCAACCCACCCTTTGATGCGGGCCACCATCTCAATCACCGGCTGGCCAATCTTCGGCCGACCGTCTGAATTCCACAGTTGTCGCCCGGTGTCGGTCGCCAAAGTTCCGTCCAGATCCACTCCGATCCACGGAGAGCGCGCATCATGAATTTGCCCCTGCTCAAACACTTGCCGCTGGCAATGCCGGCATTTGGCAATCCGCCGCCCCCCCTCCAACACCACGGTCTGGAGTTTTTCACCGCAACAATATTCATCCTCCACCGCCCGGTTTCCCTCGATCGGCTCACAACTGAATGAAAACACCATCCCGGGATCCACCCCGGTGGCTCGCGTCGTAACGATGTTTCCCGCTTCTGCCATAAGACGATCCGCCATAAACTAAATCGGTTATTCCGCCTGCTGCGGTCTGTTTCCGTTCATCACTATGCAGGTATTTTCTCGCCGATAGCCCTTCTATTACAACGAATAAGGATTCACAATCATGGGTAAAATGCTCACACCCGGAGCCTGGTTGTTTCCATCACGCACCGGGTTATTCGCCAACCGTTGGATTACCCCATCATGCAGTGACACTTTTTCACCGGATTAACAGTTATTCACACCCCCGGGTGGTTATTCACAGCCCTTGCCAATTCACAATTCGCCATTCCTCTAAAAAAAGTCCTTGAAATCAGCCGGGTTTTCTGCTATGTGAATAACTGAGGGTCAGAGTCGGCAGAAGTCACAGATGTTCTGCTGGGAAGACATGTGGAAAAACGAGGATACCCAGCCAATTTGAACGCCACGCGGCAAAAGAACGCAATTGAAGCCGTCGTCGCATCTCTGAATTGACGATATTTCGTGGGTGGGTGGGTGTTCCAAGTCGAATAGTGGGAATGTGACGATCAGGATGAAACCGTATGGGGCAAGGCTGAACAACCTTAGAAACGTTGAGGATCTATGGCTCAAGGAGCAGCAATAACGCCGAAAGCGCAACCACTTCACCAAGTGCCGGCTGTGCTTTTACCGAGCCTCGAGTTCGGCACTCTCATCGGCGTCGCCTGCAAGTGTTCGGCCGACGACGACGCGGATTTTCTAATAAAGTCGGACCGCATCGTCTGCGCCGCTTGCGGCAAGGAGGTTCTCTGCACGCCGCCCATCTTGGGAGTCTTCAAAGCCACCTGTGCCTGTTGTTGTTCCCACTCGATCAAGTCCACGTTCATTCTCGATTCAAAAGGCGCTTACGTTTGCACCTGGTGCGGCGTCACGCGCTGATCCCAGCCCAGCCCAGAGCCCAGCGGGCGCAAAATTGGCTCGCCAACATCAACACAGCGATTAACTTGTGGCTCATGAAAGTGCGTCAGATTTCCTGTGTGTTAGCGGTGCTGTGTCTGGCCGCAGGCGTTTTTGCCAGTGCCCAACCGGCGGCGACGGTGGCCTCCGCGCCTGTTTACGTGCCTGATTACACGCACGCCAATGATCCGCTGCCGGCCGGCGTTATCGCTTGGGATGCCACCCAGAAGACTGCCGAGGCTACCAACGGCCAGGATTTTGCCCGCTTCACCTTTACGTTCACCAACCTCGCCACCCGCCCCGACCTCGTACAAGTAACGAACGTCACCTGCCTCACCAATTTCACGATCACCACCAACACGGGGTTTTGGTCCATCTTTTCCGGCCGCAAATTCTCATCCGTCGCTCACGTAACCACGAACCCGACCGTGGCCACCCTCACCAATTCCATAACGCCCGCTCCCGTGACCATCCTTCACGTGCATCCATCCTGCGGTTGCACTACCGCGGAAATTCCGCCCCAGCCCTGGTTGCTCCCTCCCGGAACCAATGGCGTTATTCGCGTCAGCGTGAACCTTGCGGGCAAGAGCGGCATGCTCTTTAAGACCATCTCGATCAGCACCGATTACGGCAAAATGGACTTGATCCTCCGCATCAACATCCAACCCGCACCTCCCGCCAAGCCCATGACCCCTGAAGAACGCGCCCGCGGCATCGCCGCCGCCAAAATTGACCGGCAGGCCGTCTTCAAAGGCGATTGCGCCAGTTGTCACGCCGCGAACGTGAAGGGAAAATACGGTCAGCAGCTCTTTGCGGTGGTTTGTGCCGTTTGCCACGAGGGCAATCCCCGCGCCACCATGGTGCCAGACCTGCACAATCTCAAGGACCCCACCAGCGAAGAGTTTTGGCGCGCGTGGATCACCTCCGGCAAAGCCGGCACCCTCATGCCCGCTTTCTCCACCTCCCAGGGCGGCCCGCTCGACGACCTCCAAATCGCCTCTTTGGCCGCCTATTTGAACGCCGTCAATCCGCCGCACACCCCGGCCCAGGCCGCCAAATAAGAAACGCGAGTTGTGCGCCATGCCAGGGAACTTGAAGGCCCCCAAGCGCGGACCCCGTGTTTGTTCCCCCGCCCAAGCGCCGTTTAAACACTTCGCTTGCGAAAAGCCTTCCGCGCGCTATGATGTCAACCATGATGGAACAACAGGTTGACGTAAAAAACCATTCAAAAATCTCCGAACTCGGTCAGCGGGTTCTCGCCGGCGGACAAATTTGTCGCGACGAGGCAATCTGGCTCATCAACCTCGAAACGTCCGCGGACATCATGGATTTGTTGTCGTGGGCGAATCGCATCCGGGAAAACTTCAAGGGCAACAAAATCCATCTCTGTTCCATCGTCAACGCCAAGGCCGGCGCCTGCTCCGAAAACTGCAGCTTCTGCGCCCAATCGGCGTTTTACCAAACCGGCTCGCCCAAGTATGGTTTTGTTGATCCCGAACCGGTCGCCGAAGCCGCGGACGAAGCGAATCGAAACGGAGTCACTGCCGTCGGCCTGGTTGCCGCTTGGAAAGGCTTGAACGAAGGGCCGCTGCTTGATGAGGTTTGTGACCGGGTTCGCGAAATGAAAGCCGCCGGCAAAACCCGGCCCGATGTCTCGCTCGGCATCATCAAAAGCCAGCGGGTTGCCGACCGCCTCAAAGAAGCCGGGGTCGAGTGTTACGGGCACAACCTCGAAAGCTCGCGCCGTTTCTATCCCCACACCTGCACCACGCACACTTTCGACGATCGTCTCCAGACCATTGCCTATTTGAAGAAAGCTGGCGTTAAGATCTGTTCCGGCGGCATTATTGGCATGGGTGAAACCCGTGAAGACCGCTGCGATCTGGCATTTGAATTGAAGGCCGCCGGCGCCAATGTTGTACCCATCAACATTCTGAACCCCATCCCGGGCACCCCCTTTGCAAATAACGCCCCCGTCCCCGTTTTGGAAGCGTTAAAAACCATCGCCTGTTTCCGCTTCATCCTCCCACGCCAGGAAATCATGATCGCCGGGGGGCGCACCACGAATCTGCGCGACGCTCAATCCATGGTTTTTATGGCCGGCGCCAGCGCCCTCATGGTCGGAAATTATCTCACCACGCTCAATCAACCCGTCGAGAAGGATCTCCAGATGCTCAAAGACCTTGGCCTGGATTGCCGCTGGGACAACCACGGGTTCCGCGATCAACAAGCCGGCTGCGACACTGCCGCCGGCGACATAAAATCCGGCACGGAATTGGTGGAAAGCCGATAAGCCTCCGCCGCGCCAAATTCTCCACCCCTCGCCGCCCAAGCTGGATACCGGCATTCCGGCCTGGCATCCGTTCGGTTGCCGCAGGCCCGCGCCAATCAATTCACGGCAGCGTATATTGCAACCGATACAATTGGTTGTTGGTGTCAAATTGGAACGTCTCCAAATATTGGTTCCCGATTTGAATCGGCACTCCGCCCACCGGCGTCCACTGCGGGGAAACCAAATTGGTGGTCGTGTTCAGCTCAAAGCCGCCTGGCTCTACCGGCCAGAAGACAAACAGCATGCCGCCCGACCGTGCCACTGACAACGCAGGTGGCATGACCACATTGAAGGGGTTCGCCAACCCCGTTTGTCCCGTCCCGTCGTCCGCCTCCAATACCAGGTTTGAATCCGTCTGCGGAATGGTCAACGATCCGCCCCAGACGCCTTGGACAAAATTGCCAGAGCTCGACGGCACCACCGCCGTACCGTCAACCGCTGTCAGGGAAACCGTACCGGTGAAGTTGGTGAACACTTGGTTGACGGAGTCCACGGCCTGAATGGTGACGCTAAACGGCGCGTTCACAAAGCGCGGCGACGGAATCGTGCTCCAATTGAAATGGTCCAAGGTGTCAATCACCGTCAGTATCGCGTTGGAACTGATGGTCACTCCAAAGGCATTCGAGACGATCAAGGCACAGGCACCTGCATTGGCCGGCTGGACAGCGAAAATTATCAAGGTCGTGTCGTTGTCTCCGCTCGTCAGATTGGTGGGGCCGTCAAACACCCATTGATAGCTCATCGGCAACGAGCCCGTCGCCACACTGGAAAATATCGCCGTACCGCCGACGGGGATTGTCTGATCCGCTGGCTGGGTCGTAATGACCGGTGGCGCCTGCACCGTCAGCCCGGCATAAGTACTGAGCACCGAGCCAAAACGGTTCGTCACTTGCACGCTATAATAACCGCCGTCGGCAAATTGCACATTCTCCAACACCAACAGGGAATTCGTGGCCCCCCCGATGTTTGAACCATTGAACTGCCACTGGTAGCTCAACGGCGACGTTCCACTGGCGGTCACACAGAAGGTCGCGCTGCCGCCCGCAGCCACCGTCTGATTTGTCGGTTGCGAAGTGATGGTTGGCGCAGCTTGCACCACCAATACGGCGCCGGCACTGTTCGTGAAACCGTAGTTGTTGACCACCAGCACGGAATAACTCCCGGCGTTTGACAGTTGCACATTGGTCACCGTCAACGTGGCATTGGTCCCAGTGACAAGGTTCGTTCCATTGAAGCTCCATTGATACTTCAGCATTGGCGTGCCGACGACGCCGACAGTGAACTTTGCGGTGCCCTTGGCGTTAACAGTTTGATTCGTAGGCTGACTATATATGGTGGGCGGCAACGGGCATTTTCCCCCACTGCCCGCCTGATAAATCGCGGCAATTTCATTCGATGACAGCGCCCGGTTGTAGAGACTGATTTCGTCTATCAAACCAGAAAACTTATCGGACGGAGCTGCAGCTGAACCACCAAACGTTCGTCCTCCAATCAGTAAGTTTGTGAAACTGGTCTGTGGCGTAAAACTACCAATAGTGGCATTGAAGACATTCACCCCATCAAGGTAAAGCACGGCCAAACCCGAGGCCTTATCATACGTCAGAGCAATGTGTTGCCAAATACCGGAAGCGACAAGGTTGCCTTCCGACACGACACTATGAGGCATCTGATTAACGTCCACAAGATTTGCCATGATCGAACCAGGACCATTGCCACCGCTTGGCGGGAGATTAATATAAAACAGAATGCCCACATCCGCACCATTTCCACTCCCCAAAACTCGCTCGTACTCAAAAATCGGCATTTGAACTCCGGTCGTGTTCGGATTGATCCACCCTTCAAACGTCAGCCCAGTTCCCAGCCCGACGTTCAAATTTGACGGCGAACTCGGATTGGCCAGCACATAGTTATTGACGCCATTGAGATTAAATGCCATTCCCACCTCCCCGTTGGTGAAGGTCGTCCCATTCTTCAGCGTGCCATTGTTCCCGAGTACGCTATCCAGCGCATTGCTCTCCGCCGCCCACCAAGCCACAAGTCCAGCAGGCGCAGGGTCACACGACGGGGGCAGATTCACCGTCAGGATCGCGATGGCACTTTTAATTGAACCAAAAGTGTTCGTGACCAAAACCGAGTAGTCGCCCGACTGACCCAACTGCACGTCCGACAGGGTCAGCATGGCATTGGTCGCTCCAATGAGATTCGTCCCGTTGAAATTCCATTGATAGCCTAAAGGCGGCGTGCCAACTGCCGCCACGCTGAAACTCGCCGCTCCACCAACCACAACCGTCTCGCTGGAGGGCTGCGTCATGATAGTGGGCGGAATTCCATAAACCGTCAGGACTGCCTCGGCGCTGTTGGTCGCCCCGTAGAGGTTGCTGACCAAAACCGAATAATCGCCAGATTGGTCCAACTGCACATCCGTCAGCGCCAGCGTCGCATTGGTTGCCCCAGCAAGATTCGTCCCGTTGAAACTCCATTGATAGCTCAGTGGCGGCGTGCCCACTGCCACCACACTAAAAGTTGCCGTCCCATCAACCGCAACCGTCTGGTTTGAAGGCTGCGTTATAATGGCGGGCGGCAACCAGTAAACCGTCAGAACCGCCGCGGCGCTGTTGGTCGCCCCGTAAAGATTGCTGACCAAAACCGAGTAGTCGCCCGATTGGTCCGACTGCACGTCCGTCAGCGTCAGCGTCGCATTGGTCGCCCCAACAAGATTCGTCCCGTTGAAACTCCATTGATAATTCAATGGCGGAGTACCACTGGCGGCTACGCTGAACGCTGCCACTGCACCCACAACGACCGTTTCGTTGGTCGGCTGTGCCGTGATCGCCGGCGGGGTCGGCGTAAAACATT
>Ga0181520_10002685_pt1 | contig 32551 bp, 30 predicted proteins | sample PEATcosm2014_Bin_29_FD_132451 | JGI IMG/M metagenome (GOLD analysis project Ga0181520, IMG submission 132451) | Peatland microbial communities from MTU Mesocosm Facility, Houghton, MI, USA - PEATcosm2014_Bin02_30_metaG | ecosystem: Environmental > Terrestrial > Soil > Wetlands > Peat | place...
CTAGCACATTCTCGGCCCTCTATACAGTTTTCTGCACCACAGGAACGCTCGTCAGGCGGCAGCCCCAGCGCGAAGATACTGATAGACGGTCTCGCGGCTGATGCCAAACTCCCTGGCCAGCACAGCTTTCTTCTCGCCAGCCAGGGCACGTTCCCGAAGCTGGACGGCCTGGACGGGGGAGAGTTTCGGTTTGCCACCCTTGTATACATTCCCCTTAGCCTTAGCGATCTGAACGCCCTCGTATTGCCTCTGGCGTATCATGGACCTTTCAAATTCGCTTACTGCGCCCATGATGCCGAGCATAAGTTTGGAGGTCGCAGAGTCATCTCCAGTGAAACTGAGGTTCTCCTTGTGGAAGTTCACCACCACGCCCTTGGAATTGAGGGTGGTAACGATTTGGAGCAAGTCCCGAAGATTCCTGGCCAGTCTGTCCATGCTGTGGACATGGCACTGGTCCCCCTTGCGGCAGAACCGGAGCATCTCCAGAAGCGCGGGACGTTCCATTGACCCTCCCGACAGCTTGTCAGTGAATTCTTCGTCAAAGGTCATGCCATCAAGCTGACGCTCGGTTGATTGCCCGAAAGACGAGACTCTCCGGTATGCGATCGTAGCCATGATGTACTCCCAGTGTCAGATCTAATTCTAAAATCCTGGCCTGACAATGTCAAGTGGAAAGAAAATAATCCTGATCTGACAATTGATTCCCTAAAAAATATGGAGCAGAGAAAATCAAGGGAGTGTCCTCCCAGGCTGCACTTCGTTCTGACACAGGCCAGGAGTCGTTGTCTCCGTCACTTGGCCCTGCCAAGCGAGAGGGCCTGGGAGTTCAAGGTAGGCTCCACCCAGAGCCTGGGTAGCTGAGTGGTTGGGCCAATCGTTTCAAGCCGAGGAACATATAAATGAACGATAAATCACACCATGATAAAAGCCATGAATCATCCGTGGCATATCCCTTTCCAATCAAATATTCGCAAATAGAACTTTCCCTGAGACGGAAGTTTTTACTGAAATTCAGCCAAACACCCCACCAGCCGCGGGTTTCCGCGGATAGGTGGTGCAGGTTGCTGACTACAGCGGGGTGACCTGGAGAAGTTCGAACACCTTCCGGTGGTAGGGGGCGGAGACGCTGGTGCGGTGGATGGACGGCAGCTTGGGATCTTTCGGGCGGCATTCCACCCGGGCCAATCCGGCCAGGGACCGGAGAATGTCCCGGAAGTCCTGGACGGGCTCCCCTGCCTCATTCCGCTTCTGGCCCCGCTTGGACACGGCCCGCTCCGTCGGGCCCGTGCTCCGGACCGGGGACTTGGCCTTGGCCACGGCGTCCTTGCGCCCTTCGTCCGTGTTCATCAGAGGAGCCAATGCCTGTCGCATGTGCCATTCGACGTAGTAGGCCAGCATGCAGACGAAGGCATGGGCCCGGACCCTGTCCGTGAGTCGGTGGTAGATGGGCCTGATCTGCAGATCCAGGGTTTTCAGGCAACGGAACGCCGTTTCCACTTCTGAAAGCGAGTGGTAGGCCCGGATGGTTTCCCGGGTGTTCAGGGTTTCCCTTGGCACGCTGGTCCGCAGGATGTAGATCCCATCAAGGTTTGCGTCCTCCTCCACGACCTTGGGCTTCTGCCGGTAGGAGAAGCTCCCCTGCTCGAAGCGGAGCTCGTAGAACTTCCCGGTGCCGTACTTGGCCAGCAGGGCGCCCACCTTCATCCCGATCTCCCCGTCGTCCTTCAGGGGGTCCCGCTTCCGGATGGTCTGGAGGTAGATGACCTTCAGGCCCTTGTCCGTGCTCTCCAGCAGCTCCGCCCGGCGCCGGGCCCGTTCCTCGGCCTGGAAGGGATTCCGGCACACGACCAGGCGTTCTCCGGGGTATGCCTCGTCTTCGATTTCGGCGGCATCAACTTCGTCGAACAAAGAGGCCTGGAAGGCACCCCGAACCAGAAGGTCCCGGATGTCGGGACGGCGAAGGGCGGTGACCCAATCCAGTCCCTGGGGCGCCAGATCCTCCCGGATCCGGATGTCCCGCATGATGCCCCGGTCGGCCACGAACACCACCCGGGTCAGCCCGAACTGCTCCTTCACCTTCTTGATCTGGTCCTGGAGGGTGAGGGTTTCCCCGGCGCTGCCATCGAACACCTGGACCGATACGGGGATCCCTTCCCGCGTGCAAAGCAGTCCCACCTGGATCTGCAGTTTATTGTTCCGTCCCTCCTTGCCATGGCCGTAGCGGCCCAGTTCACAGGCCGAACCCTCCAGGTAGACGGTGGTCATGTCGTAGAGGATCAGGACCCCATCCGCCAAGTGGCGCTTGGCCAATTTCTTCTCGATGATGTCCTGCCGCTCCAGCAGCCAGTCCATGGCGCCGTAGAAGGATTCCACGGGCGAGTTGACCACGCCCAATTCCTCCCCCAGGGTGTTGCTCCGGGTTTCCTCGGCCACCGCCCGGGCCAGGGAAAGCCTTGAGCCAGGCTCGATGACCCGGCCTGCGACCAGGGCCATGGCCAACCCTCGTTCGGGACAGGGGCGGCTCCCCAGGATGTTCTCCAGTTCCAGACGGTGCATGGTCGCCAGAACGGCGTAGACGTTGCCATGAGCCCGCCCCGGCAGGAGATCGAATTCGCCGTCCACGGTGATCCTGCCGCCCCGGAGGGCCGCATCAAGTGTGGCCACCTTCTCGGTCGACCAATGCGTGAGGTTGGCGAGGGTCCGGACCCGGACTTTCCCATCCTCCCGATAGGATTCCCGCAGCAGGACTGTGGGATTGGAGTTCCGATTGGGAACGGTCGTGATGAACATGATTACATTTTAGGGCATGCAATACCCAGTGCAATACGCAATTTTCGTGCCTTTACATGACTACATTTTGCACATCAAAAATGGGAAAACGCTGTCGTGGCGGGGGTCTGCGCCCAATTTTGCTTAAAACTCCCGCTGAGACATCAGATCCCTGCCCACTGGCCAAGCCAATAGGAATATGGAAAAAGTACTTCAGTATGCAGGGAGACATCTTATTCCCTTTTTGCAAGGTTATGGCCGTGCAACCATGATCGCAGTATTCCCTTTCGTAAGGCTGCCAGATTCACAGTTAAATGTTACGCGAACTGTATCCAGCTTCTGGATATTTGGAAGATTTTGGATCCCTCTTGGAATAAAAACATAGACGTCCGTTCCAAAATGCACATTGTCATGAATTCCGAATTTAATGTTATTATCAACCGAGTCCCGAATACTATCATCTCCCATGTATGTCAACTCTATGGTGATTTGGTGACCCTTGAATGACGAAGTGTTATCGATAAAATCAACTATTTTAAATGGCTTTGGCTGATCTTGAGCGGGTGGTTGAGGAGGAGGAGCAGCGGGAGGTTCAGAAGCCTTCGACGTAGCATCCATTTTATCTCTTAGATCCTCCTGCTCTATATTAAAATTGGCTTCATTATATAGTCGGTAGCTTTTCCAGTCTGGGCGTTTTATCCATGTTATATTTTTGAATTCTAGGTTATCACCAATCTTTTTAACATAGGCAGTATCGGCTCGTCGAAACTGTGGCTCAAACTCAAACATACCTTCGTGTTCCTCAGCATCAGCTATATCATCGTTAATTATTTTCAATGTTTTATTTTTTAAGGATAAAACACCTACATGATCATCCGTGTCTCCTTGCCCTGACCATTCGCTGAACGCCAATAAATACTGAACTCCATTTACAATGATATCTTCAGAAGTTTGTAGTTTGAAAATAGGCGATGTAGCAAAATCCAACCAATTCCCATGATCATTTGCAAGAATATAATATGATCCATACCCAGCAGCATGATAGTCATGCGCTTTATCTTTTCGAACTACAAGAAATAGTTCTTGATTGGAGTTTGGCTCAAAAAATGCTCCACTTGGACCAAAGGTCATTTCGAGTGGATCATGATTATTATATTTATTTTTAAAATAACGTTTTATCTCTGCTGCAACCACACCGTCAACCTTATTCCCGGGTTTATTATCGCTGAGATCTCCCACCCGAAAATCCAATATATTTTTAAAAGAGGAATCGAGACCCGTTGGTTCATTTGTCAATGGATCGATCAGTGATGAAGCGGTTTGGCTTACATCCGTGGGTTTCGCTATTCCCTTCCCTCCCCTCATTTTGACGACTGCAAACCCTACCACCAACACAACCACAACCCCCACCACCCAGGCCCAAATAATGTGAGGCCGTCTGGACTGACTGGCTGGTGTCCCGCAGGATGAACAAAAGTTGGCCCCTTTGGGGAATTCCGTGCCGCACTTGGAGCAAAACATGATAGGGACCTCCATTAGGGTAGGGTCTTCACAAGGCGGAAACCGATGCTATCGATGTGGGAGTCTTGCTCGTTGTGAAAACAAATTACTGGATTGACGAATCTGGCTCCATCATCCCAACTACCTCCGCGAATAACCCTATAGGCCAAATGTCTTTTGCGAGAGTAGTCGTCATCTTGATACCGGTCCTGACACCACTGCCAAACATTGCCGAGCATATCATATAAACCCCATGCATTGGGTTGTTTCTGACCAACAGGATGAGTTGTTTGACCGCTGTTGTGATTGTACCAAGCTATGGCATCCAACTCTCCATATCTCTCACCAGTGGTGCCTGCCCGACAAGAATATTCCCACTCTGCTTCAGTCGGAAGTCGATAGCCTTTGCCAGGGTCTTTTTCATTCATTCGCGAAATAAAGACCTGGGCGTCATCCCAACTCACCTTCTCCACCGGAAGGTCTTTCCCTTTGAATTGGGATGGGTTGCTTCCCATAACCGCCTCCCACTCGCCCTGGGTCACCACCGTTGTGGCCATATAGAATGTTTGGGAAATCGTAACTGGATGAATTGCATGATCAGTAGCCGGGTTATAAACGAATTTTTGCCCCATCTGGAAAGTTCCGGCAGGGATTCTCACGAACTTTATCCCGGGATTGTTGGGCAGAGGAATATCTGAGGAAGTAGTTGAAAAGTTGGCCGATTCCCCTGCGACTTTGCTCTTCCCTCTACCCCCCGGCACCACGACCAATAATCCAACCACCACTACCACGCCCCCCAATACCCAAGGCCATCGGAAACGTCGATGTGACGGAGGAAGGGCAGAATCCGAAGAAGGCTGGACTGCAAGTTTTTGTTGTTCAGAGAGTGAATGGGCCTCACCCGACCATCCATCCAAACCAGAGGCGGTCAATCGGACAGGAATGGGTTTGGAAGAAGCGACCAGCGAAGTCGGCGCGGAAGGGGTAGATGAGGGTAAAGTGTTAAATTTTTCAACTTTAGCCCCGCAAACGGCACAAAAATTTGCTCCTTCGTCTACCGGCTTACCACACTTAATACAGAACATGCCAAATACCTCCATTAGGGGCATCAGTCTTTCGATTTCCTCGCCTTAATCTTTTTGTTAAATTCTTGAGCACGCAATTGAGCACGTGCAATGGCATGATAGGAGAGTTTTTTTGCTACGATATCTCGGTTCCCAAGGGAATCTTCATCCCCTGTCACTGCAGCGAGGCTAAACCACACATAAGCCTCTGCGTTATTCTGCGGAACACCTCGGCCAAGGGCAAAAGCATTGCCAAGGTTGAACTGGGCACTTGCGAATCCTTGCTCCGCAGCCTTCCGGTACCATTTCACGGCCTCAACATAGTCTTGCGGGACGCCTCGACCATTTGAGTAGCATAGACCAAGGTTGTACTGGGCGTCTGAATCTCCCTGTTCCGCTGCCTTCCGGAACCACTTCGCAGCCTCTACGTAGTCCTGCGGGACGCCTTCGCCCTGGTAGTAGTGACTGCCAAGGTTGAACTGGGCAAGCGCATCTCCCTGCTCCGCTGACTTCCGGTACCAGTTAACAGCCTCGTAGTAATCCTTGGTCACACCTTTGCCGAAATAGTACATATCGCCAAGGTTGTACTGGGCATCCGCCTCTCCCTGCTCTGCTGCCTTCTGGTACCATTTCACGGCCTCGACATAGTCTTGCGGGACGCCTTGGCCCCGGTCGTAGCGAATGCCAAGGTTGAACTGGGCAACCGCATCCCCCTGCTCCGCAGCCTTCCGGTACCATTTCACGGCCTCAACATAGTCTTGCGGGACGCCTCGACCATTTGAGTAACGGAACCCAAGGTTGTTCTGGGCAACCGCATCCCCTTGCTCCGCCTTGGTTCGCAGTTCCGCCAAGTCTCCCGTCTTCTGCTTAGAGAATTGAGCAGGATGGTCGTTGACCGTGGTTTGCCCCGCTAAGGGAAGGGCTAGCAGTAAGGCCAGGACCGGCAATCGCATCTGGGGCTCCATTTCTGGGTGGGGGTGAGTTCAGGATACCCGAACACCCACCCTCCCTGATCATGCTGGGGTCTGTTCCTTGGCGAAACCCAGGCTGGGCGGGTCCAGAAGATCGCCGTTGCCCAATCCACCTCCCTGCCGATCTGTGGGAAGCCGGATTGAAGGCCGACGACCTGCTGTGTGGGCCAGGGAATCACCGGTCTCCTCGCCAACCACATCGCGTATCGAGGTTGCCGTTTAGAAAATGCCCTGCGGCGACAATCGCCATTGCAGTCCGCAAGGCCCCGAAATCAACTCTGAGCCGGACCCCATCCCCTCGTGCCAACCCAACCTACGCGTCCGGTACCCATTACCTTGCCTCCCTGGCAAATGCCCATTGTTCGAGTATCATGAACATACAATCGTATGAATCAAATTGATTCGTTTTCGGCAGGGGTCATGCCCTGGCCTTTTCTCTTGGGGGATTGGAATGTTTATTCGCGCCATTCTGCCGCTGATTGCAAGTGGTCTCCTGTTGGCGGCTCCACCCCCCAAGGTCAACAAGGTGCCACCTGAGGGAGCTACGAAACTCTTGGTGTCCAGCATCGATAGTAGGGACATGGCGGGGGTCCGGATCGCCTTCGAACAGGGGGCGGATCCTAATGTGGGAGACCAGAAGACTCCAATAGACCATGGCTTGAATTCTTTTTGGTTTGCCACATACACCGATGCGCCCGATCAGGCAGCGAAAGAGCAAAAGAAGGCGGAAGCGCAGAAGAAGGCTATGGAAATCATCAAGTTCCTCTTCAGCAAGGGGGCGAAGCTCAAGAATGATCCAGACGAGCTTTTCTGTGCAGTCATTGGCAAGAACAAGGCTGCCTTTGAATACCTCCTGAGCAAGGGACTTGATCCCCACGGGCATTACAAGGGATACGACCTTGTCGAACTATCCTTCGTGCAAAAGGCTGACATGAACATCCCACTTCTTGAGAAACGTGGTGTGCACGAAATTGATCCGAACATCCTACCTGTCCTCAAGATGATGCGAGCCATCACGGATTTTGACGATAAGGAACTCACGCGCCTAATCAAGGAAGAGAAACCAGACGTGAATCAATACGATCCAAGTGGACGAACGGTCCTTGTGGAAATCCTAAGTTCTCCATTTTGGATTCACAACGCCAAGATGCTCTTTCCGATACTCGATGCCCATCCCGACTGGAATCTCCCCAGTAAGGCCGATGAGGATTACGGCCAGTACCCACTCCACTTCGTGACATTTGCCTCAAAGTATTCCCACCAGCCAGATCAGCTTTCATCGATCTCTTCACTGGTTGATATTGCAGTCCGGACCATGGGTGCGAATCCCAACGTCATCAACGCGTTGCGGCAGACCCCACTCCATAATGCTGCTGATGGCGGGGGTCTCCCAGTCATTAAGACTCTTCTGGAAGATGGAGCAGATCCGCTCGCGGTGGATAGTCGCTTCCGCCGCCCTTCCCAGGTTGCAACAGCCCCGGAGGCGATCCGCCTCTTGGCAGAGGCGGAGAAAGCGGCTCGAAAATAGAATTGAGAAATCCCCCGTGGCATATCCCATCAGTAACGGGAAACCGTTGGATGGAGTATGGGGGCGACTCTACCTCACTTTCTTGCCGCCTTCCCGCTGAATCCGATGGGTAACCCTTGTCGGCTTTTTACCACGGGCAACAGACTTCCTAGCCAGTTGACTGGAAAGCGTATAATCGCCATATCTACAGCGCACAGAACGGGAGCGACCCTATGAAACGGCTTGTGATTCTGCTGGCACTTTGCGTGGGACTGGGATGCAAGAATCCTTACGCGGACTTCTACCACGACTCGACGGGTGGAGCCGATATTTCTAAGGTCGCGGAGCAGGTCCAGGGCAAACCCAAGGTCTTCCGGGGACAGAATCCCGAGACGGATTACATCAACATGACCGAGAACCGGTATCTCCTGCTGGGGTACAGCACATTCAACGGTGGTGGCAACGTAAAACCCGAGGACGCCATCAGCCAAGCGGAGCGGCTCCACGCCTCGGTGGTCGTCGTCATTGATCCCCACTACACCGAAACCCGATCGGGTACCGTGCCCATGGTCCTGCCGAACAACTCTACAACCTACAGCAATGGCTCCGCGACCGCCTACGGGCCCGGTGGCACCGTAAACGCGTACGGCAGCGGTGTCTCCACGACCTACGGATCCCAAGTTGTGAACATGCCCTACCGGCAAGACAGGTACGATTACTTCGCCTCTTACTGGGCCCGTTCCTTGTCCCCGATCGTCTTCGGGGTGCAGTGGCGGGACCTGACCCAGGAGGAGCGCACCCGGATCGGTAGCAACAAAGGGGCCCGGATCAATGCCGTCATTAGGGAATCGCCCGCGTTTCGGGCTGACTTTATGCGGAATGACATTGTCCGGAAGATCAATGATCATGAGGTTCTGGACGCCAGGGACGCTCAGACAACATTCTCTTCGTTCGCAGGAAGGAAGGTCAACGTGGAGTTCCTCCGGGACGGAAACCCGAAGACCCTTGAAGTGGAACTAAACCAGCGGCCCTAAAACGGCGTGACGACGCTATACCATGTCGCCAGAGGCTCATGTCTGTCCGAGAAATCAAAAATCGAGGAAGCCAGAAAAAACGCGAGAAACCCAATTCACATTGGGCTCCTCGCGAATTGAACTGAACAAGAAAAGCAATGCCCGTAGCCGAATCCATCACCAGTGAAGGCCCGCCATGATGTTGTCCTTAAATCGTTCATCCTCCTCCTTGTCGTCTGTCCAGGAAAAGTCCGGCTTGCGTTGAGGAGCGAGAGGGAACTTGGCCAGGACAAGACCAAGAGCGGGGACGATAGGCTTGTTTGATTCGGTCAAGGAGACTGGTGCAGGGGCAGAAGGGACCAGGGGCTGAGGTTTCTGAGGTTCTTGAGGTTTCTTTTCCTCCTTGGAGAGAAAATCACCAGATGGATCGTCATTAGCTAGCTCAGCCCAGTCATCTTTCTCCCCCTGGCTGGGGAGAAGAACCTCAGAAACCTCAGGAACCTCGTGGCGGACGATCTGGTAGGTGTTCCCTTGGCTCCGGCTCGCCGCCACCTGAAGCTGGTATTCCCCAACGATCTGCCCGCGTAATCGACCCAGGATATGGCCGAGGCTTTTCGTTGAAAGATCCGCTGTCCCTCGCTTCAGTTGGTCCGCAGCGTTCCTGGCCTGAAGAGCCGCCCTGGTCGGTGGTGGGTCCGAACTGAGCTTCACGAACAGGTCTTGGCAGGTGAAGGTTTTATCCCCAACCAACCGGAAGATCCCATCCAGCATCGTTTTGGCCGCGATCCTGTTCTCATCCGCAATGGAACCGAGTGTCCGTTGAGTCTGGCATACGTCCTCGCCGGTGATCCAAAAGACGCAGTCCCTGATCTGACGAGACCATGCTTCGAACGAGCCGAGCGGAGGAAGGTCAGAGGATGGCGACCCCGCGAGGTGATAAGCCCTCAGGATGGTCAGCACGGAGTTCAGCAGTGCTGGGTGGTGCTGGTCCACATAGCTTGCGAGGTCGGCAATCCTGAAATCGTCCCGTTCCTCAGGGTGCTCCACTTGGGGTTCAAGCCGGATGTTCAGGGCTCTCCGCGTGGAGTCCCCTTTCATGGAGAGGTTGTTCCCAGTGACTGCCCAAACCGTAGTGGCGGGGACGATCATCGCCTCGCTCTTCCCGAGGATGCGGTCCCGGTACTCTGGCCAGCTTGTCATCAGCGCATTCCACGTGTTTCCGCCGAATGGACTCGGGGCGTCGTCGATCCACGCGACTCGGTCAGCGTACATGAGTGGCAGGAGAATCCGTTTCCGCATCTCCTCTTCATCCTCCACGCAGGACATGGTCGGCACCACTCTGCCGAGGCCGATGAGGCAGGAGATCCTTGTCAGGAGCCCCTTTCCAGATCCTGGCATACTCGCATCGAAGAGGGCGAATGGCACCGGCCCATCAATCGCGAACCTTGCGGCAAGAGTCATCACGAAGGCCAACCAAGCAGCACGATGACATTCGGGGCTTGGGTCAGACGCAAAATGGAAGTCCTCAACGACGGCAAAGAGGTCAGCCAAAGCGGCTTCGGCAGCCGATCGAGAAGGATTTGAGGGCATGTCCGGGTAGTGGTTCCGGCTCAGCGAAACGTATAGTCCGCTTTCCTCATCGAATCCGGATTCACTCAGCACCCGACCCCCAGGAAGGAATACCGGGGTCTCAACCAACGCCTTCAACTCTTCGATCTCATCCCACTGCCTTCTGGCGATCAGCATCGGTGGTAGCCAGTCTGGCACCGCACGTGGTGTTGGGTCTCCCTTCTCGTTGATTTTGCAGAAATCGGCTCGGAGGCTCAGTCGCTCTCGAAGCCAATGGGGATTGACAGGTTCGAGGGTTGGGTATGAGTGCCGATGTCTCTGGGTTTCCGTGCTTCCAGGCGCACCTTTCTCGATAACGCGATAAAGGGCACCCTTCCGAGAGTAGATGTCGCCATGGGGTGCCAATGCTTGGATGGATTCCCCGACCACGATATGCTCAGGCCCGATGAGTATTTTGGGCTTTAGCATTCTGCGAAGTAGCCACCCCCGTTTGGGCTTGTTCGAGGAATCCTCCTGCGCGATCCGGTGGGCATCTTCCACCTTGTGGATCAACTCAGCCTCGCTCCAAGGCGGTTCACACCGCTCGTTGAAGTGGTTTTCCAGGAGACCGAGGGCTTCATCCATGGTCAGGTCAAAACCGGAAATCACCTTCAAAGCGTTCAGGAATGTCGTGTCATGCCCACCATGGTCGGAGATCGCCGGGGGGCATTCATCGAGATAAAGGGCTGCAAGCCGCAGAATCTCTGAGCGATCCATTCCATCGATTTCCGGTTGCCCTTCTCCCGACCGAGCGGCCCCGGTCTCTTTTCTTGGGTTCTGACCAGATCGCCCCTGCTTTCCCACAGGAGGAAAGCCCTCTCCAATTTGCTCCATCGAGTAGCGTGGCCCATTTGAGAGAAGCAGCTTGACCAACGGGTATGGCTCCCGTTTCATGTTGTGGAAGCCGGGGACGCGCATGACCCTCGCTACCTCGCAGACCGCCCTGTCTGCCCCATAGGGTGCCAGCGCTTGCTGAATACCTCTCAGGCTCGACTCATGCAGATCGACTGTTTCCTTTGTGGCTTCGACCTTCTCCGTAAGGCACCAGTATAGGTGTTGGCCATGGCCAGTCCTCACCATGATGGTGGGCTTGATCACCAGAGACTCGGGCTGGAATTTCTCCGCCGCATCCTTCTCGTCAAGGTCAGCCCAGAGGCTCCGAAGAGAGCGAATGTTCTGCTTGCTCCGCCCCTTCAGGTCCGTCTTGTTGATTGTCAGGAAGATGCCTGCTCCCGCATGATTTAGCTCATCAAGGAGATCGCCCAATTTGCCGATGGAGCCGTGCAGTTGATGGACGAGCCCCTGTTCTTTTCGACCATCGTCATCACAGAAAGTCTGCCAAGACAAACTGGCTTTCATGGCCTGCTCCTCTGTGCAATTCAGCAGCGACATGAGGAACGGCAGCGTGTGTTCCTTAAGCCTTTGGGTGCGATCCTCTCGTTCCCCGGACTGTTCGAGGCAGTGGGTGTCCATCATTTCTCACCTCGCCGTGCCAGGAAGGCATCAAGTTCTGTGGCCGTGATCAGGGAACGGCCTCCGATCTTGATGACAGCGAGTTGACCGTCATGGATCAAACGGTAGACAAGGGTCCGCCCTATGCCGAGAGCGACGGCCGCATCCTCGATGCGGTAAGCCAGATGTGAGATTTCTTCTCCCGTCCTGGGTGGTTGGTTTTTGTAAGTTGGAGTCATCTCTGAACACCAATAGGAAGAACGACGACGCGTTCAGAGGAGTTCGCGGAAGTTCACTTCATTTAAAAACGCGTAAAGCGTATAATTGAATACCTCCTCTGACCGGAGATGGGAGAGAGATCGTCGATGCGGCGACCCAGAACTTCGAATGGACCCTATAGCCAAGCTCCGGAATCGGCCCGGAGCGTGGGTGAACGCATCCGGCAACTGCGGGTTGACTGGAACTGGACCCAGGCACGGCTGGCAAAGGCACTCAACACCGACCAGAGGACGGTTTCTCAATGGGAACGAGGGATCCATGCCCCCAGCGGTGCCGCCCTAGGTTCCCTGGTCTGGCTCACAGGGGTGTCTCCTGAAGTCTGGACCAGCGGCGATGGGTTCCGAACTCCGGATCCGCCCCAGATTGACCCTGGCCAATTGATGGAAGCGAATCGCAGGGGCCTTGCGATGATCCTCAATCCCGCTCCACCCGGCCAGATCGGCTTGGTAGACCTGGAGGATGAATTCAGTCCTGAGCATGTCGATATCAAGGCCGCTCAGGAACTCTTGGCCAAGGCATACCGAGAGGATCGAGCAGTCTGGATCGTGCATTCGTCTGGATGAGAATTGCCCGCAACCCTTGTGCTATAGCCATTCCCGTATCAAAAAAGTTGTGCAGCAGGTGTGCAGCGACATCTCGAAACCGATAGAATCAAGTGAACCCCGCAAGGGCATTCCCGATCATTCTCAGGCATACGAAAAAGCCTCGAACTGTTGAAGTTCAAGGCTTTGTTCATCGCACCGATTGGTAGCGGGGGCAGGATTTGAACCTGCGACCTTTGGGTTATGAGCCCAACGAGCTACCGGACTGCTCCACCCCGCGCCGGAAAGTTAATGGTAACAGGCTCCCGATGCTTTGCAAAGCCCGAATACAGCAAACGCGCTAATCTCGAAGGCGATTTGGGGTTGGCATGTGGCGTTGGTTGATGATCATGGGGTTGCTGCTCGGGCCGGCGGGGCTGAAGGCCTGGACGCCGGACCGGTGGTTCGACCGGGCGCGCTCTCCGCGCATCGCCAACTACAAGATCGAGGCGACGCTGGACTGGAAGGAGAAGGTGCTGGCCGGGCAGGAAACGCTCACCTGGCGCAATCCCGGCACGGCGCCTACGGCGGAACTGCCGCTGCATCTCTACCTCAATGCCTTCAGGGGGCCCCAAAGCCTGTTCTTCAAGGAGAAGGGCGGCGTCCTGGGGCCCAGGCCGGGCGGCTGGGAGGCCGGGGACGTAAGGCATTGGGGCTACTGCCGGCTGCTTTCGGCGCACATGGAGAATCACCAGCTGGACGGGCACTACGGCGAGGACGAAACGGTCTACTGGCTCCGGCTGCCGCGGACGGTGGGCCCGGGCGAGACCATCCGCCTGGAAATTTCCTGGGAGAGCCGCTTCCCCCTGGTCCACACCCGGTCCGGCTGGAGCCGGGACTTCCTGATGGCGGCCCAGTGGTTCCCCAAGGCCGGGGTCTACGAGGGGGACGGCTGGAACTGCCGCGCCTACCACCCGGGCGCCGGGTTCTACGCCGACTTCGGCACCTACGACGTGGACCTGTCCCTGCCCAACGCCCTGCTCCTGGCCCACACCGGCACCCTCACCAACTTCAAGACCCCCGAGGACATCACCCCGGATCCCAAGCGCCCGGCCAATGTCATCTGGAAGCTGCACGCGGAGGACGTGCACGACTTCGCCTGGGCGGTCATGCCCAAGGCCAGCTGGGGCTACCGGGCCTTCGACTACCGGGGCGTGCAGGTGTTCTGCTTCTTCCAGCCGGCCAACACCGGCAGCTTCGACCGCCAGCGGCTGGCTGTCCAGGTGGCGCTGAAGCATGCCAGCGAATGGTTCTTCCCCTACCCCTACCCGGTGCTCACCATCGTCGATGTGCCCGAAGGGGCTGAAGGCGCGGACCGCATGGAGTACCCGACCCTGGTCACCGCCGCCAGCCGGCCATTCGATCCCCTGAGCCAGCGCATCCTGCCGGAGCAGGCCACCATCCATGAAGTCGGCCACCAGTGGTTCTACGGCGTGCTGGCCGCTGACGACGCGGAGGAGCCCTGGCTCGACGAGGGCTTCGCCACCTGGTTCTCCCAGAAGGCCACGGAACGCGCCTTCCAGAACCTGTTCAGCAGCCGCCGCTTCCAGGTGGGCACCGACGCCCCGGCGCTGGCCGGCTACTGGCGGGACCCGTCAGTGGACCCGCTGGCCCGGCCCGGATACCAGACCCGCGACCTGCAATCCGGCATCGCCGCCGCCCGGTTCAAGGCGCCCCTGGTGCTGGACCAGATGGAGGCCATGCTGGGCCGGCCGGTGATGAACCGGGTCATGGAGGAATACACCCGGGAGATGGCCTTCCGGCACCCCACCGGGCGCGATTTCCAGCGGATCGCGGAGCGGGTCACCGGCCGCAACCTGGCCGGTTTCTGGCGTGACTTCATCGCCGGCTCCGACACCCTGGACGTGGTGATCCAGCAGGTCGGCGTCCGGGAGGTGCTGGAAGGCGGCTGGATGGAGGGCCCCGGCGGGCCGGTGTTCGCCGCGCCCCAGCCGGCTTCGCCGGGCCGGCGCGGCTCGGTGACCCTGCTGCGCAAGGGCGGGCTGCGGCTGCCCATCACGCTCTGGGTGCGGCTGGAGAACCGCACCGAGCAACGGCTCACCTGGGACGGCCAGGACCGGTGGATCACCTACGAGTTCGACAGCCCGGTGACCATGGCCATCCTCGACCCGGACGGCAACTACCCCATGCTGAGGGACCGGCTGCACGCGAACTATTCCGTGAAGCCCGCGCGCCGGGGGCTGCACTACTGGTCCCAGCTGGTCTGGGGCGCCCTGACCGGCCTGTTCCAGGGCGTTGGAATGGGGTGAGCCATGGCGCGAATTGAAGGATCTGACAGAATGACTGTCTGGGAGTTCAGCCATGACCACCGCCAAGTCCACTGTTGATCGACTCGTCGTCGCCCTGGACGTGCCCACCTCCGGGGAAGCCGTCGCCCTGGCCCGCCAGCTCAAGGGCCGGGTGGGCATGCTCAAGATCGGCCTGGAGCTGTTCTGCGCCCAGGGCCCGGCCTTCATCCGGGAGATCCAGGCCTTCGCCCCGGTGTTCCTCGACCTCAAGCTGCATGACATCCCCACCACGGTGCACCGGGCCCTGGAGGCGCTGCTGCCGCTGGACCCGGCCCTGATCGACATCCACACCCAGGGCGGGCCGGCCATGATCGAGGCGGCCGCCGAGGCGGTGCGCGCCCACCGCCAGCGGGGCGGCAGGACCCAGCTGCTGGGGGTCACCGTGCTGACCAGCCTGGACCGCGAAGCCCTGACCCGCCTGGGCCTGGCCGCCGAACCGGGCGACATGGCGCTGCACCTGGCCCGGCTGGCCAAGGAATGCGGCTGCGACGGCGTGGTCTGCTCGGCCCAGGAGGCCGCCAGCGTGCGGGACGCCTGCGGCGATGGGTTCCACCGGCTCACCCCGGGCATCCGCCCGCGGGGCGGCGCGGTGCAGGACCAGGCCCGGGTGGTCAGCCCGGCCCAGGCCCTCCGGGACGGTTCCACCTGGCTGGTGGTCGGGCGCCCCATCACCCGCGCCCAGGACCCGGCCGCCGCCGCGGACGCGATCCTGGCGGAAATGGAAGAAGCCTGAAACCGATGTCCGCAACCTCGCCCCTGGTCTTCCGGCCCAGCATTGCCCAGCGCACCCTGTCGGTCCTGCTTTGCGCGGGTTCCTGGCTGGTGGGGGTCCGGGGCCTGTTTCTCCTGATCAACAACCTGCCCCGGCTCATGGCCGCGCAGCGCCAGGCCAGCGTGGCGGGGGAACCCACCTTCCTCCTCTGGGTCTGGATCGTCGCCTCGGTGACGCTATGCCTGCTGGCCGGGACCCTGCTGCTGTTCTCCGCGCTGGGGCTGATCCTGATCGAAGGCACCCAGATCATGGTGGATGAATCCGGCATCACGGTGGAACACGCGGGCCTGCCCAGGCCCCTGGCGATTCGCCTGGGAGCCGGTCACCTGCCCTGGAAGCACGTGCTGGGGTTGGAAAAGGGGAAGGTGTTCTTCATCCTGCGGGGCGGCCTGCCCAAGGGCGAGCCCAGCAACCTGCTCTCCGAGCGCTACGCCAAAGCGACCTTGAAGTTCCTGCTGGTGGACCAGCTGGAGCGCCTGATCCTGATCATCCTGGAGCGCAGCTCCAACCTTACCTTCTCATGACTGCGCCGCGCGGCATCCACTACCGGCGCCGTTGGTTCTACGTGCTCTGGGTCGGCCTGCTGCTGCTGAGCGCGGGCGCCCTGGCGCTCTGGGAACGGCCCCAGGCGGTGGACCTGGCCTCCCTGGTGGTCCAGGTCCAGGTCCGCCAGGCGCCGCCCGGAACCCAGGTCCAGGCGTGGGCCGGACCGTGGGCCCGGTGGCAGGGCCCGCTCTGGTCCGGCGCCGGGGCCGCCTCGACCACCCTGCTGGCCGATGGCTTGACCCCCCTGCCCTTGATCACGATCCCGATCGCCCAGCGGCGCTGGGTGAAGGGCACCATTCCCCGGGACACATGGGAACTGGTGATGCTGAGGTTCGCCGCTCCGCTTGAACCACCCCGGTATTTCGCCCTTCCGCTCTCCAAGGACATCCGGACCGGCCTCCTGCGTCCCAGGGGCAAGGTGCTGACCACCATTCAAACGTCATGGCTCAGCCTCCAGACCAGTGGAAAAGCCCCAGATCGGATACCCTAGAAAGAAAAGATAACCGAGAAGGGTTGATTGCCATGAATCCGTTCCTCCCCGTGCTGCTCACCCTGGCCCTCCCTGCCGTCCAGGGCTTTCCCGACCGGTTCAAGGAGAACCGTGCCGCGTGGGAGGAGAACCTGGACAAGGGCCAGGGCGCTCCCGTACGCAAGGCCACGGAGGAACTCCTCCAGCAGGAGGGGGCTACCGTCAACACCTCGGACTACAACTCCATGCATGCCATGGTGGCGGTGCTCAACCTGGCCGCCCGGGCCTGCGTGGTGGAAGGGGCCTGGGAGGACGCGGTCGGCCACCTGGAGAAGGCCAGCCAGGCCGCCACCGACAACGTCGCCACCGCCGAAGGCACCTTCGCCAAGCTGGTGACCCAGCACCAGGACAAGCTCAAGGAGTGGCGCGAGGAGACGGCGCAGCAGGAAAAGCGCCTGCAGGCCCTGGATGCCCTGGAGGGGCTGAACGCGGACCAGATCAAGCTGCGCGGGCAGATCCGCGGGTTCCTGGACGAGCACCGCAAGGCCATCGCCCAGAGTGAGAAATCCCTGAAGGAGATCGACGCGCTGCTGGTCCTGCTCAAGAAGGAGCAGGAGACCTATGCCGCCTCCCTGGCCGAGTGGCAAGGGTTCCTGGCCAAGGAGCGCTCGGACATCACCCGGCTAGGCAGCAAGGCCGCCTACGTGGCCGAGAAGCTGGAGCAGGTCAAGGCGGACGACGCCAGGCCCCGCACCGAGCGGCTCGCCTATGGACGCCGCCTGCTGGGCCTGGATCCGGCCAACCAGGAATGCCAGCGTTTCGTCGACGGTCTGGAAGGCAAGGACGAAACGCCGGTACCGGCCAAGAAGGTCAAGCGCGCCAAGTCCGCTCAGAACACGACGCCATAGGTGAGCCGGAGGAAATCCGCCGGCGGGGTGGCCGGGTTGCTCGCATTGGGCTGGCTGTCGGTGTCATAGCCGGTCAGGGTCTTGTGGAAAGCCACTTCCACATTGGTGCGCCAGCGGCCGAAGGGCCGGAAGCTGTAACCGACCCCGCCCAATCCGCCCAGGCGGGTCCTGTTGAGGGTGTAGCCGTTCCAGTTCGGGTCGCCGTAGCTGCTGCTGAACCGCTCCAGGTCCATGGACAGGCCGCCCACCAGGTAGACGCCCCGGTGGCGGTAGGCGTCGCCGGCACCCGGGAAGTACTGCGCCTCCCCGCCCAGGCTGAGCAGGTCGTGCTGAAGGTTGTAGCTCTGGTAGCCGGGGGCGGTGTCCTCCCCCGAGGTGCTCTGGCCGTAGACATCCAGGCGCAGGGCGAACCGCTGGTCCAAGGGGAAGCTGACGGTGAACTGCCCGCCCACGGTCGTATCGTAGCTTTCGGTGGAAGCCACTCCCCCCTGGCCGGCGGGATAGTAAGTGCTGCTGTTGAATCCTCCGGTGGGGATCGAAAGGCTGAGGCCGAGGCCGAAATGCGGGTCCTGGGCGGCCAGTGGCGCCCCCAGGGCCAGGACAAGAGCAAGGGTGGCGACGCGCACGTTTTCCATGAAGCCTCCTGCCTGTTCGACCCTTGAAATTTGAAAAGGGTTTAGAGAGAGAGTTTGGGCTTGCACGGTTCAAGGGTGGCACCGCCAGGGCAGAGCGGGCTACCCTAGTTCCAAACGGAGTGGACCATGGCTTGGAAAAAGGATCTCGCTAAATTGAAACAGGATCTGGGCAAGGAGGAGGGTCTTCCGCCAGGCAAATCCGCACCGCCGCCGAAGGCCAAACCGCTCCACCCGGTCTCCCAGTCCATTGAAGAGGAAGACAACATTTTCCTGAGCGCCATGGGGCTGCGCCCCAAGGCCGGCCCGGCCGAGCCCGTGGCCGCCCTGGTGAAGGATGAGCCGCCCGCGTTCATCCAGCCCAAACCGGCGCCCCTGGCCGGCAAGGTGGAATTCAGCACCGCCATGGGCGACCTGAAAGGGCTGAAACCCCTGGCCCAGCCGGCCGTCCAGGAAAAGCCCGCGGCGCCGGTGCCGGTGCCGGAAGCACCCGTTCCCCCTCCGCCCGCCCCGCCCGAACCAGCGCCCGTGGACGCCGCGCCGGAAATCAAGGAAGCGCCCGCGGCGCCGCCCCAGGTCCAGATCCAGCTGGCGGCGGGCATGGCCATCGTCGTGGACGGCAGCCTGGACCTCAAGGGCCACGCCAGGAGCGACGCCGAGGAGCGCCTCAAGGAACGCATCCTGGACGGCTACGCCCTGGGCTGGCGGACGCTCCACGTGGTGGTGGGAGCCTCGGCGGAGCTGCGCCAGATGGTCCTGGACCTGCTCATGAGTCCTGCCGGGCACTGCGTCGCGCGCTACGCCCAGGCGCCGGTGCCCATGGGCGGAGCCCAGGCCTGGATTCTCTATTTCCGTGGCCCTGGCACACCCGAAAACTAGAGGAGAACCAAATCAGCTGTTCGCACTATAATTCCCCCAAGCTTCCGGGGAGAACCTCATGTATCAGAGGAAAAGGCTTCGCGCTTTTGCGGTGATCCCGTTCATGGCCCTTGGGCTGCTTGCTCAAGCCCCTGACAGCGCGGTATCCAGCGGCACGGGCGCGGCTGCTCCCGGCCAGGCGGTCAAGGTGGCGTCCCATTCGTCCCGCTGGGAGTACCCCCGTGAAGTGACTCCGGAGGCCGGGCAGGAGGTCCATATCGTGCAGAAGGGCGACACCCTGTGGGACCTGGGCAATCAATATCTCGGCAACCCCTTCTCCTGGCCGCAGATCTGGGAACTCAACAAATGGGTGAAGGATCCGCACTGGATCTACCCCGGCGACCCGATCCTGGTGGAGGCCTCCCGCGGGGCGGTGGGCAAGCCCAAGAACAGCGATCAGAACCTGGCGCCCCGGGACGTCGCGGATCTGCAGCCGGACCTGCGGCGGGTCGCCAAGCCGAGCCAGGATGAATACGCCTTCTCCTTCCAGGACTTCATCCAGATGCCCTACCTGGTTCCAGGCACTGGCGAGGCCTACCTCAAGCAGATCGGCGCCCTCAAGATCGTCGGCCAGGAGGACAAGACCAAGGACCTGCTGGCCGACGGTGACATCCTCTACCTCAGCGGTGGCGCGGACAAGGGCGTGAAGCCTGGGGACCGGCTGGTGGTGACCCAGGTCGTCGTCCGGAAGTTCTACCATCCCAGTGACAAGCGCCGCCAGAAAGTCCTGGGCGATATCATCGAGCAGTTCGGCATCGTCCGCATCACCGAGGTCCATCCGTCCAATTCGGTGGCCATCATCGAACGATCCCTGGACGGGATCACCAGCGCAGGCTACGCGGCGCCTTATACCGAGCCGACCGCCATCGTCAACGCGCTGCGCACGGACATCACCAGCCCGATCGCGCTCAAGGAACCGTCCTCCACGATCATTTTCATCCGGATGAACAAGGCCGTGGCCGGAGGCGGCGACCTGGTCATCATCGACCGCGGCAGCGCCGATGGCTACCATGTGGGCGACGTCCTGTTGACCGCCCGGCCGGTCCCCCTGGTGGCCGACCAGAAGCCGAGCTCCACCCGGGAAATGACCAACTACTACCTGGGCCAGCTCATCGTGATCAGGGCCGGCGAACGCAACGCCACCTGCCGCATCCTGCGCAGCAAGAGCGAAGTGATGGTGGGCGACATCCTCACCCGCTGATCCTGAGTTCCAGGACGTTCCGCGCTCCCCTGCTGGGCAACCGGTAGGGGTGGGCCTGGACGTCAAAGCCGACGGGTGCCTCCCAGGGGCCCTGGGGACCCTTGAGGGCCCAGAAAGGGGCCCCGGGCTCGCCATGGCGGCGCCACCACCCGCCAAGCAGCTCGAGGGTGCCCACCGCCTTCGCCACGCCGGCCTGGGCCCGCAGGGGCGGCATCGCCTCGGCCCGGCCCACCATGGGTGTGAGATTGGCCAGGCCCAGTTCCAGGGCCGCCTGCCGCACAAATGCGATTTTTTTATTGGATTTGTCAATGGCGATCAGCTCCAGGTCCGGCCGGGCAAGGGCGATCAGCACCGCGGGAATGCCCATTCCCGTGCCGAAATCCGCCACCCTGGAATGGGCCGGGAGGGGCAGCAGAAAAGGCAGCAGGGCCGCGGAATCCAGGATCAATTCTTCCATCCGCTCGGCCTTTTCCAGAGAGGTGAGGGCGTGGGTCCTGCTCCACCGGTCGAGCAGATCAAGATAGCGGGTAATGGGTTCCAGAGTCCATTCGGGCAGTGTTGGTTCCATCCGTCCAAAATACCCGCCATCCGGCACTCTGGCCAAAAGAAACCGCAACCTCCACGGTCGACGGGAGCCTGCCTGGCCACTGACACAAGCCGGAGATGATTCATCGTTTATGGGAAGTCCCGAAGGCCTGCCGGTCTTTTTTAAAGAAAGGGTACAAATACTATTGCCGGTATTGACAAAAAGAATTTCCCTTCAAATACTGAACCAATCAGCATGACTCTTTTTGAGCGAGGATCGAATGAGCGAAAATGCGACCCCCTTTAAGATTGATTGGTCCAGTCGAAGCAAACTCAGAGGGCCTGGAGAGCGATCCCTCGGAGACCTGCTGATTAAACTGCGCAACCATTTGGCTCCCGCGGCCGAAGGAATTTCCATCACTTATCTCGACGACCGTGCCATGCGGAAGCTGAATCGGGAACACCGCGGGATCAACCAAACCACCGATATCTTGAGCTTCCCCGCAAATCCCGAAAAAGGTGCTTTCCAGCACCTCGGCGATCTGGTGGTCAGCCTGCCCGTAGCCGAAAAGATGGCGAAGAAGCTGGGCGTCAGCCGGCGCAGGGAAGTGGAGACCCTGGTCATCCATGGTTTCCTTCACCTCTGCAAGCATGACCATGCGGTGGACGACGGCGAGATGATGGCCCTCCAGGCCAAGCTGGAGCGGGAGCTGCTCGATTCGGAACCCCTGCTCATGTCGGTCAAGCGCGGCCGCAAGCCGGGCAGCAAGGTGAAGAAGCTCAAGGACGGCAGCCGCGTGGTGGTGACCGGGAGGGCGGCCAATGCGATCGTCCGCAAGGAGGCCCTGAAGAAGGCCAAGCCGGTGAAGAAGGCGGTCAAGGTGGCCAAGAAGGTCGTGGAAAAGCCCAAGCGCTCCCCCGGCAGGCCGCGCAAGGTCGCCCAGGCCGAGGCCCCCGCCCCGCGCCGCACGGTCCGGCGCAAGCGCACCCCCCGGCTGCGCACGGGCGTGCTCGGCTAGCACTCGAATCCTGCCTTTCGGAACTGGCCTGGGAAGGAAAGTCCCGGTAAGATAGGCATTCGGCCCTTTTTGCGGCCCCACCCCGGGAGTCCCTGTGTTGAATCTTCTTTCGGGCCTTGGCGTTGCTATCGTCATGGCTCTATTGCTTTCGCTGTTGAAGATCAATTTCTGGATCACGCTGCCGCTCGGCTTGCTGGCAGGTGTGGGGTTGTTCATCTACCTGGGCCGCAAGGTGCAGAACCAGCTGGAGCAGATCTTCAACCGCGCCGGCGAGGCCATGAAGAAGCAGCAGTTCGATCCGGCCATCGAGATCATGAAGGAAGGCTACCGCTTCAACAAGTGGCAGTTCCTGGTGAAGGGGTCCATCGACGGGCAGATCGGCGTGGTGCAGTACCTGCGCAAGAAGAACACCGAAGCGGAACCGCTGCTGCGTTCCGCCAGCTACCAGCACTACATCGCCAAGGCGATGCTGGGCATCCTCCAGTGGAAGCGCGGCGAAAAGAAGCAGGCCAGGACCACCTTCCAGCTGGCGCTCAAGTCGGGCAAGAAGGAAAGCCTGCTCTACGCGGTGTACGCCTATGTGCTCAACGAGATGAAGGACCGGGAAAAGGCTGTGGCGATCCTCAACCAGGGACTCGCCGTCTGCAAGGATGACGAGCGCCTGCTGGTCAACCGGAACAACCTGCAGAACAACAAACCTATGAAGATGAAGGTTTATGGGGACCAGTGGTACCAGTTCATGCTGGAGCGCCCGATGGTTCGGCAGGAACCGCCGCCCTTTGCCCGTATTTCGAAACGCGCCCTGCGCGGCTGAATCACTATATTTGTTTCTTGGAGTTCCGCATGTCCGGGCACAGCAAATGGTCAACCATCAAGCACAAGAAGGGCGCCTTGGACGCCAAGCGCGGGAAGGTGTTCACCCGGGTCCTCAAGGAGATCACCGTGGCGGCCCGTCTGGGCGGCGGCGACGTGGGCGCCAATGCCCGGCTCCGGCTGGCGGTGGACGCGGCCAAGGCCAGCAACATGCCCAAGGAGAACTGGGAGCGCGCCATCAAGAAGGGCACCGGCGAGCTTGAGGGCGTCTCCTACGAGGAGGTGACCTATGAGGGCTACGGTCCCGGCGGCGCGGCCGTCATCGTCGAGGCCCTGACCGACAACAAGAACCGCACCACCCCCGAGATCCGCAGCTCCTTCACCAAGTTCGGCACCGAGCTGGGCGCCATCAATTCCGTCGCCTACATGTTCGTCAAGCAGGGCCAGATCGTGGTGGAGCCGGAAGTGCCCGAGGACAAGGTCATGGAAGTGGCCCTGGAGGCCGGCGCCGACGACGTGAAGGACGAGGACGGCGCCTGGGTGATCACCATGGACCCCAACGACTACCAGGTGGTGAAGGACGCGGTGGACGCCGCCAAGCTGCCGGTCATCGAAGCCGGCATCGTGCGCACTTCCGCCGTCCGGGCGACGATGTCCGGAGACAAGCTCAAATCGTTCCTCAAGTTCATCGACCTGCTGGAAGACAACGACGACGTGCAGAACGTCTGGCACAACGCCGACTACGACGAGCCAGAGGATTAGAGTTCAGGCATCTAACGCTCAGCCACGCGCTGGAAGCGGAACATGACCCGGCGCTGGAGGGCGCGCCCCTCGGGGCTCGAGGGGTCGCCATCCAGGCGCGAGTCGCCGTGCGCCTCGGCGGCCATGCCGGCGGGGTCCATGCCCTGGGCCGCGAGGGTGCGCAGCACCGCCTCCGCCCGCTGCCCGCTCAGGGCCAGGGCGTCCACCCCCGGGCCCGGGCCCCGGCCCCGCTCGGCGGGGGCGGCGTGGCCTTCGCAGATGAGGGTGAAACCGGGATACTCGCTGGACATCCGGCTGATCCGGGTGAGCAGGGGCTGGAACACGCGGGGCACCGCCGCGCTGCCTTCCGGGAACAGCACCGAGCCGCGGAAACTGACGATCCGCATGCGCACGCCGACGTCCTCGCCCGCCACCGGCTTCAGATCGCTGAGCTGCTTTTCCAGATCCGTGGCCCGGGCCGGATCGATGCCGAGGTTGCCGGGCAGGATGCCGCTGCCATTGACGCCCAGCTCATGCTGGAACGAATGCAGCACATCCCGGAGCTTCTGCTGGTCCTGGGCCGAGAACGAGTAGATCACCGCGAAAAAGGCCATGAGCTGAACCATGAGGTCGGCGAAGGTGATCAGCCAGAGGCCTTCGTAGTCGTCCTTGCGGCGCGTCGGCCGAAGGGGCACCCTAGCCACGGACGGCCTCGCCGCGCCGGGTCTTGAAGCGGGGCGCCAGGGAGGCGTTGAGCTGCTCTTCCAGCTGGCCCGGGTTCATCTCCGCGGCGATGCCCAGGATGCCTTCGAGCATTAGTCGTTTATTCTGAAGTTCTTCCCTGGAGCGGAACTCCAGCTTGCCGGAGATGGGCACCGCGAACAGGTAGGCGATCACCGCGCCATAGAAGGTGGACAGCAGGCTGAGGGCCATGCCCTGGCCGATGCCGGCCGGGTCCTTGATGCTCACGAACAGCTGGACCATGCCGATGAGGGTGCCCACCATGCCGAAGCTGGGCGCGGCGGTGGCGATGAAGCGGAAGATCTCCTGGCCCAGGGTGTGGCGTTCCTGGGTGGCATGGATCTCCTGGGTCAGCACGTCGTTCAGGTAGTCCCGGCTCACCCCGTCCACCACCAGGCGGATGCCCTGGCGCATGAAGGGGTCCTCGGGCAGGTGCTTCTCAAGCCCCAGCTTGCCCTCCCGCCGCGCCCGCTGGCTCAGTCCCACCAGATTGTTGACCAGGGCCTGGGTGGAGGCGGCCTGGGTGAAGAAGGCCCGGGAGGCGACCGCCAGAGCGGAGCGCACGCTGCTCAAGGGAAAGCGGATCAGGGTCGAGGCCGTGATGCCGCCGAACACCACCACCAGGCTGGCGGGGTGCAGGAAAATCCGGGGATTCGGCCCCATGGCGATGACCATGGCCAGGAGGCCAAGGCCAAGCAGAAAGCCGATCAGGGTGCCTCGATCCATGGGATGCCTCTAGCTGGTTTATCGACAGGAACCTCGAACCAAGAAAGTTTCGCGCCAATTGTCCGCGCCCTGGCGCCTCCCGCACGCTACAACCCCGGCGGGAACCCCATGGCCAGCCGCACCAGGGCGATGCCCGGTGCCACCCGGCCGTCGCGCCGGCGGATGGTGATGGGGGCGGCCAGCGCCGGCAGCTCCGCGGCTTCCTGGAAACCCTCGGGCAGATCCACCGCCCGGCTGCCGGCGAACAGGGCGATGCCGTACGGGTCGCCCTCCTTGAAGATCACGTCCTGGCGGTGCAGCAGGAGCAGGCCGGCCTCCCGGTAGGCCCGTTCGGCCCGGGCCACCTGGTCCAGGGGGAACACGCAGGCGAACACCCCGCCCGGCGCCAGGATGCGGGCGGCGGCCAGGGCGTAGTCGCCGATGTCGCCGCGCACCTCGAGCCGGGCCGGAATGGCCTGGGGATGGTCGGCCGCCACCCGGGTGCCCACCGGCCAGTACGGCGGCGAGCCCAGCACCAGGTCGAACGGGGCTTCGTCCTGGAACAGCCCGGGGTCGCGCAGGTCGCCCTCGCGGATGTGGAAGCGGTCCTGCAGGCCGTTGTAGGCGACGCTCTTGCGGGCCAGGGCCACCGAGATGTCCTGGGCCTCCACCGTGTGCACCTCGGCGCCGGGGCAGCGCCAGGCGGCCGCCATGGCCACGGAGCCGATGCCCGAACCCAGGTCGGCGATGCGCCGGGGCCGGGGGCACCAGGTGGTGCCGTACCAGGCGGTGAGCAGGTCGTCGGTGGAGCAGCGATGGCCCTTCTTGTACTGGAAGATGCGGAAGTGGCCGCAGTAGTGGTCCAGGCTTTCGTCTTGCGCGGGCTCGAGGCCCCCGGGCGGGCGCTGGCCGGGGCGGGTCCAGCCCTTGTAGCTCGCTTCATCCATCGCGGTCCTCGAGTTCCATGGGATCGTCGAGCCCATCGAACAGGCCGCCCGAACCCTGGGGTGGCAGTTCGGGGGGCACCAGCTGGGCCAGGGCCAGGGCCTCCAGGTTGCCTTCGCCGAAATCCGCCAGCCGGGGCAGATCGGCCAGGCTCTTGAGCCCGAAATGCAGCAGGAACTTGAGGCTGGTGGCATACATCATGGGCCGGCCCACCACCGGCTTGCGCCCCACCGGCAGCACCAGCTCCCGCTCCAGCAGCAGCTTCACCTGGTTGGCGCAGCTGGTGACGCCGCGCAGCTCGTTGATCTCGGGCAGGGTCACCGGCTGCCGGTAGGCGATGATGGCCAGGGTCTCGATCTGGGCGGGGGTGAGCTTGCCGCTGCGGATGGTGGTCACCAGCTTGGCCACCAGGGTCTGGTACTCCGGCGCCGCGGCCATGCGCCAGCCGCCGCCCACCTCCAGCAGGCGCAGGCCCCGGGGCGGCACCAGCCGCTCCTGGAGCTTTTCCAGGCCCTGCAGCAGCACCCCTTCGCCCAGCCCGGTCAGTTCGCGCAGCCTGGCCATGTCCACCACCTCCCCGCTGGAGACCAGCAGGGCCTCCAGGGCGCCGGCCAGATCGCCGCCGGTTTCCCACAGGGGTTCGTAGCCTTCCAGGGGCAGCGCGTCCAAGTCACGGCCCCTCATAGCTGCCAAGCCGCTGCCCCACCCGCACCGGGCCCGAGCAAACGCCTGGGTGCCACTGGCCGGCCTTGGGGCCGCCGATCAGCAGCACCACGGTGGAGCCGAACTGGAACGTGCCCAGGTCCTCCCCCGGCAGGCAGGGCAGGCCGTCCACGGCCAGGACACCGTCCCTGGGCAGGTTCCGGCTTTCCAGCCAGCGCGGGGCGATCAGCACGCCGCCCACGTGGGTGGCCCCCACCAGCACGGCGGCCACCTCCATTCCCGCGTCCGGGCCGATGCCCTTGGCCACCCAGGTGGCCCGGCGGTTCCGCTCATAGAGGCGTGGCACATGGCGGGTGCTGGCCTGGTTCACCGGCCAGAGTTCGCCTTCCACCCGGCCCACGGCGGTCACCCGCCCGAGCACCGGCACATGGATGCGGTGGTAGTCCTTGGGGGAAAGATAGAGGGTGAGGTAGTGCCCGCCCTCGAACCGGCGGGCGTCGGGATCGTGCTTGAGCAGCTCCTCGATCCGGTAGGGCAGCCCCTTGGCCTGGATGGCCAGGCCCGCCTCGATCCGGCCGCAGGCGACCACCTGGCCATCCACCGGGCTGTTGACGAACCCCGGCACCACGGGGTCCTGGGGCCGGATTCCGGGCTTGAGCCGCCGGGTGAACAGGGCCTGCAGGCTCGGGTAGGCCGCCAGGGGCAGCTCCGCTTCGCCCAGGTCCAGCTGGTAGGCCTTGACGAACCGCCCCAGCAGCGGAGCCCGCAGCGCCACCGGCAGGGTCCGGGACGCCGCCCACCCGGCCGCGGCCGAGCCCAGGCGTTTGGGGTAGAGACGGAGCAGATTCAGGGAAAGCGGCCACGGTGTCATCGCTTCCCAAGTTATCACGGCCAGCAGCGCCGCCAGGACGCCGATGATCCAGTGAGCTGCCGTCCGGATCCTCCGAACCATGGTCGCCTGCTTTGAAAAAAGAGCCAAAGGCCCAGTGAATGAGTCGTATTAAGGTCCGGATAATCCTATTTGATATCGATCACAAATTCTCGGTATGCTTTTCATGACCCAAGGTAGAAGTAGCATACTCCCTTATAGATAGAGGAAAGAGCAGCCTTGGGGTACTCCCCGGAGTCGAGGATCTAACCAGACCGCGGGTAGAGAATGAATGAAGCTCTGCTGCCAGGAGATTCAAATGAACAGTGAGCCCCACCCTTCCAGTCATGGGGAAACGCTCAAGGCCAAGGTCGAACAGGCCACCGGGGTCAAGCTGAACCACTGCTACCAGTGCGGCAAGTGCGCCGCTGGCTGCCCGGTGGCCCAGGACATGGACCTGACCTCCTGCCAGGTCCTCCGGCTGGTCCAGTTCGGCGACCCGGCCTGGGACCGGCAGGCGCTCCAGAGCGAAGGCATCTGGCTCTGCCTGGCCTGCGAAACCTGCAGCACCCGCTGCCCCCAGGAAGTGGAAGTGCCCAAGGTGATGGATTACCTGCGGCTGGAGGCGGTGCGCCAGAACCTGGCCCACCCGAGGAGCAGGGACATCCTGGCGTTCCACCGGGCCTTCATGGATTCCGTCCGCGAGACCGGCCGGCTCTACGAGATCGGCCTGGTGGCCGACTACAAGCTGAGAAGCCGGCACCTCCTGAAGGACGTGATGCTCGCCCCGAAGATGTATATGCGGGGCAAGCTGCCGCTGCTGCCCCACCTGATCCAGGGCCGGGACGCCCTCAAACGCATCTTCAAGCGCACACTCGGGAGCAAATCATGAGGATCGGCTATTATCCCGGCTGTTCTCTGCTGGGTTCCAGCAGGGAATTCGACGAATCCGTGCGGGCGCTTGCCAAGGCCATCGGCCTCGAGCTGGTGGAGGTGCCCGACTGGAACTGCTGCGGCGCCAGCAGCGCCCACGTGCTGGACCACAAGCTGTCGCTGGCCCTGCCGGCCAGGATCCTGGCCCAGGCCGAGGCCGCGGGGCTCACCGAGCTGCTGGCCCCCTGCGCCGCCTGCTACAACCGGCTGACCTCAGCCCGGGCCGCCCTGGAAGCCGACCCCGCCATCGCCGCCGAGGTCGCCGCCATCATCGAGCAGCCGGTCACCGGCAAGGTGAAGGTGGTCAACGTGCTGGAGGTGCTGGACCGGTTCCAGGACGTCATCCGGGAGAAGACCGTGGCCCCGTTCAAGCGGAAGGTGGCCTGCTACTACGGCTGCCTCCTGGTGCGGCCGCCCAAGGTGGTGGCCTTCGACCGGGCCGAGAATCCCCTGTCCATGGACCGCATGATGACCGCGGCGGGCGCCGAGGCCGTGGCATGGAACTTCAAGACCGAGTGCTGCGGCGCGGCCTTCTCGGTCACCCGCACCGAGCTGGTGGCGCGGATGTCCGGCAAGATCCTGGCCGACGCGGTTCGCCATGACGCCGAAGCGATCGTGGTGGCCTGCCCCATGTGCCAGTCCAACCTGGACATGCGCAGGCCCGAGATCAATGCCCTGCTGGGAACGGACTACCAGATCCCGGTCATTTTCATTACCCAGGCCCTGGGGCTGGCCCTCGGCATCGCCCCCGCGGAACTGGGACTGCAGCGGCACATGGTGCCCGCGCTCGCCCTGCAATCTTCCGCTGCAAGCACCACCGTCTGAGAGAGGCCGACCATGTCACGAATCGGCGTATTCATCTGCCACTGCGGCGAAAACATCGGCGGAACCGTGGATTGCGCCAGGGTCGCCGAGGCCACCCGCCAGGTGCCCGGCGTGGTGCACAGCGTGGACTATAAGTACATGTGCTCCGACCCCGGGCAGAGCATGATCAAGGCCGCCATCAAGGAGCATGGCCTCACCGGCGTGGTGGTGGCCGCCTGCTCCCCGCGCATGCACGAGCCCACCTTCCGGGCCGCCGTGGCCGAGGCCGGGCTGAACCCCTACCTGTGCGAGATGGCCAACCTGCGCGAGCACTGCTCCTGGGTCCACGAAAAGGGCGAGGCGACCACCGAGAAGGCCATCGACCTGGTGCGGGTGATGGTGGAGAAGGTCAAGCGCAACCACCCGCTCGAGGCGATCCACGTGCCGGTCACCAAGAAGGCCCTGGTGCTGGGCGGCGGCATCGCCGGCATCCAGGCGGCGCTGGATATCGCCAACTCCGGCCACCAGGTGGTCCTGGTGGAGAAATCGCCCTCCATCGGCGGCCACATGAGCCAGCTTTCGGAGACCTTCCCCACCCTGGACTGCTCCCAGTGCATTCTCACCCCGCGCATGGTGGAGGCGGCCCGGCACCCCAACATCACCCTCTACACCTACTCCGAGCTGGAAAAGCTGGAAGGCTTCATCGGCAACTTCAAGGCCACCATCCGGCGCAAGGCCCGGCAGATCGACGAGAAGCTCTGCACCGGCTGCGGCCTGTGCACCACCAAGTGCCCGAACAAGAAGATCCCCGACGAGTTCAACGAGGGCCTGTCCACCCGCGGCGCGATCTATGTGCCGTTCCCCCAGGCGGTGCCCAACAAGCCGGTGATCGACAAGCTCAACTGCACCTTCTTCAAGACCGGCAAGTGCAAGGTCTGCGAAAAGCTGTGCCCGACCAAGGCCATCCGCTTCGAACAGGAGGACGAGCTGGTCACCCTGGACGTGGGCGCCATCGTGCTGGCCACCGGCTTCAAGGTGATGCGCACCGACAAGTTCCCCGAATACGGCTACGGCAAGTACAAGGATGTCCTGGACGGCCTGCAGTTCGAGCGGCTGGCCTCGGCCTCCGGCCCGACCCTGGGCGCCATGCGCCGGCCCAGCGACGGCAAGGTGCCCGAGACCGTGGTGTTCGTGTCCTGCTCCGGATCGCGCGACCGCGCCAAGGGCGTGCCGTACTGCTCCAAGGTGTGCTGCATGTATACCGCCAAGCACGCCATGCTCTACAAGCACAAGAACCATCACGGCAAGGCCTACGTGTTCTACATGGACATCCGCTCCTCGGGCAAGGACTACGACGAGTTCGTCCGCCGGGCCATCGAGGAGGATGACGTCAGCTACATCCGCGGCCGGGTCTCGCGCATCTACGAGGAGGACGGCCAGCTGGTGGTGATGGGTGCCGACACCTTGCAGAACGGCCGGCCAGTGGAGATCCGGGCGGACATGGTGGTGCTGGCCACCGCCGTGCAGGCCCAGGACGGCAGCGAACAGCTGGCCCAGAAGCTGCATGTGAGCTACGACCCCTACCACTTCTTCGCCGAGGCCCACCCCAAGCTCAAGCCGGTGGAGACCAACACCGCCGGGATCTTCCTGGCCGGCGCCTGCCAGGCGCCCCGGGACATCCCGGAGACCGTGGCCCAGGCCAGCGGCGCGGCCGCCAAGGTGGCCGCCCTGTTCAGCCAGGACCAGCTGACCCGGGAGCCGCAGATCGCCGTGGTCAACCGCCTGCCCCCGCCGGTGTTCTCCTACTGCATGGGCTGCTTCCTGTGCCAGAGCGCCTGCCCCTACCAGGCCATCGAGCAGGAAGAGATCAAGGGCCGCGACGGCACCGTGCTCAAGACCGTCGCCAAGGTCAACCCGGGACTCTGCCAGGGCTGCGGCACCTGCGTCGCCACCTGCCGGACCAAGGCCATCGATATCCAGGGCTTCAGCAACGAACAGATCTTCGCCGAGATCATGACGCTTTGATATCTCCATGGGGGACCGCGCGCTTGCTTCACGAGTTCCGAGTCCCCCACACCCCACTTCAAGCCCGGGCGAAGCCCGGACCTGAAGTCCACCCGGGACCCCTGCCATGACAGAACCCTTCGAGCCAAAAATCACCGCCTTCGTATGCAACTGGTGCACCTACGCCGGAGCCGACCTTACCGGCACCAGCCGCATCAAGTACCAGTCCAACGTCCGGGTGCTGCGCCTGCCCTGCACCGGGCGGATCGACTTCATGCTGCTGGCCAAGGCCTTCGCCCGGGGCGCCGACGGCATCATCATCTCCGGCTGCCACCCGAACGACTGCCACTATACCTCCGGCAACTACCACGCCCGGCGGCGCTGGATGATCTACCGCAACCTGATGGACTTCATGGGCATCGATACCGCGCGGATCACCTTCTCCTGGGTATCGGCGGCGGAAGGGGCCAAGTGGGCCGAGCTGGTGAACGAAGTCACCACCGGCATCCGGGCCATGGGCCCCTACACCGAGTACAAGCAACTGGCCAACGCGGGCGTCGAGTGAGGGCGGCATGGAACTGAGAGAGAAAGCCAAACAGCTGCTGGAACAAGGCGAGGTCAAGGCGGTCCTGGGGTTCGAACCCGGCACCCAGGGCGCGCGCCGGCCGGCCTTCGCGCGCTCCGCTGCCCGGGCCGAGCGTCTGGGCTTCGAGGGCGAGCAGAACCTGGCCAGCTACGTCACCCACAAGGAAGTCAAGCGCATGGGCCGGGTGGCGGTCGCCGCCCGGCCGGCGACGCTGCGGGCCCTGCTCCAGCTCATGGCCGAGCGCCAGATCAAGGAGCAGGACGTACTGCCCCTGGTGCTGGACGCCGACGGCCAGGTGCAGGAACTGGCCACCGCCCAGGCCGTGGAAGAGCACCTGGCGCTGTCGAGCCAGGAGATCCCGGCCCGGGATCGCGAGCTCATGGCCAAGCTCAGCCAGATGAACCGCGAGGAACGCTGGGCGTTCTGGCAGAACGAGCTGTCCCGCTGCATCAAGTGCTACGCCTGCCGCAACAGCTGCCCCATGTGCTACTGCGAGCATTGCACCATGGACTGCAACCGGCCCCAGTGGGTGCCGGTGCCCAGCCACGCCCTGGGCAACCTGGAGTACCACATGGTCCGCGCCATGCACCTGGCGGGCCGCTGCGTGGAATGCGGGGACTGCGGCCGGGCCTGCCCGGTGGGCATCCCCATCCACCTGCTCACCTTCAATGCCGAGGAGAGCGTGCACGCCCAGTTCGGCCAGAG
>Ga0181520_10002686_pt1 | contig 32543 bp, 29 predicted proteins | sample PEATcosm2014_Bin_29_FD_132451 | JGI IMG/M metagenome (GOLD analysis project Ga0181520, IMG submission 132451) | Peatland microbial communities from MTU Mesocosm Facility, Houghton, MI, USA - PEATcosm2014_Bin02_30_metaG | ecosystem: Environmental > Terrestrial > Soil > Wetlands > Peat | place...
GCCATGGAAAAGATGGAAAACAAAGAGCGTTTCCCACTTTCCCACGGCACGGCTGCGACGAACTGTTTGATTCTGTTCACGCTCTTTGTTGCACTTGGAATTTGAATGTACCGTGCCCCATCCTTTCCGCGTTCTCTGCGGAAAGGGTGGGAAGGCAGGATGTTAATCTCCCGGCCTGACCCGTAAATCTTCAATCCATCGTGTTCCGCTGAGCCCGGCGCCCCTGCACTTCAAACGGCGGCAGGAGATTTCGGCGCTCCGGCCTCAGCCCCTTTTATTTTGCCAGCGGTCTTCCCCCAGAGTGCGCTCAGCCCTCCCCCAACCGATGCGATCCAGAAGATCGCATCCCAACAACAAGGCCTGTCAGCAGCACGTCTCCGGGCGGAGGGTGCGGCGGACAGGCCTTGTCCTTTTGCGCTTGTTGAGAGCATTTTCTGGAAGGATGTAGCTCTAAACTTCATGGGTATCCCACCCGTTTCCGCAAAGACGCGGAAATGGAGGGGGCAGAGAAGTCTATAGCAAGAGGGAAAACGCAAGACCCCGGCACGGAGGGAAGCAACGTGTTGGGAACCGAACCAGAAACCTGGGAAACGCCCCCATCAGGGACGTTTCCCAGGTTTCTGATATGCGGCGGTTCGCTTGCAACCGTCGCTCAGCGTCTGCGGGCCTTCGACAAGGAACCGCGACCAGCTTTGAGGACGGGACTTAACAGACGGAACGCTGGAAGCAGCACGTCAAGATCAAAACGTACGGACTTGGACGTGATGGGCTCCACGTTCGCGGCCCGAATCCTGAAGGGGCCAGATGCTACTCGCTGTCTTCGGAAGCATCGGCGGTGGAGTTAGCGGCTACGACGGCTGGTGCGACGACCATTCCGATAAAAGCAAGTGCGATCAGCAGATCATGCATATCAATCTCCTTTGCAGGCTCCCACCACCCTTTGAGCGGTCTGGAGCTTGCTCACATAATGATGATCGTCTGTCCTGGAATTGCTCGAAATACCACGAAAAAGGGGTGCCATCCAGGCGGGTGTTATGACCCTCTGGCCCGAAAGTGGGATTGCGGCGTCCCCCAAAAACAGAAACTATCGGTATTTTGGAGCGAAACGAGACAAAATGTCTTAAATCCGGCAAATAACGTCGGTAATTGGGCTGAGATTTTCCACCGAAATGTCTGAAAATAGTTTGAAAATAGTTTGGAAATTGGCCTTTGAAAGCGGCCGCCGGGGAGCTGTGCTGGCTGAAAATGGGACATTTTTTTAAGCGCTGGGCTTGCGGGTTCCTGAATTAAGGCTGGGACGGGCCTGGATCGGCCCCGTTGCGGCTTCTGGGTGGGGGCGGCTGTTCTTTCTGGCCGGAAATGGAGTAGGCTCAAGATATGAAGTTCATGATCAACGAGCTGGAACGGGAGCCAGAAGATTTCATTCTGGAGCTTGCTCCGGGCGACCTCGACTATGGCGGCGAAGCCGAACAGGTGGGCCCGCTGAAGGCGGAAGGCCGGGCCGAGGTTCTCCATGAGGACCGGGGACCGAAGGATATTGTTACCGACATTCGCCTGAAGGGGAGCGTGCGGGGCGACTTTCAGGTGCCCTGCGCCCGGTGCGTGGAGCCGGTTTCCATGCCCATTCGCGCCGATTTCGACCTGCTGTTCCGCCCCGCTGACGCCGATCGCGAGACCGGGGAACGCGCCATCTCAGCGCCGGAAACAGAAATCGGTTATTATCTAAAGGACAGTCTTTTGCTTGAAGATGTGTTGCGGGAGCAGGTTCTTTTGTCTCTGCCGGCAAAAACATTGTGCAAGCCAGACTGCAAGGGACTTTGCCCGCGCTGTGGCGAAAACCGCAATCTTGAAGCGTGCTCCTGCGAGGAGGGTCCAGTTGACCCCCGTTGGGAAGCGCTGGCTGGACTCCGCGGCCGGATCAAGTCCTGACAAGTTCAAGCCCCTGCCAAGTGCAGGGAGCTCCGCCGCTGCCACGTGGTAGCCAACGCCCGGTTTGCCCCTGCCGCTCTTTTTTGAACGGAGCGGAAGAGGCAGTTGTGTTGTTTGGTGTTTGTAGAACACGTGCGCGCGGAGCGAGGAAAGGAACAAAAAAATGCCCAATCCGAAACGGCGCCATTCACAGCGCCGCACTGCCATCCGTCGCTCCCACGATTTCCTCACCGCCGTCGGCGTCAGCGAGTGCCCCAGCTGCCACGAAAAGAAGCTGCCCCATCGCGCCTGCCCCAAGTGCGGCGTTTACAAGGGCCGTGCCGTTCTGGCCGTCAAGGACGCGGAAAAGTAGACCTGGCTCATGTTGATCGATATCGCGCTTGACGCTGTTGGCGCCGATAACGCGCCGGAGCCGGAGATCCGTGGGGCCATTCTGGCCTGCAAGCAGTTGCCTGTCCGAGTCCACCTAGTGGGCCCGGAAAGGCTGTTGCGCGACCAGCTGGACGAACTGCTGGACGACGAGGATCTGCCCATTGTGATCCACCATGCCTCCGAGAGGATCGGCATGAACGAGAAGGCTGCGCAAGCCGTGCGCACCAAACGCGACAGCTCCATCCGAGTGGGGCTGAAGTTGGTGCGTGAAGGCATGTGCGCGGGCTTTGTGACCGCTGGCAACACGGGCGCCGCCATGGCTACGGCCAAGATGGTGCTGGGTGCGCTGCCCGGCGTGGATCGTCCTGCCCTGGCTACGCCCATGCCGGCCGCCACAGGCAGCCCCTGCGTGCTGCTGGACGTGGGCGCCAACGTCGACTGCAAGGCCTCCAATCTGGAGCAGTTTGCGGTGATGGGAGAGATGTATGCCCGCACCGTGCTCAAGATTGATTCACCGCGCGTCGGCCTGCTTTCCATTGGCGAAGAAGAGACCAAGGGCAACGATCTGACCCGTGAGGCTTTTCCCTTGCTGAAGGCGTTGCCCATCCGGTTTATTGGCAACGTCGAAGGCCGGGATATCTTTTCCGGTCTGGCGGACGTGATTGTCTGCGACGGGTTTATTGGCAACGTGGCGCTGAAGACCAGCGAAGGCGTGGGCCGGTTTGTGCGCGACGTGCTGCGCGACTCGCTGACCCAGACGGTGACGGCCAAGGTGGGCGCCCTGCTGGCCCGTCAGGCCTTCAACGACTTCCGCCGGCGGCTGGACTATCGCGAGTACGGCGGCGCTCCGCTGTTGGGGGTTCGTGGCGTGTGCATCATCGGCCACGGCTCCTCCAACGACCGCGCCATCTACAACGGCATTCGCGTGGCCTATGAGTTTGCCAAGGGTGGGACCGTGGCCCGCATTGAGCAGGAGTTTGCCAAACTGGCTGCTGCCAAGCCGGCGCCGGTCGCAACCCCGGCAGCGGACGTAGCTCCGGACGCAACGCCGCAGTAAGCCGACGCTCGTAGCTGCACAACTTTGCGATCAACAACAGAAGAGGGGGCCGACGGTGATCCCGTCCGCCCCCTGTTCTGTTGTTGATCGCAGCCCGCAGGGTGGGGCGGTGGGCGCATCTCCTGGCAGCCTAATCAGAAACCACTCATCGATGGATTGAGGTTGGTGCTTTCCCAGGTCTCAAAATCGAGACCTGGGGCACCCGACCTCTTGTGTGGGCAGAAAACCCGAAGGCGACACTGACAGTTTCATCCGTCGAGGTCGGCAACACCGGTGGGGGACTGAGGTGAAAGTCTTCACCGAACCTGTCATCCTTGAGCGTCACATGGTCCTTTGGTCCACCCATGAGTATGAAAATCGCGCCAGGAGGGGTGACTTTCGACGGTGAACCCCGCGCCGTAGGCGCAGCACATGTTAGCCCTACCTTTTCAAGGTGGGGAAAGCGGCCCATCAAAATGAACCGGGAGTCCCGTAGGGACGACGCAAAGGCTGCTGCATGCAATGCCCAGAAGCGTTTTGGCCCCACCGTAGGTGGCCCGTCGGCCCCCGCAAGCGGGTTGTATCCAAAAACATTTGCGCTGGATGCTCCCACCGCAGTCCAATCTTTGGTCACGTTCCCGAAATAACAATTCCGCGGTTACCAACTATCACTCTGCGACGCCCTGCGGCCGATAATCAACGCAGGACGGTGTCCCCAAATGTCCTTCATGCAGAAGATCTCCGGCAAGGATGGCCCCCCCATCTACAGCCCCGACATGTGCCTTACGATGCTGATCGAAGGTGCAACGCTGGGCGTGCCTGAGGTGGATGCGCTGGCCTACCAGCGGCTCCGGACCAATGTGAACCGCATGATCCACCAGATGGCCATTGGCCTGCCGCCGGAGGAAAAGGTTGCGCTGGTAAAAGCGGTCATCCAGGAGTTCGACACCTATCGAGCCGACACCGAGGCCGCTCTGCGCGACGCGCTGACCGGTTGGCGCGGGCTGGTGGCAAAGCTGTTCAGCAAGCTGATGACCTCGCTCGGCATTGACGCCCACAACCCGGACCTGTTCTCGCTCACCCAGCGCATCCGCCACCTGAGTACCAGTGCTGAGCTTGAAGCCTGGGATGAGAAACTGACCAGCTTCCTGGATCCGAGGTCGGGTATTGCTCCGGCCGACGATGCGCCGGCGCGGCTGCGCATGGCCGATACTTCCACCGCCAACGATAACGTTGCTGGTCTGAATGGCGGCGGGCTCGCCCTGGCGCGGCTTGCGGAACTGATCGGAAACGCCGATCGCGGTTTTGTGGTGATCTTCCGGCTGGGTTGCCTGGGCCTGATCAGCGAGCGTTTTGGCGAAGAGGCCATGCAGGATGCGGTGATGGCCGTCTCTTCCTATCTGACCCACAGCCTGCACCACGATGACTCCATTTACCACTGGAGCGATGCTTCGCTGCTGGCGATTCTGGGTCGGCGCGCCAACGAGCACATTTTGAACGCGGAGTTGAAACGCATTGTGGCCCTGAATCGCGACATCAACATCAACATTAGCGGCCGCGTGGTGATGCTGCGCATCCCCATTGAATTCGAGACCGTTCCTATCAGCGCGATGCGTTCGGCGGACGATGTCCGCAAGCTCTCGCTGGAAGACACTTCCGCCCGTTGAGCACCCATTGAGCAACTCTTGAGGCGAACGACGCCATGTCCACGACCCCGATTTTCGATGAACACGAACTTCCGCCGCTGCCCTCCTTTGCGGGGGTCCGCAACACCACCAACATGCCCGCCAGCTTTGACGCGCTGCCCACGCCGATCATCGACTGCGATAGGAATGGGGTGATGATCTCCCTCAATCTGGCCGCCCAGAATCTGGAGCAGGCGCACGGAATCGTCTTCTTGGGCAGGGAGATCTGGACCCTGGTCGCGCCCGAACACCGGCCCGGCAACAAAAGTTCGTTTTTCATCATGATGGAGCGGGGTGGCGAGGAGCCTCCGCGGATTCGCCGCTCGCTGGACATGCCCAACGGTGGCTTCCGCACCTACCAGATCAGCCGCGCCTTTTTGCGCGACCAGCAGGGCCAGATTGCGGGCCTGCGCATGGTGCTCTCGGACGTGACCGAGCATGCCGCCGCCCACCAGCGGGAGAAGACGGCGCGGTTGTGGCTGGAATCTGTCACCGATGCTCTGGCCGAGGCGGTGATTGTCACCGATGCGCTGGGCTTTATCCGCTTTGCCAACCCGGCGGCCGCCCTGCTGACCGAGTGGCAGGAAAAGGAACTGCTGCACATGACCATCTCCCAGGCCATTCCGATCCTGTCCTACTCCAGGGCCGAGGGCGTGCCGTTCAATTACCGGCTGGTGCTGGAGCGCCGCTCCTCGGGCATCATCACCTTCCTGACCAAGAGCCAGCGGCAGGCTACGGCGGCCTTCAGTACGGCGCCGGTGCTGGACAAGATTCAGGGCTCTACCACGGGTGTCTCCTACGTCTTCCGCAAACCGGACGTGAACGTTTAGAGCCAAACCAGGGTCGGCGTGTCCTGGCTATCCTCTCCAAGGTCGTCGCTCCCTGATGGAGGCGTCGACTTGAACCCATTGACTTCGAGATACAGCAACTCTGGTTTTGCTTTAGCCGAACGGGAAAACAATCCTCCGTCCTTGGCTTCCGGCTCATGCCGTCCCTTTCCATTGCCGATGAACGAAGTGAGGAGCGCAGGTAACCATGAAAATGAGTAACTGGGGCCAACCGCGCACTTCCCCGCAGGAGGAGGCGGCTCTGGCCAGCTTAGAGCGTAGCCTGACGCTGCTGGTGGATGGCGCAGCGCGCGGCGCTGTGGAAGTGGATTCAGTTGCTTACAAGAATTTTCGGGCCAACCTGGACGAGCTGGCGCGGCGCATCCCCGACCGTCTGCCAGAGGAAGAGAAGTTTGCCCTCCTCCGTTCCATCAACCAGGAGTTCGAAGCCTATCGCACGTTGACCGAAAACGCGCTGCGGGAGCGGCAGGCTGCCTGGCGGGGAAGCGTGTCGCTGCTGCTGGAGGAACTGCTCCACGACCTGGGCGTTGACGCTACCTCACCCAAGATTGTTCTCATCCTGAGCCAGCTCAAGCGCATTGCCACCACGGAAGAGATTGTGAACTGGCGTGATTCGGTGAAGAACTTCCTGCATCCGATGGAAGGTACAAGCCCGTCAGAACAGCTGGCCGCACGGTTACGCACGGCCGACTGCTCCACCGCCAACGACAACGCCGCCGGACTGCGCGGCGGCGGCGCGGCTGTTGAGCATCTGCGCGGCATTATGCAAAAGGGCGGCGATGGATTCATTGTCCTCTTTCGCCTTTCCTGCCTGGAGATCATCAGCCAACGCTTTGGCGCGGAAGCGGTGGAAGACTGCCTGATGGCGGTCTCCGCCTTTTTGACCGCCGGCCTGGAGGGCGACGATGCCATCTACCACTGGAGCGACTCCGCGCTGCTGGCCATCCTGCAGGGACGTCCGAACGAAATGATTCTCTCCGCCGAGTTGGAGCGGATTCTTGCCCAAAACCGCGAAAGCACCATCAAGATTGCGGGGCGCGCCATTATGCTGCGCATTCCCATCACCTTCCAGCTCACGCCCATCAACCGTCTGCGTGCCGCCGAGGATCTGCTGCGGATTTCGGCCCGTCAGTCCACTGCCAGGTGACCCTATGAACGAAATGCTGAACGTCTCCCCTGCTGCCAGCCATCACGCGCCCCAGGAATTCATTGACGATCTTCCGCTGCCTTATATGGAGATCGACCGCCACGGCAAGGTGGTGCGCGCCAACCGGGCCACCCAGGCCCTGCACGTGGCGGAGCATGGCAGCCTGATCGGCAGCATGGCGTTTGAGATGATGCCCTCCGATGAGGTCTTCTCCAGCTTTGGCGCCTTCTGTGCCCAACTGGAATCAGGCGAAGCCCCAGGGGTGGTGCGGCGCAACATCTTCGTGGCAACCGGCCAGTTCCGGACGTTTGAGCTGCATCGCTCGCTGATTTTGAATGGCGAGGGCAAGCCGGACGGTATGCGGATGGTGGGCATCGACGTCACCGAGTCCGTCAAGGCTCTGGAAGAGACGCGCACAGCGGCGCTGTGGCTGCACAGCGTACTGGCCTCGCTGCCGGAGCCGGTGCTCATTGCCGACGCCATGGGAATCGTCCTCTCCGTGAACCCCACGGCGGAGGTCTTCTTCGGCTGGCTGCCCAATGCGGTGAACGGACGGCTGCTGGAGCAGGTGCTGCCCCTGGCGCTGCACGCTCCCGCGCCTAATCCGCCCATTGAGTTCCATCGCACCCTGGAAGCGCCTACCCGGAGCCGCATTACGGTGCTGGATGGCCTGAGCAATCCGGTGGCGATGGAGCTGGTCAGCTCACCCATCAGCGATGCGCAAACCGGGCATCTTGCGGGTGTGGTGTGTGTGCTGCACAGGCTGTAGAGCCTGGCCTCCTGAAGCTTCCGCGGGCAAAACAAAGCGGTCCTGGCCGGGTGAGCCAGGACCGCTCTTTGTTGCGCTCCCCTAGCTTTGGGCACGGTAGAGCAGGTCTCGAATGGCACGGCGGCGCGCGGCGTTCATCTCTTCTTCGGCGCGGCGCTGCAAAGGGTCGGCCGGTTCGGCGCCCGCAACGGGCTTCTCGTCTTCCGGTTCGCTGCACGTGGGGCAGCGGTTGGCAAATCCTGGCTTGTTCGGCCGTAGCTCGAACTCTTCACCACATGCTACACAGGTCCTGATCGGGAACCCCATCCTTCACCATCCTTGCACGGTACAACCGCGTCTTGATCTCTTCTAGCTTCCAAATGATGCACAATGCCGCCTAAAGGTTGCGGCCTGAACTTCAGCGCAATGTTACTTTTTTCTTGATTCGGGAATGGTCGCCCGTTTCGGCAACTCCCCCCCTCCCATGGCAGCTACTGCTTCTTGGCTGCACGGCCGGAACCGAGCAGCTCTTCCAGCTCTTCCTTGAACTCGCTCACGTCCTTGAAGTCGCGATAGACGCTGGCAAACCGGATGTAGGCCACGGTGTCTAACCCCTTCAAATGCTGCATGATGAGCTCGCCAATCTCGGACGTGGTCCGCTCCCGCTCCGGAGCATCCACCAGATAGGCCTCGGTGGCGTCCACAATGATTTCCAGCTGCGTGGAGGGCACCGGCCGTTTCTCGCATGCCCTCAACAGGCCGCTCAACACCTTTTGCCGGTCAAAGCGCTCCCGGCGGCCATCTTTTTTGACCACCATGTAGGGAATCTCATCCAGGCGCTCGTAGGTGGTGAAGCGGCGGTTGCAGCGTTCGCACTCGCGCCGACGGCGAATGGAATCGGCCTCTTTGCTTTCGCGCGAGTCAACCACGCGATCCTGCCCGAAACCGCAATAAGGACACTTCATGATGCTTCATTCTACGGCAAGCGGGCGGCCTGCCGAGAGGACAGGCTGATTCCCATCCCGGCTGGTGAAGTGGCGGCCACGGTCCAGGGCGGGCGACCTTGCCCCCTCAGTTCCTGAAGCGATCGCGACGATCTTTGCATCAGGTTCCTGAAGAAGCGAAAAATCCGCGATAATAGAAGGCTGGAGTCAATGCATTGAAATCAGGTTTTGTCGCAATCCTCGGTCGGCCCAACGTGGGAAAAAGCACGCTGCTGAACGCCTTGACGGGTGAAAAGGTCGCTATTGTCACCGCCAAGCCGCAAACCACCCGCAATCGCGTGATCGGCGTGCTGGAGGTTCCCGCGGTCAACGGCAAGGGACCGAACGCCCGCGGATCCGCGCAGATCGTCTTTGTGGACACCCCCGGGGTGCACAAACCCGGCACGCAGTTGGACCGGCGCATGCTGCAGGAGGTCTACGAAGCCCTGGAGTCGCGCGACCTGGTGCTGGTGCTGATGGACGCCACCCGGCGCGTGGAGCTGGAAGGCTTTGCCAAGCGAGCCGCCGAGGCCAGCGAAGAAGATCTTGCTGCCGAGCAGATTTCTGAAGCTGGGTCAGAAGCGCCGGAAGCGCCTTCCGTTGATGCAGCGGCAGAAGTCGGCGATGAAGCCGCTACCGAAGAAACCCTTGCCACGGAGCCCGCAGCCGGGGCACCAAGAAAAAACCGCGACAAGTGGGCCAGCGAAGATGAGTTCCTCTTTGGCCTGATCCGCAAGCTGGATTGCCCGGTCTTTCTGGTGCTCACCAAAATCGATCTGGTACGCAAGGAAGAGCTGTTGCCGCTCATCGAGGGCCTGAACCAGCAGCACACCTTTGCCGAGATCATTCCGGTCAGCTCCCGCAAGCGCGATGGGCTGGACGTGCTGGTCAAGCGCATCGTCAACGCCTTGCCGGCCGGCGAGCGCTACTACCCCAAGGACCAGTACACCGACCAGCCGGAGCGCTTCATGGCGGCCGAACTGATCCGCGAAAGCATCTTGATTGATACCGGCGAAGAGGTTCCCTACGCCACCGCTGTGGTGATTGAGCAGTGGGAGGAACCCCGGCCGCAGACCGGACCCAAGCGCAAGGGAGTGGAGGAGAAGTTGCCCCTCACCCGCATCGCCGCCGCCATCTACTGCGAACGCGATGGGCAAAAGGCGATCCTGATCGGCAAGGGCGGCTCCAAGCTGAAAGAGATTGGCACCCGCGCCCGCAAGCAGATTGAGGCACTGTTGGGTACCCGCGTCTACCTGGAGCTGCACGTGATTGTGGAGGCCAACTGGCGCGAGTCCAATACCTTCATCGAGCAGCTGGACTGGCGCAACCAGTTGGAGCAGATCGCCATCAAGCAGGCCGACAAGCACCCGTCCAAGCAGTAGAGCCTTTAGGGCATCCCTTAGGCTTTGTCCATAAATGACTGCGCCACTTGATCGTGCGAGTGCTCGACTTGAGTCGAGCCTTCAAGGTGTCTGAAACAGCAAAAGGAAGGCACGAAGCGTCAGGGCACGACTTCAGTCGTGCCGCCAGAGCGCACAAAGACGCCCCGGCTTTAGCCGCTGCGGTGGTGAAATGGGAATCCACCCGCAGGGGCTAAAGCCCACTTTTCTTTTGCTGCTTTTCCGGCACGACTGAAGTCGTGCCCGGACACTTGTCGCCACACCGTTGAAACACTTGCAGATGCACAATGCCTTAGCTCGCTCGACGGAAGAAGTAGCGTTCGGAAGAAAGACACGGGCTTCAGCCCCGGAAGCGGCAGAACGTTTCCGGGGCTGAAGCCCGCCCTGTTGATGCTCTGCGTCAGGGACCTGAAGGTCCCTGCTCCTTTCGCCCCCCTGGGGCGTCAGATTTTCATCTCTGGTCGTGACCGCAGTCACCTCCTGTTCTAGTAAAAAATCGATATTCTGAAATTGATCGCCATTTTGGAGAAAAATCATGAAAAGCATCGCAGTCTTAACCAGTGGCGGGGACGCTCCCGGCATGAATGCAGCCATCCGCTCCGTGGTGCGTACCGGCACGTCGCAGGGCCTGACGGTTTGGGGCGTGTACCAGGGCTACTCCGGCTTGATTGAGGGCAACTTCAAAAAGCTCGGCACGCGCGATGTAAGCAACATCATCCAGCGTGGCGGTACGGTGCTGGGCACGGCGCGTTCGGTGGAATTTCAGTCGGAAGAGGGTCGCGAACTGGCCATCCGCCGCATGAAGGGCGCCGGCATTGAGGGCCTGGTGGTGATTGGCGGCAACGGATCGCAGACCGGCTCCTACCTGCTGAACCAGATGGGCTTTCCGGTGGTGGGCGTGGCCTCCACTATTGACAACGATCTGTGCGGATCGGATGTGACCATCGGCGTAGACACCGCGCTCAATGTGGCGCTCAACGCAATCGACAACCTGAAGGTGACCGCCGCCGCGCATCGCCGCGCGTTGCTGGTTGAGGTGATGGGCCGCAAGTGCGGCTATCTGGCGCTGATGGCCGGTGTGGCGGGCGGCGCTGAAGCCGTCGTTCTGCCTGAGGTGGATACAGACCCCGAGCAAGTGGCGGCGCGCATCCAGGATGCCTACGACCGCGGCAAGCCGCACGCCATTGTGGTGGTGGCCGAGGGCGCCAAGTACAACGCCGAGGGACTTTGCCGCCAGTTTGAAGAACGGCATCTTCTGCTTGGCTACGAGTTCCGTTCCACCGTGCTCGGCTACATTCAGCGTGGCGCCACGCCCACCGCCGCGGACCGCCTGCTGGGCACGCGTCTGGGCTCCGCCGCCGTGGAAGAGATGCTGAAGGGCAACACCGGCGTGCTGATGGGCGTGCATCGCAACGAGGTCTCGACCACCCCGCTCAGCGAAGTGGTGAATGGTAAAAAGCCGCTCGACCCCTGGTTCCTGAACGCCGCTGAAATGCTGGCCAGCTAACCCCCACCTGCGGTGGGGCCAAACGCTTCGCATCGTCTGTCAGAGGGATTGGCCCAAAAAAAAGTGGGTACCCCTGGTCCCTCGCTTTTGGGGACCAGGGAATGAAGGCTCGCACCACAAACTGCGCAAAGCGCGTCTGCCCCACCGCAGGTGGCCGCGAAGCGGGTTGGCCCCGCCGCAGGTGGTGGTTTAGCATCGAGGCATGGCGCTCGTTGAGGTGAATGCGGTGGTAAAGACCTACCCCCGCCGGGTGGGCTTCCGCACGCAAGCAAACACGGTGGTGGACCGCGTCTCGTTCACCATCGCGGCCGGTGAAACGCTGGGCCTGGTGGGCGAGTCGGGGTCCGGCAAAACCACCGTGGCGCGCATGATCCTGGGTCTGGTAGCGCCCACCAGCGGCGCGGTTCTGGTGGACGGCGTGGACGTGGCGCGAGCCTCGGCCGCCGAGCTGAAAAAGGTGCGCCGCCAGATGCAGCCCGTCTTTCAGGACCCCTACGGCGCGCTCAATCCGCGCATGAAGATTCTTGAAATCCTGACCGAACCCTGGCTCATCCACAACACCTTTGACCCTGCGGCTGAGACCGCCGCCGCACGCGGTAAAACGGCTTTGCGCATGGAGGCCATCAAGCTCCTGCAGATGGTGGGCATGGACGAATCCGCGCTGGCGCGCTATCCCCATGAGTTCTCCGGCGGCCAGCGGCAGCGCATCAACATTGCGCGCGCCCTGGCGCTCCGGCCCCGGCTGCTGATCCTGGATGAACCCGTCTCCGCGCTCGACGTGAGCGTAGGCGCGCAAGTCATCAACCTGCTGCGTGAGTTACAAAAGACCCTCGGCCTGACTTACTTATTTATCTCCCACTCCATGCCCCTGGTGCGCTATCTGAGCACACGCATTGCGGTAATGGAGCACGGCCGTCTGGTGGAAGTGGGCGAAGCGGTGGACCTTTGCAGCAACCCCCGCGAGGCCTACACGCAGCGGCTGGTGGCAGCCACGCCGGAGATGGCTGAGGTATAGCAAAAGAGATGCACGCAGACGTGATGGCGCTACGTGCGAAATGCCTGCCTAGACAACGCTGTCATGTTGAGCGACCGGAGGCCGTAGCCGCAGGGAGTCGAAAGCACTGCGTGCAGCAGACGCGCTTCGCGCAGACATGAGGATGACAGTCCCTGGTCCCGAGTCCCTTAGTCCCTAGCTCTTCTCAAAATGCGCCTCAATCTCCTCCAGCGTCTTGCCCTTGGTCTCTGGCAAAAAGAACAGCGCGATCACAAAGTACGCCCCCGTGAAGCCCGCAAAGAGGAAGAAGATCGCCGAGTAGCCCCAGCGGCCCACAAAAGGTAGAAAGATGCCGGCCAGGGTAGCGGCCAGCAACTGGTTCAGCACCAGCGCAATGCTCATGCCGTTGGAGCGGATGCGGGTAGGCATCAGCTCGCTCAGCGCCAGCCACACCACCACGCCCGGCCCAATGGCAAAGAAGGCGATAAAGCAATAGAGCCCCGCCGCCACTAGCCATCCGTGCCGCGCGCTGGGAATAGCCGCAACCGTGGCCCTCTGGATGCGCAAGGGTGCCGTGCGTGCGCTGTCGATGTTGGCCATCGGGTTCTTGAAGATGGCCTCCACGCGATTGGCGGGCACGCACTCCTGGCGATCGATCTTGATGGGATCGGCGCTGGCATCGTCGGAGCGAACGGAGTTCGAAGCGGCAATGAAGTCGCCGTAGGAGTAGATCACGGTGAGCGCGGCGCGATCCGGCTCCACGCTGCCGGTACGTCCGGCGATCAAACGCGCGGCCTCGGCGCGATCAAACTTCAGCGTCAATTGCTGATCGCTGCCGACCAGCGCCTGCACGGCCGTGGTGGCGTCCACGGTGCGCTTCTCGGAGCTGACAAACAGCAGCCCCACGCCCACCAGCGACGCAATAATGCCGCCTGTTCCCAGCAGTACCAGAAAGCGGCGTCCGCTGCGGTCCACAAACTGCATGCCCACCATGGTGAGCACAAAGTTGACCGTGGTAAACAGCACATAACCCCAGTGCGCGGCCACGTCCGAGAGTCCGCTTTGCAGCAGAATGCCGGTGTTGTAGCCAATGATGGAGTTGATGCCTGTGCCCTGGTTCAGGAAGAGGATGGCGCAGGCCAGAAGGAACGGGATCACGTATTTGCGGCGCAGGATGGAGTCGGCGGCCTTGGAGCCAGTGGGACGGGCCGCATGCGCCACCTGCACCATCTCCTGCAGTTCGCGCTCGGCCTGCTCCGGCGTGCGCGAACAGAGCAACGCGGTGCGTGCCTTGTCCACCTGGCCACGGCGAAAGAGCCAGCGCGGCGACTCGGAGACAAACAAGGAGCCGATCACGAACAACACCCCCGGCGGCAGCGAGACCCAGAAGATGCTGCGCCACGCGTTGTCCTTGAACTGAAAGAGAGCCTCGGCCGATTCCGTGCGCGCCACAAAGGCCACGCGGTAGCTGAAATAGACGCCGATGCCCGCCGCCGCCACAATGCCCAGCGTCAGCAGCCACTGAAATACGCCCGTCCCCTTGCCCCGGTTCTCCGCACCCAGGCATTCGGCCAGGTAGAGCGGCACCACAATCCCGATCAACCCGCCCGAGATGCCCTGCAGCAAGCGCCCCGCCAGCAGCGGGCCAAAGCCCGAAGCCAACGCAATGATGGGAATGCTGGCCACAAAAACCAGCCCGGAGAGCACCATCAGCCTCTTGCGCCCCACCCAGTCGGCCAGCAATCCGGCAAAGAGCGTGGAAAAGACGCTGCCCAAGAGCACCGCGGCCACAATGTCCGACAGCCGGTCGGGGCTAAGGTGGCTGGTGGCCTCCAGATACGGATACGCACTGCCAATGATGCCTACGTCAATGCCGTAGAGCAGCCCGCCCAGTCCGGCCACAAGCATCAGAAACGCGTTATAACGGCGAAGCGCAACGGTACCGGAAGGGTTCATGGGAGCTGCCTTTCAACAAAATCGAGATCCTGCCGCTCGGAACAACGAACTCCAGCGCAGGAAAAGAAGTTAAACACCAAGGTAGCAGCGATCAGGGGTAGGGTTCAATGATCATATGTAAACAAAACGATCATCTGCGTGACCTAGCACCGCGAATATGCCAACTTTGAGGTCGCCTTGCGGAAGATATTTCCAAAAATGTCGGGCGCAAAACGGAGCAAAGCCTCCCCCGTCGAACTGAAACGTTTGCCCATACACCCTGCCGCAGCCTCCCAAAATAGGAATTTTCTGCCTTGGGACGTTTCCAGCCTAGATACGTGCCTGCGGAAATCAGCTTCACCAGCCCATTTTCGGGTTGCAAACTAAGGACATGCTCAAGTTGGACGCAAGACGTAAGCTACCCACACTGTTGCTGATCGAGGACGACATGATCAGCCGCGAGGTGACCGCTACGGTGTTGACGATGAGTGGCTATCAAATCTACACCGCCGAAGGTGGCGAGGTGGCCCTGACTCAGCTTGAGTCAGGGCGCTCGTCGCCAGACGTGATCCTGATGGATGCGCAGATGCCCGGGCTCAGCGGCACGGCCCTGATGGCCGCACTGCGCCAGCGCGTGGAGGCTCGAATCATTTTGGTGAGCGCCAGCCAGCCGCCCGCGGAACTGCTGGAGGCGGCCGACGGATTCCTGCAAAAACCCTTCAACGCCGACACCCTTTCCAGCCTGCTGAACGAACGCCGGCAGCGACGTCCCGCCTTGCTGCGGATTCTGGAAGATCCAGGCGAGCCGGTGGTGAACCAGGAAATCCTCGCCCAACTGCGCGTCATGATGCCGCCGGCTGGGGTGCGGGAGATCTTTGTGGCCGTAACCGCCGACCTGGAGCGCAGAATGCAGCTCCTGGAAATGGCCATTGACCGGGGCGACGCCGGGGAGATCCGCCGCATCGGCCACGCCATCAAGGGAGGATGCGGCATGGCGGGGGCCGTCCAGGCCGCGCGCATTGGCGCTTTGCTGGAAGACACTGCCTTCCTCGACACAGGTGACAAGTTGGATAACAGCATGATGCTGTTGCGCGATTTGCGCGCCGCCACCGAAAGGCTGGAGCGTATGCTGGACAATGAGTTTGCTTCTCAATAAGTTATTGTCCCTAGCTTCGGAGGTAAGTCACCACGATGGATCGCCCTATTCGCATTGTTTTGGCGGATGATCATCCCGTTGTCCGCATCGGCGTGCGCAACATGCTGGTGGAAGCCGATGGATTCTCCGTGGTTGGAGAAGCTTCTGATGGCGACGAGGCCATCACCCAGACCCTCGATCTGCAGCCCGACATTCTTTTGCTCGACGTGCAGATGCCGCGCTTGCCCGGCCTGGAGGCCATGCGCGCCATCATGAGCGGCCCCTCCACGGCCAAGATTCTGCTCCTCACCTCCACCATCACCACCCAGCAGATCATCGAAGCGCTGCATATTGGCGCGCGCGGCATTGTGCTCAAGGATGCGCTGGCCAATCATCTGCAAACCGCCATCCGCACCGTCCACACCGGCGATTACTGGATTGGCGGCAAGCGCGTGGTCAATCTGGTCTCGGCCCTGCACGATCTGATGCAGCAGGCCGCCGTTCCCCAGCGCAAGACCTATGGCCTTACCCCGCGCGAGCTGGAAGTGGTGGGCTGCATTGTGGAAGGCTGCTCCAACCGCGACATCGCCAAGCAGTTCGGCCTCAGCGAGGAAACCGTCAAGCGCCACCTCTCCAACATCTTTGACAAGACCGGCGTCTCTACGCGTCTGGAACTGGCGCTGTTCGCCATTGCCCACCAGTTAGTGGAAACCAAGTAGGCGGCAGGGGCTTGCACCATCCATTCATCGGCCTTCCATGCTTTCACGGTGTGGGAGGCCGATCTGCTTTCCCGCTATGCATGGGTCCAATTGCGGTAACACGAAAACCAGATTCGTGCTATCCTGAACCTTCTCCTAAGATCGAGACCAAACTGGAGCCGCCATGGGCATTCTCAGCAGAATCGGCATCGCGCTTGACTCAGAGCTGCTGGAGCGGTTCGATCGCTCCATTGCCACCAGTGGATACACGAATCGCTCCGAGGCCTTTCGCGATCTGATCCGCGACCGGCTCGTGGGGGAGCGCACCGCCTCCCCCGACGCTCCCGTGGTGGGCACCGTGACCCTGATCTACGATCACCACGCGCACGGCGTGAGCGAAAAGCTAACCGAACTGCAGCACGCGCATCACCAGCTGGTGGTCTCCACCAGCCACGCCCATCTGGATCACGACTCCTGCCTGGAGGTGCTGATCGTGCACGGCAAGGCGCGCGCCGTGGAGCAGTTTGCCGAACGCATCATCGGCCTCAAGGGCGTGCAGCACGGACGCCTGGTGATGACCGTTCCCGCCAGTGCAATTGAGTCAAAGACCAGAGGCGCACACAGCCATCCGCATCCCCACAAACACTAATGTCCGGAGTTAGAAGTGCGCGGCAGAATGACGGCTTCATGCAACTCCTGCCGCACCGCAGGTGCTGGTGAGTCGAAGGATCTGCGCTGGTTCTTTCATGAACCTCTAACTCATCCCTCAAGCAGCAAATTCAACCCTGAGCCTGTACCCAAGGAAATTCCCCGACCATGAGTAGCACGAAATACGGAATCGTACTACATGTAATCTTCTTTCTATGCGCCATGGTGGGCGTTGCCCAGCAGCCCTCCCGCGCCGTAAGCGGAACCGTGCTGGACGAGCGGGGCGCGGTGATTGCCGGGGCCACCATCCAGGTTAGGAGCGCGAGTGGCTCGATCCAAAGAACTACGCAGTCGGACAGCAATGGCTCCTTCGCGGTTTCTGGAATGGCCGCCGGCAGTTATCGACTTACTGTGTCGAACCCTGGTTTTGAAGCCCGGGAACTCCCGGTCGTCCTCGGAACCGTTGAGGCACAAGTTCCCCTGCGCATCGCACTGGCGGTAAGCGCCGTAAGCACCACCATCAACGTGCAGGGCAGGGAAGACGACCTTATCGGAATCGCCGAATCCAGCACCCAGGGAACGGTGGGCGCGGCGGAAATTCAAGATCGGCCCATTCTTCGTTCAGGAGAAGTTCTGGAGACGGTTCCCGGGCTCATCATCACGCAGCACGCTGGCGGCGGCAAGGCCAACCAATATTTTCTGCGCGGCTTCAATCTGGACCACGGCACGGATATCGCCATCTTCCTCGACGACATGCCGTTGAACCTGCCCTCCCACGCCCACGGCGAGGGTTACTCCGACATGAACACCGTCATCCCGGAGTTTGTGCAGCGCGTGAATTTCGAAAAAGGCCCATATTACGCGAATGTTGGTGACTTTAGCTCGGCCGCATCCACCCATGTGGAGTTTTTCAAGACACTGCCCCAGAACTTTGCCAAGCTGGAAGGCGGATCGTACACCTATGGGCGAGCCGTTTTCGGAGCATCGCAAAAAATCGGTTCCGGCAATTTACTGTACGGCGCGGAAGAGACTTACTATGACGGCCCATGGAAGCATCCGGATGCTTTTAACAAGATCAATGGCTTGCTAACTTACAGCCGGGGCGACGACACCCATGGCGTTAGCCTCACGGCCCGCGCTTACCATGGAAAATGGAACTCGAGCGATCAAATCCCGGTTACCGCCCAAGTCAACCCCACACCCTCTACGCCCTACGGCGTTGGTTACTTCGGCAGCCTGGACCCGACCGACGGCGGCCACAGCCAGCGTTACAGCTTGCAGGCTGAAGGCCATCGCCAGGGCACAAACTCCGAGTCGAAACTCATGGCTTACGGGTTCTATTACGATCTCGATTTATTCTCCAATTACACCTATTACCTGGTGGACCCCACGCGCGGCGACCAGTTCGAACAGCAGGATAGGCGCTGGGTAGGTGGGTTGGCAGCGCACCACACGGTCTTCAGCGAGTGGTATGGCCGCAAGGTGGAGAATACCTTTGGCGTGCAACTCCGCAACGATTGGATCCACAACGGCCTCTACCGGACGGAAAAGCGCAGGCGCACCGTCAAAACGGATGATTCCGCTACTGGCATCTCTTTCAGTAACTCCATCTGTAACACCTACACCTTCACTGTGAGTATCAGCGTGGACGGTGGTACGCCTACCACTTATCCCAGCGCCTGCCCGGTCTTGCCCCAGATCACGGAGCGGGATAACTTTACAGACACGATAGGCAGCGCTTATGTGGAAAACAAAATCCAGTGGGCGAACAAAGTCCGGTCGGTTGTGGCCCTGCGCGGCGACGACCAGAAATTTGTCGTAACCAGCCTGGCTTACCCCTCCGATCTTGTTACTTTGCCCAGCGGTGCGACCACCACGGTGAACGCGGCTAACTCCGGCTCGGCCAGCAAGTTCCTGCCCAGCCCCAAAGTTAGTTTGATTCTGGGCCCGTGGGCTAATTCCGAGTTTTATTTACAGGGCGGATTCGATTTTCACTCGAACGATGGGCGTGGCGCGACGCAACAGGTGGAACCGGTTTCGCAGGACAATCCATACCACGGAACGCTCGGCACAAAAATCACTCCCCTGGTCCAAACCAAAGGCGGGGAGATAGGGGTGCGTACTTCGGCCCTGCCCCATCTGCAAAGCACCCTTGCGCTCTGGGTTCTCCACAGTAACTCCGAACTTATGCAGGATGGCGACACCGGAGGCACCTCTGCTTCAGAACAGTCCAGCTACCGCTATGGCCTGGAATGGGCTAACTATTACACCCCGACGGAACATCTGGCGGTGGATTTTGACATTTCGGATTCCAGAGCCCAATTTACCCAGATCGATCCGAATGACGCGACCCAGTACGTCACAAATAGCGCCATCACAATCAATGGCACCCCGGTTGGCTCCTTTTACGTGCAACAGAGCTACCCAGGGGGCAAGCTTGTACCCGAAGCGGTGAAGGTGGTAGTTTCCTCGGGCATCACACGGCACGATGACCAGGGCTTTTCCTCGAGTTTGCGCCTGCGCTACTTTGGCCCGCGTGATTTGACCTCGGACGGACTCTATCAGTCAAGTCAAACGGTGTTGCTGAATGGGGAGATTGGTTATCGATTCTACGAAAAATGGCATGTTACGGCCGAATTCCTGAATATGCTTGACCGCAAGGATGCCGACATCGACTATGCCTATGTCTACCAAATCGCTCCAACCGCCGCGCCAGGATTCGGACGCGTTAACCACCCCACCGAACCATTTCTGCTGCGATTCGCTCTGGGAAGAAGCTTCTAACTCATCCCGCGGTCATCCATACCCTGAGTTTCCCCGCTCTCAAGTTCGTCCCGTGGAAAGCCAGGTTACTGGGCCGATTTTTTGGCCGCCGCGCGCCGTGCCGGCAGCGAGCCCCGCGGGAAGGCCGTGGACTGGCGGACTACCAGGCGCGTTTCAATCTTCCACTCCTTTTGCGCGGCCTTGGGATGATCGGGCTCAATGCCTGCGCGCAACGCCTGAATGGCCGCGGCGGCCAGGTCCTTGCACGACATCTGCACGGTGGTCAGCGGCGGCAGAATGAACTGCGCCAGATGGATATCATCAAAGCCCACCACGGAGATCTCGCCCGGCACCGTGTGCGTGGTGCGATGCAGCGCATGCAGCGCACCGATGGCCGTCATATCGTTCGAGCAGACCACGGCGGTGGGTAACTCGCCCTGCGCAACCAGCTTCTCCATGGCGGCAATGCCGCCCTCCATGGTGTGGTCGCCCTCCACAATATGGCGCGCGGGCACCGTCAAGCCAAGCTCGGCGATGGCGGCACGGAAGGCATCGCGACGAGCCACTGCGGAGCGCAGCGTGAGCGGGCCGGTGATGAAGGCCATGGAGCGATGCCCGAGCGCGGCCAAGTGCTGCACCGCCTCGCGAATCCCCTCGGTGTAGTTGATCTTGAGCGTCCGCGCGTTGGGCAGCTTGGGGCCGGCATCGATAAAGACCATCGGAAACTGGCTCTCCACCAGCTTGTCCACCAGCTCTTCTTCAATGCCAAAGGTCATCACCGCCACGCCGTCCACGGAGCGCTGCAACATGCGCCTGAGCAGCGACTCGGTGCGCACCGGATCGTAGTTGGTGGAGCCGATCATCACCTCATAACCCTGCGCCACGGCCATGTTCTCGAACTCCTGCACCAGCTCCGGAAAGAAGGGATTGGTGATCTCGGAGACGATCAGGCCCAGGATGCGGCTGCGTCCTGAAACCAGCGCGCGGGCCTGCGGATTGGGCACATACCCCACCTCTTCCACAGCCTTCCAAACCCGCTTGGCCAGCTCCGGATCGACCGTGGAGATGCGGTTGACGGTGCGCGAAACGGTGGCAATCGAGACGCGCGCGCGCTTGGCAACATCGCGAATGGAGACCGAGGCACGGCGGCGGTTGGAGGAGGGTTTTCTGGGAGTGCTCATCGCCTCATGATTTTATCCTTTTCCGGCTGTTTCTCAACCAGGAATCGCGCGCCGCGGACAGGGGAAACTCGGTTATCGACGCAGGATTTCGAGGACCGAAGCTTCCGGCGCGCCGCCAAGAGGCGGATCAAATCGAGGCTCTGCCGGAAATCGTTTCCCGGTTTCCAGCAAACGTCTACCCAAAAACCGCCCAAGTAATTCGATTCAGTAGAGCCTCAGTCCATGGTGGGGTGGCGCTGCCCTCCGGCCGCAACCTCCAGCGCGTGCGCCAACAGCGGCAGAATCGACGCCAGACTCTCGGTCGCTCCACGCAGGCTGCCCGGCAGGTTCACAATCAGCGCACCGTTCCGCATCCCGGCCACGCCGCGCGAGAGCCAGGCAAAGGGAGTCTTCAACGCACCGAGCGCACGCATGGCTTCAGCCAGCCCCGGCGCCTCGCGATCCAGCACCCGCCGCGTGGCCTCCGGCGTATGATCGCGCGGGCCCATCCCCGTGCCGCCCACGGTAAGAATCAGCGCCGCACCCGCATGCGCAAAGGCGATCAGCTCGGCAGCAATCTGCTCTTCTTCATCGGGCGCCAGCGCCGTGCGTATCTCCGCCTCGGGCCACTCGGCCCGGAGCAGCGCAGCCACGGCAGGGCCTGCGGTATCCACCTGCAAACCCTGCGCGCAGCGATCGGAAATCGTAAGTACCACCAGCATCGTCATCAGCTACTCGGCAGGAATCATCTTGATCAGGCGCAGCCACTTTTCGACATCTTTGGGCCAGTTGGCCGGAGCCGATTTTCCCGTCGCGCGCAAACCGTAGCCATGCCCTCCATCGGGATACACATGCAACTCCGCGGGCACCTTGGCGTTCTTCAGTTGCTGATAGTAGACCAGCGCATTTTCGACATGCACCGGATCGTCCTCCGCCTGCACCACAAAGGTTGGCGGAGTTGCGGCAGTGGGCTGCACATCGGGATTCGGCGCAAAGTTCTTGTCGGCCAGGGCCAGATATCCAGGATAGATCACCACCGAAAAATCCGGCCGGCAACTGAGCTTGTCCGCCGCATCCACCGCATCGTAGATGCGATGGTCGTAGAGATTTGCAATGGCCGCCGACAGGTGTCCGCCAGCCGAAAAGCCCAGCACGCCCACCCGCTGCGGATCGATGCCCCACTCCGCCGCATGTTCCCGCACCAGCCCCATGGAGCGCTGCGCATCCTGCAGCGCGGCCGAGAACTTGGGATACGGGCCCGAGTCCGGCACGCGGTACTTGAGCAGCACGCAGGTCACTCCGAAGGAGTTCAGCCAGTCGCAAACCTCCGTGCCTTCCATGTCGATCGAGAGCCGTCTGTAACCGCCGCCTGGAAACACCACCACCGCCGCGCCGTTGGCCTTGCCCTTGGGCTTGAACAGGGTGAGCGTGGGCGTGACCACATTGCCCAGGCGAATCACCGCGCGGCCGCCCACAATGCCGTCGGTCGGCCCGGTCACGTTGGCCTCCGGCGGCAGGTTGGCAGGTGCACCCGGAGCAACTCCAGGCCACACGGGAATCGTCACATGATCGGCCGAAACCGGCCACACCGCGGATTGTGCTGGAGCATTCAGGACAAGGGCAGCAACGGCAACGAGCAGAACAAAAATTCGTTTCATCAGAAAGAACCTCGGCAAAAGCATTCGCGAGCGATGATCGCAGTCCAGGCAGCCAGAGTGCAAGCTGGGAGTGCGCTCCAAAGTCTAAGGATAGACCGACTGGCTGGAAGGAGCAGGGACATTCATGCCCCTGAGACTGCTCACAAAATGAAATTGGGGGGCTTGAGCCCCGGATCTTTGCGAGCCTTCCGGGGCTCAAGCCCCGACCTTCATCGCTTGCGGTCTCTTCAGGGACCTGAAGGTCCCTGCTCCATCCGCATGGAAAGTTTCATCCATCGAGGCCGAGTCGGCGACAGGGAACTGTTATAAAGGACTGGGAAAATGACCCCTCTTTTCCTGTGAGGCTACGAATGAACCGGACATTGCGCTTGGCAGCTATCGCCGTAACCGTGGCTCTCGAGTCCTTCTGTCTTCTCGATCTTTTGGGCGGATTCCTGCTCGCTCCGCTTTCGTTCTCGTACAAGCTTCAGATCTTCCTCCCAGCCATGCTGTTCATCGCCCTCATCCTTGCCTTGGTCGCGGCTCTGCTGCTGCATCCAGGCAGCCTGAAAGGCGGCCCAGCCAGAAAGCAGCTTCTTCGCAGTCTGCCTCTGATGGTTTGGTGCGTCGCAGCTGGAAGCATTCTCCTGCTAGCAGCGATTCAGGCTGTCACTTACCTTACATAAAAGGCAGAGGAACGTCGCTCCCCGCATCTCCAAAAATGCAAAAGGCCGCTCCACTGGAGCGGCCTTGGCGGAGGAGCCTCGGAGGTTATGCCTGAGCCACCGCAACCGCGGTGGGCGCCGCTACGGGCTTGGGCTTGGGCGGTTCCTTTTTGGAGGGCGCGATGATGGCGTGCAGAATGGTGCCTTCCATGCGGGGCATGAACTCCACCACGCCCGCTTCGCCAATGTCCTGGATCAAGCGGTTGATGATGTTGTAGCCCAGATCGCGGTGCGCCATCTGGCGGCCACGGAAGCGCAGGCTGGCCTTCACCTTGTCGCCTTCCGTCAGGAAGCGGACGGCCTGGTTCTTCTTGGTCTGGTAGTCATGCTCATCCACGGTAACGGAGAACTTGACTTCCTTGACGGTGATGACCTTCTGCTTCTTCTTGGCAGCGCGGTCGCTCTTTTCCTTTTCATACAGAAAGCGGCCGTAGTCCTGGATGCGGCAGACGGGCGGCATGGCGTTGGGCGACACCTCAACCAGATCCAGGCCGCGCTCACGGGCGATGCGAAGCGCCTCGAAGGGGGGCAGGATGCCCATCTGCTCGCCGTTTTCGTCGATTACGCGGATTTCGCGTGCGCGAATACGATCATTGATGCGGATAAAAGACTTGGCCGTGCGTTTGTCGATTGCGATGGTTCTCCTCCAGAAGCTGCGGGCGGGGCGGGCGGCTCAGAGCTCGAATTTGCTCACTCATAGCCCATCCAGAGCCCCTTCGGGCCCGTTAGCGCACCCTGAGTATAGCATTTGCCCGGCGCGCTTGCGCACCTTGATATCCCTTGAATACCTATAAAATCAGCCAAAATGGGCCTGCGGGGCGGTGCGGGAGGACCGCAAACCGGGCGGCTGACGGTGTTGCAGGGACCGAATCAGATTTTGGTTCCCAGTGCTGGGCCTGGCCGGAGGCGTCTTCCCCTTCCTGCTGGGCGAACCGCAGCCCGCAACAGGAGCCCAGCAGACCCTTCATGAAGCCGCTAAAAGGAAAAACACGTATTTTTGCTGACATAAGTATAGAAAGGTAGAATAATAGGTAGAAAGATACCTATGGCCCTCAGCATCAAATCCCGTGAGGCAGAAGAGAAGGTCCGAGCCCTGGCCGCCCTCACCGGTGAGTCCATCACCGCGGCCATCCTGGCCGCTGTAGACGAAAAGCTCCAGCGGGAACAACGGCGGAAGCAGAGCCGGGAGTTCCGGCTCGAAGAGATTCGCGCCATCAGCCGCCGCTGTGCCGCCTTGCCTTTGCTGGACACGCGCAGCGAAGACGAGATTCTGGGCTACGACGAAAACGGTATCCCCTCATGATTGTGGATGCTTCGGCTTTGGTGGCAATTCTGCTGGAGGAGCCTGAAGGCCATCGGCTGGACGAAGCCATTGTGGATGCCGATTCGTGCAGTATCTCTGCAGCTTCCCTGCTTGAGGCTTCCATGGTCCTGCTCTCGCGGAAGGGCGAAGGAGCAGTGGCAGACCTGGACCTGCAAATCCACCGCTTTGGGATGCAAGTTGCTCCCTTCACCGCCTCCCAGGCTCGCATCGCCCGCGAAGCCTTCCGCCGCTACGGCAAGGGCCGCCATCCGGCCGCTCTCAACTTTGGCGACTGCATGAGCTACGCGCTGGCCCGCGAAACGGGCGAAGAGCTGCTCTTCCAAGGCACCGACTTCTCCCAAACCGATGTGGCCGTGGCCGCCTACTGAGCGCTTCTGCTCTTCGCACTCCAGGCTGGCAAAGCCTCCCTGTACCGCTTCGGTTCTCCGAAAACTGCCTCCAGTTCGCCTGCTCCTATCCTCCCGCCCACGCTCCAGCGTGAGGGAAGGACCGCGCGCAGCCAAAGTTTGCAAGCAAGAATCCGCCCCCAGCGGCTCCGGTTCCGCAACTCGGAAATCAACTCATTGAATCGATTTACTCAAAGTTGCCAAGGCCTCTCTCCGGTATACTGTGGACTGACCACTCATCCCAACCGCACGACCTGCGAGACGATGCCTGAACCTGCCAGAATTTGCCTACCCGAGGCTCCGGAGACTCCTGACCACGTCAGCACCCGGTACATTCTGAGCTATGTCTATTTCACTTTCATTTGCTATATGTCCATCGGCTTGCCGTTGGCGGTGCTGCCGCCGTTTGTGCATCTCAAGATGGGCTATAGCGCCATGCTCGCCGGTCTGGCCATCTCCATCCAATACGTGGCCACCCTGGCCAGCCGTCCCTGGGCAGGCCGCATCAGCGACCGCATGGGCGCAAAGGTCTCCGTGCTGTGGGGCATGACGGGTTGCACGGCCAGTGGCGTTCTGCTGGTGGTGGCCTCCTTGCTCGGCCACATCCACTGGCTCAGCTTTACGGTACTCATCCTCAGCCGCCTGGCGCTGGGCGTGGGTGAAAGCCTGGGCTCCACAGGCTCCACGCTGTGGGGCATCACGGCCGCTGGCAATGAGAACATGGCTCGCGTCATCGGCTACAACGGCATCAGTACCTATGGCGCCATGGCCATTGCAGCGCCGCTCGGCGTGGTGCTCGACCAGCTGTTTGGCATGTGGACTTTGGGCGCGTTCACCATTGTGATTGCCGGTGTCAGCCTGGTGATTGCCTGGCGCAAAGACCCGGTTCCGGTGATCCACGGCGAACACATGGCCTTTATGGATGTGATGGGTAGGGTGTTTCCGCACGGCATGGCACTGGCGCTGGGCGGCGTCTGTTATTCCGTGCTGGCCACCTTCATCACCTTGTTCTATGCCAGCCGCCACTGGAACGGCGCCGCGCTCTGCCTCACCGCCTTTGGCGTAGCCTTCATACTGGCGCGCTTGCTCTTCATCCCCACCATCAACCGCTATGGCGGATTCCAGATGGCCATGGTCTGCCTCACGGTGGAGTCGGCCGGCATGGCGTTGTTGTGGCAGGCCCACTCGACGTGGATGGCCATGGCGGGCGCAGCCCTGGGCGGATTTGGCTTCTCCCTGGTCTTTCCCGCCATTGGCGTGGAGGCGGTGGAGCGGGTAACGGAAAACAATCGCGGCTCGGCGCTCGGCGTTTACACCGCCTTCTCCGACGTTTCCTTCTTTCTGGTCGGACCCGTGGCTGGTGCCATCATTGGCGCCTACGGCTACCCCAGCGTCTTCCTCTTTGCGCTCATCAGCGTACTCTCTGCGCTGGCCATTGTGGTGGTACTCCACCTAGCCAACCGCCGCAAACACGCCAGAGCCTGAGGCACTCTCCCACACACACTCAGCGCTGTCATCCTGAGCGAACGGGGCCCCAAACGCAATTCAGTTTGGGGTGGTGAGTCGAAGGATCTGCGGTTGCTTTTTGGGAGGCTTCTTCTCCCCATATGTTTTCCCGCGCGAAGCGCGTTAGCCGCGCCGCAGGCATTGCATGCAGCAGCCCTTTCTTTGGCGCGAAGCGCGGTTGGGCGCACCGCAGGTGCCCGCGCGGCAGAGGTGCTTATGAGGACAAGAATGAAGGCCATCGCCATCGGTACACGCTCAATGCCGCGCCTCGGCCAGGGAACCTGGTACGTGGGCGACGCGCCCGCCCGCCGCGCGGCCGAAATTGCCGCCCTCCGCCACGGTGTGGAGCTGGGCCTTACCCTGATCGACACCGCGGAGATGTACGGAGACGGCCGCGCTGAAGAGTTGGTGGGCCAGGCCATCCAGGGGGTGCGCGACGAGGTGGTTCTGGTCAGCAAGGTGCTGCCGTCGAACGCCTCGCGCCAGGGCACGGTGCGCGCCTGCGAGGCCAGCCTCAAACGCCTCGGCACCGACCACCTTGACCTCTACCTGCTGCACTGGTCCGGGCGCTATCCGCTGGCGGAGACGGTGGCGGCCTTTGAGGCGCTGGAGACCCAGGGCAAGATCGGCCGCTGGGGCGTGTCCAACTTTGACGTGGACGACTTGGAGGAGCTCTTTACCCTTCCCGGGGGCAACCGCTGCGCCGTGAATCAGGTGCTCTATAACCCCGAGCATCGCGGCATTGAGTTTGACTTGCTGCCCTGGTGCCAGGAGAGAAATCTGCCCATCATGGCCTATTCTCCGCTGGGCCAGGCTGAGACCCTGCTCAACTCGCGCACCCTGGCCGCGGTCGCCCGTCGTCACGGTGTAACTCCGGCGCAGGTGGCGTTGGCCTGGTGCCTGCGGCAGCCTGGTACGATGCCCATTCCCAAAGCCAGCTCAACGGCGCACGTAGAAGAGAACGCCCGCGCCGAAGCTCTCGAACTCAGTGAGGACGATTGGGCCGTGATCGAAATTGAGTACCCCGCGCCCCGCTGGAAGATGCCGCTGGAGATGCTGTAGGAGCAGCGGAGCTGGATAGCCCGCAATGCCACGGTGCCCCATCGGGGCACTGTGCGAATAACCCAGCACGGAGCCGAGCGACGTGCTGGGAGGACAACCGCGCAGAGATCGCGCCCTGAAAGGGCGCTGTGCAATCCCTCCTGCATCTCCGAAGAACTCTCCACGAAGGACGCGAAGCGGGCTGCCGCACCGCAGGTGCCTGCCGTAGCGCGGGTGCTACTCCGCTAACGGGACAAACATCTCCGCACAGCTCGCAGGCAGCGCAACAGCGGGCGACCCGGTCACGGTAGCGTCCTCGCCCTTGGGCAATTGCAGATTGGTCGCCTCCGGTCCAAGAAAAAGATCCGCGTGCGCAAAAACATACTTATAGGCCGCGTCGTCGGTTAGTTGCACGCCGTCCAGCGTGGCCGCAATGCGATGCGTAGGCTCGTAACCGTTAAAAATGAGCTTGCCACCGCCAGAGACGCGTACGTTGCGGAGCGTGATCGCGCGCATGGAGGGCGGCTTGTCGCCACGCAGCGGCCCGTTGGCGTTGTACGCCGTATCCAGCATGATCGGGTTGGGCGAGTTGCGCACGCACACATTCGTGTACACCACGTCCTCGGTCAGCCCCCCGCGCGAGCCATTGCTCTTGATGCGGATGCCGTTGTCCGGCCCGTCCAGTGAGAGGTTCGTCACGCGAATCTGGCTCACGCCGCCATCCGTCTCGGAGCCAATCGACATGCCGTGGCCCCAATAGAAATGGCTGTCGCTGATGGTCATCTGCCGCGCGCCGCCCGCGCCGCCTTTAATGGCCACATTGTCGTCGCCCGTGCGGATCATGCAATGCGTAATGGTGACATTGCGCGCGCCGTTGCCGGGATCGATGCCGTCGGTGTTGCGCGCCAGCCGCTTGGGCGTGTCGATCTTCACGCCCCACGCTGTAAACCCGGTCCCGTGGCTATACGTGATGTGGAAGTTAGGCGAGTTCTTGTAGGTAACTCCGTAGAGCGTGAAGTTATCCGAGTGGTCCGCCACCACCAGCCTGAAAGCCTGCTGCGCGCCGCCCGCGCGCGCCTGCTCCGCCAGATCCCACCAGGAGAACTTGGACCCAAGAAGAAACTCGCCACCGCGACCGTCGATCGTGCCTTCGCCCATCACCGCCGCGCTGTTGGCGTTGGTCACCGCAATCAGCGGCCGGCATCCATGGAGATTCTTCTCAATCACCACGCCGCAGGTATTGGGCCCGGTGGCGTAGAGCGCCGCATCGCGCGAGGCATAGAGCGTTACCCCCTTGGTCACCACCAGCGTCACGCCCGTCTTCAGCTCCAGCGGACCGGAGAGGAAGGCGTTGTGCGCCCCATCCGGCGCCAGCACCACCGCCTTGCCCTGGGCGCAACCATCGATAGCCTTTTGAATGCGCGCGGTGTCGAGCTTCTTCTCATCCTCCGCCGCAAGCGAGCGGCCGCTCGTGGTCAGCGCGGCAGGGAGCGTAGCGCAGGCCGCGGGAATGTGGGGCTCGGCAACGGTGCGCTGATCCTGCGCGCAGAGTGCGGATGCAGCCAGAGCAAAGGCAACAATAGAGAGGGCAAGACGACAATGCATGGCAAGGCTCCTGATGCGTAACAACAGCGGCCACAGAATAGCGCAGCCACGCGCAAAGTGAAACGTAAACCAACTCGAAGTGCAAGCTGTTGGCATGCCCCTGCGCAAGAAAATCACGCTTCCTGCGATAGACTGCGTTGAATGAACTCTGCGGCAAAAGCTTGCGCACGTGGGCTAGTGGCGGCACTACCGGCAGTCTTGGCTCTGGTGTATTCCAGTGCCTGCTCCGCGCCCTTCTCTGCGCCCAAGAGTGCGGTCTTGGTGGCAGCCGTGGCGCTGCTTACGGCCGTGGCTTTGTCCTGCTGTGAGCGCCGGCGGCCCGCGCGCGATGAGCGCGTCTTTTGGGGCGCGGCGGCCGCTTTAGTGTTGGTTACGCTGCTCTCCGCGGCCCTGGCGGAGGATCGCTGGCGGTGCGCCGACAGCGTGGTCCACACGGTGTGCGGCGTGCTGCTGGCGTACGCAGTCGCTCGACTGTTGAAGGGCCAGAAAAGCTCCTGGCGTATGGTGCAACAAGCCATCGCAGCGGCAGGCGTGTTGGTGGCGCTGCTCACCGTGGCGCAGTACTTTCTGAGCCATGCGCCGGGCCGTATGCGGATGTACGCCACGGTGGGCAATCCCGATTTTGTGGCCACCCTGCTGGCGGCCATGCTACCGACCACGATTGTATTGTGGAGAAGTGCGCGGAAGCGCCGCTGGATCTGGCTGGGAGCGGCGCTGCAGATCGCTGCCGCAGTGGAGCTGACCGGCTCGCGAGGGGGCGTGCTGGCGCTGGCGGCAGGCCTGGTAGTGATGGCTCTGCTGATACTGGAAAGACTGCGCAGCCGGATCGCCGTTCTGGCAGCCGTGGCGATGCTTTGTTTCCTGGTCTGCGGGACCCAACTGAACGCGCGCACCCCGTGGGAGAGTCTTCGCGGACGTGTCCTGATCTGGCAAGTGGGCTTGGGCGACGGCGTGGCAGCTAGCGCGCTGGGCAGCGGGCCGGGCACGTTCTCCTACACCTATCCCGAGCAGCTCGGTCGCTACTTCAGCCTGCCGGGGCGCAGGGCCCTGCTCCGCTTTGCGGAACCGGAGCGCCACGCCCAGAACGATTTTGTCGAGGTCTGGCACGATACCGGCTGGTTGGGGTTGGCGGTGTTGCTGACGCTCTTGGTCGTGTGGTTCCAGCTGGCGGGTCGCCGACTGCGCGCCATGGATGCAGCGGCTACGGAGCCGCGCGCGGCCCTGATTGCCTCCATTGCCACGGTGGCGGCGCTCACGGCCGCCTCCCTGCTTGATTTCCCCCTGCATCGTGCCGAGACCTGGGCCTTGCTCTGGCTCATGATGGCTGTGCCGCTGCTCCAGGCCGCGCCCTATGGCACCAGGCCGCAGCCAAGACGCTGGCCTGGATACGCCCTTGCTTTGCTGGTGATTCTGGCTGGAGGGCTGGCCGCACTGGCACCCTTGGCCGCAAGTTATCAGGTGGCCAGGGGCGGGCTGGAGGAAGACAGCAACAACCTGGCCGCGGCCCGGGCAGCTTACGCCCGAGCGCTCCGCTGGGAGCCCGCATCCGCCGATGCCAATTTCAGCTTGGTGCGGGTGCTGGCGGAGATCGGAGATCCCACCTCCGCGCTGGAGCAGTCCAAAACCGCCGCGCGCTTCGTCAACGAGCCGGAACTCTACCTGCTGCGTTCCCGGATTCTGGCCAACGCCGGCCTGAGCTCTGAAGCCCGGCAGGAGGCGGAGCAAGCGCTGGCCCGGTTCCCGTACTCCTCCGCCTTGCGCGACGAAGTAGCTGATTACAAACAGGATGACCAGAAAACCCCGGCTCCCTGAACAAATCACAGCCAAAGACAGGGCTGTCCGGGTAGAATCGCGTAAGTTTCAAGACAATCCATCAAGGAGTACTCCTCATGCGACTAGGCAAGATCCAGGTCGTTGTTCTCGCTCTCGTGTGTCTTCTCGTCTCCGCTCCGGCCCCTGCGCAGTTCGGCAAGCTCTCGTCGATGGTGAAAGACAAGATGGGCGGAGGCAACAACGATGCCCAGAATGCGAGCCCACAGAAGGGCACACCCGGCGAAGCCAAGGCGACCTTTGCTCCCGGCGTAACGAAGGGCGTGAACGTGAAGCGCCAGGGCGGGGGAACTCCTGAAGCCAGCATGGCCAATGCTTCGGCCGGACGCTCGCAGACCATCACCGTCAAGATCTCCGGCAAGGATGCGCGCCAGTTTGACACCGTGCGTGCTTACAGCCCGTGCAACAAGGTGAGCAACTTCCAGATTCAGTCCGCCACCCAGGTCAAGGTGACCCTGGATCTGACGGGAGTCAAGAGCGGCAGCTGCCAGCTCTACTTCCGTACCGGTGGAAGCACCGTGTTTTCAAGCAACGTAGCCATCCGGTAAGACCGCCGACGCCGCACCAGCTCCCTCTGGCGACTGCCGGAGGGGCGGACCAAGGGAAAGGCCCAGTCTCAGCCCGAGACTGGGCCTTTTTTGCATTGTTGCCCGACACAGGTGAGGGATTCGATTGCGGTTCTATATAGGTTGCAAAATCAATAGCAGATCGATACAGGCTGCGGAAAAACTCTTGTGGGAAGGCAAGAAGCGTCAGGGCACGACTTCAGTCGTGCCGTAAGTAGCCTAAAAGCAACGAGGGCTACAGCACTGTGGGAAACCTCCAATGGAAATCACCTCCAAAACAGAGTCTCTCCGCAGCCTGTGTAACCCCTGCACGACCTTCGTCTTTGAAGGAGCCTGCTGTGCCCTTCCCGCAGCCAGTATAGAAAGCCCCTCGGATCTCTCTTCGAAATCCCTGCGCCCAGCTTGGCGACGAGGATTGAAGTCCACTTTGCAAGCTCTGCGGGCGACGCTCAGATGGCCACCCCTCCCTCAATCCTCAATGTCAGACAGAGACGCTCCCAAACCAACCCCATCCGCGCCGCCGCAACTATATAGAGGATGGGAGATAGGGGATGGAAAAGCAGTCGAGCACAAGTACGTTGAAATAAAAGGAGATAGCACCATTCGCTTCCCCCCGAAGCCTGCCCGCAGGGGAGAATCGAAGCCGCCCCAATCCCCCAGCAAAACGTTCTTTCCGCTTCCCCTTGCAAAGCCGGAAGATGTTTGATACTCTCAGGAAGTCGCCTAAAGGGGACAAGGAAACAAGCCCAAACGACGCAAGTCGCGAAGGCAGCCAAAAGCAAGTCGAAAGGCTTGCAAAGCCGAGACGAGTTTGATAGTCTTGCACAGTTGGCAAAAGAGCAGTGGTGCTTCCCGGTGGCCTTTTAGGCCTGCCCGTAGTGGAGTTGGGGAGCTGGTTCGTAGGGTTGGATGAGGCATGTCCCCTGACCCCTGTA